>Ga0196970_1000407_pt1 | contig 51669 bp, 52 predicted proteins | sample S1v_513CmetaG_FD_148672 | JGI IMG/M metagenome (GOLD analysis project Ga0196970, IMG submission 148672) | Soil microbial communities from Anza Borrego desert, Southern California, United States - S1+v_5-13C | ecosystem: Environmental > Terrestrial > Soil > Desert | place: USA: California... | reverse complement strand
CGAGATCTTCCGCGAAGGCGCGGCCAGGGACGGCGTCGGCGAAGCCAAGGCCGATGCGATCTTCGACCTGATGGAGAAGTTCGCCGGCTACGGCTTCAACAAGTCGCACGCCGCCGCCTACGCGCTGGTCAGCTACCAGACCGCCTGGCTCAAGCGTCACTACCCGGCCGAGTTCATGGCCGCGACGCTGTCCTCGGACATGGACAACACCGACAAGGTTGTCGGCTTCCTCGACGAAGCACGCCTGCTCGGCCTGACCGTGCTGCCGCCGCGGGTGAACGAGTCGGCCTACATGTTCGAGGCGGCCACGCCGGACACCATCCAGTACGGCATCGGCGCGATCAAGGGCGTGGGCCGTGGCGCCTGCGAGGCCATCGTCGAGGAACGCGAGCGCAACGGCCGCTACGAATCGCTGCTGGATTTCTGCACGCGCGTGGATTCGTCCAAGCTCAACCGGCGCACGCTGGAAGCGATGATCAACGCCGGCGCGCTCGATGGCCTGGGCCGCAACCGCGCCTCGCTGATGCTGCAGCTGCCCGAAGTGCTGAAGGCCACCGAGCAGATGGCGCGCGAGAAGGCGTCCGGGCAGAACTCGCTGTTTGGCGGGCCCGATCCGGCCGCACCGGCGATGCACCTGGAACTTCCCGAGAGCAGGGAATGGCCGCTGGGCCAGCTGTTGTCCGGCGAGCGTGACACGCTGGGCTTCTACCTCAGCGGGCATCCCTTCGATCCGTACCGCGACGAGGTCCGCGAACTGGTCGGTTGCGACCTGGGCGCGCTCGACCGCATCTGGGCCTCGCAGTCCGGACGCGGCGGTGGCGACGGTGAAAAGCGCTGGCGCCCGGAAGTCAGCGCGATCCTCGCCGGCCAGGTGGTCGGCGTGCGCCGCAAGGGCGACAGCCAGGTTTTCGTGCAGCTCGAAGACGGCCGCGGCCGGGTCGAGTGCAGCGCCTTTTCCGACGGCCTGGCCGAGTTCGGCCACCTGCTGACCCGCGACCGCATCCTCATCGTCAAGGGTGGCCTGCGCGAGGACGAATTCAACGGCGGCTACAGCCTGCGCATCCGCCAGGTGTGGGATTACGAACAGGTCTGCGCCGAGCATGCGCGCAACCTCGCGCTGCGCCTGGACCTGCGCGACCGCCAGGCCTTTGCCCGCGTCGATGGCCTGCTCGCCGCGCATCGCCCCGGGCGCACCCCGATCCGCTTCGACCTGCTGGTCGGCTCGGCCCAGGGCACCGTGGCCGGCATGCTCGATGTCAACGGCAGCCAGGGCGTGCGCATCGCCCCGCAACTGCTGGACGGCCTGCGTGCCGACCCGGCGGTGCGCGCGGTGAAGGTCAAGTACAACCCGCCCTGGGCGATATAGGCACGGCTGCCCCTCCGACCCCGAACGGCTGCGTACGGGTAGGCCACGCCCCTTCGGCTACACTTCTCCCCTTTCGTTCGACCGGCGCCCCATGAATCCGAACTACCTCGACTTCGAGCAACCCATCGCCGATCTGGAAGCCAAGATCCAGGAGCTGCGCAACGCCAGCACCGGCCCGGCGGTCAATGTCGACGCCGAAGTGCATGCGCTGCGCGACAAGCTGCGCATCCGCACCGCGCAGATCTTCCGTGACCTGTCGGCATGGCAGGTCTCGCAGCTGGCCCGCCACCCGCAGCGCCCGTACACGCTCGACTACATCCGCGTGTTCTGCGACGAGTTCCAGGAGCTGGCCGGCGACCGCGCCTACGCCGACGACAAGGCCATCGTCGGCGGCCTGGGCCGCATCAATGGCCGGCCGGTGGTCATCATCGGCCACCAGAAGGGCCGCGACACCAAGAGCAAGGTGGCGCGCAATTTCGGCATGCCGCGCCCGGAGGGCTATCGCAAGGCGCTGCGCCTGATGAAGCTGGCTGAGCGCTTCCGCCTGCCGCTGCTGACCTTCATCGATACGCCCGGTGCCTACCCCGGCATCGGCGCCGAGGAACGCGGCCAGTCCGAGGCGATCGCGCGCAACCTGCTGGAAATGGCCGAGCTGAAAATCCCGGTGATCTGCACCGTGATCGGCGAAGGCGGCTCGGGCGGCGCGCTGGCCATCGGCGTCGGCGACCGCACGCTGATGCTGGAGTACGGCACCTATTCGGTGATCTCGCCGGAGGGCTGCGCCTCGATCCTGTGGAAGGACGCAGCCAAGGCCAAGGACGCGGCCGAGCAGCTCGGCCTGACCGCCGTGCGCCTGAAAGCCTTGGGCCTGGTGGACAAGGTGGTGCGCGAGCCGATCGGCGGTGCCCACCGCAACCCGACGCAGATGGCCAAGCGCCTGAAGGCAGTGCTGCTCAACGAGCTCGACGCGCTGGAGAAGATTCCGGTGGAAGTGCTGTTGCAGCAGCGCTACGAACGCCTGCGCAGTTACGGCGCCTACGAGGCCGCGTAAGCCCTCGCCCGGGAATGGGCTGGTGCCGTGGCGCGGATGCGCCCGGCCCGCCTCCGCGCTAGCATGGCCGCGGTACCCGCAAAGGAATGATCGCGATGGACTTGCCGTGGTGGGTGGGCCCGACGGCCCTGTTCGTGGTGCCCTTGCTGGTGGCACTGCTGGTCAATGCGTTCGTGCGGCATCGCCGCGGCATCGCCTCCAACGCGGTGCTGGCCTGGTTCATCATCGTCTGTTGGATCACCGCGCTGACCTGGATACTCAGGCAGGTGCGCTGAGACCGCGGCACGGCGCACTCAGAACGGCTTGGCCAGCACCAGCCAGATCACCCCGAGCAGCAGCAGCACCGGCAATTCGTTGAACAGGCGCAGTGCGCGCGACGACGGCAGCGCACGGCCCTGGTCGGCGCCCTTGAGCCAGCGCCCGGCAATGATGAAGTGGGCCAGGATCAGGATGACCAGCGCGAGCTTGGCGTGCAGCCAGCCGCCGCCGCCGACCATGGTCGGAAAGTCGGGAATGAAGCGAAAGCCCTGCCACAGCACCGCGCCGAGCACGATGGCCAGGCCGAACATGTTGTGGCCGAACTTGTACAGGCGCCGGCCCATCAGCGCCAGGCGCACGCGCACGGCGCTGTCGTCGCCGGCTTCGGCGATGTTGACCAGGATGCGCGGCAGGTAGAACACGCTGGCCATCCAGGCGATGACAAACAGCAAGTGGAAGGTCTTGATCCACAGGTACAGGGTCATGGCTGGCTCCGCCGGCTCGCGTACGATGGCGGGCATTCTCACCGATCACACGCCGCGCCGCACGCCGGCGGCCGGAGCCCATGATGTCCAAGCAATACGATCAGGCCTATTTCCAGCGCTGGTATCGGCAGGAAGGCCTGCACGATGCAGCGCGCCTGCGACGCAAGGTCGCACTGGCGGTGGCGCTGGCCGAGCACTATCTGGAGCGTCCGATCCGCAGCGTGCTGGACATCGGCTGTGGCGAGGGCGCGTGGCGTTCGCCGCTGCTGCAGTTGCGGCCGCGGGCGCAGTACCTGGGGTTTGATTCGAGCGAGTACGCGGTGCGCCGCTATGGCCGCAGCCGCAATCTGCATCTGGCCCGCTTCGGCGATTTTGCCTGGCTGCGGCCATGCGCGCCGGTGGACCTGCTGGTGTGCAGCGACGTGCTGCATTACCTGCCGGCGCGGGAGTTGCGGGCAGGTCTGCCCGGCTTGGCGGAACTGTGCGGCGGCGTCGCGTTTCTGGAAACGTTTGCAGCCGAGGACGAGTTCGAGGGGGACCACGAGGGTTTCCAGGCGCGCCCAGCGCGCTGGTACCGCAAGCAACTGCAGGCCGTGGGCTTCAACCCGCTAGGCTCGCATGCCTGGCTCGGGCCGGGCCTGGCCGGCCACGCCTCGGCCCTGGAGACACTTTGAGGGCAACCTCGCCCGTTTAGGGTGCAACTGCAACATTTCGGGTATGCTGCACAGCAGCAACCTCCATGTTGTCAAGGGCGAGAATGCTTTATCAACTGCATGAGCTGACCCGCAATCTGCTGGCGCCGTGGGTCCACCAGGCGCGCGCCAACGTCAAGATGTTCTCCGATCCGGACTCGCTGTGGGCGTCGCTGCCCGGGGCCGAGCGGTTGGCGGCGGGCAATGAACTCTTCCATCGCCTGGGCAAGGCTTACGAAAAGCCGGCCTGGAACCTGGACGATGTCGAGGTGGACGGGCATTCGCTGCCGATCATCGAGCGCGAGGTGCTGGCCAAGCCGTTCTGCCGCCTGCTGCGCTTCAAGCGTTTCAGCGACCGCCCCGAGCTGCTGGCGAGCATGAAGCAGCAGCCGACCGTGCTGGTGGTGGCGCCGCTGTCCGGCCACCACGCCACGCTGCTGCGCGACACCGTGCGCACGCTGCTGCGCAACCACAAGGTCTATGTCACCGACTGGGTGGACGCGCGCATGGTGCCGCTGTCCGAAGGCGACTTCGGCCTGGACGACTACATCGCCTACATCCGCGAGTTCATCAAGCACATCGGCGCCGAAGAGCTGCACGTGATGAGCGTGTGCCAGCCCACCGTGCCGGTGCTGGCGGCGGTGTCGCTGATGGCGGCCGAAGGCGAGAAGACGCCGCGTTCGCTGGTGATGATGGGCGGCCCGATCGACGCACGCCGCAGCCCCACCGCGGTGAACAACCTGGCCACGCAGAACCCGATGTCGTGGTTCGAGAACAACGTCATCCACACCGTGCCCTACCCCTACCCGGGGCATGGGCGCCAGGTGTATCCCGGCTTCCTGCAGCACGCCGGCTTCCTGTCGATGAACCCCAGCCGCCACGTCATGTCGCATTGGGACTTCTACGCCAACCTGGTCAAGGGCGACCTGCAGGACGCCGAACAGCACCGCCGTTTCTACGACGAGTACAACGCCGTGCTCGACATGCCGGCCAAGTACTACCTGGACACCATCCACACCGTGTTCCAGGAATTCCTGCTGCCGCGCGGCAAGTGGAAGGTGCGCGGGCAGCTGGTCAAGCCGGCGGCGATCCGCGACACCGCGCTGCTGAGCATCGAAGGCGAGCTGGACGACATCGCCGGCCTCGGTCAGACCGAGGCGGCGCAGGAACTGTGCACCGGCATCGACCCGGCGCACCGCCGCCACATGGTGGTCGAGGGCGCGGGCCACTACGGCATCTTCAGCGGCCGCCGCTGGCGCGACGTCGTCTATCCGCAGGTACGCGATTTCATTGCCCGCTACGCGGCCGAGCCAGTGCGTACGCAGGCGGCAGCGACGGTGACGCCGATCCGCCAGCGCAAGGCGCGCTAGAAACCCCGCTGAACCCCCTTGCAGGAGGGGCTTCAGCCCCGACCGGCGAAGCCGCGATCTGCCAGATGGCGGTCGCGGCTGATGGCCGAAGGCCACAAGAGCCGCTCCTACGGTGCATCTTCAATCCAACCGCACCAGCAGATGCTTGGCCATCAACCCATGCAGATGGCCGATCCCGCGCGCCAGATGCAGCGTGGCAAACAGCATCAACATGCCCAGCACCGAGAACACTGGCAGCAGCCACGGCGCATCACTGCCCACGCCCCACGGCCCGAAGGTCAGATCCAGCGCCTCCCCGAACACCAGCGCCAGCGGCGACAGCAGGAAGCCCAGCGCCAGACTCAGCAAGGTCGTGAACACCACCGAGTAGGCGATGCCCAACGGCAGCATCAGCAGGAAGTACAGCATCGTCGTCCAGGTGCGGGCATCGCTGAACATCGCCCCGATCCGCGCCAGCCAGCCCTGATCGCGCTCCACATAGGTCGGCCGCCGCGGCATGCGCACGCCCAGCAAGACCTCCACGATGCGCCCTTCCACCAGCGACAGGATCCGCACCGAACCCAGGAACAGCACCAGCAGCGGTACACCGATGATCAGCACCAGCAACCCCAGCGACAACGCGCTGCCGGTCACCACCCAGCTGAAATAGAACGAACCGGTCGCCACCGCGAGCAACAGGTAGAACAGCGCCCCATAGGTACGCGGATCGGCTGCCACGCCGAAGAAGCGCCCCACCCACGAACGCCGCCGCGGCGGCAGCGGCGGACGCAGTGCGCGGCTGACCGTCACCTCGGTCTCGCGGTAGATGTCGGCCACTTCTTCCGGCGCGCCATAGCTGCCGGCGACATCGGCAATCACTTCGGCCTCGCTGCGCGCCGGCTGCGCGGCCATCTCCGAGCGCAGGTATTCCTCCGCGTCGTACAGCGCGTCCTGGATCATCGCCGGGTCGGCCCCGGCCAGGGCCTGGCGCAGTTGTGCCAGGTATTCGGGAATCGTGGCCGGCAGCGGCCGGGCTTCGGTAACGGCGTTCATGCGGTAGTCCCCTCCAGCACGGAATCGACGGAATCGCGGGTCGCGCGCCAGGCGGCGGCCCACTGCGCCAGGCAGGCCTGCCCGGTCGCGGTAATGCGGTAGTAGCGGCGCGGCGGACCGGACATCGATGGTTCCACCTCGCTTTCCAGCAGGCCGGCGCCTTCCAGGTTGCGCAGCACCGGGTACAGCGCGCTTTGCTTGCCGGCCAGCACACCATCGCCGACGCGTTCCAGGCGCTTGGCGATCAGGTAGCCGTACAGCGGCTCGCGCGCCTGGGCCAACACCGCGAGCAGGGCCAGCGAGACGGTGCCGGCACTGAGCTCTTTCTGGAACTTGCGCAGCTGGCCTTCGATGTCGCTCATGGCGGCCTCCCGCTAGGTTGGAGGCCATGCTATTGCGAAGTTCGGTATAGCGGATGTGCCGCTAGTCACGGTGGGTGCCGCGGAGCGGCGCCCACCCCCAAGGTTCTCGCGGAGCGAAAACCTTGGGCCCCGTTCCCTGCCTTGCCAACTCCCCGCGCCTTCGGCGCGCCCCCTCTACTAGAGGGGGCTCCCCCTGCGGCGGGGAATCAGGGCGGCTCATTATCCGGTTCGCCTACAATGGTTGGACTATGTCGCCCGCTGATGCTGTCTCCGCCCCCCGCCCCTCCCTGCAACGCATTTTCCTGACCGGCCTGCTGACGCTGCTGCCGGTGTGGTTGACCTGGGTGGTCGTCAAATTTGTGTTCGTGCTGCTGTCGGGTATCAGTGCGCCGTGGGTGGCGCCGATCTCGCAGCAGATCGCCGTGGCGTTCCCCGGCTCGGTGGATTGGCTGCCGGCGGCGTGGATCCAGAACACCTTCGGCCTGCTCGCCACGGTGCTGGTGATCCTGTTCGTCGGCGTGCTCAGCCGGCGCGTGGTGGGCCAGCGCCTGCTGCGCTGGTTCGAGGCGATCATGCGCCGCATTCCGCTGGCCAGCGTGGTCTATGACAGCGCGCGCAAACTGCTGGACATCCTGCAGACGCAACCCGGCAGCACGCAGCGCGTGGTGCTGATCGACTTCCCGCATCGCGACATGAAGGCAGTGGGGCTGGTGACGCGGGTGATCCGCGAACACGGCACCGGCCGCGAACTGGCGGCGGTGTATGTGCCGACCACGCCCAATCCCACGTCCGGCTACCTCGAGATCGTGCCGGTGGAACTGCTCACGCCGACGGACTGGACGGTGGATCAGGCAATGAACTTCATCATCTCCGGCGGCGCGGTGTCGCCGGAAACCGTCCCGTTCACCCGCAGCGTCGACCGCGTATGACGGCCGCGCGGCTGCTTGAAGACCGCGCGGTCCGGTTGTTCATCGGGCTGGCTGCGTTCTTCTGCGTCAACGCGGCGCTGGCCGAGTTCATCGGGGTCAAGATCTTCGCGCTGGAAGACACGCTGGGGATCGCGCCGCTGAACTGGAACCTGTTCGGGCAGACGGGCTCATTGAGCTTCACCGCGGGCACGCTGTTGTGGCCGGTGGTCTTCATCATGACCGACACGATCAACGAGTTCTTCGGCAGCCGCGGGGTGCGCTTCATCTCCTGGCTGGCGGTGGGCTTGATCGGCTACGGCTTCGTGTTCGCGTTCGCGGCGATTTCGCTGGCGCCGGCGGGCTGGTGGGTGACGGCGGCGCAGGGACAAGGGGTGCCGGACTATCAGGCGGCGTTCGCGGCGGTGTTCGGGCAGGGCTTGTGGACGATCGGCGGCTCGCTGGTCGCGTTCCTGGTCGGGCAGTTGATCGACGTGGCAGTGTTTCACCGGATTCGTCGGGCCACGGGCGAGAAGCACGTGTGGTTGCGGGCGACGGGTTCCACGGCGGTGTCGCAATTGGTGGACAGTTTCGTGGTGATCTACATCGCCTTCGTGATCGGGCCGCAGCATTGGCCGATGTCGCTGTTCCTGGCGGTCAGTACGGTGAACTACGTCTACAAGATGGGGTTTGCGGTGCTGTTGATCCCGTTGTTGTATCTGATGCGGCGGGGGATCACGACGTACCTGGGGGCCGCGCGCGCGGAAGAGCTGCGCTTGCAGGCCGCGGGTTAGTTCCCTGAAGCCCCTCCTACAACGGCCGGCACGGCCTTACCAATGCCGCGGCGCATCAATCGCCGGGCTGGCCCTGCGCTGCCGGATCGGGCAATCTCCAATGCCCACGCCGTTGCTGGAGCCTTGTTGATGCCGTCCCGCCTCGTCCGTCTGTTTGCGCTATTCCTGGCCGCCACGGTGTCGATGTCGATGGTGCCGCAAAGCGAGGCGGCCACGCAGAAGAAGGCCAGCACCTCGCAGGCCCAGAAGAGCAAGGGCAAGGCCAAGGCGCCAGCCAAGAGCAAGAGCAAGAACAAGAGCAGCAAGACCAAGGCGGCGGCCAAGCCGCGGACGGTCGCCAAGCCGCTGAGCAAGGCGCAGCAGCTCACGCATCTGTATGAGGAGTACTGGCAGGCGTCGCTGCGGCTCAACCCGCTGCAGGCGACGTTCCAGGGCGACCATCGCTATGACGACCAGCTGCCCAACTTCCTGTCGTCCGCATTCCGCCAGCAGAGCCACGAGTTCACCACGCAGTGGCTGGCCAAGGCCGAGGCTATCGGTCCGGACGGGCTGAGCGGGCAGGACCTGCTCAGCTACGAGATCTTCGTGCGCGATGCACGCAGTGCGCTGGCCGCCGAGCAGTTTCCGTCGTGGATGCTGCCGATCAACCAGTTCTACAACATCGCCAACATCGCCGCGATGCTCGGTTCGGGCACCGGGGCGCAGCCGTTCGAGACCGTGCAGGACTACGACAACTGGGCGCGGCGCGCGGCTGGGCTGCCGGTGCTGTTCGACCAGGCCATCAGCAACATGCGCGAGGGCATGAAGGCCGGCGTGGTGCAGCCGCGCGCGCTGATGGAGAAGGTGCTGCCGCAGTTCGACGCGATCATCAAGCCCACCGCCGAGGAGAGCCTGTTCTGGGCGCCGGTGCGCAACATGCCGGCCAGCTTCAGCGCCGCCGACAAGCAGCGCATCAGCGAGGACTACAAGCGTCTCATCGAAGGCCGCATCATGCCCGCCTATCGCGGCCTGCGCGGTTTCATCGCCACCGAATACCTGCCGGCCACGCGCAACAGCGATGGCATGGCCGGCCTGCCCAACGGCGCGGCCTGGTATGCGTACAACGTGCGCCAGAGCACCACCTCCGACCTGACCCCCGAGCAGATCCACCAGATCGGCCTGGACGAGGTGGCGCGCATCCACACGCAGATCGAAGCGGTGATGAAGCAGGTGAAGTTCCGCGGTTCGATGCAGAAGTTCTTCAAGTTCATGCAGACCGACAAGCGCTTCACCTTCCCCAGCGAGGACGCGATGCTGGCCTACTACCGCGGCCTGCAAGGCCGGGTGGATGCCAACGTGCCGCGACTGTTCTCGCTGACGCCAAAGGCGAAGTTCGAGATCCGCCCGGTCGAGCCCTATCGCGCGCAGTCGGCGGCGGGCGGCTCGTACATGCGCCCCGGTGGTTCGCGCCCGGGCATCTTCTACGTCAATACCTACGACCTGCCCTCGCGCAAGACCTGGGACGCCGAAGACCTGTACCTGCATGAAGCCATCCCCGGCCACCACTTCCAGCTTGGCCTGCAGCAGGAGCTGGGTGAACTGCCCGACTTCCGCCGCTTCGGCGGCGAGACCGCCTTCATCGAAGGCTGGGGCCTGTATGCCGAGTCGCTGGGCAAGGACTTGGGCCTGTATCAGGACCCGTACAACTACTTCGGCTATCTGCAGAACGAGTTGTGGCGCGCGATTCGCCTGGTCGTGGACACCGGCCTGCACGCCAAGGGCTGGAGCCGCAAGCAGGTCATCGACTACATGCTGGAAAATTCCGCCTCCAGCCAGACCGACGCGATCGCCGAAGCCGAGCGCTACATGGCCATTCCTGGCCAGGCGCTGGCCTACAAGGTCGGCGAACTGAAGATCCTGCAACTGCGCCAGCAGGCGCAGGCCGCGCTGGGCCCACGCTTTGACATCCGCGCCTTCCATGCCGAAGTGCTGAAGGATGGCTCGGTCCCGCTGGATATCCTGCAGCAGAAGATCGAGCGCTGGATTGCGGCACAGAAGGCCGGCACGCCCGGCACTGCCGCAGCCGACGCCACCTCCGGCACCGCCGCGCCCGCACCGCGACCCTGACCGAGTACGCCGCCATGCCGCGCATCCGCCTGCTTGCCCTGCTCATGTTGCTGGTGGCGTGGCCGGCGGCCGCGGCGCCGGTGATCACCCCGCCCGACCCGGGCATCGATGCACTGATGCGCGAATACGACGGCATGCAGCCGGGCGCGGCGGTGCTGGTGCTGCGCGATGGCGAACCGGTGTTCCGCCGCGGCTACGGCTTGGCGGTGGTGGAAGACGGCACTGGCGTGACCGCGCAGACCAACTTCCGTCTGGCCTCGATCAGCAAGCAGTTCACCGCCGCCGCCATCCTGCTGCTGGCCGAGGACGGCAAGCTCTCGCTCGACGACAAGGTCAAGCGCTGGCTGCCCAGCCTGCCACCGGCAGCCGACACCATCACCTTGCGCCAGCTGCTCTCCCACACCGGCGGGCTGATCGACTACGAAGACCTGATGCCGGCCACGCAGCAGACGCAGTTGCACGACATCGACGTGCTGCACCTGCTGGAAAAATCCGACCGCACGTATTTTCCGCCCGGGCAGGGCTATCGCTACAGCAACGGCGGCTACGCGCTGCTGGCGCTGGTGGTGGGCAAGGCCTCGGGCCAGGATTTCGCCAGCTTCCTGCGCCAGCGCATCTTCCTGCCGCTGGGCATGCGCAACACCTACGCGCACCAGGACGGCGTGGACGAAGTGCCGCAACGCGCCTACGGCTACAGCCGCATCAACGGCCACTGGCAACGCACTGACCAGAGCCCGACCAGCGCCGTGCTCGGCGATGGCGGCATCTACTCCTCGCTGGACGACCTGGCGCGCTGGGACGCGGCGCTGTACGACGAGCGCCTGCTGAAGGCGTCCTCGCTCAAGCAGGCCTTCAGCCCGGCCACCGCCACGCCGGAGAAGGACGTGCCGTACTATGGCTTCGGCTGGCGCATCAACGGCGAAACCGTATGGCACAGCGGCGAAAGCATCGGGTTTCGCAATGTGATCGTGCGCTATCCGCAGCGCCACTTCACTGTCATCGTGCTGACCAACCGCGACGGCCCCGAGCCCTACCCGCTGGCCCTCAAGATCGCCCACCGCACCCTGTACGGCGAGCCCTGAGCCCGCGGTCACGGCGGTGCCACGTGCGATCATTGCAGGCCCTCACGCGCCCCACCCCGTCATGTTGCAAGGTATCCACCACGTCGCCCTGATCGCTTCGGATTACGCGCGCTCGCGCCACTTCTACACGCAAGTGCTGGGCCTGCGCGTCGTGCACGAGGTGTATCGCGAGCCGCGCGACTCCTGGAAACTGGACCTGGCGTTGCCCGACGGCACGCAACTGGAGCTGTTCTCCTTCCCCACCCCGCCACCGCGCCCCAGCCGGCCCGAGGCACAGGGCCTGCGCCACCTCGCCTTTCGCGTGGACGACCTGGAGGCCGCGGTGGCCCGGCTGACCGCCGCCGGCACCGTCTGCGAACCGATTCGCGTGGACGAATACACCGGACGCCGCTACACCTTCTTCGCCGATCCGGACGACCTGCCGCTGGAATTGTACGAAGTGCATTGAGCCACCGCGCGTGGCGCGGGGCGTCATTTGATTTTTCTCATACACGTGCCGCTGGCAACTACGGTTACGCGGTAACTGCGATCGATCGCATAAGCGCGCGGCGATGCATGCACAAGCGCGCTTGAATACCCCCTGTACGAGAAGTGTCATGCGGAGCGCGCGGCGAATGCCGCGTCATCCCATCCACGTCACGACAGGAGAAACCCATGTACCGATCCGAACGGCTACGCCGTCGCCCGCTCGCCGCGGCGGCAAGCCTGCTGCTGAGCGCCGGGCTTGCCCAGGCGCAGGAAGCGGCAAGCAATGCCAAGACCCTGGATGCGGTGACGGTGACCGGCACCCGCATCAAGGGCCAGAACATGACCGCTTCCAGCCCGGTGATGGAAGTCAACGCAGAAGCCTTCCAGCAAAGCGGCGCCACCCGCGTCGAGGATCTGCTCAACCAGTATCCGCAGTTGTCGGCCCGCTTCGACGGTTTCGAGAACAATGGCGCAGTTGGCTATGGCACGGTGGCGCTGCGCAATCTCGGCCCCGAGCGCACGCTGACCCTGCTCAACGGCCGTCGCCTATCCGCCGGCAGTGGGGAAACCACCGACGTGAGCATCATCCCCTATGCCCTGGTCAAGCGCGTGGACGTGCTCACCGGTGGCGCTTCGGCGGTCTATGGGTCGGACGCCGTGGCTGGCGTGGTGAACTTCATGCTCGACGACGAATTTGAAGGCGTGATGGCCAAGGTCGGCTATTCGGGCTACCAGCACAACAACGACAACCGCTACATGCGCCAGCTTGCCGACAAGGCCGGCTATGCCTATCCGCGGGGCAATTCCGGGCTGGGCGGCATCGCGCGCAACGTCGATCTGGCCATTGGCGGCAAGTTCGGCGAGAGCGGCCACGCCATGGGCTGGGTCACCTGGCGCAAGAACGAAGCGCTGATGCAGGGCGACCGCGATTACAGCGCCTGCTCCCTGAATGGCGCCGGCACCGCGTGCGGCGGCTCCGGCACCTCCGATCCGCCGAACTTCCTGCTGGTGGATGGCGACGGCCGCAGCCGCTACGCCAACCTCGGCGCCGATGGGCGCTGGCTGCCCGGGCAGGCAGGTTTGTACAACTACGCGCCGCAGAACTTCTATCAACGCCCGGACGAAGACCTTACCGGCGGGTTCGCGCTGAAGTACGAAATCGCCCCGCAATTCCAGCCCTATCTCGAAGGCCAGTTCGTCAACCACAAATCCAGCACGCAGCTCGCACCGAGCGGCACCTTCTTCGGTGACAAGCTGGTCATGACCTGCAACGATCCACTGATCGGCACCCTGTGCGGCGACCTTGGCCTGCCCGGCGACAGCACCGAGGTGTATGTGGGCAAGCGCAACGTCGAGGGCGGGCCGCGTGTCAGCACCAGCGACACCACCACCTTCCGCATCGTGGCCGGCGCCAAGGGCGACCTCAGTCCGCGCTGGTCCTACGATGCCTACTTCCTGTATGCGCGCAACAGCACCACCAGCATCGGCCGCAACGACTTCCTCAGGGACAAGGTGGTCAGCGCGCTGCGTGGCTGCCAGCCGGGCTCCTTCAGCGGCTGCATCCCGTACAACGTCTGGGTACCCAATGGCGTCACTCCGGCGGCGGCGGCCGCGCTGGCCGGGACCAGCCTGCAGGAATGGAACACCACGCTGAAGGTCCTGTCGGGCTACGTCAGCGGCGACACCGGCTGGGCCCTGCCCTAGGCCGGCGATGACAGCTTCAAGGTGGTCGGCGGCATGGAATGGCGCGATCAGCGCTATGCCACCACCTCCGACAGCAACACCCGCACCGGCAACTTCGCTGGCGCCGGCGGACCGCGCCCGGATGTGAGTGGCGCCTACAACGTCACCGAGGTGTTCCTGGAAGGCGCCTTGCCGATCGTCACCAACGCCGGCCCCCTGGACCGTCTCGCCGCCGACCTCGGCTATCGCTATTCGGACTATTCGACCTCCGGTGGCGTGAACACCTACAAGTTCGGCCTCACCGCCGCGCTGCTCGATGGCCGCCTGCGGCTGCGCGGCGGCTGGAACCGCGCCATCCGCGGCCCCAGCGTCAACGCCTTGTTCCGCCCGCAGACCCTGGCCCTGTGGAACGGCAATGACCCCTGCTCCGGGTCCAAGCCAGAATTCAGCGCCGAGCAGTGCGCGCGCACCGGCGTCATGGCTGCCCAATACGGCAACGTCCTGCCCAGCCCGGCCTCGCAGTACAACATGCTCTCCGGCGGCAACACCCAGCTGGCGCCCGAGCGCGCCGACACCTGGACGATCGGGGCCGCCTTCAGCCCGGTGCGCAATCTCGACATGAGCGTGGACTACTACGACATCCGCATTCGCGACGCGATCACCACCATCGGCGCCAGCACCGTGCTGCGCAGCTGCGCGCAGAACGGCCTGCCGGCGCTGTGCGACCGCGTGCAGCGCAACGCGCAGACCGGCGACCTGTGGGTAGGCAACGACCGGCAGAACGCGGGCTATGTGCGCAACGTCTTCAACAACTTCGGCAACTTCTACTACCGCGGCGTGGATCTGAGCGTGCGCTATCGCTGGACCCTGGGCCCCGGCAGCCTGGTCGCCGACATGGTCGGCAGCTATGCGCTGAAGCAGAAGAACGAACCGATCCCGGGCGTGGCCAGCGCAACGTATGACTGCGCCGGACGCATCAACGAGTCCTGCAACTCGCCCAAGTGGCGCCACGTCGCCAACCTGCGCTACAACTGGAGCGATTACTCGGTCGGCCTGCGCTGGCGCTATGTCGGCGCGGTGGACTACATCAACACCGACGGCACGCGCGGCACCAGCGATCAACTGGTGGCGCAGAACGGCGGCATCAACGCGGCCAACTACATCGACCTCAACGGCTCGCTGCGCTTCGGTGGCGGCTGGGAATGGACCGCCGGCGTGAACAACGTCTTCGACCGCGCCCCGCCACTGGTGGGCTCGGCGCTGATCGCGCAGGGCAACGCCAATTCCCCGAACGGATACAACCCGGCAGGCCGCTATCTGTTCACCAGCCTGGCCTACCGCTACTGAGTACAGGGGGCGCCGGGGCCGGCCGTCCGCGGCCCCGGCAGTTTCCGTACCCGGGCGGATGGGTATACAGTCCGGGGCATCGTCCGGCGCGGTTGCCGGCCACTCGATGCCCTGGGAGGGGACTCATGCGCAAGATCCGCCACGTTTTGCTGCTCGCACTGCCGCTGCTCGGCTTCAGCCTGGCCGCGCACGCCGCCGACGGCGCCGCCGGCCGCTGGAAGACCATTGACGACAAGACCGGCAAGGTGAAGTCCATCGTGGAGATCAGCCAGGCAGCCAACGGCACGCTGACCGGCAAGGTCGTCGAAATCCTGCATTCGGACCGCGGCCCGAACCCGGTCTGCGACAAGTGCGACGGCGAGCGCAAGAACAAGCCGGTCAAGGGCATGACCATTCTCTGGAACCTCAAGGCCGACGACGCCAGCCACTGGTCCGGCGGCACCATCCTCGACCCGGCCAACGGCAAGACCTACAAGTCGAAGATGGAACTGCAGCCGGGCGGGCAGAAGCTCGACGTGTCCGGCTGCGTGATGTTCATCTGCCGGGCGCAGACCTGGGTTCGCGAATAAGCGGCCAGGCCTCTGCCCCGACACCCGACCCGGCTCCGGCCGGGTCGTTCGTTTCTGCCATGCGATAATCCGCGGCTCTGCGCGTCACCGCCTTCGCGTTACCGCGCCCCCGCCCCCTGCCAGGCTCTCATCCATCATGTCCCGCACCGCGCTTGTCACCACTGCCCTGCCCTACGCCAACGGCCCGCTGCACCTGGGCCACCTGGTGGGCTACATCCAGGCCGACATCTGGGTGCGTGCCCGGCGCCTGCGCGGCGACAAGACCTGGTTCGTCTGCGCCGACGACACCCACGGCACGCCGATCATGCTTGCCGCCGAGAAGGCCGGAGTGAGCCCGGAAACCTTCATCGCCAGCATCCAGGCCAGCCACGAGCGCGACTTTGCCGCCTTCGGCGTGGCCTTCGACCATTACGACTCGACCAACTCCGACGCCAACCGCGCGCTGACCGAAGCCTTCTACCAGCGTCTGGACGCCGGCGGCCACATCAGCCGCCGCTCGGTGGCGCAGTTCTACGACCCGGCCAAGGGCATGTTCCTGCCGGACCGCTACATCAAGGGCATCTGCCCGAACTGCGGCAGCGCCGACCAGTACGGCGACAACTGCGAAGTGTGCGGCGCCACCTATGCGCCGACCGATCTGAAGGAACCGAAGTCGGTGATTTCCGGCGCCACGCCGGAAATCCGCGATTCGGAGCATTTCTTCTTCGAGGTCGGCCGCTTCGAGAGCTTCCTGCGGCAGTGGCTGGCCGGCGATGTCGCCCTGCCCGGGGTCAAGGCCAAGCTGATGGAATGGCTCGACGCCGAAGGCGGCCTGCGCGCATGGGACATCTCGCGCGATGCGCCGTACTTCGGTTTCCAGATCCCCGGCCACCCCGGCAAGTATTTCTACGTGTGGCTGGATGCGCCGATCGGCTACCTGAGCAGCTTCGGCAACCTGTGCGCGCAGATCGGCGAGGACTTCGAGCAGCATCTGGCCGCCGGCAGCGCCACCGAGCTGCATCACTTCATTGGCAAGGACATCGTCAACTTCCACGGCCTGTTCTGGCCGGCGGTGCTGCACGGCAGCGGCCATCGCGCGCCCACCCGCCTGCATGTCAACGGCTACCTCACCGTGGACGGCGCCAAGATGTCCAAGTCACGCGGCACCTTCGTCATGGCGCGCACCTATCTGGACGTGGGCCTGGAGCCGGAAGCGCTGCGCTACTACTTCGCGGCCAAGTCCTCCGGCGGCGTGGACGACCTGGACCTCAACCTGGGCGACTTCATCGCGCGGGTCAACGCTGATCTGGTTGGCAAGTTCGTCAACCTCGCCAGCCGCTGCGCCGGCTTCATCAGCAAGCGCTTCGACGGCCGCCTGGCCGCGGAGCTGCCGGACCGCGCGCAGTACGAGCGTTTCGTCGCGGCGCTGGCACCGATCCGCGAAGCCTACGAACGCAACGATCCGGCCAGTGCGATCCGCCAGGCGATGGCCCTGGCCGACGAGGCCAACAAGTACATCGACGAAACCAAGCCCTGGGTGATCGCCAAGCAGGAGGGCGCCGATGCGCAACTGCAGGCGGTGTGCACGCAGGGCTTGAACCTGTTCCGCGTGCTGGTGGCCGCGCTCAAGCCGATCCTGCCGCGCACCAGTGCCGAGGCCGAGGCCTTCCTCTCGGCACCGATGACCAGCTGGGACGACATCGCCATGCCGCTGGCCGATGGCCACGTCATCCAGCCCTACACCGCCCTGTTCACCCGTATCGAACCGAAACTGATTGACGCCATGACCGACGCATCCAAGGACACCCTGGCCGCCGCGCCCACCCCCGCGCCCGCCAAGCCCACCCCCGCCCCGGCCACCCCTCCTGCAGGAGCGGCTTCAGCCGCGACCACCAACCACATCACCATCGAAGACTTCTCCAAACTGGACCTGCGCATCGGCAAGGTACTCGCCTGCGAGTTCGTGGAAGGTTCCGACAAGCTGCTGCGCTTCGAGCTGGACGCCGGCGAGCTCGGCAAGCGGCAGATTTTCTCGGGCATCCGCGGCAGCTACGGCGAGCCGGAAAAGCTGGTCGGCCGCAACGTGGTGTTCATCGCCAACCTCGCCCCGCGCAAGATGCGCTTCGGCGTCAGCGAAGGCATGATCCTGTCGGCCGGCTTCGACGGCGGCGCACTGGCGCTGCTGGACGCCGACAGCGCCGCGCAGCCAGGCATGCCGGTGCGCTGAAGCGGTGCAGCTGGCCCTCTTCGACTTCGATAACACGGTGACGGTGTGCGATACCTACTCGCGCTTCCTGCGCCGTATTGCCACGCCGGCGCAGCTGGCACGCGCGCGCTGGACGATGGGGCCCTGGATACTCGCCTATCGTGCTGGCCTGGTTTCACCCAGCGCCGTCCGCGTGCGCGCAACGCGGATGGCCTTCACCGGTCGTCTCGAAGCGGAAATCGTTGATCACGGGATTGCGTACGCGGAGCAGACGCTGCCCGCGCTGCTGCGTCCTCAAATGATGCAGCGGATCGTCTGGCATCAGGCTCAGGGCCATGAGGTCGCAGTGGTATCCGGCTCGCTCGACACGTATCTCGCTCCGTGGTGCGAGCGGCATGGCCTGGCGTTGATCTGCAACCGCCTGGAGAGCGGGCAAGGCCGGTTGACCGGGCGCTACGCCGATGGTGACCGGGGTGCGCACAAGGCAGCGGACGTCCGCGCGCGCTACGATCTGTCGCGATACGAAAGAATCCACGCCTACGGTGACAGCGGCGAGGACCGGCCGATGCTGGCGCTGGCGCATGAGCGCTGGTACCGCGGCCATCGCCTTGCCTGACCCGCGCAGCCTGACGCCACGCAATGAGTACATCGCAAACTGACCTGGTCGAACGCCTCGACCGCCTGCTGCCGCAGACGCAATGCGGCCAGTGCGGTTTTGCCGGCTGCCGCCCGTATGCGGAGGCGATGGCGCAGGGCGAGGCGGCGGTAGACCGCTGCCCTCCCGGTGGCGACAGCGGCGCGCGGGCGCTGGCGGCGCTGCTGGCGGTGGCGCCGTTGCCCTATGACCGCAATCGCGGCGAGCACAAGCCAGCGCAGGTCGCGTTGATCATCGAGCCGGACTGCATTGGCTGCACCAAGTGCATCCAGGCCTGCCCGGTGGATGCGATCGTCGGCGGCGCCAAGCACATGCATACGGTGATCGCGCCGCTGTGCACGGGATGCGAGTTGTGCGTGCCGGCGTGCCCGGTGGATTGCATTGTGCTGAGGTAACCGCTCCTTGCAGGCGCGGCTGTAGGAGCGGCTGTAGGAGCGTCTTCAGCCGCGACCAGGATCTCTCAGATGGCGGTCGCGGCTGATGCCGCTCCTACAACAGTGCGTCCATCAGGCATCGGAGCGCAGCTACACCGCCGCCGTCACCACGATCTCGATCTTCCAATCCGGGCAGGCCAGTTTGGCCTCCACCGTGGCGCGGGCCGGGGTGAAGCCGGGTGCCACCCATTCGTCCCAGACTTCGTTCATCGCGGCGAAGTCGGCGATGTCGGCCAGGAAGATTTCCGCGCGCAGGATCTTGGTCTTGTCGGTGCCGCCCAGGGTCAACAGGCGATCGATTTCGCCCAGCACCTGCCGGGTCTGGCCCTTGATGTCGGCGCTGGCGTCCTCGGCAATCTGCCCGGCGAGATAGCACACGCCATGGTGGACGGTCATTTCCGACATGCGCGGGCCGGTTTCGTATCGTTGCAGCATCAGCGGTTCTCGCAGGTGGGTTCGGAAGCATTGTCACGCGATTGGCGTGAGGACGCAGCCTGCGCGCCACGGGCCAGGTACAGGCCGACCAGCACCAGCCAGGCCACGATCAGCACGATGGCACTTTTCTGCCCCAGGCCGCGCGGGCCAATGCGCAGCACCGCATGGGCGAACAGCACAGCGAAGGCGACCACGCCCAGCCACCCCGCCGGCGCGGCCAGCCGCTGCCAGCGCGGATCGCGGCGGAAGCGCCAGGATTGCAGAAGGATGGCGGCAATCACGCACAGGAAGGCGCCTTGCGCGGCCAACAGGTGGATACCGAGCGCGGCATTCGGGGCGTACTGCGGCAGGTAACTGTCGCCGATGGCCACTGTCGCCAGGCCCAGCGCCGCCGCGCAGAACAATCCCGTCACTGTCACGCTGCGCGCGCCAGGCGCCGCGCTGGCGCGCACGCCGAACGCCAGCCCGACGATCGCCAGTGCCAGCAGGCAGTAAGCCACGCGCAGCGACAGGCCATACGGACCGTGCAGATAAAGGCTCAACTGCGCCGTCGTCCAGGTGAGGTCGCCGCGCAGCAGTTGCAGCACCACCACCCACGCCACGAACGTGCAGCCCGCCGCCGCGGCGATCGCGCCGCTGCGCACCGCCCAGACAGGCAGCGCGGGAAGTTCTGAAAGCTCGCTCGACGACATACGTTCCCCGGGCAGGCCACACAGCCGCCATCAGTGCGATGGCATCCGTGGCGATGGCAATGGCCTTATGATGCGCGCCTGCGCACGGCGGGGCCAAGGCCCGTGCCGTCGCTGCCTCTCCCCCGCCCGCCTTCCGGCCACCCAGATGCCCGCGAGCCAGTTCGAGCCACGCCGCACACCTGCGCCGGCCATGGCCTCCCGCGTTGCCCGCGTTCGACGAGACTGCCGTACATGACCGATCCCGCCGTTACCGCCCCGCCGCCCGCACCGCACAACGGCTGGCGCCGCGCCGTGCCGGTCGTTCTGAGCCTGGTGATCCTGGCGATGGCGCTGCGCGCGCTGTCGGCCGAGTTCAGCACGCACGGCTACGCCGCGATCCGCCATGCCTTCCACGACATCAGCGCGCGCCAGGTGGTGCTGACCCTGGTGCTGGGCCTGAGCAGCTACGCCTGCCTGGTGCTGTTTGACGCCATCGGCCTGCAACGCAGTGGCCGCCACTTGCACCCGGCGCGCATCGGCATCACCGCCTTTCTTGCCCACACCGTCGGCCAGACGCTGGGCTTTGCCGCGCTTACCGGTGGCGCGGTGCGCCTGCGCGGCTATGGCCGGGTCGGCCTGAGCCTGGGCGAAATCGGCCAGGTCGTGCTGATGAGCACACTGGGCTTCGTCTTTGGTGCCTGGGTGCTGCTCGGTCTGGCGCTGGCGCTGGAACCGGCGGCCGCCGCGCTGGCGCTGCCGCTCAGGCCGGGCGCCGTGGCGGGCATCGGCATCGCGCTGCTGCTGGCCTTCGCGGCGATGCTGCTGGCGGTCGGTCGCAAGGGCCGCACGCTGATGCTCGGCAGCCACGCGCTGTGGCTGCCGGACTACCGCACTGTGCTCGGCGTCACCGTGCTCAGCGTGATCGAGCTCGGCCTGGCGGCGGGCGCGCTGTACGTGCTGCTGCCGCCGATCCCCGGTACCGACTACGTCGGTTTCGTCGGGCTGTACCTGGTCGCGGTGGTGGCCGGGCTGGTGTCGACCGTGCCGGCCGGCCTGGGCGTGTTCGAGTGGAGCCTGCTCAAACTGTTGCCGGGCGTGGCGCCGGCGGCGTTGCTGGCAGCGGCACTGGTGTATCGCGTCACCTACTACGTGTTCCCGATGCTGCTGGCCACGCTGATGGCGGCGGCCTCGGGCATGCGCCGGCCGGTCAGCCGCGGCACGGTGGCCGCGCGCGCCGCATGGCTGACGTTACGACCGTGGTTGCCGCAGGTCATCGCCATTGCCGCGTTTGCAATTGGTGCGGCGCTGGTGATCGAAGGCACGCTGCCGATGCCGCGCCGCTGGGAAGGCGTGGCGCCGTTGCCCTTGGTGGAAACCTCGCACCTGCTGGCGAGTCTGGGTGGCGTGGCCTTGCTGCTGATCGGCCAGGGCTTGCAGCGCCGCAGCCATGCGGCCTGGGCGCTGGCGCTGGCGGTATGCATTGCCCTGCCGCTGCCGGCATGGCTGCGCGGCGGCCACATGCCGGTGGCGCTGGGTGCGCTGCTGGTGGCGCTGGCGCTGTGGGTGTCGCGGCGCGAGTTCTATCGCGAAGGCGCGCTGCTCGACGAAGCCTGGTCATGGCCGTGGCTGCGCAACCTCGGCCTGGTCCTGGTGGCGACGGTGTGGCTGCTGTTCTTCGTCTACAGCCACGTCGAATACCAGCGCGAGTTGTGGTGGGAGTTCGCCACCTCGGCCAATGCACCGCGCGCCTTGCGTGCGCTGTTGCTGGTGTCGGTAGCGGTGGTCGCCTTCGGCCTGGCGCGACTTCTGCACAGCACCCGCCGCCCGCTGCCGCCGGCCGACGACGCCGCACTCGACGCGCTGGCACCGATCCTGGCGCAATGCGGCGACACCCAGGCCTGCCTGGCGCTGACCGGCGACAAGGCACTGCTGCGCGATGAAGCTGGGCGCGGCTTTGTGATGATGCAGCGCTATGGCGGCTCATTGATCTCGATGGGCGACCCGGTCGGCCCACCGGAGGTGGTGCGCGGGCTGATCTGGCGCTTCCGCGAGGAAGCCGACCGCCTCGGCCTGCGCCCGGTGTTCTACCAGGTCGGTGATCAGCATTGGCAGACCTATCTAGACCTCGGTCTTACCCTGGTCAAGCTGGGTGAAGAAGCCGTGGTGCCGATCGCCGGCTTCCAGCTGGAAGGCCGCGAGCGCGCGGACCTGCGCCAGGCTCATAACCGTGGCAAGCGCAGCGGCCTGGCCTTCCGCGTGCTGGCCGCGGAACAGGTGCCCGACGTGCTGCCGCGGCTGGAGGAAATCTCGCGGCAATGGCTGGATGAAAAGGCTGGTGAGGAAAAGGGGTTCTCGCTCGGCAGTTTCGACCCGGCCTACCTTTCGCGTTTTCCGCTGGCGGTCGTCGAGCATGAAGGGCGCGTGGTTGCCTTTGCCAACCTGTGGTGCGCGCCGGCCGGCGGCGAGCTGTCGGTGGACCTGATGCGGCACATTGGCGACGCGCCCAAGGGCACGATGGATTATCTGTTCGTCGAGCTGTTCCTGTGGGGCGCGGCGCACGGTTACCAGCGTTTTTCGCTGGGCATGGCGCCGTTGTCGGGCCTGGCCCAGCATCGCCTGGCCGGGCGCTGGAATCGCTTTGCCAACCTGGTCGCGCGGCATGGCGAGCGCTTCTATGGTTTCAGTGGGCTGCGACGGTTCAAGTCGAAGTTCTCGCCGCAATGGCGGCCGCGCTATTTGGTGGCACCGGGCGGCATGCACCTGCCGGCCGCCCTGCTCGATGTCACCCGACTGATCTCGTTGGACCCGCGCCGCCGCGATCGCGATTGAGTGCGGCGGCGTGCGCGCCGGAATCCGGCCGGGCGCGCTGCTTTGATGGGTGCGCTGCTCTGATGGACGCGCTGTAGGAGCGGCTCTTGTGGCCTTGGGCCATCAGCCGCGACCGTGATCCGACAGCGCGCGTCTTCGCTTGTCGGGGCTGAAGCCCCTCCTACAGGAGCGGCTGCGGCGGCCGGCCGTGATCCGACAGCTCGCGACTTCGTTCGGTCGGGGCCCAAGCCCCTCCTACAACGCTGGCGGCGGGGTCTTGCCCAGTTCGCGCACGATCAGCTCCGCCAGCGTCGCGTAGTCGCCCTTGAAATGGTGGTCACCCGGCAACGGAAAGCGCCGCGTGGCATTGGCCGGCAACTCCGGGCACAGCGTGTCCGCGTCAGCCTCGCCATAGATGCATAGCGTGCGCGCCGGATCGAGCCGGGCAATTTCCGGAGCGATCGGCAAACCTTCGTCGTCAGAACCCAACCAGTTGCTGACATGGAATTCGTAATCAGCCAGCTTGCCCACCGACAGCAGCGCGGTCAGCGCCAACTGCTTGCGCGTGGCCGCCGGCAGATGCGCGATGGCCGCAGGCAACACATCGGCGCCCTGCGAAAAACCGATCAGCACCAGCTTGGGCCGCTGCCAGCGATGCGCGTAGAAACGCGCGATGCGATCCAGGTCGGCGGCAAAGCCGGCCGGCGTGCGCTCGCTCCAGAAGTAGCGCAGCGAATCCACGCCGACCACCGAGATGCCGGACGCGGCGAGCTTGGCGGCGACCTGCTTGTCCAGCCCGGCCCAACCACCGTCGCCGGAAACAAAGATCGCGAAAGTATCGCCCTGCCCTTGCGCCGGCACCTCGACCACGGGCAAGCCCTGCAGATCGGCCGGCGGCGGCGGCAGGCTGACGCCGCGCTGGCTGCCGAGCGAACGCACTGCCGCGCGCAGCCCCGGCAACAGGTCGCCATCGCTGCCGCGCTCCAGCACCCGCGCCTGGGCGACGCCGGCGACCAGATCGGGCGACGCGGGCTTGGCGCAGCGCGCACCCGGCGCGGCCTTGGCCGCCAGCCACGGCACCGGCAGCTTCGCCGCCTGCAGCGTTCCGCCCTCGCCCACGCCAGCGCCGCATACCCCGCGCGGCGGCACCGCGGCCGGGCACAGGTCATCGGTCAGCACGCCGGCCAGCACATTGGCCGGCGCCTGCGCGGCCACCGCATAGACCAGCGCCGAACCTTCGCCGTCGCCGACCAGCAGCGGCAGGCGATAGGTGGGGATGTGCAGGTAGGCCTGCACATAGCGCGAGAAGTTCTCCACGTCGCCGGAGGAGAACACGCACTTGCCCGGGTCCTTGCCCAGCACTTCATAGAGGTGGGCGGTATCGACCATCGCCACCAGCGCGCCGTCCGCGCGCAATGCCTCGGCCTGGCGCTGGCGCGCGGCGGCGTTGCGGCGATCACCGGCAAACCACAGCACCACGCGCTGCGGCTCTTCCTGCGGCTGCAGCACCGGCACGTTCTCGAAGCGGCCATGCGAGACCTGCTGCGGCGCCGGCTCGGGGGCGGCGGTGGCGACGGGAATGGCCAGCGCCCAGGCGGCGGGCAGGACGCGGATCAGGTCACGAAGAGGCATGGGCAGGGTCGGTAGAAGAGGAAGGCGCCACCACGGCGGCGGTCATTCAAAGCAGGTCAGTCGGCGCCGGGATGGCGCAGACGCCATTGCGCCAGGGCCTTGCGATAGCGCTCCAGCTCGTCGGCATACAGGTCCAGCACGCACAGCGGGCAACCGCTGCCGCAGCACTCGTCCGGGCCGGGCTCAAGCGGCGGCTCGGGACGCGGATCGTGGGCGAGGTCTGCGGCGGGATCGGGCATGGCGAGGAAGGCAGGCAACACCGGGCCATTCTAGCCAGTCGCCGGGCATGCGCAGTGAGTGCGGCGCGGGTGTTCAGCCGATGGCGCGGCGCAGGTTGGCGCGCGCCTGTGCATCGCAGCGCGCATGGAACCAGTCGCTGAGATAGATGCGCGGCTGCGCCAGCACGCCACGCAGAAAACGGCGGCGGTTGATGCGGTACAGAAAGCCAGGCACGTGGTCGCGGTATTCCTTGGCGATGGCCTGGTCATAGGCGTCGAACTGCGCGGGCGACGCGGCAAGGATCGCCATGTCGCAATCGAGCATCAACGCGGCGTCCGCATCCACGTCCTGCGGGCGCAACTGGCCGTGGCGCGCGGTCAACGCGATCAGCTGGGCCACGCGCTCAAGGTCGATGTCGGCCTGCGGCCACCAGCGGGCGATGGTGGCCTTGGCCAGCTCGGCCGAGCGCGCCTCGTTGTCGCGGCGCCCGGCCTCGTGTATGGCGTCGTGGAACAGCAGGGCCAGCGCGGTTTCGCGCGGCTGCCGCCAGCCAGGGCCAGCGTCCACACCGGCGAATTCGTGCAGCACCGCTTCGATGTGGCCCCAGTGATGATAGGCGCGTGGCGGGTTGGCGTAGGCCTCACCCAGCTCGCGCCACTGGTCCGGCTGCAGGCTCAGCGGGACGAGGGCCTGGATCGAGGGCGTGTCCATGCGCGCAGCCTAGCCGGCCGCGGCAGCGACGCCAAGCGCTCAGCCCTGCAGCGGCCAGCGCCCTTCTTCGCGGTACAGCGCCTCGCCGCGCACGCTGCGCAACAGCGACAGCGAGTCCACCTGCCAGGCCAGGGGCGCGGGCAAGGGCTGCGGGGTCAATCCCTGGCGGTCATAGAGCAGGGTCAGGTGCGGCGTGAACGCAGCCACGCGGCCAATGCCCTCGCGCGCCAGCGCCTGGGCCAGCTCGCGATACAGCGCTGTCACGCCAGCGATGCCGGCGCCCTCGCCCAGGGCGATGAGCGGATGTTCGCGGCGCTGTCCGCCGAAACTGCCGATGCGGTCGAAGGCCAGGGCGAACGGCGCCACCCGCAGCGACTGCGCGGCGCGTTGCGCGCCGGCCAGCAACGCCGGCGGCAGGCCGGCGTATTCGCCCAGGTAATGCAGGGTCACATGCAGGCGTTCGCGCGAGACAGCCCGCGCCGAGGGCAGCTGCGCCCGCAGCGATTGCGCCGCCGCATGCGCCGCGTCGGCCACGGCCGGCGGCGGGCACAGGGCGAAGAACAGACGCTCCAGCGGACGCGCGTCGCCGAAGCCCAGGCTCAACTGCGCCTCGGCCGAGGACAGGAACAGGAAATGCCGCTTCATGCGCTCACACCGGCCGCCGCCGACGCTGGAAAGGGCGGCGGATACTAGCAGACCGGCGCCGCGTGCCGACGCCCGAAAACCGGCATACACTGGCTCCAGCCCCACTGGCGGCGGCGCAACCGCCGCGGGAGACGCAGATGGCTACGCTCATTTCCCTCGTGCTCGCCACGGCAGCCGCGACGGCCGCCGTGCCGCCGCCTGCGCCAGCGCACGCGGACATCACTGAAGTGCAGATCGATGGCGTGGCCGGCACAGATGCCACCGTACCTGCCACCGCCGACGTGGCGCCGGCGCTGCCGCCACCTTCGCCACAGACCCTGTTCGCGGTGCCGCCGGAGTTGCGGCGCCTGGTGCGGGACAAGGTCGCCTCGCATGGTTCGCGCGCCGAACGCGTACGCGCCCTGGTCCACCTGATCTTCGACGAGGACGCGCTGGCCCTGCGCTATGAAACCGTGGCCACCCACAGCGTGGCCGAGACCTATGCGCTGCGCAGCGCCAACTGCCTGTCGTTCACGCTGTTCTTCGTGGCCCTCGCCCGCGAAGCGGACATCGACGCGCGCGCGCAGGAAGTCGGCCAGGTGCTCAGCTGGTGGCAGGACCAGCGCACGATCTACAACTTCGGCCACGTCAACGCGCAGATCCGCGTGGACGGCCGCGCCGGCACCGTCGACCTGGACGCCAGCGTGCTGATGGACAAGCGCGGGCCACGGGTCATCAGTGACGAGCGCCTGTTCGCGCACTACTACAACAACCGCGGCAGCGAGCTGATGGCCGCCAACCAGAACGGCGCGGCGCGGCAGTATTACGAACAGGCGTTGCGCATGGACAGCACCCTGCCCAACATCTGGAACAACCTGGGCGTGCTGGAGGCGCGCGAAGGCCACCTGGACGCGGCGGCCAAGGCCTACGCGCAGGCGCTGCGGCTCAACCCCTCGCATGTGGCCAGTCTCTCCAACTCGATGAATCTGTATCGCCGCCTGGGCGACACCGCCAACGCCGATGCGATCCTGCGCCGGCTCGACGAGATCCGCGCGGTGGACCCGTTCTACCAGTTCATGGCCGGGCGCCAGGCCGAAAGCGGCGGCCACTACGACAAGGCGATCGCCCACTACCGTCGCGCGATTTCTCTCTACCCCAGCGCGCATCAGTTCCACTTCGGCCTGGCCCGGGTCTACTTCCTCAACGGCAACAGCCGCCTGGCCGAACGTGAGATGCGCCGCGCCCGCGACCTGGGTCCGGAGAACGACCGCACCCGTTACCAGGCAAAACTCGAAGGCCTGCAACGGCTGGAGCGCTCCGGCGCGCTCAGCGCGCACTGAGCGCGCGGAAAGCAGTTTCCTGAGACTGCAACGCGAATGCATGTCACCGGCACGCGGCCGGCGGGCATCATGGCACTCCCCCCTTGCAGAGTGCCTCCCCCATGGCTGACTCCCACGTTTCGACCGCAAAACTGTTCACCCCGACCATGCTGGGCGCGATCCCGCTGGCCAACCGCATCGTGATGGCTCCGCTCACCCGCAACCGTGCGGTCGCCGGGCAAGTGCCCAATCCCCTCGCCATCGAGTACTACGCCCAGCGCGCCAGCGCCGGCCTGATCGTGGCCGAGGGCACGCAGATCAACCCGCTGGGCCAGGGCTATCTGGATACTCCGGGCATCTACAGCGCCGCGCAGATTGAAGGCTGGAAGCGTGTGACCGAAGCCGTACACGCGCGCGGCGGGCGCATCGTCGTGCAGTTGTGGCACGTGGGACGGATTTCCCACACCAGCCTGCTGCCCCCGGGGCAGGTGCCGGTGGCGCCGAGTGCGCTGCGTGCCAACGCCAAGACCTTCACCGCGAAGGGCTTCGAGGAAGTTTCCGCGCCGCGCGCGCTGGCGCTGGACGAGATCCCCGCGTTGCTCGCCGACTACGCCCGCGCCGCGCGCAACGCCATCGAGGCTGGCTTCGACGGGGTCGAGGTGCATGCGGCCAACGGTTATCTGATCGACCAGTTCCTGCGCGACGGCAGCAACCACCGCGACGACGCCTACGGCGGCAGCATCGAGAACCGTACCCGCCTGCTCGCCGAAGTGATGCAGGCGGTGGCCGCCGAGATCGGCGCTGAGCGCAGCGGCGTGCGTCTGTCGCCGGTGACCCCGGTCAACGACGCGCACGACAGCCAGCCACAGGCGCTGTTCGAGCGCGCGGTCGAGCGCCTGGATGCGATCGGCGGGCTGGCTTTCGTGCACGTCATCGAGGGCGCCACCGGCGGCCCGCGCGATGTCGCGCCGTTCGACTTCGCCGCGCTGCGGGCGAAATTCCGTGGCGCATGGATTGCCAACAATGGCTACGACAAGGCGATGGCCGAACAGGCGATCGCCTCCGGCTACGCCGACGCGGTGGCCTTCGGCCGCGCCTACATCGCCAATCCCGATCTGGTCGAGCGCCTGCGCCTCGATGCACCGCTCAACGAGCTCGATGCCGCCACGCTGTATGGCGGTGGTGCGAAGGGTTATGCGGACTATCCGACGCTGGCGCAGGCGGGCTGAAGCCACAGGCAGGCGCGGTGCCGGCCGAAGTCACGCGCTGACGGCCGGCCCACCTGCTTTGCTAGGATCGCCGCGACCGCCGCGGAGATCCGCCCATGCCCCGCTCCACCGCCTTCGCCCCGTCCATCCGGGCCCTCGTTCTGGCCACGGCCCTGGCCCTGCCCGGCGCCACCCTGCCCGCTACCGCGTGGGCGGTGCCGTTCTGGGGCGCGCGCCAGTCAAGCCCGGCCAGCACGCCGCCGGCCGAGCTCAAGCCCGGCGAATGGATCTGGGGCGGGGTGAACAAGGGTTGGGGACCGATGGCCGTGATCGTCAGCCTCACCGAACAGCGTGCCTACGCCTATCGCAACGGCATCCTGATCGGCGTGACCACGATCAGCAGTGGCAAGGAGGGTTATGAGACGCCGACCGGCGTGTTCACCATCCTGCAGAAGGACAAGGACCACCGTTCCAACCAGTACAACAACGCGCCCATGCCCTACCAGCAGCGGCTGACCTGGGGCGGCGTGGCGCTGCATGCCGGCGGCCTGCCCGGCTACCCGGAGTCGCACGGTTGCGTGCACCTGCCCAGCGAATTCGCGCGACTGCTGTTCGAGAACTCGAACATGGGCATGGTGGTGGTCGTATCCGAGGCCGGCGTCAGCCCCGAGGACGTGGTGCATCCGCGCGCGGTCAGCCCGATCGACCCGCTCACCGGCGCGCAGCGTCCGCTGCTGCCACTGGGCAACGGCCAGGCCTACACCTGGCAACCGCTGGCGGCGCCGAGCGGACCGGTGTCGATGCTGATGAGCACCGCCGACCAGCAGCTGCTGGTGTTCCGCAATGGCGTGGAGATCGGCCGTGCACGCATTGCGCTGCACGACGCCGGCACACCGGTCGGCACCCAGGCTTTCATCGTCGGCCAGGGTTTCCTGCCGGGCGAAATCCCCGATCTACCCGGGCAACGCATGCCGAACTGGATGCGCATCGGCATCCCCGGCGAGGCCAACGCCGGGCAGGCGCTGGACGCCGCGACAGTCGGCCGCCTGCAGGTGCCCACCGGCTTTCTCGCCAACGTGCTGCCGTTGCTGACCCCGGGTGTGGTGCTGGTCGCGACCGACCAGCCGATCCTGCCGGAGACCACCGGCGCGGCGGTGCAGGTGCTGGATTCGGACCCGCCGGAGTCGCCGCGCTGAGCGTCGCTCAGGCCTTGCGCAGGTAGATCGTCTTCAGCACCAGGCCCTTGATCTTGTCCGAGTGGCCTTCGATGTGTTCGGCATCATCCTCGACCAGGCGGATGTTGCGGATCACCGTGCCCTGCTTGAGCGGGATCGATGAACCCTTGACCTTGAGGTCCTTGATCACGGTGACGGTATCGCCGTTGGCAAGCACGTTGCCGTTGCTGTCGCGCACGACCGTGCCGGCGGCGGCCGGTTCGCCCTCGGCCCATTCGTGGCCGCAATCGGCGCAGACCAGCAACGCGCCGTCGGCATAGGTGTTTTCAAGCGAACATTGCGGGCAAGGCGGCACGGCAGGCATGGCGATCACGGCATGGGAGAGGAGAAGCAGCGCCATTGTACGGGCCGCAACCGGCCGGCGCCTTCGGCAACCGGCAGCGCGCGCCTACACGCCCACGGCACGCGCGCCTGCGGATCATCGTGGCTCCGCGTCTGCATGGAGGTCCATGGTGAGCGCTTCCCAAGGTTCCCGCTTCGTCGTGTATGTGGCGTTGGCCGGCAATTTCGGCATCGCCGTTGCCAAGTTCGTGGCCGCGGCCATTTCCGGCAGCTCGGCCATGCTCAGCGAAGGCGTGCATTCGCTGGTCGACACGGCCAACGAACTGCTGTTGCTGCACGGCCTGCGTCGCGCCGAACGCCCGCCGACGCCGACACACCCGTTCGGGCATGGGCGCGAGCTGTACTTCTGGAGTTTCATCGTCGCCTTGCTGGTGTTCGCGATGGGCGCGGGCATCTCGCTGTACGAAGGCATCGTGCATCTGCGCCACCCCGAGCCGGCGCGGAACCATGGCCTGGCCTATGCGGTGCTCGGCGTGTCCTTCGCCTTCGAGGGTGCGTCCTGGTGGGTGGCGTTGCGCGAGTTCCGCCGGCGCAAGGGCGCGCTGGGCTATTTCGCCGCGTTCCGCCAGAGCAAGGACCCGAGCACCTTCACTGTGCTGCTGGAAGACAGTGCCGCCCTGCTCGGCCTGCTGATCGCCTTCTTCGGCCTGCTCGCTGCGCAGTGGCTGGACATGCCGCAGCTCGATGGCGTGGCCTCGATCGGCATTGCCGCGGTGCTGGCCTGCACCGCCTTCCTGCTTGCGCGCGAAACCAAGGGCCTGCTGATCGGCGAGCCGGCGCACCCGCATGTGGCCCAATCGCTGCTGGACATCGCCGGGCACGACCCGGACGTGCGCGCCGCCAATGGCGTGCTGACCATGCAGATGGGGCCGAGCCAGGTGGTCGCCGCGCTCAGCGCCGAGTTCGAGGACAGCCGTACGACGCCGCAGATCGAAGCGTGCATCGGCCGCATCGAGCACGCCGCGCGGCAGCGCCATCCCGATCTGGTGGCCTTGTTCATCAAGCCGCAGACCCCGGAGGTGTGGCACGCACGGCGCGAGCGCATGGAGCAGGCCGGGGACGACGCGGTGGAGCGCGGCATCCCGTAGAATGCGCGGCCCCGCGGCCTGGCCGTGCAGCACGTGACAGCCTCATGCGCCTGGGCATCGACTTCGGTACCAGCAACTCGGCGGCCGCCGCGGTGATCGGCGGCCAGGTCGTGCCGGTGGCATTCGGCGCGGCCCTGCAATTCCGCACCACGGTGTATTTCCCCGAGGTGATGCGCGACCCCAACGACTTCGCCCTGACCCCGGCGATGGAGCACGAAGTCGAACGGCTCATCGATGCCGGCCGCCGTGACGCATTGGCCGCCGGCCGTCCGCGCGAGGAAGCAGCGCTGCGCCGCGACGCCGTTCGCGTGGTGCGCCGCCAGTGGATGGAAGAGGCCGTGCGCGAACCGGCCAGTTCGGCTGCACTGCTGCACAACGCGGTGTACGGCGACGAGGCGCTGGAAGCCTATTTCCTGGAAAACGAAGGCAACCTGGTGCAGAGCCCGAAGTCCATGCTCGGCTACAGCCTGCACCCGCGTGCGCGCCAGACCATCAGCGGCATCGCCAGCCACATCCTCGAACACATCCGCCTCACCGCCTCGCGTCAGTTCGACCACAACATCCGCCATGCGCTGATTGGCCGACCGGTGCGCTTCCGCAGCTCGATCGGCGAGGCCGGCAATGCGCAGGCGCTGGAAATCCTGCAGGCGGCGGCAAGCGATGCCGGCTTCGACGACATCGAGTTCCTTGAAGAACCGGCCGCCGCGGCCATGCACCACCACGCCGGCAGTGCCGAGCGCCACGAAGCGGTGATCGTCGACATCGGCGGCGGCACCACCGACATCGCCCACGCCAGCGTCGGCGGCCAGGCCGCGCCGCAGGTGCATCGTGCCTGGGGTGTGGCGCGCGGCGGCACCGACATCGACCTGGCCCTGAGCCTGGCCGGCTTCATGCCGCTGTTCGGCCGCGGCAGCACGCGCGTGCCGGCGCACCATTACGTCGAAGCGGCGATGGTGCAGGACCTGCCACGCCAGCGCGACTTCCGCCAGCACCGCTACGACAACGTGCCGGAGCCCTACCAGACGCGCCTGCAGGCGCTGCAGGAAGCCGGCAACACCGCGCGCCTGTACCGCGCGGTGGAGCGCAGCAAGATTGCGCTGAGCGATGCGCCCGCTCATGCCGAGGCGCTGGACTTCATCGAACCCGGCCTCGGCACCGACATCGCTGCCAGCGCCCTGGTGACCGCCGCTGGGGGCTACCTGGACGAGCTCGAAGCGCTACTGCGTAGCGTGGTGGCCGATATCGGCCACGTGCCCGCCGTGGTGTTCCTGACCGGCGGCATGTCGCGCGCCGGCTACGTGCGCGAGCGAGTGATGGCCTGCTTCCCGGGCGCGCGGCTGGTGCATGGCGATCCTTCTTTTGGCGTGGTGCAGGGCCTGGCGCTGGCGGCAGCGTGATCGTGTGAGGCCAGGCCGCAACACTGTGTCCGGCCGGCGTGGCGCGGCATAGCCAGTGCACGCAGCTATGCTGCGGACCTTTCCACTGTGCAGGACGCTCAAAGATGTCGCTGACTCTCCACCAGACCACCGTGCCCGTGCTCGTGCACGGCCTGCGCCAACTCTCCCACGTGCTCGACAAGGGCCTGGCCCACGCCACCGCGCAAGGCCTGGACCCGGCCACCCTGGTCAACGCGCGCCTGGCCGCCGACATGCTGCCGCTGTCAGGGCAGGTGCAGCGCGCCAGCGACACCGCCAAGGCCAGCGTGCAGCGCCTGTCGCAAGTCGCCGCGCCGAAGCTGGAAGACAACGAGCAGACCTTCGAGCAATTGCAGGCCCGCATTGCCGCCACCATCGACTATCTGCTGGCGGTGCCGGCCGAGGCGTTCGAGGGCGAACGCGACATCGTGCTGAAATTCGGCCCGCTGCAGACGCGCTTTGACGGCCCGGGCTATCTGACCGAGTTCGCGCTGCCGAACTTCTTTTTCCACGTCACCACGGCCTACGGCATCCTGCGCAACCAGGGCGTGGCGATCGGCAAGCTGGATTACCTGGGCCGTATCGGGCAGGCCGATCCGGCCTGATCGACCCTCGGAGGCTGATCCGGATGCGTGATCCGGCCTGATCGCCCCTCGGGGCTAATCCGGATGCGCAATGCCCTTTGCCCGTCGGGGCTGATCTGGATACGCAATGCCCACTGTAGGAGCGGCTCTTGTGGCCTTCTCGGCCATCAGCCGCGACCGTGATCTGTTAGATCGCGACTCCGCCGGTCGGGGCTGAAGCCCCTCCTACAGGACCCCCAGCCGCAGGTAACGCCCCCGCTGAATAAGACGCCAAGCCTCCAGGCTCGGCGTCTTCAGCCCATTCAGGTGGGAATTAACGAACCTCTACGCGCACAGGCGTAAGCTCCACCAGCGCGGCGCTCCCTGCGCCGCCGACGCTTCCGCGTCCTTCGCGTGATTCCCGCCTTGCGACCATGCCGGCCCGTGCCGGCCGGCCGCTTTCACTCCCAGGCATCGCGCATCGCCGCAGGCCCTATGGCCTGCGCCCCCTCCCCACTCAGGAGAGCCGCTACATGGCACGTCCCAGCAAGCAGAAGATCCAGCCCACCGTATCGCGCGCCGACGGCAAGACCCAGCCGCTGAACCGCGAGCGCATTGCCGCCGACCTGGCCGCGTTCCGCAAGGCCGGCGGCCGCATCGAAGTGCTGCCGACCTTCTTCCGCCCCGGCCGCCCGGCCAACGACCACGAAGGCGATTGAGCCCTCGCGGCCACTTCGCGGCGGCGCTCAGCCGCCGCGCCGCACCCGCACCCCGCCGGAGTGCGAATCGATACTGACGTCGCCGTTGCCACTCCCCAGACGCACGTCCAGGCTGCTTCCCGGCCCATAACGCGGCCGCTCCACCTCGCCGGCATCGCTGTCGATGTCGCCGCTGAAGGTTTCCACCCGCAGCCGCGCCGAGATATCCCGCGGCAGGCGCACGCCGATGTCGCCACTCACGCTCTGCAGCTCCACGCTGCCGCCCGGCGCCAACGCCGCGATGCCCAGGTCCATGTCGCCCGATACCGTTTCGGCGCGCAGGCGTGACAACTGCCCTGCTTCCAGCCCGATGCTGCCGGACACGGTTTCCAGGCCGATGTCGCCGCGCGCGCCCTGCCCGGCGCGCAGGCGCCCGCTGACCGTGTTCGCGCGCAGGCGCTGCGTCGCCAGTTGCACCTGCAAGCCACCGCTGACCGTGGACAGTTGCGACTCGCGCGCCTTGCCCTGCGCCCGCAGCTCGCCGGACACGGTCTGCGCCTGCAGGCGCTCCAGATCCACATCGTCCACGTCGAGGTCGGCACTGACCGTCTGCGCCTGCAGCTGCGCCCCGCGCGGCACGCGCAACTCGAGTTCCGTGCCATGCGAATTGCGCCCGTTCTGCGGGTAGACCACGCGCAGCTGCACGCGGTTGGCGCTGCTTTGCACGTCCAGGCGCTGGCCTTCGCCGAGCTGACCGGTCAGGGTCACTTCGTTGCGATCCCAGCCACGCACGCGCACCTGGCCGGCGACGTTGTCCAGTTCGACGCGGCCGCCGCTGGCCAGCGTGTGGCGTTCGTTGACCGCGCTCTGAGCGTGCGCCGGTGCGGCCTGGACCGCGATCGCGGCGGCGAACAATACGGGAATGAGCGGTAGTGGTTTCATCGGGCTTCCTCGGGTGTCAGGTGGCGCGGGCCGGCGCACCGAGCGCGGCCATGCGGGTCAGTTCAAGGCGTTTGTCGTACGTGCGGCGCAGCTGGCCGAGCAGGTAGCGCGCGTCGGGGCGCTCGCGCAGGGCGCTGCGAATCTGCGCGGCACTGTCGTCGAGCTCGCGCAAGGCCGGTTGCAGCTCGGCAGGGACCGGGGCGGATGGCAGCGCGGCCATCGCCTGGTGATACTCGCCCGACAGGCTGTCGGCCTGGGCCAGCAGCGGCGCCTGCACCGGTGCCTGGACGGGTTGCGACTGCGCCGGCGCCTGCGAAAGCACGGGATTGACCGTCTGCTCGGGTACGTGGGCGTGCGGCAACAGCAGCACCGTCACGGCCAGCAGTGACGCGGCGGCCGCCAGGCTGAGCGGGAGGCGCCAGCGTCGGCGCGAAGCCGGCCGCGGGATGCGTGCCGCTGGCCGCAGCGGCGCCGTGGTCGCGACATCGGCATCGAGCGCGGCATTGATGCCCTGCCATACCGATTCGGGCGGAGTGCGCCGCGTCGGCAAGCCGCGCAGCCCGGCCAGCAGGTCGTCGTCGTGTTCGTTGGGGTTCATGCCGTTTCTCCCATGCGCGCGCGCAGCAGGCCGCGCGCGCGATGCAATTGTGCCTTGGAACTGCCGACCGCCATCTGCAGCGTTTCGGCGATTTCCTGGTGTTTCCAGCCTTCGATGTCGTGCAGCACCAGCACCGCGCGGGCGCGCGGCGGCAGGGTTTCCAGCGCCCGCTCCAGGTCGATGCGCTGCGAGGGACAGGGCTCGCGGCCGGCCAGCTCGGCCAGCGCGGACTCGTCGGTCGGCTCGCCTTCGCTGCCGCGCGCGCGCAGCTCCATCAAGGCGGTGTTGACCGCCAGCCGGTGCAGCCACGTCGCCAGCGCGCTTTCAAAACGGAACTGCGGCAGCGCGCGCCAGGCGCGGATGAAGGTGTCCTGCAGTACGTCGTCGGCCCGCGCGGCCTGGCCGCCGCACAGGCGCCACACCACTGCATACAGGCGCGGCGCGTGGCGGCGGTAGATCGCCTCGTAGGCATGGCGGTCGCCGCTGGCCGCTGCACGGGCGAGGCTGTCGTCATCCGGGCTGGCGGGGGCGGTGGCGCGAAGGGTGGGCACGGTGGCGTCGAGCATATCCCTTGGATGTGCCGGGGCGGAAAAAGGTTTAAAGGCTGGCTGCCGCCGCCGTCGCGGGGCGCTTAAACCTTCCGGACATCGACTGCATCCAAGCTTGCATAGCCGCGGCCCCACCGCGCAGCACGAGGACGGATCCGATGCCCGCAAGCCTGTTGGGCCTGATGTTGCTGGCCTGCCCCCAGCACTGCGAACTGCCGCTGCCCGGCAGCGTGCTGGAACTGCGCGTGCAGGCGGCGCAATGGCAATGGTGCCTGCGCGGCGACGAACCCGCGCGCTGGCGCCTGTGCGAGGAAGATTTGCTGGATGCCCTGCGCGCGCCACTGCACAGCGCGTTGCAAGGCCTGGCCGACAGGCCGCTGCCACGGCACAGGCACGGCTGCGGCGAAGACCGATACATTTCGTAGCACGATTCCGATTGGCAGGGTGCGGACCGAATCCTAATGTCGGTCGTGTCTCCCTCGTTCGCCGCACCATGCCCGCACCCGATTCCGAGCCGCTTCCCAGCCATGTCATCGGTCCAGGCGACCAGCCGCTGCTTGAGGACACAGTGGGGGCCCTGCTGCAACGCGCCGCGCAGCGCTGGCCCCGCCGCCCCGCGCTGGTGGTACCCGCGCAGGACGCGCGCATCGACTACGCCACGCTCGACGCGGCGGTCACACGGCTGGCCGCTGGCCTGCTGACGCTGGGGTTGGAGCCGGGCGAGCGCATCGGCATGTGGTCGCTCAACCGCACCGAATGGATCTTGATGCAGTTCGCCAGCGCTCGCGCCGGCTTGATCCTGGTCAACATCAACCCGGCCTACCGCAGCCACGAACTCGAATACGCACTGGCCACCACGCAATGCCGGGCACTGGTGATGGCGCGCCTATTCAAGACCTCGGACTACGTGGCGACCCTGACCAGCGTGGTGCCGGAGCTGGCGCTGGCCCAGCCCGGCCAGTTGCACTGCGCGCGGCTGCCCGAACTGCGCCACGTCGTGCTGCTTGACGATGCGCCCGCGCTGCCGGGCACCTGGCGGTTCAATGACATCGCCAACTGCCGCGACACCGCTGCACTGGCGCGCGTGGATGGCCTGCAGGCCACCCTGGTCGCCAGCGATCCGATCAACATCCAGTTCACCTCAGGCACGACCGGCTCGCCCAAGGGCGCGACACTGAGCCACCGCAACATCGTCAACAACGCGTTCTTCATCGGCGACCATCTGCACCTGGGGCCGGAGGACCGGGTCTGCATCCCGGTGCCGTTCTACCACTGCTTCGGCATGGTCGGCGGCAGCCTGGCCTGCGTGGCCCATGGCAGCTGCATGGTGGTGCCCGGCGAGGGATTCGACCCGCTTGCCACGTTGCAGGCCACCGCGCAGGAGCGCTGCACCGCGCTGTACGGCGTGCCGACGATGTTCATTGCGATGCTCGAGCACCCGCAGTTCGCCGAGTTCGACCTCACTGCGCTGCGCACCGGCATCATGGCCGGCTCACCCTGCCCTGAGGAAGTGATGCGGCAGGTGGTCACGCACATGCACATGGCGGAAGTGACGATCGCCTATGGCATGACCGAGACCAGCCCGGTCAGTTTCCAGACCCGCGCCGACGCGCCGCTGGCGCGGCGCGTTGATTCGGTCGGACGCGCGCATCCGCATGTGGAGGCGCGCATTGTCGACAAGCAGGGCCGCATCGTGCCGCGTGGCACCGCCGGCGAACTGCATACCCGCGGCTACCTGGTGATGCTGGGCTACTGGGGTGATCCCGAACGTACCGCCGAAGTGCTGGATGCCGATGGCTGGATGCACACCGGCGACCTGGCCACGCTGGATGACGAGGGCTATTGCCGCATCGTCGGCAGGCTCAAGGACATGCTGATCCGCGGTGGCGAGAACGTGTATCCGCGGGAAGTCGAGGAATTTCTCTACGGGCATCCGGCTGTGGCCGACGTGCAGGTGTTCGGTGTGCCCGACGACCGGCTGGGCGAAGAAGTCTGCGCCTGGATTCGCCTGCGCGATGGTGCGCAGGCCGACGCCGAGGCGATCCGCGAGTACTGCCGCCAGCACATCGCCCACTACAAGGTGCCGCGCTATGTGGAGTTCGTCAGCGAATTCCCGGTCACGGTCACCGGCAAGGTGCAGAAGTACGTGATGCGCGAGGTGATGGCCAAGCGGCTGACGGAGCGGCGCGGCTAGAATGGCCCTCCGTCCCCGCATGCCGTACCGATGCCCTTGCCGCTTCCAGCCCTGATCCGCACGCTGTTCCCAGGCCTCGACTCACGTCTGGACCCGCGTCTGGTCGGTGCCGCGGAAACCACGCTGCAGATCGTCCTCATCATCGCGGTGGCCTTGCTGCTGCGCGCCATTCTGCGCCTGCTGATCCGTCGCCTCCACCGCCGCTATGCCCTGCCCCCGGAAATCGACATCGGCGTGCGCCGCACCAGCAGTGTGCTGATCAGCGTCGCCGCCTTGCTCGCGATCCTGTACAGCCTGGGCGTCACCCCTGGCGTGCTGTGGGCCGCCTTCACCGGCTTCGCCGCTGTGGGCGCGGTTGCATTCTTCGCCGCGTGGAGCGTGCTGTCGAACATCTTCTGCACGTTCCTGATCGTCACCACCCGCCCGTTCCGCCTGCACGACCACATCGAGCTGCTGGAGAACGGCGACAAGCCCGGCCTCAAGGGCAAGGTGGTGGACATCAACCTGATCTACACCACCTTGCAGGAGGCTGATGAAAGCAGCGTCCTGCAGATTCCCAACAGCCTGTTCTTCCAGCGTACGACGCGGCGGCAGCGGAATGCTTCGGGGCCTTATGCGGGGTGATGCTGCTTGCGTTGGATGCAAAGTGGCCTGACGGCGTACGGTCGCGGCTGAAGCCGCTCCTACAGTGCACACATCGGCCGCTCCCCCGCTTTTGTTTCCGGTGGCGGGGATTTGTCGGGCGGTCGGGGGCAGGCCCTTTCGGGACCGTTGGCGCCATGGATGGCGCCATCGAGCCCCAGGGATGGGTTCACCGCGTGTCCCGAAAGGGCCTGCTCCCGGCCGCCACGCAGCGAACCATGGCAGCCGCCCGACGAGTTCGCGATTACGACACATCAGCGCAGCTGGCTGTCCTTGCTACCTCGGCGGTTATACCCACTGAACCCCGCCTCCTCATCATCCCGCGCCTGCTGGCACGCCACACACAGCCGCACTCCCGGCACCGCCTTGCGCCGCGCCTCCGGAATGGGCGCATCACACTCCTCGCAATGCTCGCGCCCGGGGCCCTGCGCCAGCTGACTGCGCGCCCGCTTGATCGCATCGTCCACCGTCGCGTCGATCTGGTCCTGCACCGCGCCATCGCCTGCCCAGCCGGTCGCCATCATCCACCTCCTGCACACGCACACCTGTGCTTCGCTACATAGGTGCGCCGCCACCGCCGCGCAAGATGCGGCGGCTGCTTCCGCCGCGGCATTCACGCTAGCATTCACCCACCGCCTGGCGCGGTCCTCCACACAGGAAAACATGCATGGAAAAGTCGGTACACCCGTTCTCGGAACTGTTCGCCCAGCTTGGCCTGCCCGCAGACGAAGCCAGCATCCGCAGCTTCATCGCCACCCACGCGCCCCTGCCCGATGACATGCGCCTGGAAGAAGCCCCGTTCTGGAGCCCGGCCCAGGCCGCCCTGCTGCGCGAGGAGCGCCTGGACGATGCCGACTGGATCGTCACCATCGACCAGCTCAACGTCGCCCTGCACGCGGCCAGCTGAGCCCTTGCTCAACGCGCCACAGCCTGGGCATCGTCAAGCATGCCCAGCAGCTGCGGCAGCCGGTACGGCTTGGGCAGGAAACTCACGTTGGCCGGCAGCGGCGGCAACTGCGCCCGCGCATAGCCAGAAGACAGGATCACCCGCGCCGCCGGCTGCAGCCGCGCACTATGCGCTGCCAAATCGATGCCAGACACGCCATTGGGCATGCTCACGTCGCTGAAGACGAAGTCGAAATGCGCCCCGCTCTCCAGCAACGCCAGCGCCTGCTGGCCATCGTCCACTGTCACCACGCGATAGCCGAAATCCGGCAAGGCGTCGCGCATCAGCTCGCGCAGGCTTTCGTTATCTTCGACCAGCAGCACCGTGGGTTCATGGCTCATGCGCTTGCTCCACGGCGGACGCGCAGGCGCGACGAACCGCCCGTTCCGGTTCGCCGGTCATGATGTAGGGGTCCGGCCGGGAGCCGGCTGCAATGCCCTGGGATGGGCGCGGACGCATCCGCCAGCGCGGAGCGCAATGCACAAGCGGCGGGGGCCAGCACGCTCGCATCCAGCTTCAGGTTCACCTTCACACGACGCCCTCCTCACCCCGAGGGGCAAGACTAGGGGCGGCTTTGTGAAGATCACGTCACCCGCGGGCGCCGGCCGGGCGATCCCGGCCGGCGCCAGACTTCAGACCTTCTTGGCGATCGACATGCCGATCAGGAACAACACCACGGCAATGATGACCGCGCCCCAGAACAGGAACTTGGCGATGCCGATCGACGCACCGGCCAGCCCGCCAAAGCCGAGCACGCCGGCGATGATGCCGATGATGGCAAAAATGATGGCCCACTTGATCATGTCTTTCTCCGACGGTTACGGCGTATCGCCATGGCTGCGCAAGTTAGGCAGCGGCGCGTCGGGCGAAGGTGAACACGACGCGCAGGCCACGTGAGTGTCGATGCACGCCGGCCTCGTTCGTCGCCCTTGCATCACACCACCCAGGAATCGCGAATGCCCACGCCAGAGTTGATCGCCCATCCCTTTTCCTCGTATTGCCAGAAGGTGCTGGTGGCCCTGTACGAAAACGGCACCGAGTTCACCTACCGCTCGCTGGAAGACGCCGCCACGCAGCGACTGCTGGCCGAGCACTGGCCGATGAAGCGCTTCCCTGTGCTGCTCGATGGCGCGCGCACCATCATCGAGGCCAGCACGATCATCGAATACCTGGACCTGCACCATCCCGGTCCACAGCGCCTGCTGCCCGCTGATCCGGACCTGGCCTGGCAGGTACGCATGCTCGACCGCTTCTTCGACAACTACATTTCCACCCCGCAGCAGAAGATCGTCTTCGACCATCTGCGCGCCGACACCGACCACGATCCCTACGGCGTGGCCGAGGCCCGGCGCACGCTCGACACCGCCTACGCCTGGCTGGACGACTACCTGGACGGCCGCACCTGGGCGGTCGGCGCCGACTTCAGCCTGGCCGACTGCGGCGCGGCGCCGTTCCTGTTCTATGCCGACTGGACTCACGCCATCGCGCCACGGTTCGCGCGCGTGCATGCCTACCGCCAGCGCCTGCTGCAGCGGCCGTCGTTCGCCCGCGCGGTGGACGAAGCGCGCCCGTTCCGGTCGTACTTCCCGCTCGGCGCCCCGGACCGGGATTGAGCCGGACCAGGGGGCGCGGTCACCCGGCACCGGGCGCATGCATGAATGCGCCCGGCTGGTCTAGAATGCGCGGCAGCGACGCTGAGGGTTCATCCGCCATCGTCGCTTTTTTGTTTCCGTTCCCTGCCCAGGCAGAGTTTCGGCTGCAGCACGCATCCGCGTCCGCCATCGGAGCCCGTCCCCATGCTTTTTGAAACGCTCGACACCAGCGGCCATGAACAGGTCGTCTTCTGCCACGACAAGGATGCCGGGCTGCGCGCGATCATCGCGCTGCACAGCACCGTCCTCGGGCCGGCCCTGGGCGGCGTGCGCATGCGCCCGTACCCCAACAGCGAGGCGGCGATCAACGACGCCCTGCGGCTCAGCCGCACCATGACCTACAAGAACGCCCTGGCCGGCCTGAACGTCGGCGGCGGCAAGGCGGTGATCATCGGCGACCCCAAGACCGACAAGACCGAGGTGCTGTTCCGCGCCTTCGGCCGCTATGTCGAGTCGCTGGGCGGGCGCTACATCACCTCCGAGGACGTGGGCACCGACCTCAACGACATGGAGCAGATCTACCTGGAGAGCGAGTACGTCACCGGCGTGCACCAGGCCCATGGCGGTTCAGGCGACCCGGCGCCGTTCACCGCCTATGGCGCGCTGCAGGCGCTGATGGCCTCGCTCAACCGCAAGCTCGGCCACGAGGAAGTCAGCAAGGCCAGCATTGCCATCCAGGGCCTGGGCCACATCGGCATGGAGCTGGTGAAGCTGCTCAAGGAACGCGGCGCCAAGCTGATCGTCACCGACCTGGACCCGAGCCTGGTCGACCGCGCGGTCAGCGAATACGGCGCCGAAGCGGTCAAGCCCGACGAAATCTACGACGTGGCCGCCGACGTGTTCGCGCCCTGCGCCTTCGAGGGCGCGATCAACCAGGACACCCTGCCGCGCCTGAAGACCCGCATCATCTGCGGTACCGCCAACAACCAGCTGGCCGATGCGGCCACCGGCGAGGAACTGCATCGCCGCGGCATCCTCTATGCGCCCGACTACGTGGTCAACGCCGGTGGCGTGATGAACGTGTCGCTGGAGATCGACGGCTACAACCGCGAACGCGCGATGCGCCTGATCCGCAGCATCTATCACAACCTGGAAAAGGTGTTCTCGCTGTCGGCGCAGGAAGGTATTCCGCCGCAGCAGGCCGCCGACCGCATGGCGCAGGCGCGCATCGATGCCATCGGCAAGCTCAAGCTGCCGCTGGGGCGCACCGCCCCGCGCTTCATCAACAAGCTGCGCAACGAGCGCTGAGCGAATGCGCCGCGCCGGTGCTGCCGGCGCGGCGCGTCCCGATCAGAAACCCAGGCCGTAGCGCAGCGACCATGCATGCGCCGGATGACTGCCCACGCGCTGGTCATAACCGAGCGTCAGGCGCGCGCGCGGCGACAGCCAGGCCGCGGCCGACATGCCCAGCAGCGTGGCCGAACGCTCATCGAGCATCTGCAGCGGCGCCCAGGCATCGATGCCGGTGAAGCTGGCCTGCAGGACTTCGCCGCGCTGGCTCAGCGGCTGCTGCCACTCCGCGTACGCATTCCATTGCCAGCCGCCACGCTCCAAGCCCGCGCGCAAGCCGGTGATGGCCAGGGTGCGCGAGGTGGTGCCGCCATCACTGCGCAAGCCGAAACCAAGACCGCCGGTTTCGGCGAACGCCGGTGTTTCCACGCTGGCGTATTGCAGCCCGGCGTAGGGCGTGAGGTTTGCGTGCGCGCCCAGTCCGAAGCGATAACCGCTCTCCACGCCGGCGCTGCTGAACTGCCCGGCATAGCGGCTGGCGGTGCCAACCCAGGCTCCGCCGAGCAGCAGGCGGCGGTCGATATCGCGCTCGTAGCGGCCGGCGCCGAACTGGCCGAGTGCGTAGAAGCCACCGCGCGCCCAACCGGCGTAGAGCTGCGCCTGGCTCTGCTGGTCGCGGCCACGATCGCCGAAGTCGGCCACCTGGCTGTAGGCGCGGTTCTCGCCAAAGGCGTAGCCGATCAGTCCCTCACCCATGCGCACGTCGTGGCCGATCATCCAGCCGCGCAGGTCATAGGCACCTGCACTGCCAGCCTGACCGAGCCCGCCGGTCTCGCGCATCCAGCCGCCCGCCGCGATGTTGTGTGACAGCAACTCGTCCACGTGCGTACCCAGCGCGCGGCGGTTCTGGTCGATGCCATCGAAGGTCGCCGTTCCCGCCAGCGTGTGCAGGCCGCCGGACAGGCTTTGCAGCGTGGCCTTGAACGCCTGTGCACTGCCGACCTGCTGGATCTGCGCGGCACCTTGCAGCAGTTCGCTGGACACGCCGGGCAGCGCGTTGACCGGCGCGTCCGGGGCCTGCGCGTCGATCTGCTGAAACGCGGCCTCGACCCGCGACGCGGCGTCGAGCGCTGCCGGCGCGATGCTGCCCGCCAGGCCCTGCGCCGCCACCAGCGTGTTGACCCGGGTCACATCCGCCCAGACGCTGTTGCTGCCATAGCCCAGGGTCGCCTCCAGCAGGAACGTGGCCTGCATAGACGCGAACTGGCCGCTGACACCGCCGTCGGCCAGCAGCACCTCGGTGTGCGCGCGCGGCACGTAGCCGTCCTTGTAGCCGTAGAAGTACAGCTTGCCGTCGAGCCTGGCCGTGCCGGAGATGCGTAGCGGGTCGTTGCCCAGCTGCGTCCAGAACTCGCCGTCGCTGCCCTGCACGAAGGAGCCAGTGAGCGTTGTCCGCCGATATTCGCCGCTGTAGAAGACGCCGTGGTTGAGCACCTCGCCTTGCAGTTGCGTGGGCGCGGACACGTTCTGGACGGTGTCGGTCAGCAAGCGGCCGTAATTGGTGATGCGCCCGGCGATCGTCGCTTCGCGCACATACAACTGCGAGCCCGCGTCAACCTGCACGTTGGAGGTGAACTGGTCCCTCAGCACCACCTGCGCATTGCCGGTGAGCTGCAGGCCACCGCTGAAGCTGTTGTTGCCGCTGATCGACAGGCTGGAATCGCCGCCGTTGTTCTGCAGGATCTGATTGCCGCCATCCACGACCAGCGCGCCGCTGCCGCTGATGCCGTTGCTCCACTCATCCTGCCGGCCAGCCGGCATGACCACGCGCACGTCGCCCCAGTCCAGCCGGCTCGGGCCTTGCAGCGCCTTGCCCACGTTGAGCAGGCCATAGCCGAACACGCGGTCCGGCCCGGGGTCGCCAAGATCGGTCGCGCCACCGAGCAAGGTCTGCCGCACGAGGTCATTGCTGAAGTAGGGGAAGCGCTGCCAGACCAGCGCGGCCGCGCCGGACACCAGCGGCGCGGCATAGGACGTGCCGCTGCCGTACCAGTAGGTCGGGTTGCCGGCTGTGTCATTGGTGCCAGTGAACATCGCCGTGCCCGGTGCCACCAGGCAGTAGTTCATCGCCACGCCGCAGGCATTGGAGTACGACTCCAGCCGCGTGGGTTGCGAAGTATCCAGGGCCGCCACCACCAGCCAACCACGTGCCAGGTCCGCGGCCGGCAGCGTGCCGCCGGGGCCGGGCTGGCTCGGCAAAGAGGCCATGTCCGAAGGATTGGGCTGCGCATCATTGCCTGCGGCAAATACGACCAGGCCACCGTTGCCGGCGATGAAGGGCCGGTACTCTGCGGCGATGGCCGCGGTCGCTTCGGGATTGGTCCAGTACAGGCCACCCCAGGAGTTGTTCATGATCTTCACGCCAGCGGCGATCAGATCATCGTGGATCGACGCCAGGCCGAGCGCGCCATCCACCTCGTTGCCCTGGCCCGAACCATCGTCCTCCGGTTCCTTGTCGGCGATGATGCGCGCCGACACGATCAGCGCGCCCGGCGCCACGCCGCCAGGCCAGCTGCCGAACGCCGTGCCCGCCGCAAGTTGCGCCACAGTGGTGCCATGGCCGACGACATCATCGACGGCGGTGTTGTTCACCCGCGGATCGACATAGGTGTAGTTGGCGATCACCCGGTTCTGCAGCGCCGGATGGTTGCGGTTGACGCCGCTGTCGACGATGCCGATGCGCACGCCGCTGCCGTTGTAGCCGTTGGTGGCCGCGGCCTGCGCATTGATCAACGCAAGATGCGCATTGACCGCCGGCTGCGGCGGCGGCGGAGACGTCGGCGGCGAGGTCGGTGGCGACGTCGGCGGTGGCGGCGGGGGTGGAGGCGTCAGCGGCGGCGAGGTCGGCGGCGCGTCCGATCGCGTATTGCCACCGCCACCACCGCCGCCACAGGCACTGAGCGCCAACGCCAGCGCCGAAGCCAGCAGGCTCGTTCTCGCCAAAACCGCCGTGTTCATGCATCCGCCCCCTTTGGCCAATGGAATGCCCCCGGCCCCTCTATACGTCATCGCCGCGCAAATGTCTCCAACATGCACACCACGTGACGGAACAAGTCACGCAACTGGCGGGAAGGTCGCTGCGCGCCGATAATTGCGGGACATTCCAAGGTACCCGCCCCATGACCGACATCGTCATCGCCGCCGCCAAACGCACCGCCATCGGCTCGTTCCTGGGCCAGTTCAATGGCGTGCCCACGCCCACGCTGGGCGCGGCCGCCATCTCCGCCGCGCTGGAACAGGCCGGCGTGCCCGCCGCGGACGTCTCCGAAGTCATCATGGGCTGCGTGCTGCCGGCCAACCTCGGCCAGGCCCCGGCGCGCCAGGCCGCGCTGGCCGCCGGCATCCCCACCGCCACCGGCGCGACCACCATCAACAAGGTCTGCGGTTCGGGCATGAAGGCGATCATGCTTGGCCACGACCTGATCAAGGCCGGCTCGGCCAGCATCGTCGTCGCCGGCGGCATGGAGTCGATGAGCAACGCGCCGCACATGATTCCCAACTCGCGCAGCGGCAACCGCTACGGCAACTTCCAGGCGGTGGACCACATGGCCTGGGACGGCCTGACCAATCCCTACGATGGCCAGGCGATGGGCGTGTTCGGCGAGAAGGCGGCCGAGAAGTTCGGCTTCACCCGCGAACAGCAGGACGCCTACGCCATCGAGTCGGTGAAGCGGGCCCAGGCCGCGCAGGCCAACGGCGCCTTCGCCGACGAGATCGTTGCGGTGAAGGTCGCCGGTCGCAAGGGCGAAGTCGAATACGCGCAGGATGAGCAGCCGGGCAAGTCCGACATCGAGCGCATTCCTTCGCTGAAGCCGGCCTTCAAGAAGGACGGCACCGTCACCGCGGCCAGTTCCTCCAGCATTTCCGACGGCGCCGCCGCCACCGTGCTGCTCAGCGCCGAGGAAGCCGCGCGCCGCGGGATTACCCCGCTGGCCCGCATCGTCGGCCACGCGACCTTCTCGCAGGAGCCGGAATGGTTCACCACCGCGCCCATCGCGGCGATCGAGAAACTCGTCACGCAAGTAGGCTGGTCCGTGCAGGACGTGGACCTGTTCGAGATCAACGAAGCCTTTGCCGTGGTGGCGATGGCGCCGATCAAGCAGCTCGGCCTGGCGCATGACAAAGTCAACGTAAACGGTGGCGCCTGCGCGCTCGGTCACCCGATTGGCGCCTCCGGCGCGCGGCTGGTGGTGACGTTGGTGAATGCGTTGCGCAAGCGTGGCGGCAAGCGTGGCATCGCCACTCTGTGCATCGGCGGCGGCGAAGCAACGGCCATTGCCATCGAATTGATTTGATTGGAATTCACACCCTCCAGCAAAAGCTGAATGCGGGTGCGCTTGACACCCGTCCCCGGCTTGTCATCATGTTGAGGGCGCGCAATTGCGCGTTGCCTAACTAACGACGAGGATAGACACAAATGAGCATCAACAAGCTGCTGATCGCGATGGCCCTGGGCCTGGCCCTGGCCGCCTGCTCGAAGCCGGAACAGGCGCAGGACGCCGCTGCTTCGGCCAACGAAGCCGCCACCGACGCCCAGGCTGCTGCCGACCAGGCCGCCGCTGCTGGCGCCCAGACCGCCGACGCTGCCCAGGCTGCCGCTGACACCGCCGCCACCGCCGCCGACACCGCTGCCGACGCTGCTCAGGCCGCCACCGCTGCCTCGACCGACGCTGCTGCCGACCAGGCTGCCGACACCGCCAAGGCTGCGGAAGACACCGCCGCTCAGGCCAAGGACGCTGCCGAAGAAGCCAAGAAGTAATCACTTCTTCGCAACTGGCAAGTCCAAAAGCCGCCGGGAAACCGGCGGCTTTTTCGTTGCGCGTCGTGCTGCGGGCGCAGGCCGATGCCGGATTCACATTGACCCCTACGGGGGCGGCACTAAGCTCGGCATCCCACCACCACTACCGGGAGCACCGATGCGTATCCACCGCCACCTCGTCGCCAGCGCCGTGCTGGCCTTGTCGCTGACCGCCTGCGAAGGCCCGCAGGCCGAGCAGGCCAAGCGCGACGCCGCCTCCGCGGCCGACAATGCCGCCGCCGCCACCGATCAGGCGCTGGACAAGGCCGCCGTGAAGGCGGATGCGGCCACCGACCGCGCCGGCGCCTATGCCCGCGATGCCGCTCAGGACGCCACCGTCGCCGCGCATCGCGCCGGCGATGCGACTCGCGATGCAGCGGCCGACGCGGCCAACGCCACCGCCAATGCCGCCGAGGTCACCGCGCAGAAGGCGCGCGAAATGGCCGACAAGGCCAACCAAGCGGCCAAGGACGATCAGGCACAGCACTGACGCGCGCTTTCGAGTTGTTCCTCCGCGGCCCTGCCCTCACCGGCAGGGCCGTGGCGTTCAGGGCAACGCGCGCGCCAGCAATGCGTCTACCGGCGCGGCATCGGGCAAGGTGCCGAATGCCAGGCCATGCCGGCCCTCAAGGCGCGTGGCGATGAAGGGCGCCGCGGCCGGACTGCCAGCCCGCAGCAGCAACGCAGCCTGCAATGCCAGCACGCAATGTTCGGCCACGCTGCGCGCGCTGAACTCGTTGCCACCTTGCGCCAGCTCGGCGCGCACACGCTCCACCGCGGCCGTGTAGCCATCGGGCGCATCACCCACCTGTTCCAGTTCCGCGAGCACGGCCTGCACCGCGCGCGGCTCGCGCGCCAGCGCGCGCAGCACGTCCAGGCACTGGATGTTGCCGCTGCCTTCCCAGATCGAATTGAGCGGCGCCTGCCGGTACAGGCGCGGCAGCATCGACTCTTCGACGTAACCGGCGCCACCCAGGCACTCCTGCGCCTCGTTGACGAAGGCGGGCGCGCGCCGGCACAGCCAGTACTTGCCCAGCGCGGTGGCGATGCGGGCGAACGCGGCCTGCGCGGGATCGGTTTCGGCCTGGTCCACCGCCCGCGCCACGCGCAGGCACAACACGGTGGCGGCCTCGGATTCGATCGCCAGGTCGGCCAGCACGTTGCCCATCAGTGGATGTTCGACCAGGCGCCGGCCGAAGCTGCGGCGGTGCCGTGCATGGTGCAGCGCCTGCGCCAGCGCCATGCGCATCTCGGCGGCGGCACCGAGCATGCAGTCCAGGCGGGTCATCATCACCATCGGGATGATCGTGGTCACGCCGCGGCCTTCTTCGCCGATGCGCCGCGCCCAGGCGCCGCAGAATTCCACCTCGCTGGACGCGTTGGACCAGTCGCCCAGTTTGTCCTTCAGGCGCATCAGGCGGAACGCATTGCGGCGGCCGTCGCCAAGGCGTCGCGGGAGCAGCAGGCAGGTCAGCCCGCCGGGCGCCTGCGCCAGCACCAGGAAGCCGTCGGACATCGGTGCCGAAAAGAACCATTTGTGCCCGACCAGCGCGTACTCGCCGTCTTCGGCCAGCGGGGTGGCGACCGTGGCATTGGCGCGTACATCCGAGCCGCCCTGTTTCTCGGTCATGCCCATGCCCAGGGTGATGCCGGTCTTGGCCGCGATCGGCACGTCCGCTGCGTCATAGGCGGGTGCGGCGGCCTTGCGCGTCCATTCGGCCATGGCTGCTTCCTGGCGCAGCACCGCCACCCCTGCGTGGGTCATCGTCAACGGGCAGCTGGTGCCGGCCTCGGCCTGGTGATGCAGATAACTCAAGGCCGCCCGCGCGACGTGCGCGCCGGGCACCGCGGCATGCCAGGACAGCCCGGCAACGCCGTGCTGCTTGGCGAGGTCCATCAGCTGGTGATAGGCCGGGTGGAACTCCACCACGTCGATGCGGTGGCCTTGCGCGTCATGGGTGCGCAGGCGCGGGCGGTCGCGGTTGGCGTCAAAGCCCAGGGGGTAGAGGGTGTCGCCAGCCAAGGCGCCGTAAGCCGCGAGCACCGGCAGGAAACCCTCGCCACCCTCGCGGGCGATGCCCTCACGCAACACCACGTCGTCGCCCCACAGGTCGCGCGGCGCGAACGGGGGCGGCTGGTTCTCCACCGCGTGGGTCTCGAACGGAGGTACGGTCGGTGATTGCATGAGCGACTCCCGCGGCGAACTGGGCTCATTGTGGCCGAATCACCGCGACGCGGGGATCGGCCCTGCATCCGGCCATGGCGCCGGGCGTGCGGCGAGCTCACGCGGCGCTGGCTCCGGATTCTCATCGCCTCCACGGCCGGCCGGCGACAGTAGCGCCATGTCCAGTACGCGCGACCTGGTGGTGATGCGTCCCGAGGGGCTCTACTGCCCCGCGGGCGATTTCCATATCGATCCCTGGCAGCCAGTGCCGCGCGCGGTGATCACCCATGGCCATGGCGACCACGCGCGCAGTGGCATGGGCCGCTACGACTGCCTGGCCGACAGCCTGCCGATTCTGCGCTGGCGGCTGGGCGAGCAGGACTACCACGCGCATGCCCCGGGCGAGGCATTTGAACTGGGCCGCGCGCGGCTCTCGCTGCACCCGGCGGGCCACGTGCTCGGCTCGGCGCAGGTTCGCATCGAAGCCGACGGGCAGGTGTGGGTGGCCTCGGGTGACTACAAGCGCCAGCCCGACCCCACCTGCGCGCCGTTCGAGCCGGTGCCCTGCGATGTGTTCATCACCGAAGCGACCTTCGCCCTGCCCGTGTACCGCTGGCCAGACACGGCCGCGGTGGTAGACGAGATCGTGCAGTGGCGCCGCGACTGCGCCGAGCGCGGCGAAACCGCGATCCTGTACTGCTACGCGTTGGGCAAGGCGCAGCGGGTGCTCGCCGAGCTGTGCCACCGCGACGAACCGCCGGTGCTGCTGCACGGTGCGATTGCGGCGGGCGTGGCTGTGTATCGCCAGGCCGGCATCGCGATGGTCGATACCGAAGCGGTGTCCGAACAGCCGCGCGGCCAGGACAGCGCCGGCCGCCTGGTGCTGGCGCCGCCCTCGGCGGCGGGCAGTCCGTGGCTGCGACGCTTTCGCCGCGCGCAGCAGGGGTTCGCCTCGGGCTGGATGCGCATTCGCGGCAATCGCCGGCGCCGCAACTACGACCGCGGCTTCGTGATTTCCGATCATGCCGACTGGCCCGCGCTGCTGCACACCATCGCCCAGACCGGCGCGCGCCGCATCATCGCCACGCACGGCAACACCGATGCATTGGTACGGCATCTGTGCGAACACGGCCGCGCCGCTGAATCCTTCCGCACCGCCTACGGGGAAGAGGCATGAATCCGCGCGCGCGCCTTCGTCTACGGGTTCCGTGCAGCCGGCCGCTGGAAGGCGGCAAGGTATTCCGGCGCCAGGCCCTGGGCTTTCGCCTGCGCTGCACGCCCGCCGCCGCGCCACACCTGGCCGCTTTCACCGTACGCGCCCTGGCCCTGCGCGGGCGCGGGGACGTGCACGCTTGAAGCGCTTCGCCGCGCTGTTCCGCGAGCTCGACCGCAGCACCGGCACCGGTGACAAGCGCGCGGCCCTGGTCGCCTACTTCCGCGACGCGCCAGCGGCCGACGCAGCCTGGGCGCTGTATCTGCTGAGCGGCGGCAAGATCACCGGCCCGCGCGCGCGCATCGCCGGCACCGGCGAGCTGCGCGAATGGATCACCGAGGTCGCCGGCATCGATGATTGGCTGGTGGCCGACAGCTACGACCACGTTGGCGACCTGGCCGAAACCCTGGCCCTGCTGCTCGACGATCCCGCCGAAGCCAGCGCCGATGTGCCGCTGTCGACCTGGATCGAGCAACGCCTGCTGCCAGTAGCCAACGCGCCGCTCGAAACCCGCCGCGCCGTGGTCGTGGACGCCTGGCGCAGCCTGGACTTTGAACAGCGCCTGCTGTTCAACAAGCTGCTCACCGGCGCATTGCGCGTGGGCGTTTCGCAGCGGCTGGTGCAGCAGGCGCTGGCCGAGCTGTCCGGGCTGGATATCGCGCGCATCGCGCAGCGCATGCTCGGGCAGTGGCAGCCCACGCCGGCCTTCCTCGCCGACTTGCTGTCGCCGCAGGAGCTGGTCAGCGACCGCCAGCAGCCCTATCCGTTCTTCCTTGCTTCGCCGCTGGAGAACGACCACGAAACGCTGGGCGATATCGCGCACTGGCTGCTGGAATGGAAGTGGGACGGCATTCGCCTGCAGCTGATCCG
>Ga0196970_1000406_pt1 | contig 51857 bp, 52 predicted proteins | sample S1v_513CmetaG_FD_148672 | JGI IMG/M metagenome (GOLD analysis project Ga0196970, IMG submission 148672) | Soil microbial communities from Anza Borrego desert, Southern California, United States - S1+v_5-13C | ecosystem: Environmental > Terrestrial > Soil > Desert | place: USA: California... | reverse complement strand
CTCTACGGCGCGCTGGCGTTGCCGGACGGCGACCACGAGACGCTGCTGGCCTTCGGCTTCGGCGGGCGGATCTACCGGCAGGAGGATGGGGCATGGCGGCCGGTGGACTCGCCGACCAACCGCACCCTGGTGGCGGGGACGGTCCAGGGGGGCACGCTCACCCTCGTCGATGCCGCCGGCGGCATCGTCGTCAGCACCGACGGCGGGCGGAGCTTCCAGGCGCAGACCCCGCCCGGCGCGGTGCCGGTGACCGGCATGGCGGCGGTGGGTGCGGGACAATGGATTTTCGTGGGCATGGGCGGCGCGCGCGTCGTCAGGACGAACGGACAGTCATGAGCAGAAAGCACCGCGCCGCCACCACCGACGTCGACCTGGAGCACCACCGCGAAGTCGGGCGGGCCGAGGCGTTCATCGAGCGCTGGCTGTTCGGCCATCGCGCCGTGGTCCTCGTCGGATTCGCGCTGGTGTCGGTGTTCCTGGCGTGGCACGCGCTGCAGCTGCGCCCGATGGCGAGCTTCGAGAAGATGGTGCCGGCACGCCATCCCTACGTCGCCAACTACCTCGCCTACGAATCCCAGCTGCGCCCGCTCAACAACCTCGTGCGCATTGCCGTCGAAACCACCACCGGCGACATCTACGACCCCGTCTTCCTCGACACCCTGAAGAAGATTACCGACGAGGTCTTCTACATCCCCGGCGTCGACCGCGGAAACCTGCAGTCCATCTGGACCTCCAACGTCCAGTGGTACGAGGTCACCGAGGACGGCCTGCGCTCCGGCACCGTCATCCCCTCCACCTTCGACGGCTCGCCCGAGAAGATCCGCGAGGTCCGCGCCAACGTCGTGCGCTCCAACCGCATCGGCAGCCTCGTCGCCACCGACCACCGCTCCGCCGCCGTGCTGGCGCCGCTGCTGGAGGTGGACCCGCAGACCGGCGCCAAGCTCGACTACGGCCTGTTCGCCAAGCGCCTGGAAACCCTGGTGCGCGACAAGTACCAGACCGACAGCATCCGCATTCACATCACCGGCTTCGCCAAGATCGTCGGCGACCTCATCGACGGCATCACCGACATCGCCGTCTTCTTCGCGCTGACCTTCGTCCTCACCACCGTGCTGCTCTACTGGTACTCGCGCTGCTGGCGGGGCACGCTGTCCACGCTGTTCTGCTGCTCGCTGGCGGTGGTCTGGCAGTTGGGCATCCTCGACCTGCTCGGCCTGGGGCTCGACCCGTACTCCGTGCTGGTGCCGTTCCTGACCTTCGCCATCGGCGTCAGCCACGCCGTGCAGAACATCAACACCATGGCCGCCGAGCGCGCCTCCGGCCGCCCGGTCATGGAGGCCGCCAGGGCTACCTTCCGGCTGCTGTTCATCCCCGGCACCATCGCGCTGGTCTGCGACGCGGTGGGCTTTTCGACGCTGATGGTCATCGACATCGGCGTCATCCAGGAACTCGCCGTCAACGCCTCCATCGGCGTGGCGGTGATCATCGTCACCAAGATGTTCCTGCTGCCCGTCATCATGTCCTACGCCGGCACCACGCCGCGCGCCGTCGAGCACTATCGCCGCCGCATGCGCCCGGAGCGGCAGGGGCTCAACCGGACCCTGGCGCGCTTCGCCGAGCCTCGCTGGGCCGCCGCGGCGGTGGGTTGCGGGCTGGCGCTGCTGGCGGTGGCCTTCGTGCAGAGCCGCGACCTGAAGATCGGCGACCTCGACCCCGGCGCGCCGGAGCTGCGGCGGGATTCGCGCTACAACCGCGACGTCCAGTTCTTCCTGACCCACTACTCGACCAGCCCGGACGTGTTCGCGGTGATCGTGCGCACGCCGGCCGGCGAGTGCGGCTCCTACCCGGTGGCGGCGAAGGTGGACCAGCTGCAGTGGCGCATGGAGAACGTGGCCGGCGTGGAGGCCTCCAGCTCGCTGTTCGGGCCGATGAAGCGCGCCATCGCGGGGACCAACGGCGGCGACCTGCGCTGGTACGCGCTGACGCGCAACCGCTACATCTCGAACGCGGCGCACAAGCGGGTGCCGGCGGAGTTCTACAACCCCGACTGCTCGATGCTGCCGGTGCTGCTGTTCCTGGCCGACCACAAGGCGGAGACGCTGACGCGGGTCAGCGCGGCGGTGGAGGCCTTCGCGCAGGAACACAACGGCGATGGCGTGGAGTTCCTGCTGGCGGCGGGCAACGCCGGGATCGAGGCGGCGACCAACAGCGTGATCAAGCGCTCGGAAGCCTTCATGCTGGCGCTGGTGTACGGGATCGTGGCGCTGCTGGTGCTGTGGGAGTTCAAGTCGTGGCGGGTGACGGTGGCGCTGATGGTGCCGCTGTTCATCACCTCGATGCTGTGCGAGGCGATCATGGCGCGGCTCGGCGTGGGGGTGAAGGTGGCGACGCTGCCGGTGGTGGCCTTAGGGGTGGGCATCGGCGTGGACTACGGCATCTACATATACAACCGGCTGGAGCAGTTCCTGGAACGCGGGCTGAGCCTACGCGAGGCGTACTTCGAGACGCTGAAGACGACCGGCTCGGCGGTGGCGGTGACCGGGGTGACGCTGGCGCTGGGGGTGATGACCTGGACGGCTTCGGCGATCAAGTTCCAGGCCGACATGGGGCTGCTGCTGACCTTCATGTTCCTGTGGAACATGGTCGGCGCCATCGTGATGATCCCGGCGCTCGTCTCGCTCCTCATGCCCGGATTGCGGCGGCCGGTCCCGTCCGCATCGGCCCGTCCGCGCATCGCCGTGCGCCATTCTTCCTGAAAGCGGGGTTGCGGGTGGCATTGTCCCCGCGGCCCTGCTTTCATGGGGGAAACGACACGGATGAGGGAGTGGAGCATGCGACGGTGCCAGAGCTTCTACATCGACGGCGGCTGGTGCGACCCGGCCGCCGGCGGCTCGACCATGGACGTGGTCAACCCGGCGACCGAAGAGGTGTCGGGCGTCGTGGCGCTCGGCGGCGTTGGGGACGCGGAGCGCGCCATCGCCGCCGCGCACCGCGCCTTCGACGGCTGGTCGCGCACGCCGCTGGCCCAGCGCCTCGACCTGCTGGGCGCCATCTGCGCGGTCTACGAGCGGCGTTTCGACGAGGTCGCCGACGCCATCACCGAGGAGATGGGCGCGCCGCTGCACACCCTGTCGAAGCCGGCGCAGGCGCGCATGGGGCTGGCGCATTTCCAGGTCGCGCTGACGGTCGCCCAGTCCTTCCCGTTCGAGACGGCGCGCGGCACCACCCGCATCGTGCGCGAGCCGGTCGGTGTGTGCTCGCTGATCACGCCGTGGAACTGGCCGATGAACCAGATCGCCTGCAAAATCGCGCCGGCGCTGGCCACCGGCTGCACGATGGTGCTGAAGCCCAGCGAGTTCGCGCCCTATTCCGCGCAGATCCTCGCCGAGATCCTGCACGAGGCCGGGGTGCCGGCCGGCGTGTTCAACATGCTGTTCGGCGACGGCCCGACGGTCGGCCCGGTGCTGGCCTCGCACCCGCTGGTCGACATGGTGTCGCTGACCGGCTCGACCCGCGCCGGGGCCGCGGTTTCGCACGCCGCCGCCGACGGCATCAAGCGCGTCTCGCTGGAACTGGGCGGCAAGTCGGCGAACATCGTCTGCGCGAGCGCCGATCTGGCCAGGGCGGTCACTCAGGGTGTGCGCTCGATGATGTCCAACGCCGGCCAGAGCTGCAACGCGCCGTCGCGCCTCTACGTCCCGGCGGCGCGCCTGGAGGAGGCGGAAGCCGCCGCCACCGCCGCCTGCGCCAAGCTGGTGGTCGGCGACCCGCGTGCGGCGGAGACCACCGTCGGCCCCATCGCCAACCGGCGGCAGTTCGAGCGCGTGCAACGCCTGATCCAGGCCGGCATCGACGAGGGCGCCAAGCTGCTGTGCGGCGGCCCCGGCCGTCCCGACGGGGTGGAGCGCGGTTTCTTCGCCAAGCCGACGGTGTTCAGCCGGGTCGAGGACCGCATGACCATCGCGCGCGAGGAGGTCTTCGGCCCGGTGCTGGCGATTCGCCCGTACGACGACCTGGAGGAAGCGGTCGCCAGCGCCAACGCGTCGCCGTACGGCCTGTCCGGCTACGTGTCGGCCGGCACGCTGGACGAGGCGCGCGCGGTGGCGCGGCGGCTGCGCACCGGCATGGTGCACCTGAACGGCGCGGGGGTGGACATCGCCGCGCCCTTCGGCGGCTACAAGCAGTCCGGCCTGGGCCGTGAGTGGGGCGCCGCCGGCTTCGAGGAGTTCCTGGAAACCAAGGCCCTGATGGGCAGCGAGCCGGCCGCGTAGGCGCGCCTATCCCTGAACGGGCACCGGCCGTTCGCCGCGGATGATCTGGTGGATGTTCGCCAGCACCTCGGCGAACAGGTCGGCGCCGACGCCGACGTGGGGCGCGGCGGTCGCCTGCGGAAGCGGGCGGGCCGCGCCCTCCCGCGCGGTCGGACGGTTGCCGCGGCTGACCGGCGCCGGATGGCCGGGAAAGCGGAAGGACGGTCGGTTGGCGATGCCGGCAGCCATTCTTTCCCCCCGGGATCGGAATCGGTGTCGATGGGCGAAGTCTGCCGGAGGCACCCTTTTGGGGCAGTGACGGCCGTCACACGGGTGCTACACTGCGGCATGGCGGCGCGTCTTTTCAGGCTGTATCCGGGTCCACCGGACGACCTCCCGCTGGCGGGGGCCTATCTCGCCCACGGGCTGCACGCCCTGGGCAGCCCCGCCGCGCCGTTCGTCTATGCCAGCTTCGTCAGCAGCCTGGACGGCCGCATCGCCCTGCTGGACCCGGCCACCGGCGAGAGCCGCTTCCCGCCGGGGCTGAGCAACGGCACCGACTTCCGGCTCTTCCTGGAACTGCAGGCGCAGGCGGACTGCCTGATCACGCACGCCGGCTACCTGCGCGACCTTGCCGCCGGACGCCTGGACAACGTGCTGCAGATCGGCCTCCACGACCCGGGACGCGATCTCGCGGACTGGCGTCTCGCCAACGGATTGACGCCGCAGCCGGCGGTGGTGGTCGCCAGCTCCAGCCTGGACTTCACGCTGCCGGCCTCCCTGGCGCGTCATGGGCAGCGCGTCATGGTCGCGGTCGGCCGCGCCGCGCCGGCCGGGCGGGTGGAGACGCTGCGCCGCGCCGGGGTGGAGGTGATCGTCGCCGGCGAGGGTGCCCGGGTGGAGGGCGCGCCGCTGGTGCGGGCGCTGGGCGAACGCGGCTTCCGCAGCCTGTACCTGCTGGCCGGCCCGCGCATGCTGGAGACGACGCTGCGCGGCGGCGTGCTGTCGCGGCTGTACCTGACCATGGCGCACCGCCTGTTCGGCGGCGAGCGGTTCCAGTCGATGATCGAAGGCCCCGAGCTGGGCGATGCCGGCCGCCTGCGCATGGCCTCGCTGTACCACGACGCCGACGGCGGGCAATGGTTCGCCCGGTTCGAACCGGTGCGCCCTTAGGCCACCCGTTCCACCCGTGCCGCGCAGTGCTTGAACTCCGGGATCTTGCCGAAGGGGTCGAGCTGCGGCGTGGTCAGCAGGTTGGCCGCGGCCTCGGCGAAGCAGAACGGGATGAACACCACGCCCGGCGGCACCGCCGGGTCGGCGCGGGCGGTCAGCTCCACCGCGCCGCGGCGGGTCGCCACGCGCACCGCGTCGCCGGCGGCGATGCCCAGCCGGTGCAACTCGGCCGGGGCGAGCGTGGCGATGGGGGCGGGCTCCAGCGCGTCCAGCGTCGTGGCGTGGCGGGTGATGGCGCCGGTGTGCCAGTGCTCCAGCAACCGGCCGGTGGTCAGCACGAAGGGGTAGTCGTCGTCCGGCACCTCCGCCGGCGGGCGCAGCCCGGCCGGCACCAGCCGGCCGCGGCCGTCCCCGGTGGGGAAGCCGTCGCCGAAGACGATCTCGTGGCCCGGCTGGTCGGGGGCATCGCAGGGATAGGTGACGCTGTCCTCGCGCTCCAGCCGGTCCCAGGTGATGTTGGCCAGCGACGGCATGGCGCGGGCCATCTCGGCGAACACGGCGCGCGGGTGGTCGTAGGACCAGGCGAGGCCGAGGCGCTTGGCCAGCTCGACGATGATCCACAGGTCCTGCCGCGCCTCGCCGGGCAGCGGCAGCGCCGGGCGGCCCATCTGCACCTGCCGGTTGGTGTTGGTCACGGTGCCGGCCTTCTCCGGCCACGCCGAGGCCGGCAGCACCACGTCGGCGTAGCGCGCCGTCTCGGTCAGGAAGATGTCCTGGACGACGAGGTGCTCCAGCTCCGCCAGCGCCGCGCGGGCGTGCGTCAGGTCGGGGTCGGACATGGCGGGATTCTCGCCCATCACGTACAGGCCGCGGATGCGGCCGGCGTGGATGGCGTCCATGATCTCCACGACGGTCAGCCCGCGCTCCGGGTCGAGCGTGGCGTTCCACAGTTCCTCGAAGAAGCGTCGGGTGTCGCCGTCGGTCACCGGCCGGTAGTCGGGCAGCACCATCGGGATCAGCCCGGCGTCCGAGGCGCCCTGCACGTTGTTCTGGCCGCGCAGCGGGTGCAGCCCGGTGCCGGGCCGGCCGATCTGGCCGGTGATGAGCGCCAGCGCGATCAGGCACCGCGCGTTGTCGGTGCCGTGCGTGTGCTGCGACACCCCCATGCCCCAGAAGATGATCGAGGCGCGCGAGCGGGCGTACAGCCGCGCCACGGCGCGCAGCGTGTCGGCGTCGATGCCGCAGAGCGGGGCCATGTCCTCGGGCGGGAAGGCGCGGATGTGCTCCGCCAGCGCCGCGAAGTCGCGGGTGTGGGCGGCGACGTACTGGCGGTCGTACAGCCCCTCGGTGACGATGACGTTGAGCAGCGCGTTGAGCATCGCCACGTCGCTGCCGATCTTGAACTGCAGCATGTGCGTGGCGAAGCGCTTCAGCGCCATGCCGCGCGGGTCCATGACGACCAGCTTGGCGCCCTTCCTCACCGCGTTCTTGAAGAAGGTGGCGGCGACCGGGTGGTTCTCGGTGGGGTTGGCGCCGATGACGACGATCACCTCGGCGTCCTCGGCCGCCATGAAGGGCGCGGTGACGGCGCCCGAGCCGATGCCTTCCATCAGCGCCGCCACCGACGAGGCGTGGCAGAGCCGCGTGCAGTGGTCGACGTTGTTGGTGCCGAAGCCGGTGCGCACCAGCTTCTGGAACAGGTACGCCTCCTCGTTGGAGCCCTTGGCCGAGCCGAAGCCGGCCAGCGCGCCGCCGCCGTGCGCGTCGCGGATGCGGGCCAGGCCGGCCGCCGCGCGGTCCAGCGCCTCCTCCCAACTCGCCGTGCGGAAATGCGTCCACGGGTTGGCCGGGTCCACGTCGATGGTCTTCGGGGCACCCTCCAGACGGATCAGCGGCACCGTCAGCCGGCGCGGGTGGTGCGCGTAGTCGAAGCCGAAGCGGCCCTTGACGCACAGCCGGTTGTGGTTGGACGGCCCGTCGCGGCCGTCCACCGCGACGATGCGGTCCTCCTTGACGCGGTAGGTGATCTGGCACCCCACTCCGCAATAGGGGCAGACGCTGTCCACCGCGTGCTCCGGCACCACGGCGCGTACGCCGGCCGCATCGACCAGGCTGGCCGGCATCAGGGCGCCGGTCGGGCAGGCCTGCACGCACTCGCCGCACGCGACGCAGGTGCTGTCCCCCATGGGGTCGGCCATGTCGAAGACGATGCTTTCCATCGGGCCGCGACCGGCCATGCCGATGACGTCGTTGGCCTGCACCTCGCGGCAGGCGCGGACGCACAGGGTGCAGTGGATGCAGGCGTCCAGCCGCACGCTCATCGCCGGGTGCGAGCGGTCGTAGGCCGGCCGCCGGGGACCGCGCGGGAACAGGCCGCCGGTGGCGCCCGTCCGCTCCGCCCAGGCCAGGAAGCGGGAGTCCGGGTCGGGCGAGGCCGCGCGCTCCGGCTGGTCGGCAAGCAGCAGTTCGAACACCAGCCGGCGCGCCTCCTCCGCCCGCGGCGTCGCCACCTTCACCACCATGCCCGGCGTCGGGCGGCGGATGCAGGAGGCGGCGAGCGTACGCTCCCCCTCGATCTCCACCATGCAGGCGCGGCAGTTGCCGTCGGCGCGGTAGCCGGGGGCGTCGGCGTGGCAGAGGTGCGGGATGGCGACGCCCTGGCGCTTCGCCACCTCCCAGATCGTCTCGCCCGGCTGCGCCTCGACCTCGGCGCCGTCGAGCCGGAAGCGGATGCTCATGCCAGTTCCTCCGGGAAATGGCGCAGGATGGAACGCACCGGGTTCATCGCCGCCTGGCCCAGGCCGCAGATCGAGGCGTCGGTCATAACCCTGGCCAGCATCTCGAAGCCGGCGTGGTTGCCCGGATCGTGTTCGAGGAGCAGAACGGCCTTCTCGGTGCCGACGCGGCAGGGCGTGCACTGGCCGCAGCTCTCGTTGCGGAAGAAGCGCAGCAGGTTGAGCGCCACCTGCCGCAGGTCGTCCCGGTCCGACAGCACGACCACCGCCGCCGAACCGATGAAGCAGCCGTGCGGCTCCAGCGCGCCGAAGTCGAGCGGCAGGTCGCCGAGGCTGGCCGGCAGCAGCCCGCCGGAGGCACCGCCCGGCAGGTAGGCCTTGAAGGTGTGGCCCTCCGCCATGCCGCCGCAGAACTCGTTGATCAGCTCGCGCACGGTGATGCCGGCCGGCGCCACCTTGGGGCCGGGCAGCCGGACGCGGCCGGAGACGGAGTAGGTCCGCAGCCCCAGCCGGCCGTTGCGCCCCTGGGTGCTCCACCACGCCGCCCCCTTCTCGACGATGTCGCGCGCCCAGAACAGCGTCTCGATGTTGTTGATCAGCGTCGGCCGGCCGAACAGGCCGACCTGCGCCGGGAACGGCGGCTTGTGGCGGGGCAGGGGGCGGCGACCCTCGATGCTCTCCAGCATCGATGATTCCTCGCCGCAGATGTAGGCGCCGGCGCCGCGGTGCACCCGGATGAAGCCGGGCTCCACGAGGCCGGCGTCCTCCAGCATCGCGATCTCCCCGTGCAGGATGGCGCGGGCCTGCGGGTACTCGTCGCGCAGATAGAGGTGCACCTCCGCCGCCCCGATCACCCAGGCGGCGAGCAGCATGCCTTCCAGGAAGCGGTGCGGGTCGGTCTCCAGGTAGTGGCGGTCCTTGAAGGTTCCCGGCTCGCCCTCGTCGGCGTTGACGACGAGGTGGCGCGGCGCCGGCTCGGCGCGCACCAGCCGCCACTTGCGGCCCGTCGGGAAGCCGGCGCCGCCCATGCCGCGCAGGGCCGAGTCCTCCAGCGCCGCGATCACTTCCTCCGGCGTGCGCCGGCCGTCGCGGCAGGCGCCGAGCAGCGCGTAGCCGCCCTGCGCCCGGTACTCGGCGAGGCGCACCGGTGTGGGGATCCGCACGCGGTAGGTCCCGTCCAGGGCGGCCAGCACGGCGTCGGGTCCGGCCGGCTCGACCGGCGTATGGTTGACGGTGGCCGAGGGCGCCCGGTCGCAGCCGCCCATGCACGGCGCCCGCACGATGCGCGCGCCGGGGCCGAGCCGGCCGGCAAGGTCGCGCACCATGTCGTCGGCTCCCGCCATGGTGCAGGCGATGCCGTCGCAGACGCGGACGCTGATCGGCGGCGGAGGCTCCTCCCCCTCGTGCACCACGTCGAAGTGGGCATAGAAGGACGCGACCTCGAACACCTCCGTCTGGGCCAGCCGCATCTCCGCCGCCAGCGCCGCCAGATGGCGGACGTGCAGGCAGCCGTGGCGGTCCTGGATCCGGTGCAGGGCGTCCAGCAGCCCGTCGCGCCGGCGCGGCGCGTCACCGAGCAGCGCGCGCACCTCCTCCAGCGCCGCCGGATCGACCGGGCGGCCCTTGGGCAGGGCCGCGGGCCGTCTGCGCCTGTCGGGACTGTTCGGCACGGTGTTCCTCCCAGCAACTGGGATCCACTATCCGTACTCCAATCCGCGGCGGCGGTGGCATTGGTCTTTATGGCAATCCCGGGGTCCCGAACGACCGCTCCACCAGTTCGCGCGCGATGGTGCCGGCGTGGAAGCTGCGCCCGCTGTACAGCGCGGTGACGACGACGCGCGCCGGGCTGAACAGCAGGGAGTCGATGGCGTAGAAGTCGCCCTTCACCGCCGCGAAGATCTCGGCGAATGGCCGCCCGTGGTCGCGCGAGGCGGAGGAGGGCAGGCGCCGCGCCAGGTCCTCGGCCTCGGCGTCCGGACCGGTGACGTGCAGTTGCACCGTGCCGCCGTAGAGGATGGCGTCGTTGGTGCGGCCCATGGCGGTCATGAACCCGCCGCCGGGCGGCGGCAGCGGCGCCGTGCCGATGCCGTCCACGATGCGCTCCAGCGGGAAGCCCAGGGCGTGCACCTTGTGCAGCGCCACCTCCAGCACCCGCGCCACCACCTGCACCGTGCCGGCGAGGCTGTGCGTGGGGGTGAGCACCAGCGTCAGCCCCTCCGGCGCGATGCCGCAGTCGGCGGCGACGCGGGCGACCAGCTCCTCCGGCGGCGGCTTGTCCACCTCCAGCACGAAGGCGGCGGCGGTGCCGGTGTCCTGATAGCCCAACTCGTCGAACAGCCCTTCCTTGCGCGCCAGCGCCCGTCCGGGGCCGGAGCCGAGCGCGAAGAACGTGCCGTGGGTGAGGCTCCACCCGGCGTACTGGCTGCCCAGGCAGGCGAGCACCGGGTCGGCGCTGTGCACGGTGACGCCGAAGGGCCAGTCCGGGCTGCCGCCGGCACCGCCGAACGCCACGTGCCCGAAACCGCCCAGGCACAGCTCGGCGATCCGCCGCCCGGCCTCCAGCCCGCCGGGGGCGCGGATGCCGGCGTCGATGACGCGGGCGCCGCCGACCCGCTCGATACCGAGGCGGAGCGTGGCCGCGTCGGCAACCAGACGGTCCACCAGCGGGGCCGACAGCGCCGACAGGCTGGGGCGTTCGGGAGTGCTCATGCCTGGATCTCCATGGCCTGGGATTCGAGATCGGCGGCCAGCCGCCGCTGCCGCTGCTCCGCCTGCCGCCGCGCCGAGCCGACGCTGGCGCCATCCGCCTGCACCGTGCAGACCGGGGCGCCGGCGTCGATGCGCGCCGGGCCGGCGGGGCGGTCGGCGGTCCACGCCGGCCAGGGGAAACAGCGGCCGACGCCGACCGGTCGCGCGGCGTAGTGGACGAGCACGGCGCGGCACCGCCAGGGCGTCGGCAGAGAATCCGGCAGCCGGCCGGCGCAGGCGTCCACGTGCAGCCCGAACAGCGGCGGCAGCGGCGCCCGGTCGAAGACATCCAGCGTCGCGCCGGGCCGCGGGTTGACCTCCAGCAGGTGCACCGCCTCCCCGGCCACCAGGAAGTCGGCGCTGACCAGCCCGACCAGCCCGAAGGCCGCGCACAGGCGCACCGTCATGTCCGACAACAGGCCGCCGAGCTGCCGCGTCGCGCGCATCGGCCCGGCCGCGCCGCCATAGCGGAACGGCTGTTCCGGCGTCGGCGCCGCCCACTGCCGGCTGAAGCCGACGATCACGGCGCGCCGCCCGTCGCCCAGCGCCAGGACCGACACCGCGTGGCCGCCGACGCGGCGCTGGAAGTACCATCCCCGCGATGCCTCGGCGCCGGGCCGGGTGACCGTCGGCACCACCGCCACGTGGCCGCCGCCGCTGCCGCCGATGCGCTTCAGCAGGTAGCGCTCCGGACGGCCGGGCAGCGCGCGGGCCACCTCCGGGTGCGGGATGCCGAGGCGGTCGAGCGTGTCCGCGAAGGCGAAGGGATCCTTGACCCACGCCACCTGCGCCGCGCCGTTGCCCAGCACCGGCCGCGTCCCGGCGATGCGCTCCAGGCACCGCGGGTCGTCCTCCAAGCCGGCGCCGTAGACCAGCGGAAGGCCGCGCAGCTCCGGCCGGTCCAGCGCCTCCAGCAGGGCGCCGCCGTCCAGGCGCAGGCCGTGCGACGGCAGCCGCAGGCAGGGCGAGGCGAGCTGCCGGGTGTCGTCGTCGGCGAACAGGTCGATGGCCGCCGGTCGCCGTCCGGCCCGGCACGCCGCGGCGGCCAGGGCGCGGGCCGACACGGCGGCGACGACGACGTCCGGCGCCTCATCCGGGCCCCTGTTATCCGGCGAGCGCGCGGGCGGCGTCATAGGCGTCGCGGAAGTCGAGGTACACCGCCTTGTCGGCGTCGGCGAGGCGTTGCAGCAGCGCGTGCTGCACCTTGAACTTGACGTTGCCGATGGCCAGCGCGCCGATGCCGACGCCCCGCCCGCCGGGCAGCGGCGTGCCGTCGTCCTTGGCGCCGACGCCCTCGACGCCGGACGGCGGCACCGCGTTGACGTCCGCCGCCGCCAGCAGCCGGTTTGCCGATTCCAGGTGCTTGGCCGTGATGATCTGCACGCCGGCGCGCCCGCAGGCGAACACCACCTCGGCGTCGGCCAGCAGCGCCGCCTTGGATGCGTCGTCCGGCGCGTCGGCGCAGGCGAGGTCCACGTCGAAGCGCTTGTTGAACTCGGCCGCCCTGGGCTCGACGCCGGACAGGCCGCGGTGGCTGACCAGCGTGACCCGCGCGCCGGCCAGCGCGGCGATCACCCCGGCGGTGCTGCCGACCACGCCGGTGGCGCCGTAGACCTGCACGGCGGTGCCCTTGATGCCCTCCGGCCGGGTGCGGCGCAGCGCCCGATCGACCACCGCGACCATGGCCGCCGCGGTGGTGAAGGCGCCGGACGGATCGACCATCACCGAGATGGTGAAGGGCGGGAACATGGACGCGCGCGCCGCCTCCATCATGTCCAGCGCCTGCACGGCGTCGCGCCCGCCGATGAACAGCCCGGTGCGCGCGGCGTTGGCCGGATCGCGGGAGAACATGGCGTCCTGGGTGATGGCGGCGACCTCGCCCGGCTCGACCTCCGTGTAGGGGAACAGGGTGTGGATGCCGGCATCGGCGGCCATGTTGACGTCGAAGGCGCTGACGTGCTTCAGCGGCGTCAGCATGTGCAGCACATAAGGGGCGGGCATGGGGCGTCTCCGGAAAGGTCAGGCGGCGGGACGGGCGTAGCCGGCGGTCTGCACCGTGGCGCCGTCGTTGCGGGCGCGGCACAGGCGGAACTCCAGCGGGCCGTCCGCCCACCGCCGCCGCGCCGCCGCCAGAAGCGCCTCGCCCTCCTCGGGATCGCCGACGATGGCGAAGCCGGTCGGCCCCCAGGAGCTTTGCCCGACGCCGGGGATGCCCTCGGCCTCCAGCCACTCCAGCGCGTCGGCCACGGCGGGGCTGGTGAAGCGCCCGCCCTGCACCGGGGCGAAGTGGTCGCCGACCGTGCGCTGCAGTTCGCCCACCGCGCGGCCGAAGCCCTCGGCGTCGCCCTCCACCAGCGCCGGCAGCGCGGTCATCAGCACCAGCCGGCACAGGTGCGCGGCGCGCTCCGCCGGGAAGGGCGGCAGCGTGTGGAACGCCCGCACCTCGTCGGCGCCGTGCAGGCCCTGTCCGTCGCGGTGCAGGATCAGCAGGATGCGCCAGGGCTCCGGGCAGGGCAGGCGGGCGATGACGGGCGGCGGCTGGCCGTCCGGCCCGCGCCCACCGTCGAGGATCACCCCGCCGTTCTCGAACGCCCCGATGCCGATGCCGGAGCGCGCGCCGCGCTCCAGCTCCGCCGCCAGGGTGCGGACCGGCACCGCGCGCCCGTGCAGCTGCGCCAGGGCGCGGCCGACCGCCAGCCCGAGCTGCGTGCCGGACCCCAGGCCGGCATGCTCCGGGATCGCCTCCTCCACCGTCAGGTCGAGGGATGAGGGCAGGCGGAAGCGCTCGCACAGCGTGCGCGCCACCGTCAGCGCCCGCTCCGCCGAAGGGCCGGAGGCGCGCAGCCGGTCGGACGGCCGGACGCGCACGGTGGTGGCCAGCCCGTCCAGGGTCAGGCCAAGGCTGCCGAAGCGCCGGCCCAGCCCGCCGTTCATATCCAGGAACCCCAGGTGCAGCCGCGCCGGCGCGCTGACCCTGACCTCCCCGAAATATTCGACGCCGTGAGGCATGCTTACCTCATCTGTTCGTGAAGTTGCGTCGTCTTGTTCGACATGATAGTGTCAGAGTATAAAATACGCCCGTGCCAATATTGCGTTGTACTTTAGTCCAACGGACTTAAGTCCAAGGGGCGCCGCGGTCACTTCAGGGAGGAAGACGATGGCCGACGTGCAGGAGCGAGTCTTCACGGACACGGAAGTCGCCGAGCGGCTGGCGCAGACTTTGCCGCGCTGGAAGCACGAGAACGGCTGGATCCGGCGCAAGTACAAGACGAACAGCTGGAAGGGCACGCTGATGGTGATCAACACCGTCGGCCATCTGGCCGAGGCGGCGTGGCACCATCCGGACATCACCGCCTCCTACGCCTGGGTCGAGGTGCGGCTGATGACCCACACGGCCAAGGGCATCACCGAGAAGGACTTCCAGCTCGCCCGCAAGATCGAGGAGGTCGTGCAGTGGCAGCCCGCGCAGGAGGGCGGGGCTCTGGAGGGCACGCCCAAGGACGACCTGCGCTTCGCCTACATCAAGTACGACTGACGGGGACGGCATGGCGACCCACCGCGACGTCGTGTGCCCGTTCTGCGGCCTCGGCTGCGACGACCTGACCGTGGAGGAGGACGTGGGCCGGCTGGCCGTGCGCTCCACCGACTGCCCGGTGGCGCGCGAGCGCTTCGCCCACACCCCGCCGGCCGAGCCGCCGCGGGTGGGCGGACGTGCGGTTCCGCAGGAGGACGCGGTGCGCGCCGCGGCGGAGATCCTGCGCACCAGCCGCGCGCCGCTGGTCGCCGGCCTCGGCACCGACGTGGCGGGCGTGCGCGCCGCCCTGGCGCTGGCCGAGCGTGTCGGCGCGGTGGTCGATCACGAGCGGTCGGAGGGGCTGTACCGCAACCTCGCGGTCTTTCAGCGCAGCGGCTGGATCGCCACGACCTTCGCCGAGTTGCGCAACCGCTGTGACCTGCTGCTGGTGGTCGGGCCGGATCCGGCGGCGCTGCACCCGCGCTTCTACGAGCGCTGGGTGGTGCCCGCGCCGGCCTTCCAGACCCCGGCGCTGCGCGAGGTGATCTTCCTGTGCGGCGAGCCGCTGGAGACGACGCGCGCCGTGCTGGGCGGGGTTCCCTTCACCGTGGTGCCGGGCGAGGCCACGCGGATCGGCGCGGTGGCGGCCGAGCTGTCCGCGGCGCTGACCGATCCGACCGGGGCGCCGCCGGAGATCGCCGGGCTCGCCCAGCGGCTGCGGGCGGCGCATTACGCCGTGGTGGCGTGGACGGCGTCCGGCTTTCCGGGCGCGCACGCCGATCTGGCGGTGGAACGCCTCGCCCGCCTCGTGCAGGACGTCAACCGGCTGACGCGCTGCGCCGGCCTGCCGCTGTCCGGCTACGACAACGTGGTCGGCGCCAACCAGGTGTGCACGTGGCAACTCGGCGTGCCGCTGCGCACGTCGCTGGCCGGCGGCGCGCCCCGGCACGACCCGCACCGCTTCGCCTGGGAGCGCTTCCAGCACAGCGCCGACGCCGTGCTGTGGGTCTCCGCCTTCCGGCCGGAGGTGCCGGCCTTCCCGCCGGGAAAGGCCGTGGTCGCCCTGGCCCAGCCGGGCACCACCTTTGCGGCCGAGCCGGCCGTCGTCATCCCGGTCGGCACGCCGGGCATTGACCACGCGGCGCACGTGTTCCGCGGCGACTCCATCGTCGCGCTGCGCGCCGGCCGTCTGATCGACCGCGGGCTGCCCGACGCCGCCGCGGTGCTCTCCGCCATCACCGCCGCCCTGCCGCAGGAGGCTTCATGCTGACGAAATTGGCGGGGGGGCGGATCTACGACCCGGCCCAGGGGCGCGACGGCGACATCGGCGACCTGTTCGTGCGTGACGGCCGCATCGTCGCCGATCCGGGCACCGCGCCGGACGAGACCATCGACCTGTCCGGCAAGGTGGTGATGGCCGGCGCCATCGACATCCACAGCCACATCGCCGGCGGCAAGGTCAACCTCGCCCGCCTGCTGATGGCGGAGGAGCACCGGGCCGAGCCCTTCGCCGCCGAGGGCCTGTGCCGCTGCGGCGGCGGGGTCGCCACGCCGTCCACCCACGTGACCGGCTGCCGCTACGCGCAGATGGGCTACACCGCGGCGTTCGAGCCGGCGATGCTCGCCAGCAACGCCCGCCACGCGCACCTGGAGATGGCCGACATCCCGCTGATCGACACCGGCGGCTACCTCGTGCTGGGCAACGACGACCTGTTCCTGGAGCTGCTGGCCTCGGGTGCCGGGGAGGCGGCCATCGCCGACTACGTCGGCTGGATGCTGACGGCGACGCGCAGCCTCGCGGTGAAGTCGGTGAACCCCGGCGGCATCAACGCCTTCAAGTACAACCAGCGCAAGTTGGACGTGGACGCCGCCGGCCCGTTCCACGAGATCACGCCGCGCCGCATCCTCACCGCGCTGGCGGCGGCGGTGCGGCGGCTGGGCGTGCCGCACCCGCTGCACCTGCACGGCTTCAACCTCGGCGTTCCCGGCAACATAGAGGCGACGCTGGACAGCATCGCGGCGGTGGACGGGCTGCCGCTGCACCTGACGCACGTGCAGTTCCACGCCTACGGGGTGGAGGGCGACCGCCGCTTCTCTTCCGCCGCGGCGCAGATCGCGGAGATGGTGAATCGCACGCCGACGCTGTCCATCGACGTCGGGCAGATCATGTTCGGGCAGACGGTCACCGCCTCGGCCGACACCATGGCGCAGATGGGCAACGCCGGCCACGCGCACCCGAAGAAGTGGGCGGTGATGGACATCGAGTGCGACGCCGGCTGCGGCGTCGTGCCGTTCCGCTACCGCGACAAGGCGTTCGTCAACGCGCTGCAATGGGCCATCGGGCTGGAGCTGTTCCTGCTGGTCACCGACCCCTGGCGGATCTTCCTGACCACCGACCACCCCAACGGCGCGCCCTTCACCAGCTACCCCGAGCTGATCCGCCTGCTGATGGACCGCGACTACCGCCTCGCCAAGCTGGCGGAGCTGCACCCGGACGTGCCGGCGCACTGCATCCTGCCGTCGCTGACGCGGGAATACACGCTGGCCGAGATCGCCACCATGACCCGCGCCGCGCCGGCGCGCTCGCTGGGGCTGAAGGATCGCGGGCACCTCGGACCCGGCGCGGCCGCCGACGTGGTGGTCTACACCGACCAGCCCGACCGCCGCGCCATGTTCGAGAAGCCGGACCTCGTCTTCAAGGACGGGCGGCTGATCGTCCGCGACGGCGTGGTGGTGGCGCTGGCCGAGGGCCGCACCCACGTGGTCGAGCCCGGCCACGACCCCGCCATCGAATCCTGGATCGACCGCCGGTTCGAGGCGCGCATGGGCCAGAAGCTGGCGCATTTCCGGATCTCGGCGGAGGAGATCCGCAACGGCGACGGCCTCGTCCGCCACGACTGCCGGCCGGGGGCGTTCTGATGCGGATCAACGGCGTCGCCATCGACGACACCTTCGCCGAGGCCTTCCCCATGAAGGGCACCCGGCTGATCGTCACCGCCGACACGCCGCACTGGGTGCAGGCGGCGGCGGTGACCATGACCGGCTTCGCCACCTCGGTCATCGCCTGCGGCTGCGAGGCGGCGGTGGAGCGCGCGCTGGACCCGGAGGAGACGCCGGACGGCCGCCCCGGCGCCTCGGTGCTGCTGTTCGCCATCTCGCGGGACGAGCTGGCCAAGCAGGTGGCGCGCCGGGTCGGCCAGTGCGTGATGACCTCGCACGGCTCCGCCTGCTACGCCGGGCAGCACGAGGGCAAGCCGATCCCGCTGGGCGACGGCCTGCGCTACTTCGGCGACGGCTGGCAGATCGCCAAGCGGATCGGCGGCCGGCGCTACTGGCGCATCCCGGTGATGGACGGCGAGTTCCTGTGCGAGGCGACCACCGCGGTGACCGAGGGGGTGGGCGGCGGCAACTTCTTCATCCTCGGCGCCGACCGCGAGGCCACCCGCGCCGCGGCGGAGGCCGCGGTGGTGGCGATCCGCGCCGTGCCGGGCGCCATCCTGCCGTTCCCCGGCGGGGTGGTGCGCTCCGGCTCCAAGATCGGCGGCAAGTACAAGGGGATGATCGCCTCCACCAACACCGCCTACTGCCCGACACTGCGGGGGGCGGTGCCGTCGCTGCTGCCGGACGGGGTCGAATCCGTCCTCGAACTGGTGATCGACGGCATGACGCCCGACGCGGTGCGCGCCGCCATGCGCGCCGGCATCGGCGCCGTGGTCAGCATGGGCGCGGCGTCCGGCGTGGTGGCGGTCACCGCCGGCAACTACGGCGGCAAGCTGGGCCGTCACCAGTTCCATCTGCACGAGGTGATGGCATGACCGGCCTCGTCCTCACCGCGCGCGAGGCGAGCGGACCGCCCATCGACCTGACCGGCGTGCTGCCCGAGCGGCTGGCCGACATCGCGGCCATGCCCGTGACCTGCGGGCGGCGGCGCGTCCGCGTCGATGAGCTGTTCGAGCTGCGCGACGGCGGGCCGTCCGGCACGCTGATCCTGCGCCCGGGTGGCGCCGTGCTCGACAACGTCGGGGCCGGCATGGCGGCGGGCGAGATCGTCGTCGAGGGCGACTGCGGCGACAACGCCGGGGCCGGCATGCGCGGCGGTTCGCTGCTGGTCGAGGGGGACTGCGGCGCCTTCGCGGCGGCGGAGATGGCGGGCGGGCGGCTGCGCGTCGCCGGCGCCGCCGGGGACTTCCTGGGGGCGCCCCTGGCCGGCAGCCCGCGCGGCATGCGCGGCGGCAGCGTCGTCGTCGGCCGCGCCGGCGACCGGGTGGGGGAGCGGATGCGCCGCGGCCTGATCGCCGTGCAGGGCGACGTCGGCGGCTGGTGCGGCGCGCGGATGATCGCCGGGTCCATCGTGGTGGGCGGCGAGGCCGGGGCGGGCCTGGGCTCCGCCATGCGCCGCGGCTCGATCCTGCTGGCGCGCGACCCGGCGGAACCGCCGCCCGGCTTCGCCGACGGCGGGGTGCACGAGCTGCTGTTCCTCGAACTCATGCGCCGCGACCTGATGGCCGCCGGCGCGTGGCCGATGGAATTCCCGGTTGCGGGGATCCGCGCCCGCCGGCTGATCGGCGATCGCACGGTCGGCGGTCTCGGGGAGATGCTCGTCCTTTCGTACACGTAGCCTCGGCAAGGCTGTGATGCCAATATGGCTACAGACGCCGCACGAGAACGGCGCCGTGGGGGAGGATGCTCGCCGGATGGTGAAGCCCGCTTTGCACACCCTTAGGTTTCTCGCGCGCCTGCTGCTGGCCGGCGCCGTGTTCGGCGCGTCCGCCGCCGGAGCCGCGGACCCGCAGGTGATCCGCATCGGCTACCTGACCCGCGAGGAGGAGCCGCGCATCCCGCAGACCTTCCTGGAGCCGGTGGCGGACGACGAGGGCGTGCAGGGTGCGCGCCTCGGCATCGCCGACAACGCCACGACCGGCCGCTTCCTCGGCCAGAGCTTCGAGCTGGTGGAAACCGTCGTGCCCGCCGACGGCCGCGTCGAGGACGCGGTGCGCGAGCTGGCCGGGCAGGGCATCCGCCTGCTGGTCGCCGACCTGCGCGCCGACGCGCTGCTCGCCGCCGCCGCGGCGCCCGAGGCGCGCGACATGCTGATCTTCAACACCCGCGCCCCCGACGACGATCTGCGCAACGAGCGCTGCCGCGCCAACGTCCTGCACGTCACGCCCAGCCGCCGCATGCTGGCCGACGCGCTGGCACAGTATCTGGCGCAGCGGCGCTGGACCACCTGGATGCTGATCGTCGGCCGCGCGCCCGAGGACGCCGCCTACGCCGAGGCGCTGCGCCGCGCCGCCAAGCGTTACGGCGCCAAGATTGCCGAGGAGAAGACCTGGACCTTCGAGGACACCAACCGCCGCGTCGACACCGGCCACGTCACCATCCAGTCGGAGATCCCGCCCTTCACCCAGGGCCGTGAGCACGACGTGCTGGTCGTCGCCGACGAGGCGGACGTGTTCGGCGAGCAACTGCCCTACCACACCTGGTCGCCGCGGCCGGTCGCCGGCACGCACGGGCTGGTGCCGACGGCGTGGTCGCGGGTGCACGAGCAGTGGGGCGCCACCCAACTGCACAGCCGGTTCGAGCGGCAGGCGGGGCGCTGGATGCGGCCGCGCGACTACACCGCCTGGATGGCCATGCGCGCGGTGGGCGAGGCGGCGACGCGCACCCGCTCCAACGACGCGGCGGCGCTGGCGACCTTCATCAAGGGGCCGGACTTCGCGCTGCCGGCCTTCAAGGGCCAGGGGCTGACCTTCCGCGAGTGGGACGGGCAACTGCGCCAGCCGGTGCTGCTGGCCGGGCCGCGCACGCTGGTTTCGGTGTCGCCGCAGCCCGGATTCCTGCACCAGTTTTCGGAACTCGACACGCTCGGCGACGACCGGCCGGAGAGCCGGTGCCGGCGTTAACAATACGGGAGGGAGACAAGCATGACGATGATGGCGCGCGCCGGGCTGGCGCTGCTGGGAGCCGTGATGGCGCTGCCGGCCTCGGCCGACACGATCTTCGTGTCGAACGAGAAGAGCAACACCATCTCGGTGGTGGATGGCGACAAGCTGACGGTGATCAGCACCATCAAGGTCAGCCGCCGGCCCCGCGGCATCACCTTCAACGCCGACATGACGCGGATCTACGTCTGCTCGGGCGACGACAACCGCATCGACGTGGTGGACACGGCGACGCTGAAGGTCGTGGACCGCATGCCGTCGGGCAAGGATCCGGAGCTGTTCGTTCTGGAGCCCGCCGGGCGCCTGCTCTACATCGCCAACGAGGACGACAACATGGTGTCGGTGCTCGACACCAGCGCCAAGAAGATCATCGGCGAGATCCCGGTCGGCGTCGAGCCGGAGGGCATGGGCATCAGCCCCGACGGCAAGATCCTGGTCAACACCTCCGAAACCACCAACATGGCGCATTTCATCGACACCGCGTCGCACAAGGTGGTCGATAACGTGCTGGTGGATTCGCGCCCGCGCGTCGCGCAGTTCACCCACGACGGCCGGTTCGTCTGGGTGTCGTCGGAGCTGGGCGGCACCGTCAGCGTCATCGACGCCGCGACGCGCAAGGTGGTGCACAAGATCTCCTTCGCCGTCCAGGGCGTGGCGAAGGAGGCGATCCAGCCGGTCGGCATCCAGCTGACCCGCGACGGCAAGCGGGCCTTCGTGGCGCTGGGTCCGGCCAACCGGGTGGCCGAGATCGACGTGGAGAGCCGCGAGATCAAGAAGTACCACCTCGTCGGCCAGCGCGTGTGGAACCTGGCGCTGTCGCCGGACGAGAAACGGCTCTACACCACCAACGGCGTCAGCAACGACATGTCGGTGCTGGACATGGAGCGCGGCAAGGTCATCAAGTCGGTCGGCGTCGGCGGCGCGCCCTGGGGCGTGATCGTCAAGCCGTGAGCGCGGCGGGTTGCCCGTTCAAACACTCATTTTGCTGTCATCCCCGCGAAGGCGGGGATCCATAACTCCCATAATCTGTACCTGTGGAACCTATGGATCCCCGCCTTCGCGGGGATGACGAGAGGGAGAGGTGGTTGACTGTCCCAATGTCGTCCGCGTTCGTGACGAGCACATCGGCGCCTGCGGAGGAAGCGGTGCCGTCCTCCCCGGTCTTGACGGTCGAGGGGCTGAGCCACCGCTTCGGTGAGCGGACGGTGCTGGACGGCGTGTCGTTCGCCATCCCGGCCGGCCGCTTCACCGCGCTGCTCGGCCTCAACGGGGCGGGCAAGACGACGCTGTTCTCGCTGGTGACGCGGCTGTACAACCACCGCCACGGCACAATCCGCGTGTTCGGCGTCGACATGCTGCGCCAGCCCACCCAGGCGCTGGCGCGCATCGGCGTGGTGTTCCAGCAGCCGACGCTCGACCCCGACCTGACGGTGATGCAGAACCTGCGCTACCACGGCGGCCTGCACGGCCTTTCGCGCGCCGTGATCGAGGAGCGCGCGCGGGAGGAACTGGCCCGCATCGGCCTGTCCGACCGGGCCGGGGAGCGGGTGCGCACCCTGTCCGGCGGGCAGCGGCGGCGCGTCGAGATCGCCCGCGCCCTGCTGCACCGGCCGAGCCTGCTGCTGCTCGACGAGCCGACCGTCGGCCTTGACATCGACCTGCGCCGGCAGGTGCTGGAGCATGTGCACGAGCTTTGCCGCACGCAGGGGCTCGCCGTGCTGTGGGCGACCCACCTGATCGACGAGGTGCTGCCCGGCGACGGTGTCGTCGTGCTGCACCGCGGCCGGGTGCTGGCCTCCGGTTCCGTGGAGGAGGTGTGCGCCGGCACCGGGACCCTCGGCGAGGCGTTCGCCCGGCTGACCGGGGGAGGGGGGCGATGAGCGCGCTGCTGTACGGACGCTGCCTGCGCAGCGTGGTGGTGCGCGAGGGGCTGCGCTTCGTGCACCAGCGCGAGCGGTTCTTCGCGGCGCTGGTCCGGCCGCTGGTCTGGCTGGCGCTGTTCGCGGTGGGGTTCCGCGCCGTGCTCGGCCTGTCGATCATCCCGCCCTACGAGACCTACATCCTGTACGAGGAGTACGTGGTGCCGGGGCTGGTCGGGATGATCCAGCTGTTCAACGGCATGCAAAGCTCGCTGTCCATGGTCTACGACCGCGAGATGGGCAGCATGAAGACCCTGCTGGTCAGCCCGCTGCCGCGCTGGTACCTGCTGGTGTGCAAGCTGCTGGCCGGGGTGATGGTGTCGATCCTCCAGGCCTACGTCTTCATCGCCGTCGCCTGGTTCTGGGACGTGCAGCCGCCGCCGCTGGGCTATCTGGCGGTGTTCCCGGCGCTGGTGGCCAGCGGGTTGATGCTGGGGTCGCTGGGCCTGCTCCTGTCCTCCTTCATCAAGCAGCTGGAGAACTTCGCGGGGGTGATGAACTTCGTCATCTTCCCGATGTTCTTCGCCTCCACCGCGCTTTACCCGCTGTGGCGGATCCGCGAGGGCAGCCCGACGCTGGCCTGGGTGGCGGAGCTGAACCCGTTCACCCACGCGGTCGAGCTGATCCGCTTCGCGCTCTACCTGCGCTTCGACGCCACGGCGCTGCTGGCGGTGCTGGCGGCCTTGGTGGTGTTCCTGGGCGGGGCCATCGCCGCCTACGATCCCGGCCGGGGCTTCTGGGCGCGCCGCGGCGGCCCGGCCGAGCAGGGGTAGCCCCGCGACGCGTGGGGATGTTGGGGGACTTCGCCTGTTGTTGGTGCAAAGGCTTGAGCGGAGCGCCAAGCCTTTCAGCACAAACATGGGGGAGATACCCAATGAAGGAGCTTCGCAACGCGATCGCCACGTCCGTCCTGGCCGTGGCCCTGGCTGCCGTGGCGCTGCCGGCGGCGGCCCAGTCCTCACCCGCGACCGGCTCGGCCGGCAAGACCACCGGTGCCACCACGCAGGGGACCGAAGGAACCACCGGCAAGCTGCCGGACAACACCCTGGCCGGCCAGCGCCAGGGCGCCATGACCGGCGGCACGGTCAACCAGGGTGGCGAGGGATCGGCCGCCGGTGCGACCAGCGGGTCGTCGGGCACCGAATCGCCCACCGGCAAGCTGCCCGACAACTCGCTGGCCGGCCAGCGCCAGGGCACCATGAGCGGCGGTGCAACCTCACAGGGCGGTGAGGGCTCGACGGGCAACGCCCCGTCGGCGCCGAAGTCCGGCTCCGGACAGTAAGGTCTATCCGCTGCGGGGGGGCGGTCGGGTGGTCCCGACGGCGTGGAAGCCGGAGGTGTCCTCCTCCGGCCGCTCCACCGCGCAGCCCCAGCGCAGTTCGTTGTCCTGCGTGTAGCGCTTGCCGAGCTGCCAGGCGATCTGCGCCCGCGCCAGCTCGACGCCCAGATAGAAGGCGTGGCCGACGTCGCCGCGCGCGTCGATGCGCGGGTAGAGGTCGAACGGATCGACGCCCGCGTGGTGGCCGTCGCGGTTGTAGAGGTGGATGCCGCGTGCGGTGACCTCGATGCGGTAGTTGGGATCGCGGATCCTTGCCGCCAGCTCGGCCACCTGCTCGGGCGTGCTGGCGAACGGCTTGCGGTCGCGCAGGCACAGCAGCCCGTCGCCGAAGCCGCGCGGCAGCGCGCCGGCCTCGTGCGCGGCGAAGAACTGCCGGCGCGCCGCGTCGAACTCGCGCACCGCCGTCCGGCAGTGCGGGCTGACCTGCACCGCCAGCACGTGGTCGATCCCCAGCTCCGAGACGATCCCCATGAGGAGCGCGTTGACGCCCGGCGTGTCGGCGTCGGTCAGTTCGGTGACGTTGCCGATGCCCATCAGGATTTCCAGGTCGGGATAGCGCGCCCGGACCTCGCGGTAGCGCACCAGGGAGTCGGTGAAGCCGTGGTGGATCGGCTCCAGCACCGGGTCGGCGATGCAGCGCCGTCCCTCGGCGCGCAGCGCGTCCACCGTGCGGTACAGCGACGGCAGGTCGTCCGGCGTGGTGGGGATGACCACCGGCACCGCGTCGGTCTCGCGCGCCACCCAGGCGGTCGCTTCGGTCAGGCTCAGCAGGTAGTTGGCGCCCGCCCGCGCGCCGCGCAGCAGCGCCTCCGGCTCCAGGGAATCCACGCTGACGGCGACCCCGGTGGCGCGCAGGGCGGCGACCGCCTCCTCCAGGTGCGGGAAGGGCTGGTCGGGCAGGCAGCCGAGGTCGATGACGTCCGCTCCCTCGGACACCAGATACGCGGCGCGCTCCAGGATGGCGGGCACGCCGAGCAGCGGCGCGTCGGTGATCTCGGCGAAGATGCGGGTGCGGTAGCGGGTCAGGTCGAGCGGGGCGGCCTGCCGCCGGAAATGCTGCGGCAGGTCGTCCAACTCGTCCGGCCCGCGCTCGAACCGCACGCCGAAATGCGCCGACAGCCGGTCGAGGTCGCCGCGGAAGCGGCCGGGCAGCAGCACGAGGTCGGCGTCCCCCACCGAGGGCAGCCGGCGCAGCACGATCTCCGTCGTCGCCAGCGCCGCCACCTTGATGCCGAGGCTCGCCACCGTGGTGCGGAAACCCAGCGGCTGCAGCGAGTCCAGCACCCGCCGCAGCCGAGGTTCGGCCAGATCCCCGGTCAGCAGGAGGATGTGCTCAGCCATAGGGGACCCCCGCGGTATGGGCGGAACACCAAGCCCGAAAAAAAGCGATGAAGCTTTGGGCGTCGTTAACCATTGATGCCTAACTTTTGCCCGGCATATGACCTAGCTCATAGTGCCGGTGCCCGCAGCCCGGCCATCCTCGGGGCGCCGGGTTGGCATGGTGCTTGCGTCAATAGGTGTGCTTGTTCCAGGTGTCGCGCATCCACGTGGGAGTGAGTAATGCTTGTCACGTTGTCGATGGTGTTCTGTCTGGTTTCCGATCCCACCCAGTGTCAGACCATCAATCCGCTGGTCCCCGACGACCAGCCCATGACCCTTTCCAGCTGCCAGGTCGCCGGGCAGATCGAGGGCGCCAAGTGGGTCAACGAGCACCCCAAGCACCGTCTGGTGCGCGTCCGCTGCACGCTCGGCAAGCGGTTGCCGGAACGGGTCGTCTGATCCGCCGTCATCGCGTGTAGACCGTCGGTTCGCGGTCGTCCGGCACGAAGGCGCCGGGCGGGATGAAGCCGGGTTCCACGTAGGCGTAATACAGCGCGTCGAGCTGCGCCCACAGCAGCTCCGTCTTGAAGCGCAGCGCGCCGATGGCGGCCTGCTGCTGCTCGGGCGTGCGGGCGTTGTCGAGGACGTAGGCGAGGCCGAACTCCACCTCGCGCGGCGCCTCGTCCAGGCGCCGGCGGAAGTAGCTGAGCGTGCGGTCGTCGGCGAACGCGTAGTAGCGCTCGAAGCCGGCGATGCGCTCGCGGTGGATGGCCGAGGCGAAGAGTTCGGTGAGCGAGGAGGCAATGGCCTCCAGCAGCGACCGCTCGCGCACGAAATGCACGTAGGCGTCGACGGCGAAGCGCGTTGCCGGCAGCAGCCCCTTCAGCGACGTCACGTAGTCGCGGTCCAGCCCCAGCCCGTCGGTGAGGCGCAGCCAGCGCTCGATGCCGCCGACTTTGGTCTCGTCGGTGCGCCCGTCGGCGCCGATGCCGTCGTGCTCCTGCACGCGGTGCATCCAGGCGCAACGAAGCTCCCGATCGTCCATGCGGGACATGATCGAGAGGTCCTTCCGCGGGATCGAGATCTGGTAATAGAAGCGGTTCAGCGCCCATGCCTGGACCTGCCCGCGGTTCAGCTTGCCGCCGTGCAGCAGCTTATGGAACGGGTGCAGGTCATGATACTGCCGCTCGCCGACCGCGCGCAGCGCCTGTTCCAGGTCCTCACGCGTCATCGGAAGCGGCATGAACCGGGCTCCACGCCGTGGGGATGGAAACGCGGGCCGCCGGCAAGCGACGGCGCCGCGGTCTCGCAGTCGGCTGCGTCCCTCAGAGGACGGCGCAGCAATAGGCGTTGATTTCGGTGCCGACGCAGATCTCGACGACCTTGGGCTTCCGCCACGTCTTCATGATGCCTCTCCCTGGACAGGGTGTGACCGGACTCACGGCTCCGGTGCCTATAGAGTATCGCGTTGTCGTGCTTTAGAACCATTCTACTTTGGTGCAAAAGGGGCATCTATTCGGCACAGGTGCCGCGCTCAATGCCGGACCGAGCGCTCTTGCGGCGCATGGTGCGGCGGGGCCTGGAGCGACAGCTTGCCGGCGCAGATCACCGCCTGGGTGCGGCTCTGCACGTCGAGCTTGCGCAGGATCGCCGAGACGTGCGCCTTGACGGTGCTCTCGGTGACGTCCAGCAGGTAGGCGATCTGCTTGTTCGGCCGGCCCTCGACCAGCATCTGAAGCACCACGCGCTGCTGCGTCGACAGGCTCTCGACCCGCTCGGCGAAGCGCAGGTCCTTCTCGCTCGGCGCGCCCTTGCGCTTGCCGTCCTTGGCGTCGGTGGGCGGCAGGTAGACGCCGCCGCCGATGACGTGGTTCAGCGCCTTGACCATGGCGTCCATGGTCAGCGACTTCGGGATGTAGCCGACCGCGCCGTAGGTGATGGCGTCGTGCGCCACGTCCACCCCCTCATCGGCGGAGACGACCACGACCGGCACGTTGGGAAGCTCGTTGCGCAGCTGAACCAGGCCGCAGAACCCGGTCGCACCCGGGATGTTGAGGTCGAGCACGACCAGGTCGAGCTCGGCGCCGGCGGCCAGACTCATCATTTCATCGAGGTCGCTCGCCTCGATGAACTCCGCGTCGCGATACACCGCATCTATGACATTGTGCATCGCGGTACGGAACAAGGGGTGATCGTCCGCGATAAGGACGCGCGCCTTTTCGACGCCGGCGGATGTACTCACGCTCGTCATTGTGCGTCACCAAAGTGTTTTGTTGGTTTCCTCCCACTTTTTCCATAATGGTTCATGGGGCCAACAGTAACAATACGACTTTGGCACAGGTGGAGGGGTAAGGGTATTACCGAAGTTCACTGAGGATCGCCCGGGTGAGCGTGCCCAGGCGCTGCTCGCGCTGCACCGGCGCCTCGCACAGGTAGGCCTGCGCCCGGCGCCGCTCGGTGAACAGGCGTTGCAGCCAGTACAGCTCCTTCTCGATCTCGGCGTCCTCGGGCGTTCCGGGTTCGACGGTGCCGCGCTTGGCGAGCAGCCCGTTCATCCGCTCGGCCAGGGCGTTGACGCCGGCGGCCTGCTTGCGAATTCCCTCGATGACGGTGTGGCGCTCGGCGTTGGTGCGCTCCAGCAGCGTGGCGAACAGGGCGGTCAGCGCGCGGTTGCGGGTGGCGTCGTCGGGCTGCTCGGCGGCGAAGCGGGCGATGCGGTCCTCCGGGGGCGGGGCGGATCCCAGCAGTTCGGAGGCCAGCGCAGCGACCGCCTGCGCGCGCTCCCCGTCGAGCGCCACGGCCTCGCCGTCGATGGGCGGTCCGTCCCAGATCGAGGCTGCGGAGATCGACGGCACCAGCAGTTGCGGGCACGGCCACAGCGGATCCGCATCGGCCGCCCCGACGGCGCCGGCGTGGTCGATCAGGGCGATGATGAGCGCGAGGGCGGGCAGCAGCGTGCGGCAGGCGGGTCTCATGGGCGGGCTCCTCTGCCGTATGCGGTGTGTGTGCTTGAACGCAAGACCACAACGAACATCAATGACTTGTCCGTCATCCCCGCGAAGGCGGGGATGACGGGAAGGGCGTGGTCAAGCGGACACGCCGCAGCCTTCTCATCCAAATGTGCGTGCACCCCCGTCCCGGCGTCCATTCGACCTTGGTACGGCCTATTCACTGCGCCGGCTCCGCAGGTGCACCAGCAGGGAGCGCAGGTGCGCCGGCTTGATCGGCTTGGTCAGCAGGTGCAGGCCATGCGCCTTGACGCGCGCCAGCACCTCGTCCGAGCGGTCGGCGGTGATGATGATGCCGGGCACCGTGCGGCCGCAGCGCTTGCGCACCGCCTGCAAGGCGTCGATGCCGATGCGCCCCTCGTCCAGGTGGTAGTCGGCGATGACCACGTCGATGGCGTCCGGCCGCTCGGCGATCAGCGGCAGCACGGCGTCGGCGTGGTCGCCGTGGATCAGCTCGCAGCCCCACTCGTGCATCAGCGCCGCCATGGCGGCGAGGATGGTCGGCTCGTTCTCGATCAGCAGCACGGTGATGCCCTTCAGCGAGCCGGCCTCGCTGCGGATCGCCGCGGGGTGCGGCGCTTCGATGCGGTCGGCGCTGCCGTAGGGTACCTCGACCGCGAAGATCGAACCGCTGCCGAACGTCGAGCGCAGGTGGATCGGGTGGTCGAGGCGCCGCGCGATGCGGTCGACGATGGCGAGGCCCAGCCCGGCGCCGCAGTCGCGCGAGCTGCGGCTGCCCTTCAGGCGGTGGAACTCGATGAAGATCTCCTGCGTCTTGTCAGCCGGGATGCCGATGCCGGTGTCCGCCACGCAGATGCGCAGGCCCGTCGATGTCCGCCGGCAGCCCAGCAGGACGCGGCCGGTCGGCGTGTAACGCACCGCGTTCGACAGGAAGTTGCGCAGGATGCGCCCCAGCAGCGCCATGTCGCTGCGCACCACCGTGCTGGAGGGCACCATGCGGAACTCCAGCCCACGCTGTTCGGCCAGCGGCGAGAACTGGGTGGCGAGCTGGCGCAGCAGCGGCTCGATGCGGAAGTCGGTGACGTGCATCGGCAGCACGCCCGCGTCCAGCTTGGACAGGTCGAGCAGCGTGTTCAGCAGGTCGTCCACCGCCTCCAGCGACTCGGTGATGTTGTCGACCAGCACCATGTTGTGACGGCCCAGGCGCCGCTCGGCCAGCGCGGCCACGAAGACGCGCGCGGCGTTCATCGGCTGCAGCAGGTCGTGGCTGGCGGCGGCGAGGAACTTGGTCTTCGACAGGTTGGCCTGCTCGGCCTCCGCCTTGGCGCGGCGCATGGCCTCCTCGGCGGCGATGCGCTCGCCGATCTCGGCGCGCAGCTTGTCGTTCAGCTCGGTCAGCGCGCGGGTGCGCTGGGCCACGCGCTCCTCCAGCATGCGGTTGGCCTCCTCCAGCTGCACCGCGGCGCGCTTGGATTCGGTCACGTCCTGCAACAGCGAGAAGAAGCCCAGCACCGTCTCCCCGTCCGGCGCGCGGTGCGGCACGTAGACGGCGTGGACGAAGGCGGTCTCGCCGTTCGCCGCGGTGGTCGTCATGTCGAACTCGCAGCTCTCGCCGGCCAACACGCGCGCGGTGTAGGGGCGGCGCAGCGCGTACTGCTCGGGCGTGAGCAGGTCGCGCAGCCGCTGCCCGGCGATCTCGGTGCGGGTGCGGCCGATCCAGTCCTCATAAGCGCGGTTGGTGAACTGGTAGCGCTCGTCGCGGTCGAGGTAGGCGATGCGCGCCGGGATGGCGTCGGTGACGAGGCGGATGCGCCACTCGCTGTCGCGCAGCGCCGCCTCGGAGCGGCGCAGGTGCGTGATGTCGGCGAAGGTGGTGACGAAGCCGCCGTCCGGCATCGGGTTGCTGCGCACCTCCAGCGTCCGCCCGTCCGGGCAGTCCAGCTCCAGCGAGCGGGTTGGGATGCTGCGCGTCGATTTCAGCCAGCGGACCAGCGCCTCCGGTTCCCGCCCGTCGTCGGCGAAGGGCCGGCGCACCGCCGGCAGCGTCAGGAAGGAGGCCAGCGACGCCCCGGCGAACAGCCGGTCCTCCGGCAGGTCCAGCAGCTCGGCCAGCCGGTGGTTCCAGGCGACCAGTTCCAGCTCGGCGTTGAACACCGAGACGCCCTGCGAGAGGTTGTCGAGCGTCGCCTGCAGCAGGGTGGACTTGGCCGCCAGCTCGCGCTCGCGCCGGCGGCGCTCCTGCGTCTTGATGGCGGTGATGTCGCTGTAGATGCCGACGAAGCCGTTCTCGTGCGTCGGCCGCTCGCTGATGCGCAGCCAGCGCCCGTCCGCCATCTCCAGCACGTGGGTGTTGCGCCGCTGCCGTCCGTCGGAGCGGCGGGCCAGCCAGCGCCGCGCCTCGGCGGATTCGCGGATCAGGCCGCGCTCGGTCGCGCGGGCGATCAGCTGCTGGAACGGCACGCCGGGCCGCAGCAGGTCGCCGACGCCGCGCCACAGCGCGTGGAAGGTCGAGTTGAAGATGACGACGCGGCCGTCGGAGTCGCACAGCACGAACCCGTCGGAGATCGCCTCCAGCGCGTCGGTCAGGCGGTTCTGCGCGGTTTCCAGGTTGCGGGTGGCGGCCGACAGCTCGCGGTTGGTCTGCTCGATGTCGTGCAGCGCGGTTTCCAGTTCCAGCGTGCGGCGGCGCACCTGCTGTTCCAGCAGGCTGGCGGTCTGGAACAGGGCGAAGCTGTTGCCGCCCAGGTTCATGCTGCGCTCGACATGGTCCATCAGCGCGTTGTTGACACGCTTCAGCCGCGCCACTTCGGCGCGCAGCCCGTCGACGTCGTCGGGCGGAGCCTCGTCGGAGCCGTCGCGGGTCAGGTCAAGCTTGAGACGGGTCATGGGTGTTGCGCCAGCCGATGGCGACCCCGGTGAAGGTCTGGTTGATGTGCATGGACTGGTACTGCTCCCCGTAGGTGCAGAACCCCACCACGTTGTTCTCGCTGAGGATCCGCCCGGCCTGCCCGGTCAGCCCCTTCTGCTCCAGCTCCAGGAAGCGCAGGATGCACTCGCAGCCGATGACCAGCTGCAGCGGCCCCAGGCGCGCGCGCAGCGAGGCCAGGCGGTCCTCCAGGTCCTCGACGATGCCGGTGTCCTCGGCGATGCGCAGGACCATCCCCTCGTCGATGGCGCACATGAAGGTCAGGCTGCCGTCCTCCCCCACCTGCTGGATCGAGCGCACGTAGTTGCCGCCGCCCGAGCGCACGACCAGCGGGTGGGCCGCGAACACCGCCGGCGTCAGTTCCTCCGGCCGCACGCCGATCAGGCGGGCGTATTCGGTGGCCGCCGGGCGGCCGTTGATGCTGGTGACGATGCGCTCGGTCGGCACGGCGCCGGTCACCACCATGCGCCGGGCGGAGGCGACGAAGTGCTCGGTCTTGAACACCTCGAAGGCGAAGCGGGTGGAGACCAGGATCAGCACCGCGCTGCGCTCGTGGAACGCGCCATCCTGGTAGACCAGCGTGCGCTGGAACGAGAGGTCGTCGCCGGCCGAGCCGCCGAGGATCGGGATGCTGCCCAGCACGCTCTGCAGCGAGCTGACCACCGTCTCCTCGCTGCGCGACAGCCCATCGATCAGCAGCAGCGCGAAGGTGCGCATCGGCAGGTCGGACGGCGCCGTCCGCGCGCTCAGCTCCGACAGGGCGTCGCGCACCATCTGATGCCCGCGGGCGATGGCGAAGTTCGGCAGGTCGTCGATGAGCCCGGTGACGGCGTGGAAGTCGGGGGCGGCGAAGCTGATGCCGACGATGGAGTTGGCGGTGTAGCCGTCCGGCGCGATCTCGCGCGTGGTGGTGCAGCCGGCGATCTCCGCGTCCGGCCATTCGGCGCGCAGGCGCGGCGCGATGCAGTCGAGGTCGAAGCAGGTCGAGGTGAAGAACAGCACCAGGGAGATGTTCGGCTGGCGCAGGTCCTCGATCAGCCGGGAGGTCACCTCCTCCGTGTCGAGGCCGTGGGACACCGCCATCCGGATGCACGAATGCCGACTGTCCGGGCGCGGCAAAGCCTCGCGAACCAGCATCGCTCCTCCCTCTGTCCGTCGTTCTTTCTTGTCCCTGTGCCGCGTTCGCTTTTGTGGCGCGCGCGTTCCTCCGTAGTATCCATCATGCGATGCCCCCATTGCGATGGCAACGCCAAAGTGGAGCTATAATTCAGCCAAGTTGGAGTGCTGCCAAAGTACAAGACTATGATGCATAGCCGCTGCTATGACATTTCGGATAGTCGCGGCTTCGTGGGCAGTCATGACGATATCGTCGCTGGAATTTTACGCGAATGGCAGCGGAGGCGGATTGACCGCGGGCAACGACCGCGCGAGTATCGGCATGGGCACCATACGGACGCGAGCGACGCGATGATCCCGCCCCCCGGCTTCCCCTGCCACCTGTCCGCCGATGGCTAAGCGCATCGTCCTGTTCGCCGACGGCGGCGATAGCTGGCACCGCGGCCGGCTGCTGCGCGCTTTCCGCAGGGCGGGCGTGGAGCCGGTGGTAGCGTCGCTGTGCGACGTCGATGTGGTGGTCGAGCCCGGCTCCTGGGGCTTGCGCATCCCCGGCCTGCGCGGCGGGCCGCCGGACGCCGTGCTGGTGCGCACTGTGGCCGGCGGCGGATTCGAGCCGGTGACCCTGCGCCTCGACGCGCTGCACGCGCTTTCGGCGCTGGGCGTGCCGGTGGTGAACCCGGCGCGCGCCATCGAGCGCTGCGTCGACAAGGCGATGACCAGCTTCCGCCTGCACCTCGCCGGCCTGCCGACACCGCCGACCTTCGCCAGCGAATCGCAGGACCGCGCCGCGGCCCACCTGCACCGCGCGCTGGAGCGCGGCGAGGCGCTGGTACAGAAGCCGCTGTTCGGCTCGCAGGGGCGCGGGCTGCGCCGGCTGGAGCGCGGCGACGCGCTGGAGGAGGGCGAGGGGGTGCGCTACCTCCAGCGCTTCGTGGCGGGCGCTGGGGACGGCTACCGGGACTGGCGGGTGTTCGTGATCGGCGGCCGGTCGGCCGCCGCCATGATGCGCGTCGGGCGCGGCTGGATCACCAACGTCCACCAGGGGGCGACCTGCCACCCGGCGCACGGCGACTCCGAACTGGAGACGCTCGCCGTGGCCGCCGCCGCGGCGGTCGGGGCGGAGTACGCCGGCGTCGACGTCATCCGCGACGCCGACGGCCGGGCCTTCGTGCTGGAGGTCAACAGCATGCCGGCGTGGCGCGGCCTGCAGTCGGTGACCGGGACCGACATCGCGGCGGCGCTGGTCGAGCACGTGCTCGGCCGTGCGGTGACCGGCGGGGCTGGCGATGACCCCGGCTGAGGTCGAAGCCGCGCTGCGCGCTGCCTGCCTCGCCGAGCTGCGGGCGCTCAAGCCCGGCAACGTGCACGTCCACGCCCCGGGGCAGGACGCCCTGCTGCGCGACTTCATGCTGAGCGCCGAGGTGTCCGCCGCGGCACTGTGCGCCGAACCGGGCGGCGTCGGCGCGCGTGTGCTGCGCGCGGTCGAGGCGACGCGGCGGTCGGTCGGCCACAACACCAACCTGGGCATCGTGCTGCTGGCGGCGCCGCTGGCCGAGGCGGCGCTCGATCCGGGGGGCGGCGACCTGCGGTCGCGGCTGCGGCGGGTGCTCGCCGGACTCGGCCGCGGGGACGCGGCGCTGGCCTTCCGGGCCATCGTGCTGGCCGCCCCGGCGGGGCTGGGGGCTGCGCCGGAGCACGACGTGCGGGACGAGCCCTCGGTGACTCTGCTGGAGGCGATGCGCACCGCGGCACCTTGGGACCGCAACGCCGCGCAGTACGCCAACGGCTTCGCCGACGTGTTCGACCTCGGCGTGCCGCGGCTGCGCGGGCTGCCCGATGCCTGGGCGGCGACCAGCGCCTTCCTCGGCTTCCTGGCCGCCGGGCCGGACAGCCACGTGCTGCGCAAGTTCGGCGCCGCGACGGCCGAGGCGGTGCGCCGCCACGCCGCCGGACTCGACGCCGCGATCCAGGCGGCGGGCGGCGACCCACGCGCCCGGGAGGGGGAGTTGCGCCGCTTCGACCGCCTGCTGCGGCGCGCCCGGGTGAACCCCGGAACCTGCGCGGATTTGACGGTCGCCAGCCTGTTCGCCGACCGGCTGCTCAAAGGAGACGCAGCGTCAATGGCCCATTCTGAGCCTTTTCTACTTTAGTCCAATTTAGATTCTCACAGTGATGGTCTAATGTCGGGCATCAATCCTGAGATCATGGTCGAGCTTTTTGCCGAAGCTCGCCAGCAATGGTCGCGGTGCCGTCTTGGCGGGGCGCGCGTCATTGGGGTCCGTATTGCTCGCAACCGAAAAATCCAACGCGAATGTGGGAGGGTGGACAATGGCGAAGATCACCGGCATGGTGGTTGGCGAGTCCCTGGTCGGCGACGGCAACGAGGTCGCGCATATCGACCTCATCCTCGGGCCGAAGGGCAGCCCGGCGGAACAGGCCTTCGCGAACAGCCTGACCAACAACAAGGACGGCTTCACGGCCCTGCTCGCGGTCATCGGGCCGAACCTGATGTGCAAGCCGCCGACCGTGATGTTCAACAAGGTGACCATCAAGGACGCGCGGCAGGCCGTGCAGATGTTCGGCCCGGCGCAGCGCGGCGTCGCCATGGCGGTGGCGGATTCCGTGAAGGAAGGCGTCATTCCGGTCGAGGAAGCCGACAACCTCTTCATCTGCGTCGGCGTCTTCATCCACTGGGAAGCGGCGGACGACGCCAAGATCCAGCGCTACAACTACGAGGCCACCAAGGAAGCCATCGCCCGCGCGGTCGCCGGCGAGCCGTCGGCGCGCCAGATGCTCGACAAGATGGCGACCGTCAGCCACCCGTTCGCGGCGGCCGACGCCGCTTGAAAGTCCCGCGGCGAGTCCCAGCAAGTTCAGAACGAGAAAAGTCCGCCCAAGGACAGCCTCGGGGCTCGTTTGCTCAACTACGTGCTTGGCCGTCGCCCCTCGCCTGGGGGCTGATGGCGGACGATAACGGGGACCCGCGTCGTGTCCTCGTGGGCCTCAGGGCCTCCCACTCGTTATTGGCCGGCTCCCAGCCGGCCAATAACGCTCTTTTCCAGGCGCCCGTCATGCAGCGCGCTCGCCAGCAACACGCCGGCGGCGCCCACGCGCGCGAGCGCTTCCAGATCCCCGGCGCCGCGCACGCCGCCCGCCGCACAGACCGCCCGTCCACCGGCCCGCGCCCGCACCGCCGACAGACGCTCGAGGTCCGGCCCCGCGGCGGAACCGACGCGCGCCAGCGTCATCACGATCACCCGCTCCGGCCACGCCTCCGCGTCGTGCTCCAACTCCGGCGGCCCGAGGAAGCGGTCGCCGAGCCAGTCCAGCGACAGCGCGAGATTTTCCGCCGGCACCGCGGCGCGGATCGCCGCGAGGTCTGCTGCGGACGCCAGCGATTCCGTCCCCGCCACCACGACGCGGGCGCCGTGCTCCAGCGCCGCGGCGGCCTCCCGCGGCCCGCCCACACCGGCGTCCACCCACAGGGCGAGTTGCGGGAAGCGCGCCGCCAGCCCCGAGATCACCGCGCGGTGGTCGCCGGTGCGGCGGATGGCGTCGAGGTCGGCGATGTACAGCGAGCGGAAGGGGTGCAGGCGCAGCAGGCCCTCCACCACGTCCTCGGGCGCGCTGCCGGTGCAGAGCGACGACCGCAGCGGCTGGTAGCGGCTGCGGTCGCCCTGGCGGGCGTGCACCACGGTGCCGCCGAGGAGATCCAGCACGGGGATGAGTTCCATGACCACGCGTGTCTTCGTGTGCGAGTACGTGACCGGCGGCGGCCTGGAGGACGGTCCCATGGCCGCCCTGCTGCCGGAGGCCGAGATGATGGTCGCCGCGCTCGTCCAGGATCTCATGGCGGTGGAGGGGGTGCAAGTCACGCTCGCCCGCGATCGCCGCCTGCCGCCGCCGCCGGTGCCGGCTTCCCTGCACCGGGTGTCCGCGGGCGATCCGTGGCCGCAGTGGGAGCGCGCCCTGGCCGGCCATGACGCGCTGTGGCCGCTGGCGCCGGAGACGGGTGGCCTGCTGGAGCGCCTGTCGCGCATGGCCGCCGACGCGGGTGTCCGGCTGCTCGGCAGCGCGCCCGGCGCGGTCGCCGTCGCCGCCAGCAAGTCCGCCACCGCCGCCGCGCTCGCCGCGGCCGGCGTGCCGGTGATCCCGACGTTCCCGCCGGAGGCGCCGCCTGCCTCCGAACACGGCTGGGTGCTCAAGCCGGACGACGGCGCCGGGGCGGAGGGTGTGCGCCGGATCGCCGTGTGGCGGGACGTGGGCGACACGGCCGGCATGGTGGTGCAGCCGTTCCTTCCCGGCGTGCCGGCCAGCCTGAGCGTGCTGTGCCGCGACGGCCGCGCCTGGCTGCTGTCGGCCAACGCCCAGCGCATCGAGATCGACATGGAGGGCGCCTTCGCCTATCGCGGCAGCGGCGTCGGCGCCCTGGCCGGACGGGCCGCCGAGTTGCGCCCGCTGGCCGAGGCCGTCGCCGCGGCGCTGCCCGGCCTGTGGGGCTACGTCGGCATCGACGTGGTGCTGACCGAGGCCGGGCCGGTGGTGGTCGACGTGAACCCGCGCCTGACCACCTCGTACGTCGGGCTGAAGCGGGCGCTGGGGGTGAACCCGGCGGCGCTGGTCCTCGGTCTGCTGGACGGCGATCCGGCACCGCCGGACGCGGGTGCGCTGCCGACGGTCGAGGTGCGGGTGTGACGGGGAGGGGCGCATGGGCGTGGTGATCGGCTGGGACATCGGGGGCGCGCATCTCAAGGCGGCGTGGCTGGACGCGGAGGGGCGGGTGCTCGCCGTGCGGCAGCAGCCTTGCCGCCTGTGGGAGGGGCTCGACCGCCTCGACGAGGCCTTGTGCGCCATCGGCGCCGGGCTGCCGCCGGCGCGCCGCCATTGCGTCACCATGACCGGCGAGCTGGTCGACCTCTTCCCCGACCGCGCGGCGGGCGTGGCCGCGCTCGTCGCGGCGGCGGCGCGGCTGCCGGGCGAGGTGGCGTTCTGGGCGGGGGAGGCGGGCTTCCTGCCGGCCGCGCGCGCGGTGGAGGCGGCGCACGCCGTCGCCTCGGCGAACTGGCTGGCGACGGCGGCGCTGGTGGCGCGGAAGCATCCGACGGCGCTGGTCGTCGATGTCGGCAGCACCACCACCGACCTGATCCCGGTGTTCAAGGGGCGTATCGCGGCGCGCGGGCGCACCGACCGCGCCCGCCTCGCCGCCGGGGAACTGGCCTACACCGGCCTGACCCGGACGCCGGTGATGGCGGTGGCCGAGGCGCTGCCCTGGGCGGGCGAGCGCGTGCCGGTGATGGCCGAGCACTTCGCTACCACCGCCGACGCGCACCGCGTGCTCGGCCAACTCGACGAGCACGCCGACCAGCATCCGGCCGCCGACGGGCAGGCGAAGACGGTGGAGGCCAGCGCCCGCCGGCTCGGCCGGCTGATCGGCGTCGACCTGCACGAGGCCGGAGCGGAGGCGTGGCGCGCGCTGGCCGCCGCCGTCGTGGAGGCGCAGATGCAGACGATCACCCGGGCCGCGTTGCAGGTGCTGTCGGCGGCGCCGGCTGCGGACATGCCCGTCGTCGGGGCCGGGGTGGGGCGGGGGCTGGTGGCGGAACTGGCGCGCCGGCTCGGCCGCGAGCACCTGGATTTCGCGTCGCTGGTCCCGCCCGCGCCGGGCGCGCCGGCGGAAACCGCGGCGTGGACCGCCTACTGTGCGCCGGCCGTGGCGGTGGCGGCGCTCGGCCGGTAGACGCCGAGCGCGCGGCGTACCCTGGCGAGCGCCTGCGGGTCGAGCGCGCCGCTTCGCCCGTGCGCTCCGCACAGCGCGCCGCGGAAGCCCAGGTAATCCGGCCGCAGCGCCGCCAGCGCCGGCACGTCGTCCAGCCGCAGCGAGCCGGCCAGCCCGGTCATCAGCCCCAGCGCCCGCGCCCGCGCGACGAAGGCGGCGAGGGCCGGCGCGTCCATGTGGCGCAGCAGCGGCCCCGCCGCCTTGTCGGCGGTGTCGAGCATGGCGCCGAGGAACCCCGCCTCCGCCAGCGGCCCCAGCACCGACAGGTCCGGCACGCGGTCGGCGAACAGCACGGCGACCAGTCGGGCGGGACGGCCGCGATGCTCCTTCAGTGCGGCGAGGCAGCCGGGCAGGTCGCCGTCGAACAGGCCGATCTTGACGATGTCGACGCCGGTGGCGGCGGTGCGCGCCACCGCCTCCGCCACCCGCGGCGGGTCGAGCGGCAGGTCGCCGACGGTGGCACTGACCGGCCGCCGGCCGCCGACGGCGGCGACGCAGGCGCCCAGCACCGCGGGAGGCAACGCGCCGAGTGCCCCCGCCGCCGGGTTCTTCAGGTCGATGATGTCGGCGCCGCCGTCGAGCGCCAGGGCGGCCTCGGCCGCGCTCATGACGCTGGCCAGCAGGCGGGTCACGCCGCGCTCTCCCGCGACCGGGCCCGCCACGCGGCGACATGGTCCTGCAGCCAGCCCCAGGCTTCCAGCTCTTCCGGGCCGGCGGTCTTGCCCACCGCGACGGCGAGATGGGCCATCTCCGCGTCCACCCGCTCGGCCGGCAGCATGTGCAGCCGGGATACCAGCACCGCGGCCTCCACCACCGCCGCCTTGGCGCGGTTGAGGCCGCGGAAGGGGGCGTGCGTCTCCTCGTGCACGATGTCCAGGTGGAAGCGCGGGCGCAGCGGGTCGTCCTCCACCAGCGCCACCACCGCCTCGGCGTGGGCGAGCGCAGCGTTCAGGACGGCGCCCTCGATGCTGGTGGCGGGCCGCGTCGGCCAGTCGTGCCGGCCGCAGATGCAGCCGGCGATGACGCGGACGTCGTCGGTGTAGTTGATCACCACGCTGCGCCGGGCCATCAGGTTGTCCAGCGTGCGCGACGGCCGGAAGGGCGCCAGCACCGGCCGTGCCCCGGCGGCCAGCGTCAGGCCCATGGGGGCCACGTGCGGGCGCCCCGCGGCGTCGAGGGTGGTGACCACGGTTTCCTGGATCATGCGGGGGCAAGCCTCCGTGCGCGTGCGGGCGCCAGCCGGCCGGGCAGGTCCCCGCCGTCGGCCAGCGCCGCCGCCAGCAGGCCGGCATCGCCGGGGCCGAGGCAGCACGCCGTGCAGTCCAACGGCAGGAAGCGTCCGAACGCCGGATCCACCAGGTTCCCCGCCACCGCCTCGCCCAGGGGCAAGCCGTCCGGCGGGCGGGGGGCCGATTTGACCAGCACCAGCCGCCGCGCCCGCAGGCGGCCGGCCAGCCAGGCGGACAGGCTGTCGGAGGTGACGTCCCAGCTCGCCGGCACCTCCGGCGCGCCGAGCGTCAGCGGCACCGGCATCCACACCGGGATGCGGCCCGCCAGCCGGCGCGCCGTCAGGTCGGCCAGCGACGCGGCGGGGACCAGCCCGTCGGCCAGCGCGCACAGCGCCCGCCCGTACTGCTCCATGGCCAGCAGCGCCAGATGGTGCGCCGTGCCGTCGTCGAAGCCGAGTCCGGCCTGCGCGTCGCGCACCGCGTCGGCGAACGGGCCGCCGCCGGGCACCAGCACGACGCGGCCGGCGCCCCCGGCCAGCGCGGCGAGCCAGCCGCGCAGAAGGTTCGGCGCCCCGGCGACGCTGCCGCCGATCTTCACCACCCACAGGTCCTGCGCCATGGCCGCCATGCCGGTCACAGGTCGGGCTGGTGGCGTTCGATCTCGACGCCGACGCCGTCGGTCTCCGGGAAGACGTCCAGCTTCTCGACGGTCAGGCGCACGGTGCGCACGCGCGGGTCGACCAGGCAGAGGTCGGCGATGCCGTCGGCGAAGGTCTCCACCAGGTTGATGTGGCCGCGCGCCGCCAGCGCCTTGATGCCGTCGACGATCACGTCGTAGGAGACCACGTTGTCGATGTTGTCGTCGAAGGGCGTGACGCCCTGCAACACGTCCATCGCGACGTTCACGCGGACGCGCTGCGGCGCCTGCTTCTCATAGTCGTAGACGCCGATGCGGACCATCAGCATCAGGTCCTTGATGTGGATGCGGTAGGTCTTGGGAACGGGGCGGGCCCTGGAACGCGAGGCCAGACCGGTCGCGAGCGCGAGAGGCAGCTCCATCGGACGGTGACTCCAAAGGTCAGTATAGAACTGTCCCGCCGCGGACTGGAAAAGTCCAGTCGTACCAAAGTCTAACGTTCCCGCATTGCGGGTCCGGTCTAGTATTGCTGGAAAACCCGTACCCCCAATGCGCGGGTGCGGAAAGGTCGACCGGGGGGACGCATGATCGGGACCAGGATAAGGCGCGGGTTGGCCGTGGCGATCGTCGCCGGGATGGCGGCGACCGGGGCGCTGGCTGCGGCGAACGAGCTGACGCAGGCGCAGACGCTGCTGTTCGACACCGACCAGCTGAAGGACCTGCCGCAGGCCTCCACCGTGCGCTACCGCTTCCACAAGGAGGGAGCGCTGGAGCCGGGCTTCGACGACGCCGCGGAGCTGACGGTGAACGCAATCGGCCCGGACGGGCGCCGCGACCTCGACGTCCGCTTCCTGTCCCCGCCGCGCGGCTTCGAGTTCGAGCCCTTCCGGCAGTTTCGCGGCAACCCGCTGGTGATGCTGTTCCTGGAGCGCGACGTGCGCGAGATGAAGCGGCTGACCGGCGGCTCCGACCTCTATTTCCGCAACCGCATCCGCCACGCGCTGGCCCGCCCGGACACCGAGGTGCGGCCGGTCACCGTCGAGTGGCAGGGGAACAAGGTGCCTGCCACCGAGGTGGTCATCCATCCCTATGTGGCGGATGAGCTGATCGAACGTTACCGCAAGTTCGAGCACAAGGAATACCGCATCATCGTGTCCGAGGCGGTGCCGGGCATGCTCTACGCCGCCCGTGCGGTGACGCCGGCCGCCGACGGCGGGCCGCCGCTGACCGACGACCGGATGATCCTGGAAGGGGCCGCGCCATGAAGACGCTCGATCTGATCTTCGCCACCACGATGGCGCTGTCGCCGGCGCCGGCCGCGGCCGACGACTACCCGACGGCGACGCGCGCCGAGTACGTGTTCGCCTGCATGGCCAGCAACGGCCAGACGCCGGAGGTGCTGCGCAAATGCGCGTGCAGCATCGACGCCATCGCAGAACGGGTCCCCTACGCCTCCTATGAGAAGGTGGAGACCATCATGGCGATGCAGCAGATCCCCGGCGGCCGCGCCGCCTACTTTCGCGAAGCGGCCTGGGCGAAGGAGCTGCTGGAGGAACTGCGCCGGGCGCAGGCCGAAGCGAACCTCAAATGCTTCTGAGGGGGCGTCACCCGTTCGACGGCCCGATCGTCCAGCGTCCGCCGTACACCGCGCCCTTGGTGTCCACCGCGCGCACCTCCAGCACACCCGGCTCGGGCGGCGTGAAGGTGAAGTGGATGCTCGGGTCCTCGCTGATCGAGATGTCGCCGGTCAGGCCCAGCACCGGGCGGCCGTTGTACGTCACGTCGAGGGTCGTGATGTAGTGCGGCGGGATGTAGGTGCGCGACACCTGGTCGAACTGCAGGCCGGAGTTGTTGGGGTGGCTGATCAACAGCTGCAGACGCGCCGGCTCGCCCACCCGGGCCTCCTCCACGCCGTTCAGCTTCATCCGGCCGAGCCGCGCCAGCGCCGCCACCTGGTCCTTGCCGGCCGGGGCCGAGCAGCCGCCGGCCGCCTTGACGAAGCGCTCGCTCATCAGCAGGCGGCCGTCGTTGGTTTCGGCCACCACGCGGACCGGCGTGTACTCATTGATGCGGATGCGCGTGGCGACGGCCGGAACCGCGCCGTCGGCCGGGAAGGTGAAGACGCCGGCCGACGGGGCCGGGTTGTTGTCGATGATCAGGCGGATCTCGCGGATGCCGTCCGGGCCGCTCTGCGGCGCCTTGACGGCGAAGGACACCGGGACGATCGCCGCGTCCTCGGCGCGCGTCGGCGTCTCCAGCACCAGCCGGTCGCCGGCCGGCGCGATCGGCCGGTCGCCGTACAGCTGCTCGCGGATGTAGTCCCAGCGCGACTCCTCGGCGACGGCCGGCGCGGCGGCCAGAAGGGCGGCGAGGGCGAGGCACGGCAGGGTCGGGCGGAGCATGGGGGTCACTCCCATTCCAGTTCGGTGAAGGTGGCGGCGACGTTGCGCCGGTGATAGGCGTCGAACAGCGTCCAGCGGCCGCGCTCGGCGGCGCCGGCGCGATCCATGGCCTGCTCGATGGTGGCGTGGCGGCGTTGCAGGGCGCGGATGTCCTCGACCAGGGTCGTCAGGTAGCGCCGCAGGTCGGCCAGCGCGCCCGGCCAGTCGGTCAGGACCGGGCCGTGTCCGGGGATCACGCGCGCCGCCGGCGCCGCCGCCAAGCGGTCGAGCGCGGCGAGCCAGCCCCTGGCGCTGCCGTCGATGGCCGGCGCGCGCTCGACGAACAGCAGGTCGCCGGCCCACAGCGTGCCGGTGGCGGCGTCGAAGACTGTCAGGTCGTTGTCGGTGTGCGCCGTCGGGTGGGCCTGAAGCGTCAGCACCCGGCCGCCCAGGTCGATGTCGCGCCGGTCGGCGACGGTGGCGGTGGGCGGCACCAGCTCCGTGCCCGCGGCACCCTCGCCGAGGTCGCGCCGCACCGCCTCCAGGTAGTGCGGGCCGCGGCGCGCCAGGGCGTCGGGCAGCGCCTTGTGGCCGATGAACTCCGGCGCGTCGGCGCGGAAGGCGGCGTTGCCGAGGAGGTGGTCGGGGTGCACGTGCGTGTTGATGACGTAGCGGACCGGAAGCGGCGTGGCCTTGGCGACGGCGGCGCGCAGGCGGCGGCCGATGGCGGCGCTGCCGCCGGTGTCGATGACCGCCACGGCGTCGCGCCCGACGACGAAGCCGATGTTGGCGATGGCGCCGAGGTTCTCCGGCCCGCTCTCCTCGTGCACGCCCTGGTGCACATAGATCCCCTCGGCCACCGCGGTGACGGCCAGCGGCGCGTCCTCCGCCCGGAGCGGGGCGCCCGCCGCGAGCACGCAGAGGAGCACGACGGCCGCGTGCCGCCGGCAGCGTTGCGTTCCGGCCCGGGGTCTCATCGCGGCAGCCCTGCGCGGTCCTTCACGCTAATCACCTTATTGCAGTGTGTGCAAGCGAACCATTGGACGAAGGTACAATTTCTTAACGCGCAACTGGGCCGTATTATCCAAGGCGCAGTGATCCAGTGCGCTCTTCTCGTACTTGTTTTGGCGATGAGCCTGAAAACCGGCGGGCCAATTTGTCGGAGTCCTGCGACCCGCAGGCAAGATCTGGCTCCTTCGCGTGGCGGTCAAGGTTGGCGACCGGCGTGTCGCCCTTTTGAAAATTCGCGTCAATACGGGTCACCTTCCGGGAGGGAACGATGAAAATGCGCCTCAAGTCGGTTCTGTGTGCGAGCGCTATCGGCGCGGTGGCCCTGGCGGCCGGGCAGGCGTCGGCCAATTCCGAACTGCTGAAGATGCAGAAGGACCCCAACCAGTGGGTCATGCCGCTCGGCAACTATTCGGGCCAGCGCTACAGCGAGCTGAGCCAGATCAACAAGGACAACGTGAAGAACCTGAAGGTCGCGTGGTCCTTCTCCACCGGCGTGCTGCGCGGGCACGAAGGCGGGCCGCTGGTGATCGGCGACATGATGTACGTGCACGCGCCGTTCCCGAACACGGTGTTCGCCATCGACCTCGCGAACGCCAACCGCATCGTCTGGAAGTTCGAGCCGAAGCAGGACGCCAGCGTCATCCCGGTGATGTGCTGCGACACCGTCAACCGCGGCCTCGCCTACGCCGACGGCCAGATCTTCCTGTCGCAGGCCGACACCACGCTGGTGGCGCTGGACGCCAAGACCGGCAAGGTCGCCTGGACCGCCAAGAACGGCGACGCGTCCAAGGGCGAGACCTCGACCGCCGCCCCGCTCGTCATCAAGGACAAGGTGTACGTCGGCATCTCCGGCGGCGAGTTCGGCGTGCGCGGCCACCTGACCGCCTACGACACCAAGACCGGCAAGCAGGTCTGGCGCGGCTATTCGATGGGCCCGGACAGCGACACGCTGATGGACCCGGAGAAGACGACGCATCTCGGCAAGCCGGTCGGCAAGGACTCCGGCACCAACACCTGGCAGGGCGACCAGTGGAAGATCGGCGGCGGCACCACGTGGGGTTGGTTCAGCTACGACCCCGACCTGAATCTGATATATTACGGGTCCGGCAACCCGTCCACGTGGAACCCGGTGCAGCGCCCCGGTGACAACCGCTGGTCGATGACCATCTTCGCCCGCGACGCCGACACCGGCATGGCGAAGTGGGTCTACCAGATGACCCCGCACGACGAGTGGGACTACGACGGCGTCAACGAGATGATCCTCGCGGACATCGACGTGAAGGGCAAGCCGACCAAGGCGCTCGTCCACTTCGACCGCAACGGCTTCGCCTACACCATGGACCGCACCAACGGCGCGCTTCTGGTGGCCGAGAAGTACGATCCGGCGGTCAACTGGGCGACGCACGTCGACATGGCGACCGGCCGGCCGCAGGTGGTCGACAAGTACTCGACCCACAAGCAGGGCGAGGACGTCAACACCAAGGGCATCTGCCCGGCGGCGCTGGGCACCAAGGACCAGCAGCCCTCGGCGTTCTCGCCGAAGACCAAGCTGTTCTACGTGCCGACCAACCACGTCTGCATGGACTATGAGCCGTTCAAGGTCGCCTACGCGGCGGGCCAGCCCTACGTCGGCGCGACGTTGAGCATGTACCCGGCGCCGGGCGGCACGCACCTCGGCAACTTCATCGCCTGGGACGCCTCCGAGGGCAAGATCAAGTGGTCGATCCCCGAGCCGTTCTCGGTGTGGAGCGGCGCGCTCGCCACCGCCGGCGACGTGGTGTTCTACGGCACGCTGGAAGGCTACCTGAAGGCGGTCGATGCCAACTCGGGCAAGGAGCTGTTCCGCTTCAAGACCCCGTCCGGCATCATCGGCAACGTCAACACCTACGTGCACAACGGCAAGCAGCACATCGCGGTGCTGTCGGGCGTGGGCGGCTGGGCCGGCATCGGCATGGCGGCCGGCCTGCAGGAGGACACCGCCGGCCTCGGCGCGGTGGGTGCCTACAAGCAGCTCTCCAACTACACCCAGCTTGGCGGCGTGCTGACGGTGTTCACCGTCGATTGAGCGTCCGGGTGACGCGCCCGGCCCCCGCACGGGGGCCGGGCATCCCCGGCAGCGTGCGTGGACGACATTTCCCAGGACCAAACACATGAGCTTTCGCATTCTGTTCAAGCATGCCGCCACAGCGGGTTTCGCCGCGGCGGCTCTTTTCGTCGGCATGCTTCCGGCCAGCGGGCAGTCCGCCCCGCAGACCGCGTCCACGCCGCCGTCCGACAAGCCCTATACGGTCGAGGACGGCAACAAGGTCGATCCCAAGACCTACAACGGCTATCGCCGCTACCACAGCGTCTGCCACACCTGCCACGGCCCGGACGGGATGGGCAGCTCCTTCGCGCCCAGCCTCGTGGAATCCCTGACGCGGCTGTCGAGCGACCAGTTCGAGGGCATCGTGGCGGGCGGCCAGCAGGGCAACGCCGGCGGCAACGTCCGTGTCATGCCGCCCTTCGGCAGCGACCCGAACGTGATGGACCACATCCTGGACATCTACAGCTACCTGAAGGCCCGCTCCGACGGCGCGCTCGGCCGCGGCCGGCCGGAAAGGCTCGTCGCCGCCAAGACCAACTAGCAGCAACGCAAGGGGAGGGCGCCGCATGGGCGCAGCGCGGGCGGCGGGAATCGCCGCGGTCCTCGGGGTGGTGCTGGCATCGCTTCCGGCCCTGGCCACCGGTCCTTCGGTGCGCGACCCCACCGCGCTGCGCGTCTGCGCCGATCCCAGCAGCCTGCCGTTCTCCAACACCGCCGGCGAAGGGTTCGAGAACAAGCTGGCGGAGATGCTGGCCGCCGAACTCCGCGTGCCGGTGCGCTACACCTGGTACCCGCAGTCGGTCGGCTTCGTTCGCAACACGCTGGGCGCGCTGCGCTGCGACGTCATCATGGGGATGACCACCGCGTCGGAGCTGGTGCAGAACACCAACCCCTACTACCGCTCGGTCTACGCCCTGGTCTACCGGCGGGAGTCCGGCCTGTCGGCGCGCGCGCTGGGCGACCCCCAGCTCGACGGCAAGCGGATCGGGGTCATCGCCGGCACCCCGCCGGCGTCGCAGCTGGCGGCGCTCGGCCGCCTCGCCTCCATGCAGCCCTACCACCTCGTCGTCGACACCCGCGCGGAATCGCCGGCGCGGCAGATGATCGACGACGTCGCGCAGGGCAAGACCGACGCCGCCGTGGCGTGGGGGCCGGTGGCCGGCTACTTCGCCAAGCGGCACGGTGACACGCTCGCCGTGGTGCCGCTGGCGGCGGAGAGCGGCGGAACCCGTCTCGACTTCCGCGTCACGCTCGGCGTGCGCACCGGCGACGACGAATGGAAGAAAACGCTCAACGCCATCCTGGCCAAGCTGCAGCCGCGCATCGACGCGCTGCTGCGGGAGTACGGCGTGCCCCTCCTCGACGAGGCGGCGGAGCTGAGCCACTCGCAATGACGGGCCGGGCGGTCCTGGCCCTGCTCCTCCTGCTGGCGGGCGCCGCCGGGGCGGCGGAGCCGCTGTTCGACGAGCGCGGCTACCGCATCCGCGACTTCCGCGCCGACACCGGCGACCGGCCGCCGCCCGGCGTCGCGCTGATCGACACGGTGGAGCTCGCGGCGCTGGTCGCGGCGGACGGCGCCGCGCTGATCGACGTGCTGCCCGCGCCGCCGCGCCCGGCGACGCTGCCGCCCGGCGCGCTGTGGATGCCGCCGGTGCGCCACGACATCCCCGGCAGCCTGTGGCTGCCCGACCTCGGCCTGCCCGTCCTGTCGCCGGAGCGCGAGACGCGTTTCCACGCGGCGCTCGACGCCTTTCTCGGCGGGCGCGCCCGGCCGGTGGTGGTCTATTGCCTGGAGCGCTGCTGGCTGTCATGGAACGCGGCGCGCCGGCTGGCCGAGTGGGGAATCCCCGACGTCCGCTGGTATCCCGAGGGCACCGACGGCTGGACCGCCGCCGGCCTGCCGACGGCCCGCGTCCAGCCCGCCGTCCGCCCCGAGGAGTTCCAATAGCCGGGTCAGCGCAGGTCGGGCGCGTCCTCGCGCAGCCAGCGCACGAAATAGTTCGCGGCCCGCAGCCACGCCGTGTCGTTGTCGCCGCGGAAGTCGAGGATCTTGCGGATCAGCACGTCGCCGCTCTTGCCGTCGCGGATCTCCACGTGCAGGGCGAGGATCAGCGCGCTCATGCGGAACACCCAGGCGGACAGCACCCGCTCGGCGTCCAGGCGCTCCGCCACCTCGACCAGACAGGCCTCGCAGGCGTGCACCTCGCGCCGCGCGCGCAGCCGCGCCAGCAGGTCCGCCGCGGCGCCGTCGTCCACCACCCGGTAGAGGCCGTCGGCGTTCAGGCCGTCCTTCAGCGTTCGGGTCAGCAGCGCCGCACGCGCCTCCAGCTCGGCCCGCCGGGAGGCGTCCGACTGGTCTCCCTCCACCTCGACGTCGAGGACGACGAGCGACTTGCGCTCGGCCGCCGCCGCCGGGACCGCGAGGACCAGCAGCACGGCGAGAAGGACAAGACGCCGGAGCGCCGAACGGAGCATGCGAGCCTCCCTGGCACGGTCGCCCCAGTAGGGCACCGCGCGCGGGGGCTTGCCAATTGTGCTTAGGTCCAAACGGCTCAGGTGCGGGGCGGGCTGCAGGTCCAGCGGCGCACGTTCCACGCCGGATGCTCGCTGGTCCACTTGGCGGCGACCAACTGCGCCTCGCGCATGCACATCAGCGTGCTCTGGTAGGGCTCCTGGTACATCGGCCGTTCCTGATGGCAATCGGACGGCGACGACAGCATGCAGACAACGAAAACAAGCTCGATCACGACGCGAACCCCATGCGTTGAAAGATATGGGGTAATACAATGGTCGGCGGGGTTTTGATCCTCAGCCACCGGAGGCCAGCAAGAGAAATTTGGTGTTACGTCCAATGTCCAGGGCGGGAACCGGCGCTGACTCGGCCGCCGCCGCGACGATGGAAAACCGGGACGAAATTCTTGAATCGAGCGGCCGGCGACTTGGATCGTACCTAAGTTGAATTGTAGGGCATGGGGCGGGGCGCACAATGATCGTGGCGCTTGAGCGGCGTACGAATCTTGAGCGGACGCTCATATGGACAACGAGACCTCCCTCGACACGCTTCCCGCCCACCTCAAGCCGGTGGCGGAGGCGCTTGTTGCGGAGCTCATGGCGAACCCGCTGCTTGCGGGTTTCTCGCCGCAGGCGCTGATGCAGCACGTCTGCTCGTCGAGCTTCCGCCGCACCCTGGAGCGCGAACACCTCGCGCGCCAGAGCGGCCTGCGATGATGACCGTCAATCCCGGTCCGGCGCGCCGGGCGGGAAGAAGCCGCGGTAGGGCCGCGCCTCGTCCACCGCGCGGGCGAAGGACGGCCGCGCCAGCAGGCGCTGCCGGTATGCGCGCAGGGTGCCGAACCCCTCGGCGATGGGGTGCACCCAGTCGGCGTAGAACAGCGCCGGGGCGGCGGCGCAGTCGGCGAGGCTGAAGTCGTCCCCGGCGGCCCAGTCGTGCCCCGCCAGCGCGCCGTCCAGCCAACCGTAGGCGGTGTCGAGCAGCCTCCGCGCCTCGGCGACGCCGAACGGGTCGCGGTCGGACGGGGCGCGGATGGCGTCGAAGACGATCCGCTGCATGGGCGTCATCACGTAGTTGTCGAAGACGCGGTCCATGGTGCGCACCGGCAGCGCGGCGCGCGGGTCCTCCGGCACCAGGCGCACCGGGCCAGGGTGGAAGAGGCCGAGATGCTCGATGATGACGCTGGACTCCACCACCGTGCGGCCGCCGTCCACCAGCACCGGCATCCGCTGCAGCGGCCACAGCGCGGCGAACTCCCGCGATGCCGGCTGGTCGGGGGCGAGCAGGCGCAACTCGAACGGCGTGGCGTTCTCGTACAGCGCGGTCAGCACCTTCTGGCAGTAGGACGAGAACGGGTGGGCGTACAGCGTCAGCGTCATGGTCTCGCTCCCCATCAAACCGGTTGTTGTTTGCAAGTGGTTGCACGGTGGCGAATCCGATCCTACTTTGCAAGCGGTTTTGCAGAAGGCGCGACACGAGAATGGCCGACACCCACCGCTCGGGCTGTCCGATCAACCTGACGCTGGAGATGCTGGGCGACCGCTGGAGCCTGATCGTCATCCGCGACGTCTTGTTCGGCAACCGGCGCCACTACCGCGAGCTGCTGACCCGCTCGGAGGAGGGGATCGCCTCCAACATCCTGGCCGACCGGCTGAAGCGGCTGGTCGCCGCCGGCCTGCTGTCGCGGCGCGGCGACCCCGGCCATCAGCAGAAGGCGATCTACAGCCTGACCGAGCCGGCGATCCAGCTGGTGCCGCTGCTCGCCCACATGGCCGCCTGGGGGCGCCGGCACACGCCCGTGACGCCGGAGCTGTCGATCCGCGCCCAACTGCTGGAGGAGGGCGGGCCGCCGCTGTGGGAGGCGTTCATGGCGGAGCTGCGCAGCCTGCACCTCGGCGCGCCGCCGGTGGAGCGCTCGGTCTTCGCCGAGCTGCAGGCGGCCTACGAGCGGGTCGTCGCCGAACGCGGCGTCTGATAGGCTGGGGCTTCGCCCCGGGAGGACCGCATGGCCGCCACACCGCTGCTGGAGACGCCGCTGCTGTCGGTGCTCGACTACCGCTGTGAAGCGCGGCGCGGCGACCCGTCCTTCACGGAGGCGCACACCGCCTTCTCGGTCTCCTACGTGCGGCGCGGCAGCTTCGGGTGCCGCAAGGGGCGGCATGCGTACGAGCTGGTCGCCGGCGCGCTGTTCATCGGCCATCCCGGCGACGAGTACACCTGCACGCACGACCACCACGACGGCGGCGACGAGTGCCTGTCCTTCCAGTTCGGCCCGGAGTTCGCCGCGTTGCTGGGCGACCGGGCGGAGGTGTGGCGCACCGTGCGCGTGCCGCCGCTGCCCGAGCTGATGGTGCTGGCCGAGGTGGCGCAGGCCGCCGCCGAGGGTGCCGGCGCCCTGTCGCTGGAGGAGGCGGGGGCGCTGCTCGCCGGCCGCTTCGTCGATCTGGTGTCCGGCCGCGATCCGTCCGCCCCGCAGCCGGCGCCGCGCGACCGGCGCCGGGCGGTGGAGGCGGCGCTGTGGCTCGACGAGAACGCGCACGAGCCGGTTGACCTCTCCGCCGCCGCGGCGGTGGCCGGGCTCAGCCCGTATCATTTCCTGCGGCTGTTCGCGGCGGTGGTCGGCGTGACGCCGCACCAGTACCTCGTCCGTGCCCGGCTGCGCCGCGCGGCGCGGCTGCTGGCGTCCGACGAGCGGCCGGTCACCGACGTCGCCTACGATGCCGGGTTCGGCGACCTGTCGAACTTCGTGCGCACCTTCCACCGCGCCGCCGGGCTGTCGCCGCGCCGCTTCCGGCAGGCGGCGCGCGGCGACCGCAACTTTCTCCAAGAACGCTTCGCCGGCCCGCCCGTACGCTGACCCCCGTCACCAACAACGGGAGGGTCGCCATGTACGACCACATCGGCCTGCACGTCACCGACCTCGCGGCCAGCGTGCGCTTCTACACCGCGGTGCTGGAGCCGCTCGGGCACGTGCCCGACGAGAGCGGCACCGGCTTCGGCCCGCCGGGCGGGCCGGCACTCTGGCTCTACCCCGCCACGGCGGCGACCAGGGCGCACGTCGCGTTCCGCGCCGACAGCCGGGAAGCGGTGGACCGCTTCCACGCCGCCGGGCTGGACGCGGGCGGGCGTGACAACGGGGCGCCGGGCCTGCGCCCGGACTACAGCCCCACCTACTACGCCGCGTTCCTGATCGACCCCGACGGCAACAACGTCGAGGCGGTCTGCATGCGCTGAGGCACCGCCTACTTGGCGCAGGCCTCCTGCTCCAGGTAGGCGCGCCAGCCGCCGTGGGCGGAGATGTCGGGGGTGCCCGCGACGGCGGCGGCCTCGCACAGGAAGCCGCTGACGCGCCGCCCGTCGGCCAGCTCCACCGGACCGATGCCGAGCGGCGCGGGGATCGCCGCGACGAAGCGGCCGAACGCTTCCGGCGTCAGCTCCCAGACCTCGCCTGCGATGGAGGCGCCGCCCTCGGTGGTGCGCAGCAAGCCGGGGCGCGCCGGCGTGCCGGGCAGCGCGTGGAAGCGGTAAGCCGGCGCTGTCCGGCTGGATCCCACCAGACGGGCGCCGAGGTCGGTGAGCTGCCCGTTCAGCGGCAGGCCGGAGAGGTGCGCCCCCACCACGAAGACCGGCACCAGCCCGGCACCGCCGTACGCCGCCGGGCGCGCCTCCGGATGCGGCGCGCCGGTGGCGCCCAGCGGCAGGTCGGCGGCCCGGTGCAGCGCCGCGGCGACGGCGCCGACCGTCGCCTCGCGGAACGCTGGGGCCAGCAGCGTGATCCCCGCCGGCAACCCGCCGGCCTGGAACCCGGCCGGCACGGCGATGCCGCAGAGGTCCAGCAGGTTCACGAAGTTGGTGTACACGCCGAGCGTGCTGTTGGTGCGGATCGGGTCCTCCTCCACCTCGGCGATGGTGTAGATGGTGCCGGAGGTCGGCAGGGCGAGCACGTCGATCGCCTCCCACACCGGCGCCGCCTGGGCGCGCAGCTCCTCCAGGCGGTAGGCGGCGCGGAACGCCTCGATGGCGGTCAGCGCGGCGCCGCCCTGGATGATGGTGCGGGTCACCGGCAGCGTCTCCTGCGGGTGCGCGGCGATGAAGTCGCCGACCGCGGCCGTGCGCTCCGCCACCCAGGCGCCGCTGTACAGCAGGTCGGCGGCGGCGGCGAAGGGCGCGAAGTCGATCTCCACCCGCACCCCGCCCAGACCCTCCAGCCGGGCGAGCGCCTCGCGGTACACCCGCTCCGCCTCGGCGTTGCCGAAGAATTTGAGCTGGTCGGC
>Ga0196970_1000405_pt1 | contig 51871 bp, 31 predicted proteins | sample S1v_513CmetaG_FD_148672 | JGI IMG/M metagenome (GOLD analysis project Ga0196970, IMG submission 148672) | Soil microbial communities from Anza Borrego desert, Southern California, United States - S1+v_5-13C | ecosystem: Environmental > Terrestrial > Soil > Desert | place: USA: California... | reverse complement strand
GTCACGAAGCTTCGCCGCTCCTCTGCACTGTAACGGGCCCGTCTTGTTTTTGTTGATCTTTGCATTGACCGCAACCTTAACCCATCCCGGCTCGCTCAAGAAGGACGCCCGCCGCTTACCGCTTACGAAGCATCAGCACTGACAGATGAACTAAATTGCTTTTGTTGGCACGCCGTCGTGCATAGCCGAAAAGAAGTTGAGAATTATTTGCTTCACAAAGCCGCTATAGCCCGCGCGATCACAAAAAAATCGGCAGAACGCTTGGACTCGGGATCAGCGGGTTTCGCTGAGGATCGCATCGAACCTTTGCTCCTTGAGTTGACTGAAGGATTAAAGAACAAAGTGCAATCTCAGCTTGTCACCGCTCGTCAAGCATTTGAACGGCGAATCCATCCTGGAACACATCCCAGCAATATTTCCGAAGCCGCCATGAATGAATTCGACGCTCAGTGGAGCGTTTGGGCCGGAAGGGTAAAGCTAGTATCGGGAAAAGAAGTGCTCACGATGCTTAACCGCTATCTTCAGAGTGTAGGCCTGCCCGCCCTAACGCCGTTATCCATCATCGATGCTATGCAACGAAGCGACGTCCCTCGGGAAATCGTTGAGATCATCGATAAAATCGCCGAGATGAAGACAACTCCTTTAGAAGAACAGCTCGATTACGAGCTTTCATGATAGAAATTGCGCGACCAGAGGCAGGGACTTAACGAATAACTTTGCTGCCCTTCGGGAGCAAATCACTATCTCTTTGGAAAAGGTCAGGCTTTCGTCGCAGTGTGATATCTGGAGCCATTCGCGCTATAGCCTCGATGCGGCGGCCATTGATCGGGGTGGCTTCGTCCTCGATCTCCTTGAAATTTGCCACGACTTTGCGGAATGAGTCTGCCACGGCGCTCTCGCCGAACACGCTGAAGGACTTGCTGCGATAATTTTGGTTCAGCATGAACATCATGCGCTGTAAATCAATGTAGTCCTCCACCGAGCCGTCATTCATTGGGAGGAAGGGGAACAGTTTGCCATTGAGCAAATGGAGATCGCGGACCATGCCGTCCGGCTCGCACCAGCCCCGCTGCTTGTAGTAGTCGCGGTATTTGTCGAACAGCTGTGTAGATGGCACGGGCGCAAACAGCATTGGGATGATCGAGCCGATCACATCGGATACGAACAACGCCGTTTGCACCACGTTGCTGATGCTCTCGCCTGGCAGGCCGTAAAGGCAATACCCGTTCACGTCCAGATGGCGCAATTCGAAACCCGCGCGCTCAATGTTTTTCGCCGCTTCGACAACGTGCTTCAGCTTGACGTGTTTCCGGTTCAAACTAACGAGAATGTCGTCGTCCACGTTTTCAACGGGCAGGTAGATTTTTTGAAAATGTGAGGCTTTCAGCAAGTCGCACAACTCTTGCGAGCTGGCGAGGAAGCGCGTATCCAAACCCTCCGGCGCGTAGAGCCGCCACGGTTTCTTGGCATCCACGATTTTTCGGAGCAACGGAATGAGATTATCCTGAAATTTAATCAAGAGGAAATCCGCATAGAAAGCGAAGTCGCGGATGCCAAACCGCTCATGCTTGTCCTTCATCTCGGCAAAGATGTCATCCACAGACCGGAAGCGAACCTGCTGTATTCCGTTGTTAATGGTCTTGGCCGCGCAGTAGTGGCAGTTGTAGGGGCAACCACGACTCGGCGTGATGATGGCGTAAGTCGGTATGTTGCGATAAACCGTAAGGTCGGTCCACAGATCGTTGGCCTCGTGAACTTCGCCAGCCACGACGACGTCCGCGCCGGTATAACGGGCAGCATGGTCGGGAGCGATGGACGGGTAAATGCCACCGATAATAATCCGCGGCCTCTTTCCCATCAACCGGCGAAGCCTTGTGATGAGGTCGCGGGTGCTTTCCCACCAGTAGGACATCACCGAAGCGATGTAAATTTCGTGCGGCGGATGCTTGGCAAGCCCTTTGGCCTTTACCCAGCGCTCAAACGCATCCCACGTTTTGCCGAAATGATATTTGTGAAGCTCCAACGCCTCGCCGTCCTTTTCGATGCGATACGGCCGCGCCTTCGACGTCGGGCCAGACTGCTCGCCGTAGGCTTCATCGCAATGGATGCGATGCTTGGGGACGATCCGCTTGCTTTCCGCGTCGCCGGGATCGCCGGAGACGGGCGTCGCTTCCATGAAGTCGTAGAAATCAATATGCTTGTAACGGTTCTTCTTCAGCAGTGCCGCAATGCGCACCAACCCGTACGGCTGCGACCACTCAGCCCAATACTGCGTGTCATAAACTGGAGGGTTGATGAGCAATGCAGTCTTCCGGCGCGGATTGCCGTCCAGTGAACTTAATTGAAACTGACGATCAATTTTCATTTGTGGCCTCTGATTTAATTAGCGGCAAACCAAGATTCGTAAGAACCTGCTTCCCGTCCACAACCTCGATCATCCGGCGGTTAACGATTTGGTGCAGACGTTCTCTTGGTGCTCGCGGAACAAATGTCCTAGTGGACCTTTTCAAAAAGCACCTGAACGCCATCATTTCCGTTCCCTTATTCCCGGAATAAAAAATCGGCGGTTCGGAATCCGAGTCAAATTGTGACTGCGCTGCCAGTTGTGCAATCAGGTTCATTACGTAAAGTTTGAGCCGTGCTTGCTCTTTCGGGTGGTTCAGGTATGCGTCGAGCACGCTGTCCGCAGAACGGCCAAACCGTTTCAAGTCTCTTCGGATTGTCATTAACGATTCCCGAACCTCGTGCTGGTCCACCTGATCCAAGTTGAAACTCAAGAGGAACAAGAACTCGCTTGCTCCAGCACCGGACTGTCGCACGAACACCTGCCGGATCGCCTCCAAGCGTTGGAGTTGGCCGGCATCTCGGTAAAAGAGACCGCCTGAATAATCCAGCGACACGATGTCATACGGCCAGGTTGGGGTGCTGCCGAAGTGATCTTTCCCCGCGATGAGTAATTGGTCGATATCCCCCCTCAACAAACTCAACTTGCTGGAAATCCCTAGTTTGAAGGCGTTGACCAAAAGCTCATTTTGGAGAATCCATTCACGGCCCGCTTCACCGCGCTCAACTGCCGTAATGCGTTCCAACAGAGGATTCCATTGTTCAACATCCTGGAGCGACGAAGACGGCAACCCAAAGTAACTCAAGCGACCAAGACGTGGCCCCAAGTGCTTGCGAATTGCTTCGCACTGAAGATCGCGAACGACCTGTTTGTTCGGCGTAAATGTCTGTGGCCGCTTTAGCATGAAACCGCTTTGCGCAACGCCTCGTTGATTTTATGCACTAATGCCTCGAAACGATCCTTTTCTCTCGCAAATTCCTCCCGAAGAACCGAAATAACTACCTCGTATACCTTCTTGGTTTTCTCGTCCATTGCGAGGTCTTGTCCAATGTCCACAAAGAGGGAATGACCATTACTTCCGGCTCTCAAAACCTGATGCAGTTTGCGTGCTCGGCGAACCAACCGTGTGGCGCGACGGATCACACCGCCGTCTTTCTTTTTCGCCCGTTGTGACTTCGCCAGCCGTTTCGCTAAATCTTCCAGTACCTTCTGCACTTGGAAGTCTTTGTCCTCCCTGAGCGCGTTTTCCAGTTTGCGATCTCTTAATTCCTGCTCTGTCTTTGCGAGCAGTCTTTCGCTGCTGTCCACCACCTCACGAAACCGGATGTTGCTGGCTGTTCAAGTCCGCTTGCAGATTTAGTTTGGCTACCAAACCGCCGCATCGGTCGTAAAGACGACTCCGCGATTCGTTATCCTCAAAATCGGTTCGATCCGCCGTCGGTACGACGCCGGCATCCAGCACATGAATTTCTCCAACGAAGTAAAAGGCGCGTTCTGGCGCAGCATGCCACACTGCTTTGCGCACGAGCATACTGTCTCCAATCGCGATGTTGGACGTGCGAAAGTGGAGACCGCTGTGCGGGTGCCGTTTACCTTTACCCATATCTGTTCCATCGTTCGGGAACTGCCCCTTTTTCAAATGTTCACAGAACCAACCGTATGCGATCACTTCATCAGATGAACCCTCTTTGGCTAGGATGAGTTCAAACTGTGGATGCGACGTGTCTTTCAGGGCAGGTTTGTAGATGGGGCTGCCGTTCACTAAAATCGAGATTTCGAGAAAGCGTGGATCGACTTGGTGCAACCGCTCGCTGATCACTTTCCCAAACGAGAACCCTGGATCGAACGGAATCGGAGCGGTCTGAATCAAGTATCCTCGAATCACGCTGTGGTCGACAAGTTGCTGCGCGTCCTTGTGAACGCCGTGCAACTCAACTACCGTATAATGCGCGTCGGGTCGTTCGGCCCGTTCGGTCACGCGACTGTGCTCGCGCAGCAGTGGTTCTAGAGGCGGGTTCTTTTCTTTCCTCAGACGCGCCCGTATGCCCGCAGCGTCAATTTCTACTTGATACGTCTTCGCCTCGCCAATTTTCGACGAGGTGACAATGAGGCGGTCACAAGCGCTGATCGCCGAGAATTTCCCAATGCCGCGAAAGCCAGCATGCGTTGTGGACTTCTTTTCCGAATAGCCGAGGTAGCGGTAGCGTTCGACTTCATTCCGTGACATTCCCACACCTTTGTCCGCGATGATCAATGATGCCGGCGATGAGGTTATCTCGATCGGATGGAGTGTCTCTCCCTTGTGCGTGCGTTTCAAATCCGCCAGGGCGTCATAGGCGTTTTGCACGAACTCCCGCAGGATGTGCTTTCGGTCGGGATACAAGCCGTGACTCAATGCTTCCAGTACCGACCCGTAAGCGAAGTGCTGTTCTTGCCTTTTGACTTGTTTCATGGGTTGTATCTTCTGCTTGGTGTTCAGCTGAGTTCTTCCAGGGACGCCTTGATGTCGGCGACTTCGGATTTTTCCAAGCCCCAATACTCGGCGGCGAGTTTTAGGTTCTCGGCCTCCAACGCGGCCAGCGCGTCGGTGTTGGCCGCTGCGGTTGCCTCGTGCAACGCCTTGCTGTTGGCGGCGAGTGAACGATGCAAATTTTCCTTCGGGTCAAATTTCCCGATGCGGATGTATTTCAAAATGTGTGGGCTTGGATGCAGCGCAACGTAGCCTCTGACAATGAAATTTGAGGGTGAAGAATTGAGCAGCGCGCAGAGGTAATGAGCCTCGTCAGCAGAGGCGCATTCAACAGTAACCAACGTGTGGTCAGGGACGGGAACTTTTTCGCCGATCGGAGAACTGACTGCCACAATGAGTTCGTTGGCAACTTCCCGCCAACAGACTTTATGGTCTGCGAACGTGTAAGAGCCGACGTTGTAAACGGAGTAAAACGGTGCGCGATCTGTGTCAAAGTAGAGTTTGAACCCGCTCCGACCACGAAGAATTTCTTCGAACCTCTTGAGGTAGGAATAAGTCTTCGGGGCTTTCGCCTGCATCTCGGTGACAGGAAATCCTTTGGCCGGATCTTCCGGATCGTGTGGAATTAGCACCTGATACACTGGCGAAGATTTCCACCTTTTGATATCTGCACCCCGCAGAAGCGGAAACAGGAAGTCAGGCTCAATCGCCATGCTGACGTTCTCCACATCAATCTTCCCTCCGTCGTGCAAGTTATTAATTACGACGAGTCCATCCTTTCTCCGGGAAACTTCTTCAACCCAGTAAACGCCATTCAAATAGGTGCATGACCCCTTCCTGCCCTTATAGGTCGAAGGTCCGACAATGCATTCGACATGTGCGAGAGCTTTGCGTCGCCCCGTAATCCAAGGAGATGTGCGCTTCTTGAGGTCGAGTGGGCGCGCAACCCATTGGTAAAACGTCAATCTTTCCATCGCCTCGTCGTGATCGGCTTCCGTTGGGATGTTCCCACGCTGAGTCTTTTTCCAAAAATTGTATGGGACGGGGTATTCAGTGGCCGCACCTTTTTGAAGTATAAGGACTGCAGTTCTGTTCGTTGCGCCTTCGAAGCATTGCACACGACTAAAGTCATCTACCTGGAGCACGCGCAGGTGTTCGCCGTCACCAAGCTGAAGTCGTCGAAACCCTTCGCCACCACCTTCCGTTTTGAAGATGGATTGCGTTATAACGAACCCAAGTTTTCCTTTGGGTTTGAGATACTTGTCCGCTGACACATAGAGAAGCAGCACCGAAAAGTCATCATCGCTGCCCCGGACCGCGCGCGTAATCCTTTGTGTTCAAACAGTCGGTATTTCGTCCAAACCGAAGAAGTCCGCTGCCTATATTCGTCAGGTAAATTTGACCAATGTATCCAAGGCGGATTGCCGGCGATGCGGTCGAACTGTGGCTGGAACAGCGGAGCGAAAGCGTTCTTGATAATGCGAGCCCAGATGCCGTTGATCTTCTGCCGTTCCAACTCGCGTAACTGGACGAACAATTCCTCGACGATAGCAACGTCGCGGGCGTCCTTTTTGGGATCGAGCGGAAACTTATTGCAGAGCGCAGCGGTGAAGGCGCCCTGGTGCGAGTCGTTTTTGACATGTTCCTCCAACAGGTTTGCCAGTTCGTCAATGTAGTCCGCCTTCACGAGAGTGCGCGGCAAGGCGAACTCCCCGACGGAAGTCATGAACAGAATTTTGCCAACCTTGTCCAATTCCTCACCAGCGGACGGCGTCAGCACGGAGTCGGCGAGATAAACCGGGATGTCAATTTCGCCTTGGATTTCATCGAGCAAATCGCCCAGCGCGAGCAGGTAGTTGGTGCGGGCGCTGATGACGGCGAGTGGATTTAGATCGTAGCCGACGACGTTGGCGAGGATGTAATCCAAAAGCTGCCGTCGGGTGATTTTCTTCTGCGGCAGCAGCACGTCCCGCGCATAGAGGCGAATGTCGCGGATGTGGAGAACGACGAACGTGCCTGAACCGCACGAAATATCCGCCAGCCGCTCCGTCGGCAGACGCGGGGCGCGATCCGGCGGGCCACCGTGCAACTGATTGAGCAACTGCGTGTCGAGCCAGTCGGGGGTGTAGTATTCGCCGAGATCGTGCCGCAATTCCTGCGGCATGAGGTTTTGGTAGAGCTTCTTCAGCAAGTCGCGCGTGCCGTCAGGATCGGTGTCAAGCGTGACGAACGAATAATTGGCGAGTTGGTGCATCACACCGCGTAACGACTGGTCAACTTCATGGGTCCAGTCTTCGAGATACCAGACGAAGAAATCACCTTCCAGGAAATTGCGGATGCCGAGATGCCGGAAGATGCCGCCTTCCTCCATGTTGCGGAGATAGCCTTGCAAACCTGTGGAGTCCATGCCGATGGCCTGCGCGAGCGTGACCGGTTCTTGTGCGGCGATCCGCGCAACTTTGCCTCGGGCATAAAAGTTGACAATCTGCACCGCCAACAGTTTGATAAACGTGGCGTAGTAGGTGTGGATGGCGAAGAATAGCTTGAACGGCTGCAGCTTGTCGCGTGCTCCAGCACGAACGGCGTAGAGTCGGGCCAGGGCTTCTACATCCAATTTAGGGGAGTTAGGCTCGTAGCCACAAATTTCGCTGAACGTGCGCGCCCATTGCTGGTAAAGGGCGTTGATCTTTGGATTTTTTGATGTGGTGAGAACTTGATAAAATGCAGCGACACATTTACGTGACGCGGGAGTATTTTCACCGAAGTCGCGCAAGAGGTTTTCCGGCGTAGTGGCGAGTTCGGTCTGAAGTGCGGCGAGATAGTTTAGAAATCGTTCGCAGGAATAGACATCCACAGGAACAGGCGGCTCGACATGCCAGACCCCCTCACGTTGCTGGAGGAAGATGAAGTAACCACCGTCGCAAACGACGCCGGCGTAACGCTCCATCTTGTGGCGTTCGCGCCGGTGCAATCCACCGATGTAATCTTTTGCCTGCTGAATCGCGTGCCGGTTGTTTCCGTGTTTGTTCGATGGTTTCAGGAATCCAGGGCGCTCGTATTCAATGACGAGACGGTTATAGACCGTGTCGGCGCGACCTTCGATCAATGTGACTTCGTCACGCGGCTGGATGGGTGCGCCAATGGATTGGGCTGCCTCCGCGATAGCCGCTTGAAAAGGGATGCGAAACTCGGCCTCGTTCGCAGCGCCTTCGGCTGCGGCGAGAGTCTTTTCGGCGAGTTTCTTTGCGACTTCCTGAAACGAGATGTCGTGTGCTGCCATTGATCAAGTCCCCCGCTGACGTTGGAGATAGGCGGGCCGGGGAAAAACTATTTTCACGGGCTGCCGATAGACGGCGTGCGTGACAATCAACTCACCTTTGCCAAGCCGAGTCAGATTCATTTTCAAATCGTCGTCGAGGAAACGATAGTCTGGCGTGGCAATCTCGCTCGCGCCGGTGCGGCCGAGAATCTTGGTAGCGCAGTTGCCCGTAACACGCGAGTGAACGGCGGACATGAATTGCTGGGCGGAGAACAGCACAACACCAAGCGAGCGCCCGCGTTCTGCGATGTCGAGCACCTGCTCAAGGATCGGCGAACCGCGTGTGCCAGCGGGGGCGTATTTGTTCAGCTCGTCCACGAAGAAGATGACCTTTTCCGGGATCGGCTTCTTGCTTGTGCGGTTCTCCGGGTCTTCCGCCTTGAGTTCGTAAACGGTGCGCAAGACGTCGCCGAACACGAGCTTTTGTTCCTCATCATTGAGACGGGCGATGTCCACGACGTAAGTGTTGCCGCCCTCAATTTCGCGAATCTGCTCGGCAAGATTGAGCTCATTCCGGGCACGGGCGTTAGCGAACAAACCCGTGCTTCGGGTGCGGATAATGCGGCGCAAGTGGCGGCGAAGTTTACCGATCGTGGAGGCGTAGTGATCGCCCCACTTCGCCGTCTTGCCGTCTTTCACGAGCGGCTCGCCATTGAGTAAATTGTCCCAACTGTTGCAGTTCTTGAACGATGGCTCACGATTCATCAAACCCTGCATGACATCGCCAACAAGTGCATCCATCGAGCCCGACTGGTCGGAAATATCCGACAGCATCAAATCGAGCTTATCGGCTGCGTCCTGCAACGAATAGGCGAACGTTTGATAGCCGGACGCCGGTTCAATAAAGCTATTCGGCATTCCCGGCTGATTGCTTCGCGGCAAGAGATAGCGGACGTTCTTGAAGGGCCGCGCTTCCATGCCCATTGCTTCCCACATTTCGTTTTGCTCGACAGTGGGATTCTTATCCGGGCGCTGGTCAATCTGGAGCAAGTCGCCCTGCTTCACATTGAGAATGATGACGGCGATCTTATCGCTCAATGGCACGCCATCCTCGTCTTTCGACTTCTCCGCCTTTTGCAGAATGGATTGGAGCATGAACATGGCGAACGAGGTTTTGGTCGCCAGACCGCTGATGCCGGACATGTTGATGTGCGCGCCTTCCGGGCCGAGAATAAACTCCTGGTCAATATAGGCGACGGTGGACGCGCCGTTGCTCATTTTGATCAGACCGGCGGGGATTCGGTTTTTCTCGGCCATCGTGTCAATGCCAAGCGCCTCGTGAATGCCATCCGGCGAGGCGAACTCGACAAGCTGGTCGTTCTGGACCGGCATGTAGATTTCGCCGTTGTTGGAAAGGATGTTCACCTTCGCGACGTTTGTGCCGACGCGCGGGGTGTTGATGTTGTTGTCGTTCACGTCGCCGAAATTAGAAGAAGCAAAATTGGCGAGGTGATTGGGCGAATCGGTTTTGTGCTCAATCGTGGTGACCAAGCCGTAAGAGCGTGACGGATTTTCTGTGGGCTTGCCATCGACGATGGCGCGGCCAATGTGTTTCACCTGAACGATGTCGAAGGGGTTGACGATTTTCTCCGGTGCGAGCCAAAAATTGAATTTGTCGCTGGAATTGGCGTCCCGCTCGGTCGCGGACGTTTTGCCGATCACAACGGGTTGGGGTTGGTCTTTTTCGTCAGCCATAAAGTTACGTCAGTGGTTTGCGCTTCGGCCAGCGGATGGAGGCTAGTAAAACAGTTTCTGTGAAAAAATTGGCCTTGATGACGCGCTCAGCGGTGAACACGGGATAAAGGTGGGCGTGCCAGCGTTTGTCCAAGCCGTGCGGTGTGACGTTCCGCTCGGCGACCAACGCGGAACTCAAGCTGTCCGCAAGCTCGGCGGGGACCGGCTTGCCATCAGGTGTAGGAACTTCAACTTTGACCACACCCATCAACGGATAATCTACCTCCCCTTGCTGGCGCAGCCGGACATACCAGAACGCGACTTTGCCGCCGTGCGCAAAAAAGGCTGCCGTGCGGCAGCCGTATTCGAGATTCATCAGCAGTCGGCTGATGTCTCGGCGTTCCGTGCCCTTGTTGCCCTTACGAATTGAAAAAGTCGGAGTGCGGTCAAACGACTTGGCGACGCCAACCGTGCGGGGCAACTCAATGAACTCGCCGCGTCGCACGCCGCCGTCAATAATGGTCCATTCGTCCGGCCCTCGACGCTCCGCAAACTCAGTGATGAGACGAGTTTCCAGCAAGTGCATTTCAAAACGCGCCTTCGCGCCAGCCTTGTCGCGGGGGTCTTGGCGCGTCTTGCTCAAATCGTCCGGCACTTCGACGTCAATGACGCGGAACAGTTTGCTTTCCAGCTTGCGAAGTTCGGCGAGCAGGGATTCAGAAATGCCGCGCCCGCCAGTGTGAGGGACGAGCAGAAGAATCTGTCTTTCAAACTTCGCGACCTCCAACGACCCGTCCTGCTTGCGGTGCACGATGGCCGAACCGATTTGAGTCAACTCCAGCGGATAGGAGCGATCCCCTTCAATGACTGTGCCAAGAAAATACGTTTTGATTGAACCATCGCAGAAATACCGGAAGACATGCTTTTCGTCGCGGTAAACCGGGGGCGTCTTTCGGTAGAGGTTCCTCCAATCCGGCACGGGAGACTCCGCAAAATCTTGGAAACCATCCTGGGCGTCAGTTTTTGAGCCAAAGAATCGGTCGTCTGCTTCCTCGACGTCGGGTTTTGCCATGTCCTCAAAGGCGCCGCCAGTGGCAGGCAAAACACTTGCGTTCGAACCGATAAGTTCGATTGCAGGACCGAGAAAACTCAATGGCGAGGTCATCATTTAAGCCCGGCGAACGCTAAACAAATTGATATCGAATGCAAAGGGCGGATTGAAATGCCGTGAGTCAACTCATAACGCCCTGCTCCTCGTCAACAGCCCTTCGCACCTGTTTGTGTTGGTGGTTGTGTTGGTTCTTGTTCGCCATTTCTCGCCCTGTTTCACCTTGTTTCAAACGAAGACCGAAAAACCGTCCAATCTCAACAACCCCAACAAAAACGGCCCTGAAACGTGAGTTTCAGGGCCAGAAATTGGTTGCGGGGCTAGGATTTGAACCTAGGACCTTCAGGTTATGAGCCTGACGAGCTACCGGGCTGCTCCACCCCGCGTTCCAAGGGAGCTGTATATTGCCTCAGGTTTGCCGCAGTGCAAGAGCTTTCTGTAAAATCGTCACTTTCCAGTTCACCGCAACGCGTTGGAACAACGATCTTCACTGGCTTTGACGAGCGAGGACGAAGAGCAGGGCTCGGAATACACAACGCATGAGAATCCCGGACGTCTCGTTCCCGCGGATTGAACGGCAAGCGTCACTCGCGTTGCGCAAGCATGCGTCGGGAACTGAAAGCCTCGAGCAATTCGCCCGCAGTGATTCACCACCTGCACATGAAACCATCTGACTTCCGAGCGAAAAAATAAGAGGGGTGCTGTTTTTCAGACCCTCTCTTACCTGCCAAAGACGATTTCCGCCCGGCAACTCAGGCTCTTTCTGCCGAGCGCAGGATGCGAAGCAAAGGAAAGGCTGGAACCAGGACAAGCCATCCTTGTTCAAGGTTCCAGCGTGAGTTCCGCGCCATCCATCATGATGCCGGCGCTTCGGTTTCCTTCTTGGGCCGAGAGCCGGTGAGTTCGAATCCATAGTCGCCGAGCTTCGCAGTCTCGTTGCGGTACATCCCGACAAGGATGTCCCGCGAACGACGCACGAAGTCCGACACTCCGGCTGGATTCTCAATCAGAATGCGGCGTCGTTCCAGAACCTTGTCCAGCTCGACATACAATTGATTGATCTTGTCGTCCACCTCCTTCGCTTCCTTGATCAGCGGTTCGATTTTGTCCCACTCCAGGATGTTCAGAGGCGATTGCTTGCCGTTTTCCTTGTGCCCGCCGGCAATTGCCTGGGAGAGCGCAATGATTGCGGTGGGTTGTTTGGGAATGTTAATGCGTGTTTTAGCCATGTTTATCACCTGCCTTCTAGTTTGACGTTATATCGTCTTTATTGAAGACGACCGGCGAATCTGAAGGCATCAACTGTGCCAGAATAAATATGCGAATCATGTGCATTATATCCCTAAATGGTGGGGTCATAAAACGTGAGTTATAGCGCGTCGCAACCGTTTTTGTTACAAAGACTTGAACTTCATTATTCGGTTCCTGACCCAGTTGGGAGGTTTCGAGGAAAGATGTCAGCCCGAGAGGGGCTTTCGAGTTACCCTGACTCAGTGGTAGATGCCTGGGCTTAATTGTGAGACACAGCGGCATTTCCACATCCCAGAGCGTCCAATGCGTGGCGAGCCCCGATAAACGGATGCCGGTCTCATAATCCTAAAAACGCGAGAGAGAATTCGAGGAGTGCTGTAAAATCGTGATTCCGACGCGAATATCAGGAATTCAATCTGAATATTCGGTTATTCCTCCGTGAAATTTCATTTCCAATCTGAAAATCACGATTTCCGGCACGGCAATCACGATTCCAATGTGGAAATCGTAAAAACCAGGACGGATATCTCAAAAGCGAGATGGATATCGTGAATTCCTGGAGAGAGATCGTAAATTCCTTATCGATATTGTTCTGTACGACATGGAAATCGAAACTTCCGGATGGCAATTGCGATTTCCACACGTGTTGGCACTAAATCGCGCGGGTCAACCTATTCTACCCTCGGGCAAAGCAGAAGTCGCATGGGGGCGACTAGCACCACCTTTTTCCCGCCTGCGACGCACGAGCGGGAGGGGGGTTGGGGGAGAGGGTGCTCGGATTCGTTCTGCAGCGCGGCATCGTTCCCAACTTCAAAGGCTCCTCCTCTCCCCGGCCCTCTCCTCCACTCCGAGTGGAAGAGAGGGAGTTGGAATGCACTGCACAGGTGACCGTTTGGGCACTCGGCCCACCGCATCATTCTCCCCTCGCCTGCGACGCAGGAGCGGGAGAGGGGCCGGGGGAGAGGGTGCTCTGATTCGTCTTGCTGGCGCGGCATCGTTCCAATTTCAAAGGCTCCTCCTCTCCCCGGCCCTCTCCTCCACTCCGAGTGGAAGAGAGGGAGTTCGAATGGGACCGCACAGGTAACCGTTTGGGCGCTCTGTCCACTGCATCTTTCTCCCCTCGCCTGCGACGCAGGAGCGGGAGTGGGGCCGGGGGAGAGGGTGCTCTGATTCGTCTTGCTGGCGCGGCATCGTTCCCAACTTCAAAGACTCCTCCTCTCCCCGGCCCTCTCCTCCACTCCGAGTGGAAGAGAGGGAGTTCGAATGGGACCGCACAGGCAATTGTTTGGGCGCTCGGCCCACCGCATCATTCTCCCCTCGCCTGCGACGCAGGAGCGGGAGAGGGGCCGGGGGAGAGGGTGCTCTGATTCGTCTTGCTGGCGCGGCATCGTTCCAATTTCAAAGGCTCCTCCTCTCCCCGGCCCTCTCCTCCACTCCGAGTGGAAGAGAGGGAGTTCGAATGGGACCGCACGGCGTCATTCCAAAGGGCGCGCCGTACGGCATCTCTTTGCTGGCCCAATTTTCGTGTGATTCGTCTGTTTCGTGGCAGACCTTTTGTCTGCGTTTCCGGTTCGTCCTGCGCGGCCTCGCGCGTTGTTGTCCGCGATTCTTCTTGGCATCGCTCCCCTGCTCGCCTAAAACGTCCGTGCTCTTTGACACGGTGGGCGTTTGCTCACCAGTAACATAGCCAGGCGCAGGGAACCCCGTGAGATTCGGGGACGGTTGCGCCACTGTAACGGGTTACGAACTCCCAATACGCCACTGATCTTCGATCGGGAAGGCGGGAGCCAGGTTAATACCCGGAGTCAGGATATCGGCCTGGTTATGCTCGTCCGGCATATTGCTGAAGTGATCGCAGTCGTCCACGACTGCCTGACCACACTCAGCAACTGCCACTTCTCCGACAAAGAGAAGGATGAGGCCAGTCCTGAAACGCTGGTGCGGTTCAGGGTCGCTGAATGCCTTCATTCTCCGTTGCCGGGGTTGAAGGCGTTTTTGTTTTCGTCATCCTTCTCAATGCACACGTGTCATTCCGATCCGTGTTGCAGCGCGAACAAGACAAAGACAAATCGATTTCTCCCCGCGCTGGTCTCTCAACACCAACCCGTCCCCGGATCAATCCAGGGACATTTGAAAGATCAGCGCATGAAAAAAAACCGTTCCTTCGTTCTTGCCGTAATCGCCACAGTTGCCGTCGCATCAGCCAACGCGGAAACGTTGTCCGAAAACTTCGGTTCCGATCCATTCCAACGCGGGTGGGCCGCGTTTGGGAACACCAACCTGTTCCAGTGGAATCCAAGCAGTCAAAGCCTCGACGTCACCTGGAACTCCTCCCAATCCAACAGCTTCTTCTGGCATCCGCTCGGCACCATTCTGAACCGCGACGACGATTTTTCCTTTGCGTTTGATCTCCTGCTGCGGGAGGTCGGGCCAGCCAGTGAGTACGTCTCCGCATTTCAGCTTGCGCTCGGCATGCTGAACATCGACCAGGCGCAACAGCCAGGTTTTCTGCGCGGCAGTGGCTTCGACTCGCCGAACCTCGTGGAGTTTGATTATTTTCGGGCCGACGCGTTTTTTCCGGACACGGCCTTTCCGACAGCGATCTCGTCGAATATGGTGTTTAACTACAATCCGGGCCTGCAAAACTCCACGAACTACACGATTGCACTAGATACATGGCATCGGATTCAGATGACCTTCAGCGCTTCGAGCCAGGCGATCCTGCTGGAGATCACTCGCAGTTCCGACAACTCGCACGTGCAGGTGCTGCAGCCGCTGAACGAAACGTTCACCGACTTTCGCGTGGGAGCATTCTCCATCAGCAGCTACAACGATGGGGGCCAGTTTCCCGGGTTTGAAGGATCCATTCTCGCGCGCGGAAGCGTGGATAACATCTTGGTCATCACGCCAACCCCGCCGGTTCAACACCTCAGCAGTTTCACCAGCAATGAAACGGCGGGCGTGACATTCATGAGCCGGACAAATTTCAGCTACACGCTCGAACGGACGACGGATCTCCAGCACTGGTCGCCGACGGGCGTGTCAAAACCAGGAACTGGCGGGTGGCTGCAACTGGAGGACGAGATTGTTGAAACAATACACGCTTTCTACCGCGTGCGCGCGGTCCGGCCATGACGACCCAGAACAGAACGCCAACGCGCGGCGTCGTACCCGGGGTGAACCAACGGAGAACGTTTGAGGGGTTCACGTTGATTGAACTGCTTGTGGTTATCGCAATCATCGCGATTCTTGCCTCGCTGATTCTGCCCGCGCTGGCACGCGCAAAATCGGCCGCTCACCGCACGCGGTGCATCAGCAATCTTCACCAACTCGGAATCGCGGCGCAGCTCTACTGGGACGACCACCAGGGTCGATGCTTTCGGTGGCGCGAGTCGCCTCTCAGTGAACTCTACTGGATCGGTTCGATTGGATCAGGCAGAGAAGGCGAACGTCCTTTTGATCCGCGCCCGGGCAAACTCTTTCCTTATCTAAAGGGGCGCGGAGTGGAAGCATGCCCATCGCTTCAGGATTGCCTCCCTGAATTCAAACGAAAGGCAGGCGAACTGACTTACGGGTACGGCTACAACCGCGCGCTCTCCGAGGATTCGCCTGCGCGCGCGGACGTCCGCATATTGCAGATCACGCGCCCGTCCGAGTTCCTCGCGTTCGGGGACGCAGCCCAGGTCAACGACTTCCAGCCTCCCGCGTCGCGGACAAACCCGATGCTCGAGGAATGGTATTATCTGAGTTACACGTCGAACATGACCGCGGCGGCCTATTACCCGAATGGGCACTTCCGTCACAGTCGCCGCGCAAACGGCGTTTTCGTTGATGGACACGTCGCCATGGAAAACCCGGTGCCGGATTCCATTGACCGGAAACTGCCGCGCCAGGTCGTGGGGCAGTTTCGGCCGGAGATCCTGTTGCTTCGCGGAAACGCTCAGTGAGGGAGTGAATCGGGAACGCGCGGTACCGGACGATCTCCTGCTGGCGTCGAATCCTGCAGGGCGTCGTGATCCAGCGGATGTTCCTCCTGCTGCCAATGCTCGGAAACCTTCCCGTCCCAGCACGCGAGGTTCACGGGATAGACCTCGGGATCGAAGATCACGTGATAGAAGTGCCAGACGACGATCGCGAGACAGGCGAGAATCGCTTCGTAGTAATGGATCGTCAGCGCCACATCGACAAGCCAGCGCGGCAGAAATTGCGTCACATCAATTTTGAACCAGATCATCAATCCCGTCACTCCCATGATGATGGTGCCCCAGACGACGGCCCAGTATTCCATTTTCTCAGCGTATCCGAATCGGCCGATGAGCGGCTTGGAGCGGCTCAAGCCGAACAGATAACGGACCGAACCGAAAACGTCTGAAATGTCACGCATCGTGGGAAACAGATCCCTGACAAGCCTTCGCCCGTCGCGGGTTGTGGCGAGATAGATGATGTGATAGAGCCCGACAAGCAGCATGATCACACCCGCGACGCGATGAGTCCAGCGGCGCACCGGTTCGCTGGAACCCATCATGCGTGCCAGCCATGAGTCCGGAAATTTGAGCGCGAATCCGGATAAGGCAAGGACGATGAAGCTGATGGCAAGAAGCGCGTGCTGCCAGCGTTGCGACAGTGTCATTCGCGTGATCGGGCGGCCGCCGCCCCGCAGGTGGGCAGCGATCTTCCTGTAAAAGAGGAGCCCGTTGTGCACGACCATCCCGCCGATCACGACGAAGATCATGATCAGGTAGATTTTTCGCACCCACCAGTTCGCCTGGCTTGAAATGTCCGAAGCGCTGGTGTCGGACGCGATATCAACATGGATCTTGCTGAGTGCGAATTTCTGATTTGCGCCTGGATGACATTTGCCGCACGTGGCCACCAGGTGATCGGGATGAATCGTTGAGTCAGGATGGGAGGACGGAAGGATCTTGTGATACCCGTGGCAGCTCCCGCAGTTCGCTGCCAATGTCGACCCGTATTGCACTGCCAGGCCGTGGTAGCTGTCAAAGAATGTGCGAACGCGATCCTTCGGAAGGTTGTATCGGGTGTTCAGGCGTTCGGACGCGTGGCAATTACTGCAGATATCCTGCGAAATGGTAAGCCCTGAAGTTTGCTTCAATCCCTGGATGCGATGTTCGTAATGGCAGTCAGTGCAGGTGGGGGCATCGCGTTCACCGGCCGCCGCGGCCTTTCCATGAATGCTTGAAGAGACGTCCGCAACCTCCTTTTCATGGCAGGCACCGCAGGTTTCGCCCTGCCGCGAGAAATGCAGCGGCGAATGAACCGAAGTATGCGGCAGCACGTTGTGCGCATCATGGCAATCGGTGCAGCCCGGCGCCTGCAAATCTCCTGACCGCGCGGCAATGCCGTGGACGCTGGCTCCATAACTCTCCGTCTGGAGCGCATGACAAGATGCGCAATCGACCGGCCTGGCGGACTTGCCGTCGTCGGGATGATCACCGCTGATGTCGCTGTGGCAACTGATGCACGAGTTCGTGGTGTGCGCAGACAGTGCGAGTTTCGACTGGTCAACGAACAACGAGATTGCCCGCCCCGCGGTGTTCGTCCTGAACAGCGTCTGGTCTGAATGACAGTCAAGACAGTCGCTGTCCTTGAGAGCCCCCAAAGAACTGGATGAGATTGAGAAGGTTAGCGTTGCGAACCACGCCAACAGCACTGCAAGTCTGAACCGGATAACCATAGCGTGGAAACCCTGCGCGAGCGGTGAGTAATCCTCTCGGCTGCCCTTGCCCTATGCTTCCCATAATTTGCAAAAAACCAACCCGCGGATTGAACCGTGCGAAGCAAAATAGTTTGAGCGGACAGCTGTCCCCCGGCCTGAAAGCCGGGGACAGCCGCTCCCCACCTTGCGCGACTAGTGCAGCAATCGCGTCGCCATGGCGTAAATGATCAGCAGCAGCAGGATGACCCCGAGCCCAAAGAAAAAGTATCCGAACGAGCGCGCAATGCTCTTCCAGCTTTCCCACTCGTCCTTTACGCGATGCTGCTCAAGCCGGCCTTCGCGGACGAGGCGGTCATACCAGCGTTTGCGTTCATGCAGCATTTCCGCCTTCGAAACACGGCCGGAGAAGATCACGGTATCCATCGGGAACTTCTCAATCCGGAAATGCGTGTTGAAGAAATGGATGGAGAAGATGAAGCCTGACGCGAGCAACGCCTCATCCGAGTGAATGATCAACGCGACGTTGATGGTCCAGCCCGGCAGGAACTGTGTGAAGAATTCAGGGAACCAAAGGATCATCCCTGAGGAGCCAATGATGAACACACCCCAGAACACTGCGAAGTAATCGAATTTCTCCCAATACGTCCAGCGGTCGAACTGCGGCTTCTCGCCCTTGCCGAAGAACCATTTGTTGTGCGCGACGAAGTCCTTCCAGTCCTGCCAGGTCGGCATCATGGAATCCGGTCCGAAGAGGACCGCAATCAAACGCTTGAACTGGAGTTTGCCAGTGGCAGGATCACACACCTTGTGCCGCCCCTTCCATGATTTCGCGATCAGCGACGCGACGTGCAGGCCGAAGTACAGGAACGTTACGACAGCGCCAAATCGGTGCAGAGTACGGGCGGTTTCGGCGCCGCCGATGACATTGAACAGCGACCTGGCCCAATCCGTGTAATAGAACTTGAGCGGCATGCCGGTGATGACCAGCAGCAGGAAACTCGAGACCACGAGGAAATGAAGGAAGCGCTCGAACGGCACGAATCGCGTGAACCATTCGTCGCCTGTCTGCGTGCTGGCCTTTGCTTCGCGGAATTTTTTCGAGTCATGCAGATAGAGCCACACCGCGCGAAAGAGCCAGACAATCGTGTGCAGCCCAAAAAACGCGAAGACGCTGATCAACAGGCCAGTCATCGCAAGGAACACGACATGCAGGACAGGATAATTCTCGCGATCCAGCGGATTTGCGTGCGGCTTGTAATCGGTGAAGCCCATTGTGGCATCGGGATGACACGCCTGGCAGGTTGCGAGGATGTTCGTCTGTGACAGCCGCGACGCGGGATTCGAGTGCGGAAGAACGTCGTGGTGGCCATGGCAGTCATAGCACGCCGCCACATCGGGTGCGACGTTTGGCTTGCCCAGCGCCATCGCCTTGCCGTGATACGTGTCGCGGTAATGCTCCAAGCGATCCTGATGGCATTTGCCGCACCGCTGGTCGCTTACCATCTTGAAGTGCCCGCTCTTCGGAGTCTCCACCTCATGCGCCGTGTGACAGTCCGTGCAAACCGGCCCGCGCTTATCGCCGCTCATGAGCAACTGGCCATGGACGCTCTTGTTATATACCTCCTCCACGCCGACGTGGCACTTGCCGCACGTGCCGGCAACATTCGCATGATGAATTGGCGAATCGCGATCGACGCCGCGCTTGATGTCATGGATGCCGTGGCAATCGCTGCAGGAAGGCGCGACGATCAACCCCTTTTCGAGCAGCGCAACTCCGTGGATGCTGTCCCTGTAATGCGCGGCAGCTTCCGGGTTCTTCATCCGGTATTCGTCGGTTAATCCGGCGTTACTGTGACACTTCGCGCAGGTCTGCGGCAGGTTCATCTTGAAGACCGGCGAATCCGTTGCCTTCACCGGTCCAATGTCATGGCTGCCGTGGCAGTCCCAACAATCGGCGGCGTCCGATGCGCCCAGTTGGTGGCTGAGGCCATGGATGCTAAGGTCATACTGTTTCCCGGCTTCTTCGTGACAGCTTGCGCAATCAGGCCGCGGCAGCTTGCTTTCGTGAACCAGATCCTTGATGCCAACATGACAGTCGATGCAATCGAGCCCTGCGTGAATGGACTTCGCAAATGTGTTGGTGGCGAAAACGAGCGAAACTGTTTTCCCGGCCACCACTCGCGTGGTCGTGGGATCCAGATGACAGTCGAGGCAGTCAGCGTTCGAGATCTTCTCGGCCGCCATTGCTGGGGTACCAGCGGCGAACAAGAGGACGGCGGCGCACGAAACCAGTTTGACGAGCACTTTCGTTGGCTCGGCACGAAGCCGCGCCGCGATGTTAAACGATGCTATAACAAGAGGAGGGAGATAGCAGGCTAGCATTGGAGTGGGAAGGACATGGAACTATGGTCCGCCTGTGTGACAGTCGTTGCACGAGCCGTCGACCTCGTCGCCAGGATGTTTAAACGGCTGCCCGTTTGGTGAAATCAGATTCAATTCATCGCCCGCTCCCTGCGCGAGGATCGTATGGCAGGAGACGCAATCGCTGGCTGGAATCTTTCTCTTTCCATCGGCTGAGGCATGCTTGCCGTCATGGCAGCGAAAGCAGCCCGGCCAGTCCTTGTGCCCGATGTTTTCCGGGTAGGCGCGCCAATCCACCTTCATGTCAGGGAAGAAGTTCTGGGTGTAGATCGTCTGGACTTCCTTAACGAGGCGGTCCGCCGTTGCGCGGTCTGAATAACTGGCACGCAGAGACGCGGCAATCGCTTCGAGCGCCTGGTTTTCGCTCGTGTATTTTGCCGCCAAAACCTTCACGGCATTCGACTTCACCCAGGGAACCGCGGGATCAATCTTGCCAATGCTCATCGCCAGATCGACTGCATCGTTCGGGGACCGATAACGATGCGAAGGACGGTTGTGGCAGTCCATGCAATCCATCTGTCGGATTTCCATGGCGCTCACGTCGTTCGTAAAGCGCGGAAGCCGGTACTCCGTCACGTTACCCTGCGGATCTGTGACCTTGACCCAGGGAATGGTTTGCCTGCGATCATCACTCGCGACGTATTCGATCTTATTGTCCTGGCTTACGTGCCAGTGAATGCCGCCGGGCGTTCCGTGGGCGGGATCTGCCCCTCCGACCTTCAGGGAAAGCCGCACCGCGTAGGCCGTATTGGTTTCATCCGCCAGGTAATGCTGGTAAACGCGATCGAGATTGCCGCTGAATTTGTTCGGCCAGTGACATTGCTCACAGGTCTCGCGGGCCGGCCTCAGATTCCGAATAGGCGTCTTGATGGGCCGATCGTAGTCGCCCGTCATCACGCCCATCAGCTGGTGCATCCCGTTCATTTTAGCTTGAACGAATGCATGCGCTCCATGGCCGACGTGGCATTCCACGCACGACACGCGGGCGTGCGGTGAATTCTGATAGGCAGTGAATTCCGGCTTCATCGGCACATGGCATGCCTGGCCGCAGAATTGGTTGGATTCACTGATGTTATAAGTCTGGTAACTTCCAATTGCGGTGCAGAGAAGAAATACGACGCTGCAGGCAAAGAAAATCCGCAACTTGCGGCGATCAGCCGGCCGCGAAAGATCGACTGCGAGCAGGCTCGGCGGGTCGCCTGCATTGGCGGCGCGCGAGCGCCGGCGCTGCCACCAAACTCCTGCGGCCATCATTCCCAGCCCGAGAAAGAGAAACCCGGGAGCGATCACATAAGCAAGGATTCCAAGATACGGGTTTCCATTCTGATCCACGAGATCGAGAGCAAACAACAGGAGAAAGGCAAAGAAGCTTCCGAGCGCCACGACGGCGCCGGCATAGCTCAGCCAGTTTTTGAAATATCGGGTTTGGGTTGGGTGAGTTGGGTTGTTCATTTCTGGGTGCGGGACGCTGAGGACGTCCCGCATTGAGTGGGTGCCGGAAATCCGGCTTCTACTTCTTGAGCGTCCGCATATAGGCGATCATTGCCTTCGCATCCGCTTCCGTCACTTCCGATGGCTTCATCAGGACCTTGCCGTCCTTGTCTTTAAGCCCATCCCTGATGGCTTTTACGCCTGCTTCGTCAGTGAATTCACCCTGAGCTTTGGCCGTGGAATAATCCTTGGCGCCCAGCTTCTGGCCCATTTTGGTGTCGCCTTTGCCCTCTTTGCCATGGCACTTGGCGCACTGTTCGTCATACATGGCCTTCCCATCCGCCCCGCTGGCAGTCCAGGCGGTGAGCGACGCCATGGCGATCGCTAGCACGAGTATTTTCTTCATAGGTTGAATACGATCCCAGCGCTGTCCCGGATCGCTCTCCGCTTCCCCAGCTTCGAGTCCAGGAGGCCCGCCAGTTTCGTGCAAAGATTGTTATTGGCGGATCGCGAGGGCAGCATTGCCGTTCTTGTCAAACGCTGGACATCTATTGGGAAAGCCGTGCGACGCACAGGTTTTCCAGCGTCCAGAATGAACCGGCAGGAGCCGAGCCCGATGGCGGCGGATCACCGACACCGGGGCTTCTGCAGGCATCAAAACGCCGGTGAAACCTTTCTCCAAAGGCGTTCACTTCTTTAACGTGCGCAGATACGCCACGACACCCTTGACCTCGTCGTCGCTAAGTCCCTCACTCGGCTTCATGACAACCTTCCCGTCCTTGTCAGCGAAACCTTCTTTGACAGCCTTGACGGCGGCCGCATCTGTAAGGGCGTCCTGAACACTGGCGGATGAGTAATCCTTCACCCCGAGTTTCTGCCCCATTTTGGTTTCACCCTTTCCTTCCGCGCCGTGACACTTGGCGCAGCTCTTGGTCCATACTTCCTTGCCATCAGCAGCTGAACTGTTCAGCAGGGAGACGCAGAGGAGACCGGCTATCAGGATCATTTTTTTCATAACATTTTTCTTTAGGAATAGTGAATGGCGTTTACGAGGTGAGCATCGGCAAACGGTCTTATGGGCACTACGCGACCATTGGCTAACAGTCACCGCATTTTGACTTGCCGTTCCAAAATCCGCTTGAAGCGCTGCGCGGCCGGACTTCTGAACGTCGACGAATTCGAACTCAACCGCATTTGCAGGATCGGAGCTGAGCGTTCAGAGATCGAGAGAAGCGGCGCACCATTCAACGAAGTATCCGCATAACATCGGCAACAACGGCACGCATGTGGACGCGCTGCTCGAGCTGCACGCAAAAAACGCGCATCAATTGGCAAGGCTCGTGTAGTAAGTGCGTGACTGCAGGCCTACGGTGATTTCAACGTGGAACAAATCAACCGACAGTCCGGTGCGGAGCTGGGTTACCCGAGAAAAGCAAAGCGATCTCAAGCCGTTCGCGCTGCTCGCACTCACGAGACGACTTTCGGCTGTCCGCGCGACTTCCTTGACAACCGTTTTGTATACACCGTCGTTTCGTCCCGTGCCCGCGGCCTGACTGTCGGGGTCAACTTGAATCCGGACAAGCAGTGCAACTTCGGCTGCGTCTACTGTGAAGTTCACCGGAACGAACCCGCTCGCGAGCGGTCGTTGAGACCCGACGTGATGGCCCACGAACTTCGCCGCACGTTAGCCTTCGTCCTCGCCGGGCGCCTGCGGGAACGGCCGTGGTATCGAACGTTGCCGGATGAACTTCTGCAGCTGCGCCACGTTGCGCTGAGTGGCGATGGGGAACCGACGTTCGCGTTGAACTTTGTGGAAGCCGTTCAAGCGGTCGTGCACGTCCGCGCGCTTGGCGGATTTCCATTCTTTAAAATGGTGCTGATTACCAACGGCACCGGCCTTCACGATCCCTATGTGCGGCGAGGGCTGAAGGTTTTCACGCGCTCAGACGAGATTTGGATCAAACTCGACGGAGGCACGCAGGCATACCTGAACAAGGTGGACAGGCTAAGTGTGCCGCTCGAGCGGATACTGACAAACATCGCTTTGATCGGGCGGGAAAGGCCTGTTGTGATTCAAAGCCTCTTCCCTGCCATCAATGGTGAGGAACCGCCGCTCGAAGAAATTGAACAATATGCGCAGCGATTGAAGGAGTTGCGGACCAACGGTGCCCAGATATCTCTCGTCCAGATTTATTCCGCAACGCGTCCAACGCCGAACTCAGCATGCGGACATCTTCCGTTGCGGACTTTGTCGCGCATTGCGCAGACGGTCCGACAGGCTTCCGGCCTGAGGGCAGAAGTCTTTTAAATTAACACGCCGGCCCATCCGGGCTCCTCCTCGAAACCGGCCTGCGAGACCAAGCGCAGGCCGGATCTTCTCCAACCCTGCGTCACGTTTCTAAATGAGCTTTGGCTGGCTGGCGGCTGGGAAACACCCGACCAGTTGGACGAGGCACTCAAAGCTGGCAGGCTTCACGAAGAACGAGTTCGCGCCCGCAGCCATCGCGCGGGATTTGTCATCGCGGGAAAGGGATGACGTGAATACCAGGATGGGAAGTCGCTGAAATTCCGCGCGGGCGCGCACCCATTGCAGAAGATCGAAACCGTTCAAGCTGGGCAGCCGCAGGTCCAGGATGACGATATTCGGCAGCGGATGGGCGGCGCGGTCCGCAAAGGCGCCTCCGCCGGCCAAATACTGCATTGCTTCCTCGGCGTCTGACACGCGTTGGACCGACACCGCAATGCACGCGCGTTCGCACGCCTTGCGCAGCAGCAATGCATCGTTGTCGTCGTCTTCAACGTGCAGGACAACCAGTGGTTTTGAATCGTGCCGGGCCACAACAATCGGATTCCGCAGGGCTCGCGCGCACTTCTGACGCACAGCGGTGCCCGACACAGTATCACTACAAGGAGGGGTGTTCCTTCAAGCAGGTATTCACCCGATGATCAATTGGCCCGCGGCCCGCTGACGAATTGCGCAAAGGATTCCGCCAGGCGAACCAGCGCTTCAAAGCCGAACGGCTTCACATAAAAACCCGAGGCACCATGTTCGAGGGCGATTTCGCGATCGCCCGGCTCCCGCGAGACGGTGAATACCAGCACCGGGATCTCTTTGAATCGCGGATGCCGTCGCGCCCATTGCAGGAATTCTATGCCATTCATCCCCGGCATTCGAAGGTCGAGAACGATAAGGTCGGGAAGCGGATGCTGCGTGCGGTCGGCGAAAGCGCCTTCCCCCAGCAAATACGAAATGGCATCGGCGCCGCTGGACGCTTCATGAAACTCAGCGGGCAGGCCTGCAGCCTGGCAGGCCCGCGCCAGCAACACAGCTTCCTCGTAACTGTCCTCCACCTGGAGAATAATCAAGCGACGCATAAAGTTCTCACCGGGTCGTTGCTCCTTACGTAATCACACGATGCAGGCGCTTGCAATCGGGTGGCATCAGAAGAGGGACAAAGCACGCGATCATCCGCGCACGGCGCCAATCCACATCGATCCGGGTAAAAGCCCGAGGAAGGTTGTTACCCGAGAGGACGAACACCGCCCTGCAGGCGATTGTGTCACTGCTCTTGTAAACGCTCGCGAGTCAACCAGCGGAAGCCATCATCAATGTGAGAAACACAACCAATGAGCGCGTAATGAAGAACTCTGAGCACATTCTACTCGCCAAAGACAACGAAACCGACGTGATGCTCGTTCGCCGCGCGATGAATATCGCGGGACTTCGCGCGAGCTTGCAGGTGGTGCGCGATGGCCAGCAGGCCGTGGATTACCTGGCGGGAATCGATGGTTATTGCGACCGCGTGCTGCATCCGTTTCCCAAGCTGATGCTCCTCGACCTGCAGATGCCGCGCCTCGACGGGTTCGAGGTTTTAAGGATCGTCCGGACCGACCTTCATTTTACGCACCTGCCCGTCATTGTGCTCACCAGTTCAGAAAATCCTTCCGACATCAAGCGAGCCTACGAAATGGGGGCCACGTCGTACTTTCGCAAACCCGACAACGTCGAAGGCCTGGATGAAATGATCCATGTCCTGCACGCGTATTGGTTGAAGTTCAACCACTTTCCAGATTGAACATTAAAGCCGTTGCGTGACGGTCCCGTAGCTGCGGATTCTCCTCGGAATCTGTGGGTACTCTCCGACCCCTTTAGCAGGTTTTCACCCACTAACACCTGTTGCCCTCGTTTGTACGCTGGCGTCGGTTTTGTCGGAAAGACTCACTGACCATTCTGCATGAACGAAGGATTTGAAACAGACGCCGGGCGAAATACCTCGCACAACGGCAACACAGCGCCGGGAAACGCACGGACAAACGGACACGCACACCGCAATGGACAGGCCGTCCAGGGCGGATTCGATGTCTGGACCGTTGCCGATATTTTAACCCACCGCTGGCACTGGCTTGTGATCGGCGGGATCCTCGGTGCTGCGGCGTTCTTCGCGCTGGGTTGGGTGTACCTCATCAAGCCCAAGTTCACTGCGACAGTGCAGTTGCTTCGCTACGAACCGCCGGGCGGCAGTGATGCCATAACCGGATCGGCGCTGAGCACGGAGACCTTCGCCAGCCTCATTGCGTCGCCCGACCTCCTGCGCGAAGTCGGCGCCGCGCTGCAGCCGCCGATCCCCCCGGAGCGGCTGGTCAAACAAATGAAGATTGATCCGCAGCCCGACTCGGATCTCGTGAAGGTGCTCGTTGCGGCCGGCGATCCTGCATCCGCGGTGAAGATTGCCAACCTTTATGCTGAGCGGACAGTGGCGTACACGAAGGATCTGCAGTCCAAAAAAGCGGCAGAGCTGGCCAATAATTACCTGAAACAACAGGTCCTTGAAATGGACAAGGACATTGGCGCGCTGCAGAACGAGTTCAAAGGGTCGGCAATGCCGGCGCCGATTTCAAACAAGCTCGAGGAGGTCAGCGGAAACCTGAACGCGCTGAACGCCAACCTCGCGTTAACGTCCCGTCCCTCGTTGTTAACGCTGCGCCTTTCCGAAAAACTCCAAACCTCCCTCGCGGAATTGTCCGAGCTGACGTCCAAGTACACCGACCTTCACCCCGCCGTCGTCCAGAAGCGCGATCAAATCAACCTGCTGCAGGAGCAGATCAAATCCTCTGCGCAGAACACCGATCCGCTTTCCCCGACCGGTCTTGCAAGCATCGGGCCTGGCGGACAAAACGCATACGATCCGAACCGCGATCTCATTCATGGAAAACTCCGGGCGCTCGAGGATGCGCGGATCGGACTCGCGAATCGGCAGCGTGAGGCGGAATTATACGCAAGCAATCCTCCCGGCATGGTCCGCGTGTTTGCACCCGCCAACCTGAAGACCGTGCAATCAAATCATCGCCGTCTGAAAACAGGTATCGTGACCATCTTCGGCGGCTGCATGGGCATGGCCCTGAGCCTTGGCCTGATTCTCCTGACGGAAGCATTCGATCGGCGGCTGCGAACGGCGGACGATCTCAAGCGCGTCACAAAGCTTCCTGTCTTAACCACACTCGGGGATTTGAACTCGATGGCAGAGAAGGATCGCACCCAGTGGGCTTTCCGCAGCTGGACGCGCCTGCAGGGCAAACTCAGCCGTTCCCAGAACCATGGACTCGTGTGTGGCATCACGTCATCCAGCGAAGGCGAAGGCCGTTCGACCTGGATCAAGTTGTTGTCGGAAGCCGCGAGCCTGAGCGGCTTCAGGGTGCTGACGATCGCGACGCGGCCGTCAACTCATATTGGCTCTCCTCCCCAATTGACGGATGAACCTGCGAATGAACCGGCTCCTATGAACTCTCGCGAAGAGAATCAGGTTGCAACCATCTCGAGCAACGTGCTCGCCACACCCGCGCAGGTGACCGAGCAACTCACGGATCCCAACTCTCAGCCAGTTGTCCACATTCCCCTGCCCGGCTGGGTATGGAACCTGGATCGACGGCGCGAATGGCGTGATGCGCTGGAGCAGTGGAAGCAAATCGACAACCTTGTGATTTTTGTCGAGCTGCCGCCGGCATCGATCCCCGAAGCTGTGCTGTTGGGCTCCAATCTGCCGAATGTCATCTGGCTGGCTGACAGCGGAACCGCGGATGCTGCCGAAACGCGGGCGCAGATTCAAACCCTTCGTGACGCCCGCGCGAACCTGGTAGGAGCCGTGCTGAATCGCGCGACGAATGGATCGCTGAAGAGCCACTTCCCCCGATGGATGGGATGTCTTGCGGTGCTCGCAATGCTGATGAACTTTTCCGGCCAGGCGCAAACGTCCACGCTCCCGGTCGAGGCACCTCCGGAGGAACGGCAAGCCACGCCGGCGTTGGTCACCCGAACAAATCTTGGATTCTCGGTCACCAGTCCGATTCATCGTGCGGAATGGCAGCAGCGCCTCACGCTGGGGCCGGGCGACGTCTTATCATTCGGACTTTATGGCGAGCCGCTGCTTAACCGGATGGAAGTTGCGGTCGGGCCCGACGGGCGTGTGAGTTACCTGGAAGCGCAGGATATCCTTGTTACTGGCCTCACGGTGGATGAACTGCGGCAGCGCTTTGATGATGAACTTGGCAAATTCCGGCGTGTTGCACGGACGATGATTACTCCCGTAACTTTCAAGAGCAAAAAGTATTACGTTCTTGGCAAGGTGGTTCAACGTGGCGTGTACACGCTCGACCGTCCAACAACGGTGATCGAGGCCATCGCGCGGGCCAAGGGACTTGAGAACGGCCTGGTGGACAACAACACAGTCGATCTGGCGGACCTTTCGCGAAGTTTCCTGATGCGCCGCGGCGAACGCATCCCTCTCAATTTCGAAAAGCTATTCAACCAGGGTGACCTGTCTCAGAACATTCAGATCGAGCCGGACGATTACCTTTACTTCCCATCAGGCAGCGTGCAGGAAATTTACGTGGTCGGCGAAGTGGGTCTGCCGGGAATGGTGGTCCATCGGCCTGACAGCACGACCCTCACCGCAATTGCGAATCGCGGCGGATTCAATGAGAAGGCATTCAAGTCCCGCGTGCTCGTGATTCGCGGTTCCCTGAACAACCCCGAAACGTTTGTGGTGGACGCGCTGGGCGTGATGAACGGGCGCAGCAAAGACATGACGTTGCAGCCGCGCGATATCGTCTATGTGAGCCATCGCCCGTTCTACAAGGCTGAAGATCTCCTCGATATGGCCACAGTCGCATTTATCCAATCGATTGTAACCACGTGGGTAAGCGCCGACGTGCTGTCGCCGGTGGATTAATTTGAAGCGATTGCATACCCGTCTATGAACAAAACACTGTACACAATTGCCGCCAGCGCAGTGCTGATGGCTTCCCTCGCTGGCTGCGCGCACAGGAACGCTACGTTCAACTCGCTCGATTCCGCTGAGGCCCCGAAAGCTGCCGCTCCGGAAATGGTGACTGTAACGAATCATATCGATGCGGCGTGGCTGGCGGCGCCGACCAATCTCTTCACGCTCGGGCCTGGTGACCGGCTTGAGATTGAACTGCTGGACGAGCCGGCATCGAAAAGCACAACCGTCGTGGGACCCGACGGCAAATTATATTTTAACCTGCTTCCCGGCCTCGATGTTTGGGGGCTTTCGCTGGGTCAGGCGAAGCAGTTGATTGAGCAGAACCTCGCCAACTACATTCGCGGAACGCCGCGCATCAACATCACTTTGCGCGAAGTGGCGAGTCAAAGGGTCTGGATTCTCGGCCGCGTTCAGGCGCCGGGAGTTTACACCATGTCAGGTCCAATGACGCTGCTGGAGGCTATTTCAGGCGCGGGCGGATCGCTGACGTTTGCCGGCGCTCGCGAAGTGAGTGGCGGGCCTTTGGGCGAGGATCTTGCAGACTTGAAACGCAGCTTCATCGTCCGCAATGGAAGCCTTCTCCCCGTCGATTTCGACCGTCTCCTCACCGAAGGCGATCTTTCCCAGAACATTTACCTGCAACCCGACGACTTCGTTTACTTCGCTCCCGCGTTTGCGCGCGAGGTCTATGTGCTTGGCGCGGTGGTGCAGCCGAGGCCGGTTATCTACCACGACGGATTATCCCTGGCCGGCGCCGTAGCAGGAGCTTATGGAACGGTTCGTGACGCTTACCTGAACCACGTGGTGGTGGTGCGCGGTTCCGTCAGCCAGCCTGAGGTTGCGGTCGTGGACTACAAAGCGATCGTCAATGGACGCGCGGCGGACGTTGCGCTGCAACCCCATGACATCGTGTATGTGCCATTCTCGCCGTATCGCTATTTGCGAAAGTATGCAGAGATCGCATTGAACACGTTTGTGAATTCCGTTGCCATCAATGCGGGAACCCGGCTGGGACCGCGCCCGGCAGCAGGGGTTGGCGCGGGCGTGTTTATTCCCGTCGGCAGCGGCATTCAGATCACACCGCCAGCGGCTCCACCGATTCGGTGACCGCGCCTTGTCTCAATCTCCGGCGGCTTCCGAAAGATGCCGCCGTTTTGTTGTACATCTTCCAATGCCCCGGAGTGAGCACGGCTCGGATGAACTCTGTTAAACGCTTCGAAAAAGCCCGGCCGAAGTTGTTTTTGACCAATGCACAAACGTAAAACTTCCCTACAGTAAATACCCCATCTCGGTAATAATCAGGATTGACGCTCCTACACCTTTGCTGAAGACTCGCTTCACTCAAGCGAACCAGGCCAACATTCCAGTTAACCGTGGTGTCTAGTCGGCGTATGCGTAAGACTCAAGATTTTAAGGCGGTGAGAAGGTGGGCTTTTCTGTGCTCCTTGGCTTTCCTCCAATTTAACCCCTCGGCGCCTGTCGCTCATGCGGCGATGCTGCAAACAGGCCAGCCAGATTTAGTCAATTGGGTCTATGGGCCCGGGCTGGCCGACGTCGGGCCTGCCGCCCAGATTCAGGTTCCGCAAGGTTTCCGCTTTGCGAACGCCGCCGATGCCGCGATTCTTCTTCGAGCAGGCGGCAATCCCACACCGGCGACTCTCGCCGGACTGCTGATGCCGACGAGTTCGGGATACATGGTGGTGTTCGAGTACACGCCCATCGGCTACGTAAAGACTGGCGACCGTGAAAAGGTGGATTCCGAGAGCGCACTATCGGCGCTGCAGAACAGCCTGCGGGAGCAACGCAACACGGCCACGCTTGAATGGGCAAAAGCTCCGATTTTCGATGGATCCCGCCGCAGCCTTGAATGGGCGGTCGCGGTAACGACTGGCCAGCGAAAATCCGTGAATCACACGCTGCGTCTGCTGGGCCGCGAAGGTGTCTTGGACGCCATTGCAATTCACAATTCCGGTTCGGCCGCGGCGATTCCGCTGAAGCAGTTGCTGGCGGGAGTGACATTCAAGCCGGGTTTTGCTTACAACGACTATCGCAAGGGTGATCGCGTTTCGCAGCACAGGCTGTCGGATCTCGCAGCCTCCGAGGCCCCCGCGCCCTACACCGCCCGGCTTTCGTATCTTTGGCCAAGCATCGGAGGCGGCACTGCGGTGCTGATTGGATGCAGCGCGCTAATCGTGGCACGCCGGCGGCATCGCACACGTCGTGTGCGGTCTGGTCCCGGTCCCGTCCGCATCTTGCTGAATGCAGCTGCATCGCGGCGCCTTGAGTATTCCTATCCCGGCCACACCAATGGAAGTCACAATGGCTCGGCGAACGGAAACGGAAGCACGAATGGAAATGGGCATTCGAACGGAACCAATGGGAATGGAAAGCTCCGCCGCCGCCGCACCTTCGACTACCAGCGCTTTTATTCCGATCTCATGTCTGAGGTTTCAGACCGCTCACAGGTGAGCCCCGCGATTCCAGCCCGCCGCGTTGCCACGGCTCCGATTGCCACCGTCAACAAAGCTGAGCCGGAATTGAATTCTGCGGTTGCCAATCTCGGATTGATTGATCATCAGAAGCGCCTCATTGAGGAGCAGCAGCGCCTGATTCGTGAGCAGGCAAAACTGATTGAAGAGAAGACCCGCTTGATCCAGGAGAAGAACCAGGTGCTGGACAAACAGGCTGAACTTTTCGGCAACATTTTCTAGGAATGTCTGCGTATTCTTCGGGCGTCTCAGAACCGCTCCGAATCGTCGCAACAGCTCTTAAACCCTAACCCTACCAACTGGGTAAAAGCCCGCCTCTAAACAGGCGGGCTTTTCGCTTTTTTTCTGTCAGCCGAACACTGACAAAAAAACATGGCGCATGTCCGACAGGATAATGCGCCTCTCTCCGATTTCTGCACTGAACCACAACCGGCACCGTGGGCGCGCTATGTGGAACAGATTTAGTGCAATTTTTGGCCTGGTGGCGTTTTCCCTCGCAGCGGCACCGGCCGTCGACGTTAACAACACCATGGAATATGCGGTCCAGGTGAGCGCCCGAACCGAGATGACCCCGGCGCAAATCACGCTGGATTGGGTTCAGGACTCTGCCGTTGCCCCGGAAAGCTATACGCTTTTTCGCCGCTCGCCCAATTCCGACTCGTGGGGCGATGGCATCACGCTTCCTGGTTCGCAAACCTCGTTTGTCGATGAAGGCGTTTCAGCCGGCAGCGCTTACGAATACCAGATCGTGAAGAAGACCCGCGGTTACACCGGCTACGGATACATCCAGGCCGGCATTCGCGTCCCCGTTGAAGAATATCGTGGAAAGCTCCTGCTCGTTGTCGACAACACCCATGCTGCCACTCTTTCAACCGAGCTCGAACGATTGCGCCAGGATATCACCGGCGATGGTTGGACTGTGATCCGCATTGACGTGGATCGGTCCGCTACGGTGGAAGCAGTGAAAGGCCAAATCAAGGCGCAGTACGATCTCGATCCGTCGAATGTCAAAGCCGTGTTCCTCTTTGGACACGTTCCGGTTCCCTACTCTGGCAACATTGTTCCCGACGGCCATTACCGCGAACACGAAGGCGCATGGCCTTGCGACGGTTATTACGCTGACATGGACGGTGTCTGGACGGATCAGACGGTTGATGTGCGGATCGCGAACGATTCCCGAAATCACAACACGCCTGGTGATGGAAAGTTCGATCAATCGATCTTCCCGTCTGAATTGGAACTGATGATTGGCCGTGTGGACCTGGCGAACATGCCGGGCCGGCTGAGCGCGCAGGGCACCCCGACGTTTCGCGACGAATGTGAACTTCTCCGCAATTACCTGAACAAGAATCATGGATTTCGGACGGCGCAGTTTGGAGCCCCCGAGCGGGCATTTGTCGGCGACTACTTTGGAGCTCGCGATGGCGAGGCGTTTGCCGCAAGCGGCTGGCGAAATTTCGCTCCGTTCTTCGGCCCTTCCAACATTCAGGCTCTCCGCCAGCCCGGCACCTGGATATCCACTCTCAGCAGCAACGCCTGCCTGTGGGCTTACGGTTGCGGCTCCGGCAGCTACACCAGCATCGGCGGGATCGGCCGGGTCGGCGGTTATGCCGATGGTCTCACGACTGAAATGGTCAACAGCAACGTGAAGACCGTTTTCGCCATGCTCTACGGAAGCTGGCTCGGAGACTGGGATTCTGAAGACAACATCCTGCGCGCGGTGCTCGCGACCCCCGAATACGGTTTGGCGAGTGTTTGGTCCGGCCGCCCTCATTGGTTCATGCATCACATGGCCCTCGGTCAACCCATCGGCTTCAGCGCTTTGCTGACACAGAACAATGGCAACTCAGGCCTGTACAGGAATCAACGAAACAGCTGCGCGGGATGGACGCACACCGCGCTTATGGGCGATCCCACCCTTCGCATGCATGTGGTGGCGCCGCCGACCGAAGTTGCTGCGCATCTCAGCAACAACGCCGTCATCTTGAGCTGGACTGCTGCTGCTGCAGACGATGCCATCGAAGGATACAACGTCTATCGGGCCGCGAATGAGTCCGAACCGTTCGTGCGCGTGAACAAGGAAGTCATTAAAGGCAACAGCTTCATTGATGCCGATGCCGCCCTGGGCGCTCATGCCTACATGGTGCGCGCGGTGAAACTGCAGGCCTCCGCCAGCGGGACTTACGTGAATCTGAGCCAGGGAGCAATCGTCCCGGCATTCAGTGCCCCGCAAGAAATTGCTGTTGCGACAAATGTCCCGGCGGTTGTCGAAGAAACGCCAGCCGTTTCAGAAATCTCAGGTGAATTGCTTTCCGCCACGGGCGAAACGTCAGATGCGCTTTGGTACAATGATTCGCTGCCAGCCGGTGCAATTCGCGATTCGAGCGGAGGTGACAACTGGGCGTGGGTGACAAGCAATCCAGCACCCTTCTCGGGATCCGCAGCCCATCAATCCGCAATCGCGTCCGGCCTGCACCAGCATTTCTTCAGCGCCGCAACACCGATGAACGTTGCCGGAGGCGACCGATTGATTGCTTACGTTTACGTCGATCCCAGCAACGTTCCGCAACAGCTGATGCTGCAATGGAGCGATGGGAACTGGGAACACCGCGCCTACTGGGGCGACAATCATCTTTGGTGGGGAACCGACGGAACCGCCAGTTCACGCCGAATGGGCGCAATGCCGCCAGCCGGGCAATGGGTTCGCCTTGAAGTGCCCGCAGTCCAGGTGGGACTCGAAGGCCGACCCGTGTCGGGAATGGCGTTCACTCTATTCGGAGGACGTGCCACATTCGATTACGTGGGCCGCGCAACAACCACGCAAACCGCCACGCCTCCTCCCGCCACAAACAACGTTCCGTCAACGATTGGAGACGTGAGTTGGGTCAACGACGCCCTGCCGTCCGGCGCTGTCGGGGACAGCAGCGGTGGCGACACATGGGACTGGGTGGCGAGCAATCCCTCTCCGCAACTCGGAGCCAAGGCGCATCAGTCCACCGCGAGTGCCGGCCTGCACCAGCATTTCTTCACCTCCGCAAGCCCGCTGGCGGTGGGTTCCGGCGACAAGCTTTATACCTACGTCTATCTCGATCCCGCCAATCCGCCCAGCCAGGTCATGCTGCAATGGTATGACGGCTCGTGGGAACATCGCGCGTATTGGGGCGACAACCACTTGTGGTGGGGCACGGACGGGACCGCGAATTCATGGCGTGCAGGTCCGCTTCCGGCGGCCGGACAATGGGCACGTCTCGAAGTGCCTGCCGCAAAAGTCGGCCTGGAAAACCGTTCACTCACGGGAATGGCCTTTACGCTGTTTGGCGGCAAGGCGGCCTGGGATAACGCGGGAAAATCCGGCTCGGCCCCCGTTACTCCACCCGTCACCAACAGCACGCCGGCGAACCCGGGGAACGGAACGAGCACGAACTCGACGCCCAGTGTTCCTCCTGCAACCAGCAATTCGGTTCCGGTGATCAACACCAATCAGCCCGTAACGACCACGACCAATTTCCCTGCAGTGTCGCTGGCCAGCACCAATCCGCTCCTGCCCGGCACCAGCGTGATCGACAACCTTCTATTGCAGATGCCGAAGGTCGGCGACTACGGCCTGCACGTGCTTACGCCAACGCTCCTTGAATTGAAGCTCTTCACCACCAAGGACCCGAACGCGGCAAGCGTTTCGACCTGGAACCTCGTCAACGGCGCGCTGACGTTCATCGCACCTGGCTTGAACGAGTTTGTGGTGACTGCCAATGGACAGCCGGTCGGCGTCACAGCCGTTGGATTCAAACGCCGCCCTCTGTATGCGCCGCTCGTCAACTATGACCTGCGCATCGAAAACTCGCTGTATCTCCAGCTCAGCGCGCCATTGTCGGACAACCAGACGGTGGTCGTCAGAAATCCCACGGCGTCGCTCTGGACCACCAACATGACCTACGCGGCCGCGGTGGATCCGCTGCGCTACAGCCCCGCGATTCACGTGAACCATGAAGGTTACATGCCCGGCTATTCCAAGAAGTCCATGGTGGGTTACTACATCGGAAATCTGGGCGAACTGAACGTGATACCCTCCGCTGGATTCAAGCTGGTGAATGCAAAGACGGGAGCAACGGTCTTTAACGGAAACCTGACCCAGCGTTCCGACGTGGGCTACAGCTACACACCCAAGCCGTATCAGCTCGTGTATGAAGCTGACTTCACCAGCTTCAATGTGCCTGGCGAGTATCGGCTCGTGGTGCCCGGGATGGGAGCATCCCTGCCCTTCAACATCACCGAGGGCGTAGCCATGAACTTTGCGCGCGCATATGCGCTCGGCCTGTATCATCAACGTTGCGGCGCCGATAATGTCCTGCCCTTCACCCGCCATACTCACGAGAAGTGCCATGTGGCGCCGGCGGATGTGCCCGCGTCTTCCGCGCAATTTCCGTTCACGTGGAGCAAAATTGCGGAATACGCGAACATCATTAATCCCGACAATCCGCAGTCCAGCGCGCGCAAACTGACTGGTCCTGACGCGCAGCTCTATCCGTTCGTGCGCACCGGCAAGATCGACGTCTCCGGCGGACATCACGACGCCGGTGACTACAGCAAGTACACGCTCAACAGCGTGGCTTTGATTCATTACCTCACCTTCGCGGCGGATTCGCTGCCGGGTGTGAAATCCCTGGACAACCTCGGAATCCCGGAAAGCGGTGATGGGATCAGCGACATGCTTCAGGAAGCGAAATGGGAAGCGGACTTCCTCGCCAAGATGCAGGACAGCGACGGCGGATTCTACTTCCTCGTGTATCCGCACAATCGTGAATACGAAGGCAACGTCCTTCCGGAGAACGGCGATCCTCAGCTCGTGTGGCCCAAGACCGCCACGGCGACCGCTTCATCAGTGGCTGCACTCGCCGAGATCGGTTCCTCGCCGGCATTCAAGGCGCACTATCCGCACGCGGCGGCCCTCTACATGCAAAAGGCGCAGCTCGGGTGGCAGTTCCTGATGAACGCAATCGCACAGCACGGCCGCAATGGCATTTACCAGAAGATCACTCATTACGGTGACGACTTTGGTGACAACGACGAACTCGCCTGGGCTGCGGCTTCGCTGTTTGCCGCGACGGGCGATCCCCAGTATCAGCAGAAGCTCATGGAATTCCTGCCTGATCCCACGCACCCTTCGACATTTCGCTGGGGCTGGTGGCGCCTGTTCCTGTGCTATGGAAACGCCGTGCGCAACTACGCCTTCGCAGTTCGCAGCGGACGCCTCCAGCCGAATCAGGTGAACGCGGCCTACATGGCAAAGTGCGAATCGGTGATTGTCGCCGCGGGTGATGATTACGTCACCTGGTCGAAGCAGAACGCGTATGGAACCAGTTTCCCCGAGGCCACGAAACGTGTGCGGGGCGCGGGCTGGTATTTCTCAGGCGAACAGACGTTCGATCTCACCGTGGCGTATCAGATCACGGCGAAGCCGGATTACATCACGGCCATTCTCGCGAACATGAACTTCGAAGGCGGCTGCAATCCCGTAAACGTCTCGTATGTCACTGGCATGGGCTGGAAACGTGAACGCGACGCGGTCAGCCAGTACGCTGCAAATGATCGCCGCCTGATCCCTCCGACGGGGCAGCCGATTGGAAACATCCAATGGGGATTCAGTTACCTCGACCTATACCGTGGAACTCTTGCGGGTCTCACCTTCCCGCATGACGAAGCCACAGTGGCTCCGCATCCTTTTTACGATCGATGGGCGGACAGCTGGAACGTCAGCACGGAATATGTGACGTTCCTGCAGGCGCGCAGCCTCGCCACTTACGGATTTCTGGCGGCACAGACGTCCCTGAAGACGCAGCCATGGAAGTCCGCACAGGCGCATATTGTCATTCCGCAGGGAACCATCACAGGTCCTGTTACGTTCTCGCTGCAGGCGCCTGGGCTGGATCTCAGCGATGCGCGCATCGTGTGGGAAACCCGCGATGGCGATCCATACATTGGGCCCACCTATAGCTTCACGCCGCGGAACAACGGCACACAATGGATTGAAGCCGAAGCGCAATTGCCGGACGGGCGCCGGGTGTTTGCGACCGCGGAATTCACTGCGCGCACACCGAATGTGGTTTGGATCGACGACGCACTCCCCGCGGGAGCGGATCCGGCGTCCGACGGCGGCGATTCGTGGAGTTGGATCAGCGGCAGCCCGACCCCGGTTTCCGGCACGCTTGCCCACGAGTCGGGTGTGGTTGGCGCCATTCACCAGCACTTCTTCCGTAATGCGACCGCAACGATGAAAGTGGAGACGGGATCGGTGCTCTATGCATACATTTATCTCGACCCGGCTAATCCGCCAACCTCTGCGATGCTGCAATGGTACGACGGCAACTCATGGGAATATCGAGCATACTGGGGCGCCAATAATATCCCCTACGGCGTTGACGGAACCGTGAGTCGCCGCCGAATCGGGGATCTCCCCGCGGCCGGCCAATGGGTTCAACTTCGGATTCCAGCGAACCAAGTGGGCCTGGAAGGCAAGACCTTGTCAGGAATGGCGTTCACCCTGAATGGCGGGCGCGCCTATTGGGACGCGGCCGGACTGATCAACCCGTCGGCGACGAATGCGCCAGGCAACACCAATTCAACGCTGCCTGTCGTCACAGTCTCCGGCGCAGATGGCGCTCTGCTTGGCAACAAACCCGGCCGGTTTACGTTTACGCGTTCCGGCAACACGAGCTCTCCGTTGAACATCACGTACTCGCTGAGCGGACCCGCTGCGTCGGGAGTGACCCAAGCCGCAGCGGCGACAACGCAGACCCTCAGCGCTGCCGGCCAACCCGCCACCAGCAGCATCATCGCAGCGCCGACTGTGACCATTCCGGCGGGCGCGACGAGCGCGACGCTGACGGTGAATCCCACACCGGCGACGAACCTGGTGGAACCAAAGTCCGTCACTGCCACAGTGGCAGCGACCGGCACCTACCAGGTTGGAACACCGGCGAACGCGACGGTCGTGATTGCCGGGAACGCCGTTGATCAGGCGGCATTGAGCGTCACGGCAGGTTCACCGCGTCTTTCGTGGGCGAGCACGGCTGGCGCGGCTTACCGCATCGCTTACAAGAACAGCCTGGGTGATCCAGCCTGGACGTATCTGCCCAACTCGATCACAGCCACGGGATCACAGACATCCTGGACTGACACAAGCAAAACAGGGCAGCGATTCTACCTGATTCTGCAGGTTCAATAATTACCCGAACGAACACAGCAACGGGCAACGTGACCACTCGCGTTGCCCGTTGTTTTTTCCCGAGGATTCTGGCCGCCGCGCGAGCGGGAAGCACAGCTTTCCGAACCTGCTATATCGCGAGCTTCCAAGCCGGCAGGTTGTGGATCAGCCGAGCACGTTAGAAAACCTGTCCCCCCTCCGCAGCAGGGTGCCAACGGACCGGCGACACAGCGCAGACCTGGAAGTCTGCGCTATGTATGAAGCCGAGATCTGTTCGCGTGGAAGCTCACCCATGGTTTATCACCCAAGCGCCGCATGCATTCAGCATCAGACTTGCGTGGTTTCCCAACGCGCAACATAATCGCGGCTTTAATTGGACGATCTTGAATTATGAATACAGCTCCCATCCGTGTCGCAGTCACCGGCGCCGCCGGCCAGATTGGTTACTCACTGTTGTTCCGCATCGCCTCGGGCGCCATGTTTGGTCCGAATCAGCCCGTGATCCTGAACCTCATCGAGATCGAACCCGCCCTGCCCGCGCTGCAAGGCGTCGTGATGGAACTCGATGACTGCGCTTTTCCGCTGCTCAAAGGCATTGTTGCCACTTCCAGCCTGGATGAAGGTTTTCGCGATGTGAACTGGGCCCTCCTCGTTGGCAGCGTGCCGCGCAAGGCGGGAATGGAGCGAAAGGATCTGCTCGGGATCAACGGAAAAATCTTCGTCGGCCAGGGGAACGCGATTCAGAAAAACGCGTCGAGCGATGTCCGTGTCCTGGTCGTTGGCAATCCCTGCAACACCAATTGCCTGATCGCGATGAACAACGCGCGGTCAATCCCAAGCGATCGCTGGTTTGCAATGACGCGCCTCGACGAAAACCGCGCGAAGACGCAACTCGCAAAGAAGGCAAGCGTCGGCATCACTGCCGTCACTAATCTCGCTGTCTGGGGCAATCACAGTGCCACGATGTACCCCGACTTCCACAATGCCAAGATTGCTGGGCGGCCTGTGACCGAAGTCATAGGGCACCATGGATGGCTCGAAAACGAATTCATCGCCACGGTCCAGCAGCGTGGGGCCGCCATCATCAAAGCTCGCGGGTCGTCCAGCGCTGCCAGCGCCGCCAATGCCGTCGTTGACAGTGTCCGCTCAATCGTGACTCCCACGCCCACCGGCGACTGGAACAGCCTCTGTGTTTACTCGGATGGCAGCTACGGCATTGAAAAGGGACTGATCACCTCATTCCCGGTTCGGAGCAATGGGAAGTCCGTCGAGATTGTACAAGGGTTGCCGATCAACGAATTCAGCCGAGGCAAGATTAACAACACCGTCAACGAGCTAAAGGAAGAGCGGTCAATGGTTAGCGAGCTCTTGCCCAAGTAGGCTCTACTGGAACGCCGGTGCGAGCTGAGGCGCGCACCGGCGTTGCGATTAATGGGCTTCTCACGCGGTCTGCCTCACTCGGATGGGCGCGACCGGCGTGAAGCAATTTACAGTCGGTCGCGATGAGCCGTGCGCATCCGGTACAATGCGCGGATCATTTCGGGAGTCATCCCCGCGGGCTGCTTCGCCGCTTTCTCGAGCCGTCCCTTTTCCAGGCGGATATGCTCAAGCTCCCCTCCGTCCAGCCAGAACCCTCCGCATGCAGGACACTCATCGACTTCGATCGCAATTTGGGGACTGTAAAGGCGCCGCTTCAGTTTCATCTGAGTGCATCGGGGACATTCTTTCCTGCGGCTGGGATCCACCCGCACGTTGGGATCGCGCGGCACGTGAACCAAAGCTTCGCCCACGTATTCCTCGGGCTCATCCACTTGCTGCAGTTCGAAGGTATCGAACCAGATTCCACCGCAGCCTCCACGGCAGATGTCGACGCATAAGGAACCGATTTCGATTTGAGTCAGAGGATGGGAACACGCCGGGCAGTTCATAGCACAGTGTCAGTTGTTGTGCTGCATTGAACGGGGATCACGGCTGGTTGGCAACCCAATTGAACTGCGGCACCCCCCTCTCCTGCGGCGATCAACACCAGCCGCGCCACGGCCCCTCCAGCCGCGAGATGAACGCAACTGGCGGAGGCCGCAGCCTGGCTGGGTCCGTTATGGCCGGCGCATTCTGAAAAACACCGCGCCATTCGACGCATTCACCGGCACCATGATAGAGTTCACGCTGGCGGAACCGGGAAGGTCGCTCCAGTTGGTGCTCAACCCTGCGGCAAGCGTGTTGGTCTGCGCCTGCAAAATCCAACCCGTGTAGCTCGCCGGCCATGAGAGTGTCATGTTCCCGCCGCTCACGCTGAACGTGATATTGGTGGGGGTCGTCGGCAGACCTCCGCCAATCACCGTCAGCGTTCCATTGGTCGGGTTGAAATTCCAATTCACACCCCCTCCGGTGACACTGCTGAAGTTTCCAGTGAATGAAACCGCCGGGAATATCTGAAAACTATCACCAGGAGCCAGGGTGCCGCTCACGTTGGAAACTGTCAGGGACCCACCGTACGCGATACTCGTCACTCCAACGACCTGATCCCGGGTTCCCGTGCTCTTGTTCACTTCGACAAATGCATTCCCGCTCAGTGTCAGGCTGTTGTTGATGGTGAGCGTTCCAATCCCCACGCCAGGCGAGAGGGTTCCGCCAGCCGAGATCGTCACCGGGCCCGCGATGGTTCCCGAGCCGCCCAGCGCGCCGCCGGATACGGTCGTGGCACCCGTATAGGTGTTTGCGCTCATTACATTCAAGGTTCCACTGCCCTGCTTCGCAACTCCCATGGGATTTAACCCATCAGCAATGATGCCGGTGAGGGAAATATCGCCGCTGCCCTGGAACGTGATGACCTGCGCATCATCCGTGGTGGCCGTGACGTTCCCCGCCAGCGTGAGCAGTCCCGCGTCCGACTGAATCACGTACCGGGTGCCCCCCGGATTCAGCGTGAGGTTGCCTGCGAGGGTGTTATTTCCTGTCACGCTCTGTATTGCAGGAATCGCAGGGGAACGTCCGGCGATCGTGATCTCCTGGCTGACCGTGATATTCCCGCGGGTTCCGTCGAGCTCGAGGGTCGAGCTGCCCCCCAGGGTGTTTCGAATCGCAATTGGACTTTGCACGCCGGAAATCGCGCCGGGATGCGCCACGCGAAGACTGCCATCGCTGGCTCCGTTTGCTGCCGTGTCCACGTTCAGTATGCCCGTGAAAGTGTTCGGACCGGCAAGGATCAATGTGCCGGCGCCCGATTTGGTGAGGGTTCCGCTTCCTGTGATGTCGTTGGAAATCACGAGGCTGAATCCTGATCCAACATTGAATCCACCCGCCGCGCCGCTGACCGTGAATCCGCGCAGACCATCGGCGAATGCAAGGTTCGTGGTGACACCGAGGGAGCCGCCATTCAACGTGACGAAATCAGGCGCGAAGGCTGCGATGCCGCCAAGTGCCGAAAGCGCCGGGATTGCCAGTGTTCCGCCGTTGATGAACGTCTTGCCCGTGTAGGTGTTGGTGGCTGCAACGGTCCAGGTTCCGCCGTCATTTTTTGTCAGCGAACCAATTCCAAGGTTAATCGGTCCTGCTACGGTTCCGTTGCCTCCGCCCGCCAGGGTGAGACTGAAACCGTTGCCGCTAATGCCGTTCGCATGGGTCAGATTCAACGTCGCGCCGCCATCCACGCCAATGACGCTGTCGGCCGTGAGAGACACCGCTCCGCTCCAGGTCGTCACGCCGTTGCCGCCCTTGCGCAATGCGCCCGCGCTGTCGGGGCCGCCGCCAGCCACGGACACAGCCTCACCATTGAAATCGATATTCGCATCGAGATACATGCGGGCCCCGTTTTCAATGATCGTTCCTGCTGCGGTCGTTCCGAGCGCGTTGGGGTTCCGCGGATTCAGCGAACCGGCAGAGATGATCGTGGCGCCTGTATAACTGTTGCTGCCCGAGAGGACCAGCGTGCCTGCTCCCGCGATGCTGACGACGCCGCCGCTGACGTTGCCAGAGAGCGTGATTGCGCCGCTGCCGCCCAGGTTGGTGATGTTGCCCGCACCGCTGATGACGTTCGTGTAGGTATAATCCGAGGAACGATTGAAGAGCAGAGTGGCGTTATTCGTCGTGGGACCCGATCCGAGCGTGCCGTTGGCACCACCAAGATTCGGACCGCCGACCTGCAGCGTGCCTGCATTGATCACCGTGGGGCCCGTATACGAGTTGTCGGTCTCAAGGGTAAGAACGCCCGTGCCACTCTTCGTCAAGCGGCCCGTTGCTATGCCGCCGCTGTTGCCTGTGATGAAGGTGTAGTCCTGGGACGAGTTCACTGTGACCGACCCGGGCGATACGAGCCCAGCGATATTAACCGGCGGATTCGCCGAACCCGAGTTGTCAAACGTCACCGCATCGCCGGTAAAGAAAACCTGGTTGGTGCCGGACTGGATCCAATTCGGCGTGATGCCGACGTCCCACGCGTTACCACTGCCGTCTCCATCCCAGGTCAGGACAGCGGGGACGTGTGCCACGATCAGTCCGATCGTTTTGGCGGTCGTATTGTTGGTGATCACGAATCCGGGCGGCGCGACCAGGTTTTCCACCGCGCCCGAGAATGTGTTGTACGTAAAGAGAGTGTAGGTTCCCAGACCCGGTGCGCCTGCAAGCAGGTTCACGTTCAGTGTCGTTGACCCGGCGATGTTGAGATTGCCGGTAACAGCGATCAGGTCATTCACGCCTCCGCCAGCCACAGTGGTATCACTCAGTTCAAAATTCAAAGTCCCGCCGCCATTCAGCGCCAGGCCTCCATTTACAGTCAGGGTCCCAGCCCCGGTGCCTGGCGCGATGATTGAGCCAAAACCGTCAGCGACGCTCCCCACCACCGTGCCTGAGCCGCCAAGTTGCTGGCCAAATCCGAGCGTGAGTCCTCCAGCCACGGCAGAGACGTTAAACGTCGCGCCAGCGCCCACAACAATGTTTGTGCTTGATCCAATCGAGCCGGCAGCGCCCAGTGACAGAACGCCGTTGCTGACGATCGTCGAACCCGTGTATGAGACGGCGCTGTTGAGAGTGAGAGTGCCGGCGCCAAGCTTGATGAATCCGCCAGTACCGCCATTGCCGAAGCCGTTTGCGAACGTCACGTTATTGGCACCCACATCGATTCCAGCTGTGCCGTTGAAATTGATCGGAATCCCCGGGCCAGAAAGATCGAAGGTATTGCCGCTGCCCCAACGCAATGTGCCGCCGCCAAAATTCACCGCGGTCGTGGTTTCAACAGCGAGCGGAAGGTTTGCCAGCGACGCAAAATCGAGAACACCGCCGTTCAAATTCAGCGCTCCGATGATGGTGTTGTTTCCGCGCAGGAGCGCAGTGCCTCCACCGGTCTTCGTGAGGCCATTCGAGCTCACCAAAGGTGCGTTGATTGTCACGCTGTTCTGGTTTACTGCAAGGACGGGCGCTCCAGCAGGCGATGTGATCCCGGTGTTCAGGCGCAGGATGCTCCCGCCGCTGGCGTTCAAGTTCCAGTTGTTCAATCCCGCCGGCGAGCCGAATCGCAGTTGTCCGATGGATCGTGATGAATCCAATGTCACCGTGCGATCGGCAGTCAGGTTGACTCCCGTGAAATCCGCGATAAACCCGGCACCATTGGCTGCCAGGCCACCGGCCCAGTTGTTCGTGACACTCCACGTGCCATCCGCATCGGCAACCCACGATCCATCTGAGAACTGTCCCAGGGTTACTGCGACGTTGCTGAACGTGAAAACCCCGCCGGCAGCCGTCCAGGTGCTGCCGCCGCTCAGGAATCCCACCTGATCAAAGGAGAACCCGCCTTGGGTTGTGGCTTGCGTGTTGGTGTAACGCCCCGCGAACAAATAGGTGCTGGGATCCAGCCCCTGCAGTTTCCAGCGCACCAAGGTGGAAGTCGCGCTGAGCCGGGTTACGGAGATGAAGAAATCGTAGGTGCCCTCGCCCCAGCCGGCTGCAAACGAAGTCCCAACCAGCCCGGGCTGGGTTGTGCCGGTTCCCGAACCATAAAGTCCCGTGTTTGGAATGCTCCGCAAATAAAGCCCTCCGCCGCCGCCGCCAGTCGGATTGCCAATCATGTAGCCGGCCCAGCCAGTGTCTGCAGGATTCGATCCCTTATGAAAGAGGCCGATCCGGAACTGCACGTTACCCGCCGTATTGACAGGACCCGTCAGGCTTACCTGACCCGTGGCAATCGCGGTGTCTCCAGGATTGTTGAGGGTGATGGTCGTCCCGAACGGGCTGTTGCCGAAAAGATTCCCGTTAAACACCGCTCCGGTATGCGTGTAGATCGGTGACGTGGTGTTCGCATCGGTCAAAGTCCAATTCGGGTTTGGTGTGAACGGATCGTTAACCCATGCTGCAACATTGTGCGTCTGCGCTTCGACCCCTGCCGCGCCCAGGCAAAGTGCGAAAGCGATGGGCAGGAGGGTGCGGGATGGAAACTCCAAACAGGATAAGTGCTTCATAATCTTGAAACGTTCTGCTGTTTCTGCATTGCGGGTTGCTCAACCTGTCGTGACTGACGAATTCCAGACCTCGGCTGGAAGTTGTGGCTGTTGAATGGACCGGTTCTATCACAGACGCAGGAAAATTGCTTCCCCCAAACGGGTGATTTTTTTCCACGGCCATGTCATGGCGGCAGGCATCCTTGCCCGTGGTGGAACCGGGCTTCCAGCCCTGTGGAAGGAACCTCAAGCCGTGAGAATTGACAGGATCTGAGTGTCTCTCGTGCTTAACGGTTTTCCTGGCGGCAGGGATGCACGCCCACTATGTCAGGCAAGATGCCTGACGCCATCCTTGCACCGAAAAATAGCCCGCCGATCGTTTCACGCTCGACAGGTTTCCCATCGAAGGCCATTATCCTGCCCGAATACGGCCTGTGCCCCAAGAGCAGGCGGACCCGGTAAGACTCATCATTATGAATATGGAGGCGGACTTCCGACCCTTTGAGAGGTTCGCAATTGATCCCAATCTGCAATGAAACGCATCCTCTTCGTCACCTCCCTCGTTCTGCTCGTCGGATTGTCTGTTCTATGGACTCTGCGATCTCCACGAAATCCGGTTGTTTCCGCATTGCCACGCGCGAGCGCGGCGCCCCTTGCTGACAACCTGGAGCAACCGTCTTCCGCTCCAACCCACATCGCCTCTGCACTGCCGCGTGTCGCAACCCCGCCGTTGAACACAAACAGTTCACGCGAGACAAACGCGTTTTCGGTCTTTAACGATTGGATGGCCACGAGGCGGACCAACGCATCAGCCTCTACAGACGCCCAGGGCGAGGCGCTTGCCTGGAAAAGACGCGAGGCAATGCTGCAGTTGATCCAGAACGATCCCGAACGCGCACTGGCTCACGCCGCACCGTTCGCATGGCGGCAGCAACTCCCCTCCCAGATCACTCGGCACCTGGAAACGTGGGTGGATGGCCGGGGTTCCTTCGAAGTTGCAATGGCGCAAATGCAAACCGGAACCCGCACCTATCGCTGGGTCGTCATCGGCGAGCAACGCTACGACGCTTTCGTTTACGGCCGGCTTCGGACTGAACCTTCGCGAACAAACGTGCCGCTGCACGGCATCGTTCTTGACAACAAGATGGCCGTTAGTTCCGAACCTGTGCGGAAGCTGGACTCCTCAGAAGCGGCGCGTCGCGACTCTTCCTCTGGCGTGAAACGCTGCCGCGTCTGCCTGGAGTACTTTACGTTCCCCGGTGACGGTGTCGCGGCTGAGCTGGGCGGCGAGGTGGGCTGGTTCTGCAGTCCAGAACACCTGCAGGTCGTCAATTCACAGTGGAAAACTGCGGCGTTTGCCGGACGAAGCGCCGCGCAGATCGTTGCGGGCGGTGGGAGTTCCTGGACCTTCGGCCGGAAAACGCTTCTCTACATTCGCGTCAATTTCCCCGATGACCTCACGGAACCGGTTTCCGAGGCGGACGCCTACAACACGATGAATGCGGTGAACCATTTCTACACGGAGAGTTCCTACAATCAAACGTGGATCACGACAACCGTCACGCCGCTGGTCACTGTGCGGGAGACACGATCGTGGTACAGCACCGCCGGGCCGTCGGCACTGCTAAGCCACGCACGCGACGCCGCGCGGAAGGCAGGCTTTGATACGGCGAATTACGACCTCGACATCGTCAGCCACACCAGTGTGCCTGGCTACGATTGGGCGGGATTGGGCGCTGTGGGCGGAAAAGGCACCTGGCTGCAGGCCTACGATTTTCGCGTGACTGCGCATGAACTTGGCCACAACTACGGCATACTGCACGCGAACTTCTGGGACACCACGACCAACCTGAGCAGCGTCGTTGGCGTGGGTACCAACCGTGAATATGGAAACGTGTTCGATACGATGGGTGCCGCGGGAACGCCTGCAAACCACTTCAACGCAGTGTTCAAAGGCCAGCTGGACTGGCTTTCCACCTCCTCGGTTCATGATGTGACCACCAATGGCGTTTTCCGAATGTACCCGCTCGACCTTCCAGAGCGGATCAACGGACGGAAATATGCCGCGAGAATTCGCAAGGATTTCGAGCGGGATTACTGGCTCGAATTGCGGCATCGCTTCACCAACAATGTGTCCATCCGCAACGGCGTGTTGTTGAATTGGTCGCCGTGGTCGGGAAGCGACGGCGGAACGGACCTGCTGGATACCACGCCCGAAACTCCCAACCTGGGCGACTCCGCAGTCGTGATCGGCCGGACGTTCACGGATCCTGTGGGTGAAGTCCACATCACGCCAATTGGACGCAGCCAGGTGAACGTTGATCCGTGGATCGATGTTCGGGTGCAGATTGGATCGGATCCGCTGAACCTTCCGCCGTTTCTTGCCGTTGAGATCAGCCAGACCAACGTGGCGCCCAACCAACCCGTCTCGTTCCATGCCACCGCCACAGACCGGAACAACGATTCCCTGGCATATTTTTGGCGATTCGATGACGGAACGTTTTCTACGAACAATCAGCCATGGATTCTCAAAGGGTGGTCAGCTCCGGGCGAACACGTCGTGCGCTGCGAAGTCAGCGACATGAAAGGCGGGCGCGCGAGCGTCAATGCCTTGGTGACGGTTGGCCAGCCCCAGGGTTTCCGCGTCAGCGGCATCATCCTGGACGCCAACGACGATCCCATCGAAGGCGTCCGCGTTGACAACGGCGCCGACGGGCAACCTGGCGACAAATTTTCGTTCACTGACAGTGACGGCTATTTCGTGCTGCCCGGCTTGTCGGGAGATTTGATGCTGGCGGCAACGAAATACGGTTACTCCTTTACGAACTTGAATGGAGACGGGCCCATGTTCGTGGAAGGGAACACCAACGTAAACTTTCTGGCGCTCCCACAGCCGACGCTGCGCATCACCGTCACAACCAATCGCTTCATCGAGAACGCGCAGACCAATGCGGAGTTGCGGATCGCGCGAACCGGCAGCACGAATGAGGACCAAACCTTGACCCTGTGGGTGGCGGGCTCAGCCGAGCTGGGCAACGACATCAACGTCAATCCTGCACTCACCTCCGGCAGCAATTCTGTCGTCATTCCCGCGGGAGAGGAGTATGTCACCTTCACGGTTTCGCCTGTGAACAACACCATCACTGAAGCCACCGAGACGATGAGCTTCACGTTGATCGAGGATCCCAGTTACCCCCTGACCGCGCCCGGCGAGGCGCGGATTACCGTCATCGACGATGATTCCTCCGCTGTTCCGCTGGTGACGCTTGGCGTGCATGTTTCCCAGATCGTGGAAAACGGCATCGATTCAGCCGCGTTTGTGTTTTCGCGCAGCGGATCCACTGCAAGCCCATTGCAGGTCGTCTACAACGTCTCAGGCAGCGCAACTGCCGGGACGGACTATCCCACCCTCGTTGGAGTATTAGTCATTCCCGCGGGCAGCAGCAGCGCGCGATTGGAGTTCAAGCCACATGATGACAAGGACGTAGAGGCGGACGAAACCGTCACGGTGACATTGTCTCCGAATCCCGCCTATACGGGCGGCGGGGCTGCCGCAACGACGACCATCATCGACGATGACCTGCTCGTCGTCAGCGCCAGCCCGGCGTCTCGGGCCGTGGAAGGCACCACGCCGGCCCGCTTCACACTTAAACGCGATGGCGACAAATCCGCAAACCTTGTTGTGTTCTACACCCTGAGTGGCAGCGCAAACGGGGGCGAGGATTATCAGAACCCAACTGGGGCCGTGATGATTCCGGCGGGGCAGACCACGGCAGACGTTGTAATCACAACCATCGACGATGCGCTTGTCGAGGGCGATGAGTCGATCACATTGACGGTTACGGGAAGCCCGTCGTACGACGTGGATAACCCGGCTGCAGCCACTGTGTTGATCATGGATAATGAGAAGCAGACTGTGACGGTCGACACTGTCATTGCGTCCGCGTCCGAACCCGGCAGCGACTTCGCGTCGTTTACGATCTCACGGGGCTCTGTCGTTTCGGGGAATCTTGCCGTGCCGATCAGGATAAGCGGATCGGCCATTCCTGGAACCGACTATGTGCCACTCGACAGCGTTGTGACGATTCCGAATGGTTCCAGTTCCGTGGGCCTGGACGTGATTGTCTTCGACGACCTGCATCGGGAGGAAACAGAACAGGTGATTGTCACCCTTGTGCCCGGCACCAATTACAACGTGGGGAACACGGGCGCCCAGGTTCTGATCATGGACAACGACGACTTCGCCGTTCCTGCGGTTGGCTTCTCGTTTCTTGCGTCACAGGCGTTCGAACACGAATCACCAGGCATCAGCGTGGCTCTCAGTTACACCTCGACAGTTCCTGTCGCCGTGAACTTTCGCGTTCTTGGAGGCACAGCAACGCCGGCCGACTACACGCTGGGTGGCGGGCAGATTACGTTTGAGCCCGGCGAGAGCGCGATTTCCCTTCCGCTGTCAATCATCGATGACACCATCGTGGAAGCCGACGAAACGATTCGCCTGACGCTTTACGATCCCGAGAGTGCCACGCACGATGGCTACAGGATTCATACGCAAACGATCCTGGACAACGACGGTGCCGCATTGTCGGTGACCAGTATGGGTGATGCGTTCGAAGCCGGCGGGGTGGCTGGAAAATTCCGGATCACACGCACGGGAAACACAAATCTCGCGCAGCCGATTTTGGTCCAGGTGACCGGCACCGCCAGCGCCCCGAGTGACTACACGCCCATCGGAACCAACGTCGTCATTCCAGCGGGACTCACGTTCGTGGATGTTCCTGTCGCCGCTGCTGATGATGGGACGGTGGAGCTCGATGAAACTGTGGTATTTACGCTCATTGGCGCAAGCGGTTGCAGAATTGCGGCTCCGCGGTCAGCGACGCTGCAGATCATCGACAACGACCCCAACGCCTTGCCCGTGGTGTCCTTGTCGTCGACCAACAAACCTTACGCCGTGGAGGGTGGCGCGATTGGCGAATTTATTATTTCGCGAACAGGATCAACCGCGTCTCCCTTGAACGTCGCGTTCACGATGAGCGGCGTGGCCGGAAACGGCAGTGACTTTCAGCTTCTCACCAACGGAGTTACCATTCCCGCGGGTCAGATGGCGGCGATCGTTCCTGTCCTGCCGATCGATGACAATCTGCTGGAGGGCGAGGAATCCGTGATTCTGACCCTGACCATCCAGCCGCAATACCGGGTCGCCTTCGCCGGCGGCGCAGCCATTACACTTCAGGATAACGAACAAAATGTACGGGTGGAACCAAGCGACCTCGAAGGATCGGAACCCGGCACCGACCCGGCGGCGTTTACCTTCACACGCTTTGGAACCACGAATACGCCCGTGCAGGTTTTCTTCACGATCGGTGGAACGGCGGGTGGCGGAACAGACTACTCGGCGCTCGGAAACTCCGTCACCATCCCTGCTGGCAGCCTAAGCGCAACACTGCCGGTCCTGCCGTTGGACGATGCCCTGGTTGAAGGTCCCGAAACCGTGACGTTGACGCTCCAGAGCCACGCGGCTTATCAACTCGGCACTCCTGTGTCAGCAACCGTCACCGTGCAGGATGACGAGCCAGCATTCACAATCGTTGCGATAAACTCATCCGTGACGGAGGGCGCACCTGAACCCGGAACATTCCGAATCCTGCGCGCTGGGGATCCGTTCCGCGATGTGACCGCACGCATCGCACTGGGAGGGACGGCAACCTTTGGCGTTGATTACCCTCCGTTCGGCACGAACATTTTATTCAACTGTGGCGTCATTGCCGTGGACCTGCCGGTGTATCCCACCAATGAACTTTCCGTGGAAGCGCTCGAAACGGTTTCAGCACGGCTCCTGCCGCACGCCAGCTATACCATCCTTTCACCGAGCAATGCAGTGATCAGCGTTACGGACGCTGCGACATTCCGCGCTCCGCAGGTGCGATTAACCAGTCCGACCGCCAGCCCGATATTTCTGCTCGGAACAAATGCCAACATCATCCTTGAAGCGGAAGTCATCGACGATGGTGATAGCAATACGCTCGTGACGTTGCTTTGGACCAATGTGGCAGGACCGTCAGACGTGACCTTCACGAACACCGACCAGGCGATCACCACCGCCAGCTTCACCAATAGCGGCGTCTATGTGCTTCGACTCATGGCGGAGGAGAATCAACTGACGAACCACGTGGATCTCACGGTCCTGGTGGACACGTTGGGCGTGCTGTCCAGCAATGTCCTGCGCTGGAGTTTCGACGAAGGCAGCGGCACGAACGTTTCCGATGCCTCAGGGAACGGGCGGCACGGCGTCATCGTTGGCCCTGCAAGCTGGACCACGAACGGCGTGACCGGAAGGGCGCTGCGCCTCAATGGAACGAACAACTTTGTCCAGGAAGCCGTCGCATCAGGCCTGTTCAACGGGATGAAACAATTCACGCTTTCGATGTGGATTTCCGCAACTGGTTCCGTCGCTGACCGTGGAATATTCGCGGCAGATCGCGCCGCGAGTCCCACGTTGAGTCTCTCCATGCGCGCGGCGGCATCGTGCGGAATAGCGACAAATACGATGGAGGCAACGCTCGCGTCGGACCGCGGCGATACGCGCCGCATCAGCAGCGGCAATCGTTTCACGAACGGCTGGCAGCAACTCACGCTTGCCTGGAGCAACGGATTGGCGCCCGCACTTTTCGTTAACGGCCAGCTGGATCAACCCGGCAGCCAGATGGTCCCATTGCGTGGCGTGCTCACAAACAGCGCGGAGTTCCTGATCGGCAAGGGCCCCCTGGACGTCATA
>Ga0196970_1000404_pt1 | contig 52077 bp, 54 predicted proteins | sample S1v_513CmetaG_FD_148672 | JGI IMG/M metagenome (GOLD analysis project Ga0196970, IMG submission 148672) | Soil microbial communities from Anza Borrego desert, Southern California, United States - S1+v_5-13C | ecosystem: Environmental > Terrestrial > Soil > Desert | place: USA: California... | reverse complement strand
CACCGAGCGCGAATAGACGATGCCGCCCAGCGACAGCACGGCCACCTCGGTGGTGCCGCCGCCGATGTCGACGACCATCGAGCCCGTGGGCTCGGTCACCGGCAGGCCGGCGCCGATGGCGGCGGCCATGGGCTCCTCGATGAGGAACACCCGACGCGCACCCGCGGCTTCGGCCGACTCCTGGATGGCGCGGCGCTCGACCGCGGTGGAGCCCGACGGCACGCAGACGATGATCTGCGGGCTGGCGAAGCTGCGGCGGTTGTGCACCTTGCGGATGAAGTGCTTGATCATCTCCTCGGCGACTTCGAAGTCGGCGATGACGCCGTCGCGCAGAGGACGGATGGCCTGGATGTTGCCGGGCGTGCGGCCGAGCATCATCTTCGCCTCGTCGCCGACGGCGAGAACCTGCTTCTTGCCGCGCACGTTGGCGATGGCCACCACCGACGGTTCGTTCAGGACGATACCGCGGCCTTTTACATAGACCAGGGTATTGGCCGTCCCAAGATCGATCGCCATGTCGGCGGACAGAACGCCGAGGAGTTTGGAGAGCATGGACCCGACTACTTCTTCATGAGGTTGAGACGGCCTGATCGGCGATGCGGTGCAAGGACCACTCCACTGACCGTTCCATAGACGAACACCACATCACTCTCAAGCGGAGAGTGCGGCCTCGAGCCGCCTTGCGGCCGGCCCCGGCGTGGCGCAAACATTGGCCCTTCAGGGTTAATTTTCCGTCAACACCCGGTTATCTCCGACCCGGCCCGAGTTCTAGGGAGATTCCGCCGGGGCCGCAACGCCCCAGTGACCGAAGAGAGAGTGACAGAAAGGAGACATGTGCCGGATGGATTCACGGCATGACGCGCATGTTTTCCACCCCGATCGCGCAACAAATGGGTAAGGTTTCCGGGTGCAGCATGATAGAAGGCCCGCGCAACCGTCCTCCCGGAGAGTCCCATGAAGAACAGCCACCGGCACATCGTCACCGCCTACGAGGAGGCGCTGAAGAAGCTGCGCTCGGGCGTGGTGGAAATGGCGGGCGTGGCCGAGACGCAGATGGACGGTGCGCTCGCCTGCCTGATCCAACGCGACCCGGGCCTCGCCGGCGATGTGGTGCGCGGCGACGGCCGGCTGGACCGCGAGGAGCAGGAGATCGAGGCCGCCAGCATGCGCCTCCTAGTGCTGCGCCAGCCCGTCGCCGAGGACCTGCGCGAGGTGATGGCGGCGCTCAAGATGGCCGGCAACCTGGAGCGTATCGGCGACTACGCCGCCAACATCGCCAAGCGCTCGGCCGCGTTGCGCGGCCTGCCCGACAGCCCGGCGCTGACGGCGTTGCCCAAGCTGGGCCGGCTGGCGCGTGAGCGCCTGGGTGCCGCCATCGATGCCTATGTGGAGGGCGATGCCGAGCGGGCCTTGCAGGTTTGGCGCAACGACGACGAGGTGGACGCTCTCTACACCAGCGTCTGCCAGGAGGTCATGCTCTCCGCCGCCACTGCGCCGGAACACTTCGCCGGCCACATGCACATGCTGTTCATCGCCAAGGGCCTGGAGCGCATCGGCGACCATGCCACCAACATCGCGGAGATCGTGTATTTCGTCGTCACCGGCCAGCCGCTTGCCGACCAACGCCCCAAGGCCGACGAGGCGAGCGGGATGGCGCCGCCGCTGGAACCCTAGGGCCAAAGGATTAACACTATGGAACGGGGATTGGGCGGCCCATGGCCGGTTGGAGGATGGAAACCATCACGCGCAAAGGTTATGTAGTCTAAGGAGAAATCCTTGGCGCGGCTGCGCCTGTGGCAAAAAGAAGCACATAGAAAAATGTCGGACGATCTCCTACGCCTCTACGAAGCGGTTCGGGAGCGGCAGGGCCGCGACCCTTCGGATTCGCGCACGGCCAAGCTGTTCGCCGCCGGTCCCAAAAAGATCGCGAAGAAGGTCGGTGAGGAAGCGGTCGAGGTGGCGCTGGACGCCATGGCCGAGGATCGCCGGGGCGTGATCAACGAGAGCGCCGACCTGCTCTACAACATCTCGGTCCTCTGGGCCGTCCTGGACATTCACCCCGACGACGTCTTCGCCGAGTTGCGCCGCCGTGAGAGCCTCTATGGGATTGCGGAGAAGCCGTCGAAGCTCACGATGGCCCCTGAGAGCGGGGAGTAGTTCGCCCGCAGCCGCCACCTTGCCGCGCGCCTCCCATCGTGATTTCGTCGAGCGGCGGACCTGATGAGCACGCCCCGGCTCTCCAAATCGCCGTCGCCGCGCCCTTTCTGGAAGGGCTAAGCTATCGGGCCTCAGTGCACAGCATGGCCACGGTGAATGCCATGACCGAGGCGGATGACGTCTTCGCAGGATCCATCCCTGCACTCTACGACCGCCATCTCGGGCCGCTGCTCTTCGAGCCCTATGCCATCGATCTCGCTAGGCGTCTTGCGGGATTCGAGGGACGTCTTCTCGAAACAGCGACAGGAACGGGGGTCGTGACGCGCGCCCTGGTCCACACTCTCCCATCAAGCGTCGCGATCACCGCAACCGACCTGAATCAGCCGATGCTCGATCACGCGGCGCGGAATCTGGGCGCGCCGCACGTGACCTGGCGGCAAGCCGATGCTTTGAGTCTTCCGTTCGAAAACACCAGCTTCGACGCCGTCGTCTGCCAATTCGGCGTGATGTTCTTTCCGGATAAGCCCGCGGGCTTTGCCGAAGCGCGCCGGGTGTTGAAGCCGGGCGGTCGGTTCCTGCTTAACGTGTGGGATCGCATCGAGGAAAACGAGATCCCCATGGCCGTAAGCGCCGCGGTCGCGGCTCTCTTCCCGCATGATCCGCCCGGCTTTCTGGCCCGCACACCCCACGGGTACCACGACACAGAGCGGATCCGTCATGAACTCCGTAGGGCTGGTTTCAGGCACGTGGAGATCGAAACAGTGACGCTCCGCAGCCGAGCCGCATCACCCGCCGATCCCGCGATTGGTTTCTGCAAAGGGACGCCGTTGCGCCATGAGATCGAGGCGAGGGACGCAAGCCGTCTCGACGAGGTGACCGACCTCGTCGCACGCGCGATTGCGCAGCGCTTCGGCCATGGCCCGATCGACGGCAAACTCCAGGCGCACGTCGTCACCGCTGTCACCTGAGCGCCCTGGCATTCCGATCGTGCCGCCGAAGCTTAGCGCCTTGCCGAAGAGCCTGAAGCCCCTCTCCCCTCGCGGGAGAGGGGTTGGGGAGAGGGGGCATGGCGACCGACAGGTCGCATGAAGGCTTGGTTTCCGGCTCTACGAGCCGTAACCACCCTCTCCCCTGTCCCCTCTCCCGTCAAGGGAGAGGGGAATTCAAACGCGTCGACAAAGCACTTTAGTTCTTGCTCTTGTCGACCAGGCGGCGCTCGGCGATCCAGGGCATCATGGCGCGCAGCTTCTCACCGACCTCCTCGATCGAGTGCTCGGCGTTGCGGCGGCGGGTTGCCTTGAAGCTCGGCTGGCCGGCCTTGCACTCCAGCATCCAGTCGCGCACGAAGCGGCCGGACTGGATGTCGTCCAGAACGCGCTTCATCTCGGCCTTGGTCTCGGCGGTGATGATACGCGGGCCGGTCCTGTAGTCGCCGTACTCGGCCGTGTTGGAGATCGAGTAGCGCATGTTGGCCATGCCGCCCTCGTACATCAGGTCGACGATCAGCTTCACCTCGTGCAGGCACTCGAAATAGGCCATCTCCGGGGCGTAGCCGGCCTCGACCAGCGTCTCGTAGCCGGCCTTGATCAGCTCGGTCAGGCCGCCGCAGAGCACGGCCTGCTCGCCGAACAGGTCGGTCTCGCACTCTTCCTTGAAGGTGGTCTCGATGATGCCAGCGCGGCCGCCGCCAATGGCAGAGGCGTAGGACAGCGCGATGTCCAGCGCGTTGCCGGACGCGTTCTGGTGCACCGCCACCAGGCAGGGCACGCCGCCGCCGCGCTGGTACTCGCTGCGCACGGTGTGGCCGGGGCCCTTCGGCGCGATCATGAACACGTCGAGGTCGGCGCGCGGCTCGATCAGGTTGAAGTGCACGTTCAGGCCGTGCGCGAAGGCCAGCGCCGCGCCCTGCTTCAGGTTCTTGGCCAGGTCATCGCGGTACAGGTCGGCCTGCAGCTCGTCGGGGGTGAGGATCATCACCACGTCGGCCCAGGCGGCGGCTTCCGCCGGGGTCATGACCGTGAAGCCGGCGCCTTCGGCCTTCTTGGCCGAGGCCGAGCCGGGACGCAGCGCGACGCGCACGTCCTTCACGCCGCTGTCACGCAGGTTGTTGGCGTGGGCGTGGCCCTGGCTGCCGTAGCCGACGATGACGACCTTCTTCCCCTTGATCAGGTTCACGTCGGCATCACGATCGTAGTAGACGCGCATGGTAGTTGTTCCTCGGGTTTGCAGATGTTCGGTTTCGTTGCCGGAATGCGGGCCGGGCCGCATTAATCCGTCGGTGAAAGTGCCGCGTCAAGAAGTTCGCGGTTCGCCTCGTTGAAGGGGTTGAGGATAAGGATGTCGCCGAGACGACGGTTGTCCTGACCGTCCTCGGACAGGAGGAGCGTACAGCCGGCTTTCTGCGCCGTGGCCCACAGAAGGGCGTCCCAGAACGGAACACCGTGCTCCCGGTTGGCGGCGATGGCCGTCGTCAAGCAGTCGACGTCCGCCGCCTGGACCGCGAAGGATCGATGAAGATCCTCTACATGAGCATGCGCCTCGTCACGTGGCAGCGCGAACTTCCTGGTCGAGACCGCATAGAACTCGCCAAGCGCCTGAAGCGTGAGCACGCAGTCGGCCGAACGCGCCCGGCCAATCAGATCGATGGCCCGCGCACGCCGGCTCGCCTCCCGCGGGTCGAAAGCATAGCAAAGCACGTTGGCGTCAAGAGTGAATCTCATCCGCGGTTCCGGTTGCGGCGCTCTTCCAACTCCCGCATCCGGTCCTCGTAGATCTCATCGCGCGAGAAGCGCCCGACGGGCTTCGGAAAGCCCTTCTCCATCCCCTCGAGCAGGCGCTTCCATGCGGCTTCCCGCTCCTCGGGAGTGACCGGGCGGCCATCGACCATCGGAACACGGCGGCTCGTGCGCTTCAACTCGGCCACTGGCGTGCCGTTTTCGGTCAGCACGATCTCCTCGCCGCGCTTCGCCTCTTCGACCAGCGCCGCAAGTTGGTCCTTGGCTTCCTCGACCGACAACATCTTCATGGCCGCCTCCCGTCACCCTGCGCACCCCGCGCGCCCCCGCCCGCCACGATAGCACGGCGGGCGGAGGTGCGGGCGGGCGTCAGAACCCCGCCGAGCCCTTGGACATGGCGAGCACGCCGGTGCGGCTGGTCTCGACCATGCCGAGCTGGCTCATCAGCGCGATGAACTCGTCGACGTGGTCGGTGGTGCCGGTCAGCTCGAAGATGAAGGACGTCAGCGTCGCGTCCACCACGTTCGCCTTGTAGATGTCGGCGAGGCGCAGCGCCTCAATGCGCTTCTCCCCGGCGCCCGCCACCTTGACCAGCGCCAGTTCGCGCTCGACGCGCGGGCCGTCGTCGGTGAGGTCGCGCACCTTGTGCACCGGCACCAGACGGTCGAGCTGCGCCTTGATCTGCTCGATGATCATGCGCGTGCCCGACGTCACCAGCGTGATGCGCGAGGTGTGGCCGGCGATGTCCACCTCGGCCACCGTCAGGCTCTCGATGTTGTAGCCGCGGCCCGAGAACAGGCCGATGACGCGGGCGAGCACGCCCGGCTCGTTGTCCACCAGCACGGCGATGGTGTGCTTTTCGATCTTCTCTTCCATGACCCGGAACTCCGCCAAGCTCGTGGTTCTTCTTACACCAGCACCATGCCGTCTTCCGGCGTGGCGTCGGACGGGCTGTCCTCCGGGCCAAGCAGGATTTCGTTGTGTGCCTTGCCGCCCGGGATCATCGGGAAGCAGTTCTCCTTGGGGTCGACCAGGATGTCGACGATCACCGGCCGGTCCTTGACCGCCAGCATCTGCTCGATCACGCGGTCGACGTCCGCCACCGTCTCGGCGCGCAGGCCGACGCAACCCCAGGCCTCCGCCAGCTTGACGAAGTCGGGCAGCGCCTCGGAATAGCTCTCCGAATAGCGCGAGCCGTGCAACAGCTCCTGCCACTGGCGGACCATGCCCATGTATTTGTTGTTCAAGATGAACACCTTGACGGGTGCCCGGTACTGCACGGCGGTGCCGATCTCCTGCATGTTCATCAGGAACGACGCCTCACCCGACACGTCCACGACGATGGCGTCCGGGTGCGCCAACTGGGCGCCGATGGCCGCCGGCAGGCCGTAGCCCATGGTGCCCAGGCCGCCCGAGGTGAGCCAGCGGTTCGGCTGGTCGAAGGGCAGGAACTGGGCGGCCCACATCTGGTGCTGGCCGACCTCGGTGGTGATGTAGTGGTCCTTGCCCTTCAGCGCCTCGCGCAGGCGCTCCAGCGCGTACTGCGGCTTGATGACGCTTTCGGTGCGGTTGTAGTTCAGGCAGTTGCGGCGGCGCCAGCCGTCGATCTGCCCCCACCATTCCTTCAGCGCCGCCTGGTCGGACCGCTTCTGCTTGGCCTTCCAGATGCGGATCATGTCCTCCAGCACGTGCGCGCAGTCGCCGACGATGGCGACGTCCACCGCCACGTTCTTGTTGATCGAGCTGGGATCGATGTCGACGTGGATCTTCTTGGAACCCGGCGAGAACTCCGACAGCTTGCCGGTCACGCGGTCGTCGAAGCGGGCGCCGATGTTGATCATCACGTCGCAGCCGTGCATCGACAGGTTGGCCTCGTAGGTGCCGTGCATGCCCAGCATGCCCAGCCACTGCGGGTCCGATGCCGGGAAGGCGCCCAGGCCCATCAGGGTGGACGTGATCGGGAAACCGGTCATCTTGACGAACTGCTGCAGCAGCTTGGCCGCCATCGGGCCGGAATTCACCACGCCGCCGCCGGTGTAGAAGATCGGCCGCTTGGCGTTGGCCATCAGCTCGATCGCCTCTTCGACGCGGGCCAGCTCCGGCTTCACCTGCGGACGGTAGGTCTTGTGCTTCACCTCGACGGGCGGCACGTAGAGCCCTTCCGCGAACTGCACGTCCTTCGGCAGGTCAACGACCACCGGGCCGGGACGGCCGGTGCGCGCCACGTAGAAGGCCTCGTGCAGCGTGCGGGCAAGGTTGTTGACGTCCTTGACCAGGTAGTTGTGCTTGGTGCACGGCCGGGTGATACCGGTCGTGTCGGCCTCCTGGAAGGCGTCGTTGCCGATCAGGTGGGTCGGCACCTGCCCCGACAGGCAGACGATCGGAATCGAATCGCACAGCGCGTCGAGCAAGCCGGTCACCGCGTTGGTGGCGCCGGGGCCCGAGGTCACCAGCACGCAGCCCACCTTGCCGGTGGAGCGGGCGTAGCCTTCCGCCGCGTGCACGGCGGCCTGCTCGTGGCGTACGAGGACGTGCTTGAGGTCGTTCTGCTGGAACAGCGCGTCGTAGATGGGAAGTACCGCACCGCCGGGATAGCCGAAGACGATCTCGACGCCCTGGTCCTTCAGGGCCTTGATGACGATCTGCGCGCCGGTCAGCTTCTGTTCGGGCATGGTTCGACCTTTTTGCTGGCGCCCCCGGATGGGACGTCCTCGTTCGTCCGGCCCGGCCGCGGCGCCAACCTTTACAGGCAAAACAAGGGCTTACCCCCTGCGGCGCGCAACCGGGAGAGGCAAGCTAGACAAAACCAATATGGAAGGTCAACCCATTTTGCGAAGTTTCGAAAAGCTTTTTTGCCACAGCTTTTCCTTTTATTGCGCGGCAGGGCATGGCAGGCATGCGTTTTGATGCGCGACAACACAAAGCCCCTCCCCCAGCCCCGCTGGGGGAGGTTGGGTGGGGGCAAGGTCATTCCGAGAATCCTGGATCTGTAGGTCTCGGCTGGCGGCCGGCGCGTCGAGGATAAACACGAAGATCAAAAGATTAGAAGATCATAAGAAGTTCGGCGCCCGGGACGCTCGCCGGGCCGGCGACAGCCCTTCTGATCTTTTGATCTTCTGATCTTCGTGTTTTCGATCCGCACATTCCCGTCAGCCGATGCATGGTCGAAGCTGGATCCTTGACCAAACCTTGCCCCCACCCAACCCTCCCCCAGCGGGGCTGGGGGAGGGCTTTTCCTTTACGACACGGTCTTCACCAGCTCGCACAGACGCCGCACGCCCTCGCGGATACGTTCCGGGTTGGTGGCGGAGAAGCTCATGCGGATGGTGTTCAGCCCTGAACGGTCGGCGAAGAACGCAGCACCCGGCACGAAGGCGACGTTGGCCTCCTTGATGGCGCGCTCCAGCAGGTGCACGCCGTTGACGCCCTCCGGCAGTTCCAGCCAGACGAACATGCCGCCCTGCGGCCTGGTCCAGGTGATGCCGGCCGGCGCGAATTCCTCCAGCGCCGACAGCATGGCGTCGCGGCGCTCCTTGTAGTGGGCGCGCAGCGTCTTGACGTGACTGTCGAAGATCTCGTGCACCACGTCGTTCAGGACGACCTGATTGATGGTGCTGGCGTGCAGGTCGGCCGCCTGCTTCATGAGGACGAGGCGGTTGATCACCTCCTCGGCTGCAATGACCCAGCCGACGCGCATCGCCGGCACCATGGTCTTGGAGAAGGAGCCACAGTAGATGACGTTGGTCGGCTTGCCGCCGTTGCGCGCCGCGTCCAGCCCGACCAGCGGCGGCAGCGGCTCGCCGTCGTAGCGCAGTTCGGTGTAGGCGGCGTCTTCGACCACCGGCACGCCCGCTCGTGAGCACAGGTCGAGCAGCGCCTCGCGCCGGGCTAGCGACACGGTGACGCCGTTCGGGTTCTGGAAATCGGGCACGAGGTAGAACAGCTTCGGCTTCTCGGCCAGCGCCGCCTCCAGCGCCGCCAGGTCCGGCCCCTCCTCATCCATGGGAATGGAGATGTACGTGGGCTCGTAGGGCGAGAACGCCTGCAAGGCCCCCAGATAGGTCGGGGCGGTCACCACCACCTTATCGCCCGGCCCGATCAGCAGCTTGCCGATGAAGTCCAGCCCCTGCTGCGAGCCGCTGGTCACCAGCACCTCGTCCTGCCCGGCGTCGACGCCGTGCCGGCCCATGTAGGCGCAGATCCACTCGCGCAACGGCGTGTGCCCTTCGGAGATGGTGTACTGCAGCGCCCCGCCGGCCCCGGCGTTGGACTGGAACACTTTCTCGTAGGCGCGCGCAATCGCCGCGGTGGGGAAGAAGTCGGGGTCCGGGATGCCGCCGGCGAACGAGATGATCTCCGGCCGGTTCAACAGCTTCAGCAGTTCGCGTATCTCCGACGCGCTCATGCCGGACACCCGGCCGGCAAACACGTGCCCCCAATCGACAGTCACTTTCCGTCCTCCAGACACTCAATCGCGCAAGCTCTGTTCAAGCGGCCGCAGGATTGCATCACGAAGCGCCGCTGAGTAGAGGGAAGAGACGGCATGGCAGGCATGCGCCGGTTTGTCCAGAAGTTGGCGGCGGAACCACGTCACCTGCCGCTTGGCGTAGTTGCGGGTGGACTGCTGCGCCTTCACGGTGGCCTGTTCCAGCGTCAGTTCGCCGTGCAGGTGCGCCCGCAGCTCCGGCACGCCCAACGCCTTCATCACCGGCAGCTCCGGGTCGAGCCCCAGCGCGTCGAGATCCCGCACCTCGGCCAGCGCGCTGCGTTCCAGCATGACCGTGAAGCGCTTGTCGCACATGGCGTAGAGATCGGCGCGCGGCGGGTCGATGACGTACACCCGGAACCGCAGCCCCGGCGGCGGGCCGTCCGGTGCGGCCGACTGCCAGTCGGTGAGCGGCCGTCCGGTGGCCTCCAGCACCTCCCAGGCGCGCACCAGCCGCGTGGTGTCGCCGGGATTGAGTCGCTCCGACGCCGGGTCGCGCGCCACCAGCTCGGCCCGGAACGCCTCACCGCCCAACGCCGCATGCCGCTCACGCGCCAGCCGGCGGACCTCCTCGGGCACGCTGGGAACGTCGCACAGCCCCTCCATCAGGGCGCGCAGGTACAGCCCGGTGCCGCCGACCACGATCGGCAGCCGCCCCTCCCCGCGCGCCGCGACGATCTCCGCCAGCGCCATGGTCCGCCAGCGCGCCGCCGAGCCGCGCTCCGATCCCGGCAGCACGCCGTAGAGCCGATGCGGCGCGCGCGCCAGATCCTCGGGCCCGGGTCGGGCGGTGAGCACGTCAAGCTCACGGTAGAGCTGCATACTGTCGGCGTTGATGACCGTGCCGCCGAACGCCTCGGCAATGTCCACGGCCAGCCCCGACTTGCCGCTGGCGGTCGGTCCGCCGATGACGACGACGTCGCCTTCCACACCCATGCCCCTGTCCCGGTTGCGTCCAAGAGGCAAGCTAGCGCACCGTGATCTTGCCCGTCATGCCGAACGTGCTGTGCAGCGGCTTGTCGCACTCGAGATCGAAGGTGCCGGCGGCAACCGGGACGAATTCGACCACATAGGTCTGGTGCGCGGGCACATCCAGGTTCACCAGCGCCGGCGTCTCGATGGTGCTCTGTGGCGTCGTCACACGGCGCACCGCAATGTCCTTGAAAAAGCCCTCCGACGTGAAGGTGTGAGACCGCTGACCGATGTTCTCCAGGTTCAGCCGGTAGGGCTGGCCGCGCTCGAAGACCAGGTTTTCCGGCGCGAAAGAGAATTCGTCGAGCTTCACCGTCTGGCTCCTGGCCTTCGACCAGTCGGCGGCGGCGACTTGCGCCCCGACGTCCTGGACATAGCCGGACGGTGGTCGGGTGGCGACCTGCGTCTTTTCCGCACACGCGGCAAGCAGCACGACTGCGGCGAGACCGGCGAACGCACCTGTCCTCATGGCGATCCTCCCGATGACATTTTAGAGGAAGGTTAGGCGTCGCCATCCTACCCGCAATGGTTGGCGCGCCTGCATCGCCTGTGGTAGGGAGCATCGCCTTTCCATTGCCGGTCCGTCCCATGCAAGCCGTCGTCACGCTGATCGTCAATCCCGCCGCCACTCCTGTCGACGGCGATGCCGTACACGCGGTGCGCGCCGCCATGCAGGGGCTGGGCTCCGAAGTGGCAAAGCCGGACTGGCTGGCGCCCGGCACGGCCTGCGACCTCGCGTTCGAGGGCTTGGCGCCGGAGCAGGCGGAGGCCGCGGCGCGCCAGGCGCTGGGCGGCCTGCCCGTGGACGTGATCGCGCAGCCGCGCGCCCACCGCCGCAAGCGCCTGCTGATCGCCGACATGGAATCGACGATCATCCGACAGGAGATGCTGGATGAGCTGGGCGACTATGTCGGCCTGAAGGAGCACATCGCTGGCATCACCGCCCGCGCCATGAACGGTGAGATCGACTTCAAGGCCGCGGTGCACGAGCGCGTCGCCCTGCTGAAGGGCCTGTCGGAGCGCGTGCTGGACGAGGTGTGGGAGCGCGCCGAGCTGATGCCGGGCGCCCGGGAGCTGGTCGCCACCATGCGGGCGAACGGCGCCTTCTGCGTGCTGGTGTCCGGCGGCTTCCGCTGTTTCACCCGGCGGGTCCGGGACTGGGTCGGCTTCGACGAGGACCGCGGCAACGAGCTGGAGGTGGTGGACGGCACGGTGACCGGCCGCGCGGTGGAGCCGATCCTCGACAAGCATGCCAAGCTCGACTCGCTGATGGAGTTCGCAGGATCCCGCCACGTGCCGGTGGCCGAGACCATGGCGGTGGGCGACGGCGCCAACGACCTGCCGATGCTGCTGGCCGCCGGGCTGGGCATCGCCTATCACGCCAAGCCGGTAGTGGCGGCCGAGGCGCGGGCCCGCGTCGACCACGGCGACCTCACCGCGCTGCTCTACGCCCAGGGCTACCGGGCCGCCGAGATTATCAGTCGGTGATCGTCAGCCGGTGATCCGCATCGCCACCTGCTTGGTGAAGGGGCTGACGGCGATCACCTCATAGCGTACGCCGTACGCCTGCACGTACTCCTGGAAGGCCTTGTACTCGTCGTCGCGCCAGGTGCGGTTGCCGATGAACTCGTCGAAGACCAGCACGGTGCCCGGCCGGATGCGCCCGGCCAGCGCCGTCAGCACGGTCTTCGCCGACGAGTAGATGTCGCTGTCCACGTTGACGAAGCGCACCAGCCCGGCATGCGCGGCGAGGAAGGCCGGCAGCGTGTCCTCGAACCAGCCCGCGTGCAGCGCCACGTTCGGCCGCACGGCGGGAAGCTGGCGCCCGGTGGAGAGTACTCCCGGCGGCTCGCTGCCCCACGCCTCCGGCAGGCCCTCGAACGAGTCGAAACCGTGCACCGTCTGGCCGGCCCGTGCCGCAATGCGGTCGATGGAGGTGCCGCGGCGCACGCCGAACTCCAGCACAAGGCCGGGCTGCGTCGCCTCCGACAGCGCGTACTCCAGCAACGGGCCGCTCAGCGCGAACAGGCGTACGTCCGGCGCCAGGGCCGGCCGGACCGCCTCCACCGCGTCCCACAGCGGGCGCCGGCGGGGTTGTGCCGCGATCCGCTCGGCGAAGAGTGCCTGTGCGCCCGCCTCGTCGCCCAGCAGGCGGCGGTAGACGGCGAGCAGCGCCCAGTACTTGCCGTTCGCCCCGGTCTGCGACACCGCCTGCACCAGCCGCCTCAGCGCGTCCTCCGGCCCATTCAGATGCAGCGCCGCCGCATGGCTGCCGAGCCACGCCGCGGCGTGCTCCGGGTCGCGCGCCAGCAGCGCGTCGAAAGCCGCCAGCGCCCCCTCGGCCTGACCCAACGCGTTATGGGCGAGGCCGATCTCGTACAGCAGGTCGTTGCTCGGGGCCGCCACCCCTTCCGCAAGTCGCAGCACGTCGGCGTAGCGCGCGTCGCGCCGGTAGGCGCTGGCCAGCGTGTCCACCAGGCCGGGGAGCCCCGGCGCCAGCGCCGTCACCGTTTCCAGCACGCCGACTGCGCGGTGCGCGTCGCTCGCCGCCAGATGCGCGCGGCCGAGGTGAAACAGCGCCTCCGGATCGCCGGGGGCCTGCGCCAGCGCGCGCCGAAGGTGGGCGAAGGCGCGGGCATGGTCGCGCCGCCCGGCGTGGGCGGCGCCCAGCAGCACGTCGGCGCCGGGTACGCCGGTCAAGCGCTTCAGCGCAGCGTCGAAGCGCCCTTCGGCCAGCATCGTCCGGGCCGCGCGCAGGGGGTCGGTGGTCATACGGTCGCCTTAGATTCCCTCTCCCGCCCCGGGAGGGGGTGGCCGCGCAGCGGCCGGGTGAGAGGGTACAGGCAAGGATCCTTGCAGTTACCCTCACCCTCCCGCTCGTTCCGAGCGGGCCCCTCCCTCTCCCGGGGCTCTCGGCGGCTCTTCGAGCCGCCTGACGCCGTCAGCGCCCGCTCCGCGGGCGCGAGAGGCGGGAGAGGGGTTATAAAAAAGAAAGGCACCGGCGGTTGCCCGCCGATGCCGTTCTTGGTTCGATGCCCGATCAGCCCTGGCCGAGCGGCAGCGCCACGAAGCGCAGGTCGCCCTGGCGGTCGACCAACAGCAGGATCGACTTCTTACCCTGCTCGCGCGCCTTCTGGACCTTCGCGGCGACGTCGGCGGGAGCCTTCACCTCCTCCTGGCCGACCTCGACGATCACGTCGCCGGGGCGCACGCCCTTCTCCGCGGCCGGGGTGCCGTTCGCCACCTCGGTAACCACCACACCCTTCAGCTCCGCCTTCAGCTCGAACTGCTGGCGCAACTCCGGCGTGATGCCGGTGAGCTTCAGACCCAGCGCCTCGGTGGCCTTCGGCGCCGGCCCCTTGGGCTTCTCGGTCTCCTCCGGCACGTTGGCGAGCAGGCCCGATTCCTCAGCCGCCTCCAGCTCGCCCACCTTGACCTGCATGGTCGTCGGCTTGCCCTTGCGCCACACCTCGATCGGCACCGCCTTGTCGATGGCCGTCTCGGCGACGACACGCGGCAGGCGGCGCATCTCATTGATTTCCTTGCCGTCGAACTTGGTCACCACGTCGCCGGCCTGGATGCCGGCCTTGGCGGCCGGGCCGTTCGGCGTGACCGAGGCGACCAGCGCGCCCTTGGGCGACTGCAGGCCGAGGCTCTCGGCGATCTCCGGCGTGACGCCCTGGATGCGCACGCCCAGCCAGCCGCGCTTGGTGCGGCCGAACTCCTTGAGCTGCGCGACCACCGTCTTGGCGATGTTCGCCGGGATGGCGAAGCCGATGCCCACCGAGCCGCCGGACGGCGAGAAGATCGCCGTGTTGATGCCGATCACCTCGCCGGCCATGTTGAACATCGGGCCGCCGGAGTTGCCGCGGTTGATGGCGGCGTCGGTCTGGATGAAGTCGTCGTAGGGACCGGCGTTGATGTCGCGGGCACGCGCCGAGACGATGCCGGCGGTCACCGAGCCGCCCAGGCCGAACGGGTTGCCGATGGCCACCACCCAGTCGCCGACGCGCATGGCGTCGCTGTCGCCGAACGGCACCGCGACCAGCGGGTGCTGCGTCTTGATCTTCAAAAGCGCCAGGTCGGTCTTGCTGTCGCGGCCGACCACCTCCGCCTTGATGTTGGTGTCGTCTTGCAGGATGACGGTGATCTCGTCGGCGTCCTGCACCACGTGGTTGTTGGTGACCACGTAGCCGTTCTTGGCGTCGATGACGAAGCCCGAGCCCAACGAGGTGGAGCGGCGCTGCGGCATGTCCGGCTGCTGGCCGTGGCGGTCGAAGAAGTCCTTGAAGAATTCCTCGAACGGCGAGCCCGGCGGGAACTGCGGGATCTCCGGACGCGAGCCGTCCGGGCGCTGCCCGTCGGGGCCGCCTGGCCGGCCTCCGCGGTCCCCCCGCTGGGGCGCAGCCTGGCTGGTGGAGATGTTGACGACGGCGGGTAGGAGCTTCTCGGCCAGCTCGGAGAAGCCGTTGACGGGCCCGTTCGGGCGGGGCTGGGCTACCGCCGGGCTGCCGACGGTCGCGAATGTCAGCGTGCAGACCAGGGCGGCGACCAGCGGCAGACCGGCCAGGCGGCCCAGCAGGCCGCGTGGCGGGTCGATGGTACGGAAGGCGGTCATATTATTGTTGTCTCGGTTCACTGGGGTGATCTCCCTGCCACGAACGTCCGCGTCTCGTGATCCGGCAAGGCATGCCGAGCCGTCGCGAGCGTCGGCGCGCACTCGTCCTGAATGGCGGATGTAATCCGCGCGCCCAACCTCTTCAAGCGAGCACGCGGATTTCCACCAAACGTCCAGCCGAATATGAAGAAACGAGTATGGTGGAAAAAAGGCGATCCGCAAACCGCTCAAGCGGAGCGCAGCAGCCAGACCAAGCCGACGCCGATCACCGCGGCGGCGAGGCCGGCCGCGCGCATCTGCGTCTCGGGGACGGCCAGCGCCTGTTCGATCATGCGCCGCATGCCGGCCGGAAACAGGGCGTACAGCGAGCCCTCGATCACCAGCATCAGCGCGAGCGCAGTCAGAAGATCTTCCATGGAAGCTTTGCGAATGAGGCGGCCCGCCCCCACCCTGGCCCTTCAGGGGAGGGCCAGGGTGGGGGCGGGCTGCGGGATTACTGCGCCGAGCCGCTGCGCACCGGCGCTGCCGGTGCTCCGCCGCTGGCATCATTGAAGTAGCGGAAGAACTCGCCGGTGGGCGACAGCACCAACGTGGTGTCGTCCTTGTTCAACGCCTTCCGGTACGCTTCCAGCGAGCGGTAGAACGAATAGAACTGCGGGTCCGACCCGGTCGCGTCGGCGATGGTCTTCAGCGCCTGGTTGTCGCCCTCGCCGCGCTGGATCTGCGCGTCGCGCTGCGCCTCGGCCAGGATGACCGTGCGCTCGCGCTCGGCGCGTGCCTTGATCTGCTGCGACTGTTCCTGGCCCTGGGCTCTCGCCTCGGCCGCCTCGCGTTCGCGTTCGGAGCGCATGCGGGCGAAGATCGCCTGGCTGGTCTCCTCCGGCAGGTCGGCGCGGCGGATGCGGACGTCCACGATCTCAATGCCGCGGCCCTTGGCCTCCTGGTTCACCTGGGTGCGGATCTCGTTCATCACCCGCGCACGTTCCTCCGACAGCACGGCCAGCAGCGTCACGCTGCCCAGCACGCGCCGCATCGCCGAGTTGACGACGCTGCCCATCTGGGCGTTCGCCGCCTGCTCCGTGCGCAAGGACTGGAAATACAGCACCGGGTCGATGATGCGGTAGCGGGCGAAGGCGTCCACGTCCAGGCGCTTCTGGTCGGCGAGGATCACCTGCTCGACCGGCGGATCGAGGTCGAGGACGCGGCGGTCGATGTAGACCACGTCCTCGATGAACGGGATCTTGGCGTTGAGACCCGGCTCCTGGATGACGCGCTTGATGGCGCCCAGCTGGACGACGAGCACCTGCTGCGCCTGGGTCACCGTGAACAGCGAGGCAGACGCCACGATGAGCAGAGCCACCAGGACGGTGCCGGCGATGATGAGGCTTCGGTTCATGGCGTCACCTCACTGCGTGCGCTGGCCGGCCTTGGCCGGCGCAGGGGCCGCCACCGGCGGCTGGAGCCTGTCGAGCGGCAGGTAGGGCACGACGCCCTGGCCGCCGCCGACGTCGCCTTCGATGATCACCTTGTGCGTGCCGCGCAGGATCTCCTCCATGGTCTCCAGGTACATGCGCTTGCCCAGGACCTCCTTGGACTGGCTGTAGGCCTGGTAGATCTTGGTGAAGCGCTCGGCGTCGCCCTGCGCCAGGTTGATGACCTGCTCGCGGTAGGCGGAGGCCTCCTGGATCAGCCGCTCGGCCTCGCCGCGGGCGCGCGGGATGACGTCGTTGCGGTACGCCTCGGCCTCGTTGCGCAGGCGCTCGCGGTCGGCGCGGGCGCGCTGCACGTCGTTGAAGGCGTCGATGACCGGGGCCGGCGGGTCGGACTTCTGCAACTGCACCTGGGTGATGGTGATGCCCGACTGGAAGTCGTCCAGCATGGCCTGGAGGAGCTGCTTGGTCGAGGTCTCGATCTGCGCGCGCGCCTCGGTCAGCGCCGGCTGCAGCTCGGTGCGGCCGATGACCTCGCGCATGGCGCTCTCGGCCGCCTTCTTCACCGTGCCCTCGGGGTCACGGATCTGGAACAGGTACTGGCCAGCGTCCTTGATGACCCAGAACACCGTGTAGTCGATGTCGATGATGTTCTCGTCGCCGGTCAGCATCAGCGACTCGTCGGCCACGTCGCGCTCGTTGCGCCGGCCCTCGGTGGCCGAGCGGTAGCCGATCTCGATACGGTTGATTCGGGTCACCTTGGGCAGCAGCACCGTCTCGATGGGGCTGGGAAGGTGGTAGCGCAGGCCCGGCTGTTCGGTGCGCACCCATTCGCCAAAGCGCAGCACCACGCCTTGTTCATCGGGCTGCACGCGGTAGATGCCGGTCAACAGCCAGATCGCCGCCAGCGCGCCGACCACCAGCGCGATGCCCCGGCCGCTCCCCACGCCGCCGGGCATGACGCGCTTCAGCCGGTCCTGGCTGCGCCGCAGGAGATCTTCAAGGTCGGGAGGCTGCGGGCCGCCGCCGCCGGGCGGCCGCCCCCATGGACTCGGTCCCCCGCCACCGCTGGGGGGTGGACCCCAGGGGCCGCCACCGCCGCCCCCACCCTGATTGCTCCAAGGCATTTTCGTTTTCCCCTTCTGCACGCTCTCGATTGCCGGGAGGCCCGGTCTCTTTACCATTATTGACCAGCGGTTCTATAGTGCCCCCTCCCGCTCGGGGCGAACGAACCGACGGATATCCGCCAATATCGGGAAAGAACCGGAGTTTTCAACCATGGCGCAGGTCACCGAGGCGCAGGTTATTGAGGCGCTGAAGACCGTCATCGACCCGGAGCAAGGAAAGGACATCATTAGCCTCAACATGCTCTCCGGCCTCGTCGTACGCGACAGCAACGTGGCCTTTTCCATCGAAGTGGACCCCAAGCGCGGCGCCCAAGCCGAGCCGGTCCGCCACGCCGCCGAGAAGGCGGTGGAGGCGATTCCCGGCGTCACCTCGGTGACCGCGGTGCTGACCGCCGACCGCCCCGCCGGCGCGCCCGCCGCCCCCGCGCGCCAGCCGCAGGGCCACGGCCACGCGCAAGGACACGGCCATGGCCAGCCGCAGAAAAAGATAGTGCCGGGCGTGAAGGCCATCGTCGCCGTCGCCTCCGGCAAGGGCGGCGTGGGCAAGTCCACCACCGCGGTCAACCTGGCCCTGGCCCTGGCCGCCAACGGGCAGAAGGTCGGCCTCCTGGACGCCGACATCTACGGGCCCAGCATGCCGCGCATGCTGAACATCCAGGGCCGCCCGGTCACCCACGACGGTAAGACGCTGGAACCCATGGAGAACTACGGCGTCAAGGTGATGTCCATGGGCTTCCTGGTGCCCGAGGACACGCCGATGATCTGGCGCGGGCCGATGGTGATGAGCGCCATCCAGCAGATGCTGGGCGACGTGAACTGGGGCGAACTGGACGTGATGGTGGTGGACCTGCCGCCGGGCACCGGCGACGCGCAGCTCACCATGTCGCAGCAGGTGCCGCTGGCGGGCGCGGTGATCGTCTCGACCCCACAGGACATCGCACTCCTGGACGCCCGCAAAGGCCTGAACATGTTCCGCAAGGTGGACGTGCCGGTGCTCGGCATCATCGAGAACATGAGCTATTTCTGCTGCCCGAACTGCGGTCATCGTTCCAATATCTTCAGCCACGGCGGGGCGCGCAAGGAGGCGGCGAACCTCGGCACCGACTTCCTGGGCGAGGTGCCGCTGGACATCTCCATCCGCGAGACCTCCGACCAGGGCCAGCCCATCGTTGTCTCGCAGCCCGACTCCGAGCACTCCAAGGTCTACCGCGAGATCGCCCGCAAGGTCTGGGAGAAGGTCGGCGGACAGGCGGCCCGCCAGGGCCCGCGGATCGTCATTCAGTAAGGCGCTCGTTGCCCCCTCCCCGACCCTCCCCCTCGAAGAGGGGGAGGATGCCTTATTCCCTCCCCCGCGCAGTGGGGGAGGGTAAGGGAGGGGGCAATCCTGTCTCACCGCAACCGCCCCGCCGGCGGCAGGCAGTTCCCGATCATCTGATAACAGAGCTGGATGTCTCGGTTCTCGTTGTAGCGCAACTCCGCCACCCGGCCCTGCCGCAGCGCGAAGGTCGCCACGCAGCTGTACTCGGTCGTCCAGGTATCAACTTCGCCAAAGATGCTGAACGGCCCGCCGAAGCCCGGCGGATCGTAGTCGCGGTGGATGTTGATCTGCTCGCGGCCGTAGATCAGGTACTCCGTGCCGTCGGGGCCGACGATGCTGCGCTGGGGCACGCCGGCGCAGGCCAGCAGATCCCCCTTGGGCATGCCCACCAGGGTCTGCTGCGCGCGTATGGCCTGTTCGGCCTGGGGGCCGGCGCAAGCAGCCAGCGCCGCCAGGGCCAGCGACACGATCGTACGCGTCTTCATCCGCGACCTCCCTCGATGGAGACAACGGATCAGGCGCCCCGCCGGCTCAACCGATCAGCAACGAATCGTCTGTGATGTCGGCGCCGCCGCGCTGCTTGGCGAACAGCGCCAGCAGGTGCGGCACGTCCAGCCCGGCGCGCTGCCCGCCGGCCACGTCCAGCACGATTTTGCCCTCGTGCAGCATCACCGTGCGGTCGCCGTAGTCCAGCGCCTGGCGCATGGAGTGCGTCACCATCAGCGCGGTGAGGTTCTTCGACTCGACGATTCGCCGGGTCAGGCCCAGCACGAAGTCGGCCGTCGCCGGGTCGAGCGCCGCGGTGTGCTCGTCCAGCAGCAGGATCTTGCAGCCCGCCAGCGTCGCCATCAGCAGGCTGACCGCCTGCCGCTGCCCGCCGGACAGCAGGCCCATGCGGTCCTGCAGACGATTCTCGAGTCCCAGCCCCAGCTCGGCGATGCGCTCACGGAAGGTGTCGCGCCGGTGGAGGCCCAGCGCCAGCCCCAACCCGCGCTTCGCCCCGCGCGCGGCGGCCAGGGCCATGTTCTCCTCGATGGTCAGCGCCGCGCAGCTGCCCGCCATGGGGTCCTGGAACACCCGTGCCACATAGCCGGCGCGCTTGGGCGTCACCCACTTCGTCACGTCGATGCCGTCGATGGCGACGGCGCCGCTCTCGGCGATCACGTCGCCGGCCAGCGCACCCAGCAGCGTCGACTTGCCCGCTCCGTTGGAGCCGATGACGGTGACGAACTGCCCCTCGGGAATGGTCAGGTCGATTCCGCGCAGCGCGTGCTTCTCCAGCGGCGTGCCGCGGCCGAAGACGACGTGCAGGTTCTTCACTTCGATCATTTCGCCACCTTTGCCGCCTGGACGCCGGCGCGCAGCCGCATGCGCGGCAGGATCAGCGCCACCGCCACCAGCACCGCCGTCACCAGGTTGAGGTCCGAGGCCTGCAGGCCGATGACGTCGGCCGACAGCGCGAACTGCACCGCCAGGCGGTAGAGGATGGAGCCCACCACACAGGCCAGCAGCGCCCCGGCGATGCCGCGCAGCGGCAACACCGTCTCGCCGACGATCACCGCGGCGAGGCCCACCACGATGGTGCCGATGCCGGTGGTCACGTCGGCGAAGCCGTTGGTCTGCGCGAACAGCGCCCCGGCCAGCCCGACCAGCGCGTTGGACAGCGCGATGCCGAAGTACAGGTGGGTGTCGGTCTCGACACCCTGGGCGCGGGCCATGCGCGGGTTGACGCCGGTCGCCCGCATGGCCAGCCCGAACTCGCTGCCCAGGAAGCGCGCCAGCAGCGCCACCACCACCAGCACCACCACGGCCACGAACAACGGCCGCACGACGTGGTCGGGCAGGCCCAGGCCGTAGAAGGGCGTCAGCACCGTGTCCTGCATGATGATGGCGACGTTGGGCCGCCCCATGACGCGCAGGTTCACCGAGAACAGCGCGATCATGGTGAGGATCGAGGCCAGCAGGTGCAGGATGCGGAAGCGCACGTTGAGCAGTGCCGTGACCAGCCCGGCGCCGGCCCCCGCGACCATGGCGGCGAGGCTGGCGAGCCACGGGTTGGCCCCGGTCACGATCATCGTGGCGGCGACCGCGGCGCCGAGCGGGAAGCTGCCGTCCACCGTCAGGTCCGGGAAGTCGAGCACCCGGAACGACAGGAACACCCCCAGCGCCACCAGCGCGTAGACCAGTCCGATCTCCACCGCGCCGAAGAAGGCGATTTCAGTCACTTAACTCGTCCTCTCGTGCCCCCCTCCCAACCTCCCCCCGCTGGGCGGGGGGAGGAGATTTCCCCTCCCCTGCGAAGCGGGGGAGGGGGCAGGGGTGGGGGCAAGTGTCTATCGCTACAGATAGTTACTGCCCGACCGTCTTGGTCGCGCGCTTGGTGACGCTCTCCGGGATGGTCACGCCCATGCTCGCCGCCGCCTTGGGGTTGACGAACAGGTCGGTCCCCTTGGCGAGTGCCACCGGTATGTCGCCGGGCTTCTCGCCCTTCAGCACGCGGGCGACCACCGCGCCGGTCTGCTTGCCGACCTGGAAATAGTCGAAGCCGATGCTCGCCACCGTGCCGCGCGACACGCTGTCGGTGTCGGCGGAGAAGATCGGCAGCTTCGCCTGGGCACCCACCGCGAGCAGTGCCTCCAGCGCCGAGACCACCGTGTTGTCCAATGGCACGTAGATCGCATCGGCCTTGCCGACCAGGCTGCGCCCGGCGGTCTGCACGTCGGAGGACTTGGTGGCCGCCGCCTCGACGACGTTCAGGCCCTTCTTGGCGGCCTCGTCCTTCAGCACCTTGACCATGGTGACCGAGTTGGGCTCGCCAGGATTGTAGATGACGCCCAGCCGCTTTGCGGCCGGCACGATCTCCTGGATCAGCGCCACGTGCTCGCCCACCGGCGCCATGTCGGACAGACCGGTGACGTTGCCGCCGGGCTTGTCCATGCTGCGCACGAGCTGCGCGCCGAGCGGATCGGTGACGGCGGTGAACACCACCGGGATGTCCTTGGTGGCCGCCACCACGGCCTGCGACGAGGGGGTGGAGATCGGCACGATGACGTCCGGCTTCTGCCCGACGAACTGGCGGGCGATCTGCGCCGCGGTGGCCGGGTTGCCCTGCGCCGACTGGTAGTCGACCTTGAGGTTCTGGCCCTGAGTGAAGCCGGCCTCCTTCAGCGCCGCGACCACGCCGTCGCGGGTGGCGTCGAGGGCCGGGTGCTCGACGATGGCGGTGATGGCGACCGACTTCGTCTGGGCGAGTGCCGGCGAGGTCAGCAGCACGGCCGCGATGGCGGCCGGTACGACGCGCGAAATCTTCATGGTCTCGGTCCCCCTTGTCGCGTTTTCTCGGGTGTACGATGATTCCGAATCATGCCGTAAACGCCCTGGTGCCGCCCGTCAACCGATGCGACGGTATGCTAGCAAGAAAGACCACTCCGGCAGGAAGGTTCATGCCCGAAGACATCCGCGACGCCCGCATCCGTGAGCTGGAATCCGCCCTCGACGACATCGCGGGAGAGGCGCGCGCCGGCTCGTATGCGCTGTGCGCCCACGAGCTCCAGATGCGCCTCGAGAACATTGCCCGGCGCATAGAGGCCGTGCGCCCGAAGCAGCCCGGCACCTGATGCCGGACGCTGGCCCGGACACCATATGTGCGCGGGACCGATCACGAGAGACCCGATGGCGCACATACCGGTGGAATCACGCTCCAAACTTTCGGCCGCGCTGCGCGGCTTCGCCCAGACCTGCCCGGCTTGCGGACGCGGCAAGCTGCTGCACCGCTACCTGAAGCCGGTGGACAAGTGCTCCTCCTGCGGCGAGCCCTACGGGCACATGCGCGCCGACGACGCGCCGCCCTGGATGACCATCCTCGTCGTCGGCCACATCGTCGTGCCGCTGCTGCTGTCCGTCGAGCAGGCCTACCATCCCGAGGCCTGGGTGCACTTCGCCATCTGGCCGCTGCTGACGCTCGCCCTGACGCTGGCCCTGCTGCCCCGCTGCAAGGGGCTGGTGCTCGGCGTGATGTGGGCGAACGGGATGCGGGGCGACGAGACTTAAATCGCCCTCTCCCGGCCCAGCCGGGAGAGGGAGGGGACCCACGAAGTGGGGAGGGTGAGGGCAAAGTCACCCCGATAGACCTTGCCCCCTCCTAACCTCCCCCAGCGGAGCTGGGGGAGGGATTTGACGCCTACTCCGCCCGCCCCAGCGACTCCATCAGCTCGCGCCATTCGCGCTTGGACAGGCCGCTGATCTCCTGGGTGACCTGCTCGCCCGACAGCATCCGCTTCACGATCTCCAGGCCGGTGCGCGACAGGTGCGCGCCGCCCATGCGGTATTCAGAGAACGATTCGTACACCGCCGGCACCCAGCGCCTCACTACGTCCAGCATCGCCTCGGCGTACACCCGGATCTCATACTGGGCGTGGCTGTCGGCACGCAGGGACAGGAAGTGCAGCAGGTTGTGCAGGTCCACCTTCCAGTACCACTGCGTGTAGAAGTTCAGCGGCAGGTTCATGCGCGCCAGCTCGCGCGCCAGACCCTGGCGGCTCTCGTCGATGACCGAGCCGTCCTCGCGGGCGTTCAGCAGTTCCTCGTAGTGCGCGTAGCACTGCTCGGAATCCTCGCGCAGGATCTTCAGCACCCGCGCCGCCTCCTCGCCCTCCAGCACGTCGCCGCGGCCCTGGCGGTTGTTGGAGGACTGCGCCCCCAACTGATCGGGCGCCGGAATGTAGAACTCGCGGTCGAGGATGGAGTAGCGTGCCGAGTACTCGTTCACGTTGGCCGTGCGGTGGCGGATCCACTGGCGCGCCACGAAGATCGGCAGCTTCACGTGGAACTTGATCTCGCACATCTCGAACGGGGTCGAGTGGCGGTGGCGCATCAGGTACTTGATGAGGCCGGCGTCCTCGCTGACCTTCTTGGTGCCCTTGCCGTAGGAGACGCGCGCCGCCTGCACCACGGCCGAATCGTCGCCCATATAGTCGATGACCCGGACGAACCCGTGGTCGAGCACCTCGATGGGCTCGTACAGGATCTCTTCCAGCGCCGGCACGGTGGCGCGGCGGGTCTCGGAGGTGACGGCGCGCAGCCGGTCGATCTCGGCGCGCTGATCGGGCGTGATCGGCATGGGCACTCCAGCATATGGGGGGTGGCTCGTGACCCTGTACGCCATTCCTAGACCAGCGCGGGAAAAATGCCACGAAAAATATGTGGCCCGGCGATGGTCGTGGCCCTTCCTTCGCGCCGCGGAAGTGCCTATATTATCCGCGTCGGTAACCCCGACTATGGCGATAAACGCTTTACGGAATAAGCGTTGCGGACCCGGGGGCGGTACCCGGCGCCTCCACCAAATCCCCTCCCTCGCGGGCGGGTTCATGGGGGCGAAATAGGATCGACGCGCGTGGTAAAGGTAAGGTCTTCGCTCGGCATGGTTCCGCCGTTATCGGGCCATTGCAATAGTTGCCAACGACAACGTTGCTCAGGCTCGCCTCGCTGCCTAACGGCGGCTGGTTAGCCTAAATCAATCCCTTCGGGGTAGCACTCGAAGGTGGGGTCCGTGGGCCGCCTAGCAACAGAAGGCCCACACTTACCTTTCGAAGGCCGGCGCAAGAATGGCGAAAGAGCAGCTTCGTTACGACAAGATGGTCGAGACCGCCCTCAGGGGCGTCGTGCGCGATGCGCTCCACCAGGTCGCCGAGCGGGGCCTCCCCGGCAACCACCATTTCTACCTGACCTTCCGCACCGGCTATCCGGGCGTGAACATCCCCGACTACTTGGCCGCCCAGTACCCCAACGAGATGACCATCGTCCTCCAGTACCAGTATTACGGGCTGGAGATCGACGACGACCGGTTCGCCGTGACGCTCAGCTTCAACAACGTGCACGAGCGTCTGGAGATTCCGCTGGGGGCGATCACCACCTTCGCCGACCCGTCGGTGAACTTCGCGCTGCAGTTCCAGCCGGCTCCCCCGGCCGACTCGGCCGAGGTCGCCCGCCTCGGCCGCTCCCCGGACAAGGAGGAGGAGGCGAAGCCCGCAGCGTCGAGCGAGGAGGAGCCGCCGAAGCGCGGCGAAGTCGTCACCCTCGACGCCTTCCGCAAGAAGTAGGCTTCCATGCCGTCGCGGGACGCATTCGCCGACATGGTCTGCGACATGCTGTCCCCGCTGGGCGGCGTGCGTGCGCGACGCATGTTCGGCGGCTACGGCGTGTACCGCGACGGCGTGATGTTCGCGCTGATCGCCGACGGCGAGACCCTGTACTTCCGCACCGACGAGCGTACGCGCCCGGCCTATGAGGCGCAGGGCTTAGCGCCGTTCAAGCCCTTTGCCGACAAGTCCATGCTGATGCCCTACCATCGCCCGCCCGACTCGGCGCTGGACGACGGCGACGAGCTGCTGTCCTGGGCCCGCCCGGCGCTGGAGGCGGCCCTGCGGGCCAGCGCCGCCAAGAAGCCGAAACGCCGCCGGGCGGTCGAGTAGGTCGGGCCAAGCGCCGACGCGGTCCGACATCGTCGCCATGGCCGGCGGTCACCACCAAGGCACCAAGACACCAAGAGGTCCTTGCCGCCCGGATCGCCGCAGGTGGCAAAGGGCTTTCATAGGAGCCAGCATAGGAGCCAGCCGAATCATCGACACCGGCGCTCCACCTCTTCCCCGCTCGGCGCGCCGGTAAGGGCGGGAGGAACTCACCACTGAGACACGGAGACACAGAGAAACGCCATCCTCTGTGTCTCCGTGTCTCAGTGGTTCAAGACTTTCCGGCTCACCCTCCACTCACCGGTATCAATGGTCTTGGTGGTGAATGGTCGGCATGCCAACATCTGTCGGGCCGCCCTACGGTTAGCCCTACCTACGAACTCGGCGACACCGGGATCAGATGTTCTCGGCCATGTGCACAGTGGCGTTGCCGGCCTGGGCGCCGGTGGTGCGCTGGCGGATCTGGCGGGCGAAGCGCACCGGGTTGGGCAGGCGCCAGATCAGGTCGCCCACACCGCCGACCGCGGATGTCGCCTTGCCGATCCCCGCAACGTTCGCCAAGCGGCGGTCGATGAAGGCCCAGGTCTCCTCGTGCCCTTCCGACTGGTCGTCCAGCCAGTAGAAGGTGGCGGTGCTCAGCACCGCGGCGAGCAGCGCACGCTTGGTGTAGTAGTTGAAGTCCGTCGAGTCGTCACCGGCCGCGTACCACATGGCATCGACCGAGCGGTACAGCAGCCGCAGGCCCAGCGCCACGTTCTGCGGCATCGCCAGGAAGGCCATCATCCGGCGCTTCGACTCGCGGTGCGGCTCCAGAATCTCGAAGTGGGTGCGCAGCGCCAGCTTGATCTTCTCGCCCGTGCGCATCTCGGCGATCTGCGGGTGCGCCGCCATCGCCTCGGCCATGCAGCGGTCGGTCCAGGCGCCGAAATGCTCCACCAGTTCCGGCACGCCGCCGGGAAAGGCGCGGTGCGCCATGACCGCGTCGTAGCCCGCCATCTTGGCGCCGTCGCGCAACGCCAGGTCGCTCCAGCCGTCGAAAACGACGTTGGGCAGCGTGGCCAGCAGGATCTCGTCCCGCACCGAATCCATTTCCATCGGCGTGTCCATGCTTATCCCTCCTGCCGGGCCGCCAGGGCGGCGGCGATGTGGTGCGACTCCTCGTTGAAGGCGAGCAGGCGCAGGTCCGGAATGCGGTCGATGTAAAGGATGCCGTCGAGATGGTCGACCTCGTGCTGCACCACGCGGGCGTGGAAGCCCTGCGCCTCGCGCTCGATCAGCGCGCCGTCCGCATCGATGCCGCGGTACAGAATCCGGCTGTGGCGCGGCACCAGCCCACGCAGGCCGGGGATCGACAGGCAGCCCTCCCAGCCCATCTCCATCTCCTCGCCCAGCGGTTCGAACTCCGGGTTGATCAGCACCGTTTCCGGTACCGGGTCGCTACCCGAGCGCTCGGCCGGAACGCGGATGACGATCACGCGCAGCCCCTGGTACACCTGCGGCGCCGCCAGACCCACGCCGGGGGCGTCCAGCATCGTGTCGATCATATCGGCGGCGAGGCGCCGGATCTCCGGATCGGTGGGGTCGCGCACGGGCTCGGCCTTGGTGCGCAGCACCGGATGCCCCATGCGGGCGATCTTCAAAAGGGTCATGCCTCATTATCTGGGACCAAGCGGTGTCTCGGCAACCGGCATCCACCGCTTGGGAACAACGGCGGGGAACCGGCATCCGATTCAAACCTTCCCTTCCGTGGCGAGGCATGATACACAAATGCCGCTGATGGGGTGCGCCCGGTTGCGCATCCCCTCTTATTGCTTGGCGAAACCATGGCTCCTTCGGGCGCCACAGAAGGGATGACGGTCAACCGTGCAAGTTCTGGTCCGTGACAACAACGTCGATCAGGCCCTCCGCGCGCTGAAGAAGAAGATGCAGCGCGAGGGCATTTTCCGGGAGATGAAGCTGCGCCGGAACTACGAGAAGCCCTCGGAGAAGCGCGCGCGCGAGAAGGCTGAGGCGGTGCGCCGCACCCGCAAGCTTTTGCGCAAGCGCATGGAGCGCGAGGGCTACTAATCGTAGCAGCCGGGCGCGGGATCTCCCGCTCCCGCCCTTCGATGCGTCAAGCCTGCCGCCCCGTGCCTGCACGAGGGCGGTTTTGGCGTTTATGGCCACGCCGATCCGGAGCCCGCCCGTGAGCACCGTCACCCAGATCCGCCGCATCGGCGTTCCGGAACTGCGCGCCCGCAAGGGCGGCGGGACGCCCGATGGACCTATCGTCTGCCTGACCGCCTACACCGCCCCCATGGCGCGGCTGCTGGACCCGCACGTGGATCTGCTGCTGGTCGGCGACTCGCTGGGCATGGTGGTCTACGGCTACGATTCGACCCTGCCCGTCACGCTCGACCTGATGATCGCCCACGGCGCCGCCGTGGTGCGCGGCAGCGCCCGCGCCTGCGTCGTCGTCGATCTGCCCTTCGGCACCTACCAGGAATCGCCCCAGGCCGCCTTCCGCACCGCGTCGCGCGTACTGGCCGAGACCGGCGCCCAGGCGGTGAAGCTGGAAGGCGGGGCGGAGATGGCCGAGACGGTGGCCTTCCTCACCACCCGCGGCGTGCCCGTGATGGGCCATGTCGGCCTGCTGCCGCAGTCCGTCAACGCGCTGGGCGGCTACAAGGCGGTCGGCCGCGACCCCGCCTCGGCCGAGCGCATCCGCGCCGACGCCCGCGCCATAGCCGAGGCCGGCGCCTTCTCCCTGGTCATCGAAGGCACGGTCGAATCGCTGGCCCGCACCATCACCGAAGAGGTTGCCGTCCCCACCATCGGCATCGGCGCCTCGCCCGCGTGCGACGGCCAGGTGCTGGTGAGCGACGACCTACTGGGCCTGTTCGCCGAGTTCACCCCGAAGTTCGTCAGGCGCTACGCGCGATTGGGCGAACAGGTCTCCCGCGCCGCCGCCGACTACGCCGCCGACGTGAAGGCCCGGCGTTTTCCAGGCGAGGAGCACTGCTTCGGGGTGAAGAAGGGGTGACACCTGCTTATTTCCCTCTCCCGCCCCGGGAGAGGGAGGGGCCCGCTCGAAGAGCGGGAGGGTGAGGGTAAGTGCAAGGATCCTCGCCGGTACCCTCACCCGGCCCTTCGGGCCACCCTCTCCCGGGGCGGGAGAGGGTTACACCCCCCTGAAATGAAGCGAGGGGGCTGCGCCCCCCCGCACTCCCGCGTAAGGCCTATGGCCCCTTACGCGTGCTCCATGGACTTGACGACCTCTTCGGTAACCTTCTTGGCGTCGCCGAATAGCATCATGGTGTTGGGGCGGAAGAACAGCTCGTTCTCCACACCCGCGTACCCCGAGGCCATCGAGCGCTTGATGAAGAACACCGTCTTGGCCTTCTCCACGTCGAGGATCGGCATGCCGTAGATCGGGCTCTGCGGGTCGGTCTTGGCCGCCGGGTTGGTGACGTCGTTGGCGCCGATCACGAACGCCACATCCGCGGTGCCAAAGTCGCGGTTGATGTCCTCCAGCTCGAACACCTCGTCGTACGGCACGTTGGCCTCGGCCAGCAGCACGTTCATATGCCCCGGCATGCGCCCGGCCACCGGATGGATGGCGTACTTCACCTCCACCCCTTCCTTCTTCAGCAAATCGGCCATCTCTCTGAGCGCGTGCTGCGCCTGCGCCACCGCCATGCCGTAGCCCGGCACGACGATCACCGACTGCGCGTTCTTCATGATGTACGCCGCATCCTCCGGCGAGCCTGGCTTCACTGTCCCACGCTCGCCGCCGGCGCCGGCCGCCGGGCCGGCCGTCTCGCCGCCGAAGCCGCCGAGGATGACGTTGAAGATCGAGCGGTTCATGCCCTTGCACATGATGTAGGACAGGATCGCACCCGAGGAGCCGACCAGGGCGCCCGTGACGATCAGCAGATTGTTCTGCAGCGTGAAGCCGATGCCCGCCGCCGCCCAGCCCGAGTAGCTGTTCAGCATCGAGATCACCACCGGCATGTCGGCGCCGCCGATGGGCAGGATCAGCAGGAAGCCCAGCGCCAGCGACACCAGGATCAAGAGCCACAGCGCCGCGTCGGCGTTGGACTGCATCAGCCAGATGATCAGCAGGATCGCCAGCACGCCCAGGCCGGCGTTCAGGTGGTGCTGGTAGGGAAACACCAGCGGCTTGCCACTGACCAGCCCCTGCAGCTTGGCGAACGCGACGACCGAACCGGTGAAGGTGATGGCGCCGATGGCGGTGCCCAGGCTCATCTCCAGCAGCGAGCCCTTGAGGATGGCGCCGCGCATGCCGATGCCGTAGGCCTCCGGCGCATAATACGCGGCCAGCGCCACGAACACCGCCGCAAGACCGACCAGCGAGTGGAAGGCGGCGACCAGCTGCGGCAGCGCCGTCATGACGATGCGCCGGGCGATGACGTAGCCGATGCCGCCGCCGATGGCGATGCCGAGGATGATCAGCCAGTAGGACTGCACCACCGGCAGCGCCAGCGTGGTGACGATGGCGATGGCCATGCCGGCCATGCCGTAGATGTTGCCCTGGCGCGAGGTCTCCGGGCTGGAGAGGCCGCGCAGCGCCATGATGAAGCAGACCGCGGCGACCAGGTACAGGAGGGCCGAAAGCGTTTCCATCTCACTTGCCCTTCTTCTTGAACATGCTGAGCATGCGCTGGGTGACCAGGAAGCCGCCGAAGATGTTCACCGAGGCGAGGATGACGGCGAGGAAGCCCATCACCTTGGAGAAGCCGAGCAGGGCTGGGCCGGCGGCGATCAGCGCGCCGACGATGATCACCGAGGACACCGCGTTGGTCACCGCCATCAGCGGCGAGTGCAGCGCCGGCGTCACCCGCCACACCACGTAGTAGCCGACGAAGCAGGCCAGCACGAAGACGGTGAGGCCGACGATGAAGAAGCTGCCGTGATTGGCGGCCTCGGCGGCCGGGCCGGCCTGAAGGGCGACCTGCGCCGCCAGCTCGTCGGCCTGCTGGGAGAGCGCCCCCAAGGTCGCCTTGAGGTCGGCGATGCGGTTGGACAGTTGCGTCTGGTCCATGGGTGGGTCTCTCCCTTAGGCGACCGGAGCGGCGGCGAACGCCGGGTGGACGACCTGACCGTCGCGGGTCAGCGCGATGGCCTGGACGATCTCGTCGTCCCAGTTGAGGGTAATACCCTTCTCCTTGTCGTGCAGCGACTGGAGCAGGGCGAGCAGGTTCTTGGCATAGAGCGCCGAGGCGTCCACCGCGATGCGGCTCGGGTAGTTCAGGTGCCCGATGATCTTGACGCCGTTGGCCGTCACCACCGTCTCGCCGGGTTTCGCACCCTCGACGTTGCCGCCCTGCTCGACCGCCAGGTCGACGATCACCGAGCCCGGCTTCATCGAGGCGACGTGCTCCGCGGTGACCAGCACCGGCGCCTTGCGGCCGGGGATCAGCGCGGTGGTGATGACGATGTCCTGCTTCTTGATGTGCTCGGCCACCAGCGCCGCCTGCTGGCGCTTGTAGTCGTCCGACATCTCCTTGGCGTAGCCGCCGGCGGTTTCCGCCTGCTTGAACTCCTCGTTCTCCACCGCGACGAAGCTGCCGCCCAGCGACTTCACCTGCTCCTTCACCGCCGGTCGGACGTCGGTGGCGGAGACGATGGCGCCCAGGCGCTTGGCGGTGGCGATGGCCTGCAGGCCGGCGACGCCGACGCCCATGATGAAGGCGCGCGCCGGCTGCACGGTGCCGGCGGCGGTCATCATCATCGGGAAGGCGCGGGTGTACTCGCTGGCGGCGTCGACCACCGCCTTGTAGCCGGCGAGGTTGGCCTGCGAGGACAGCACGTCCATGACCTGGGCGCGGGTGATGCGCGGCATGAACTCCATGGCGAAGGCGTTGACCCCGGCGTCGGCGTAGGCCTTGATGTGGTCGCGGCTGGCGTGCGGGTTGAGGATGCCGAACAGCATGGCACCGCGCTTGATCAGCGCCAGCTCGTCCACACCGCCCTCGGCGGCGGTAAGCGGGCGCTGCACCTTCAGTACGATGTCGGCGTCCTGGAGCACTGCCGCCTCATCCGGCGCGATGGTGGCGCCGGCGGCCGCAAAGGCGTCGTCGGTGATCGCGGAGCCCAAACCGGCGCCGGTCTCCACCACAACGTCGAGCCCAAGGCCCTTGAGTTTTCTCACCGTCTCGGGTGACGCCGCGACGCGTGCCTCGTTTGGACGTCGCTCTTTCGGTATGGCGACTTTCATTCTCTGCTCCTTCCCGCGAGATCCGATATCGAAAGCGATCTGGTCCTTGGATAGGCATCTTTGCCGTATTCCACCCGGCTTGTGAAGCTGCACCCTTACCGCACGGCCCGGACGTAGGACGGTTTCCCACAGAGTGGAAACGGCCCGGGTGGAAACGGCCCGGGTGTAAGACGGTTTCCCACAGAGTGGAAAGCGTAGCGATCCGACTTTAGCCTGAGGTGGGTCATAGGCGGGTTGGCAGTGACAAGCGCGAAGGGATATCGCTGGACGCTTGCTAACGCCAATTTGCGCCGATATCGTCGCCGCTCCAAACGAGATCCCGTTACCGTGCGAGGGGTTAGCCATCATGTCCGACGTCGGCGGCATCGCCGTGGATCGCCTCCGTTCCTTCATTGAGCGCATCGAGCGCCTCGAGGAGGAAAAGAAGGGCCTCCAGGACGACATCAAGGAAGTGTACGCCGAGGCCAAGGGCACCGGCTTCGACGCCAAGATCATGCGCCAGATCATCCGACTGCGCAAAATGGACAAGGCCGACCTGCAAGAACAGGAAGCCATCCTGGAATTGTACAAGCAGGCGCTCGGCATGGCCGAGTGAGGCAAGGGGCCGCCCGGCCCCTGCCTGACTTCTTCCCCGCGACTCGGGTTCGGTGGAACGTTCTACTTCGCCCCGTGCCCCGTCGGCGCCCCATGCAGGGTGCGCAGTTCACCGCCCGCCTGGCGCAGGATCGACCATGCCGCCGACAGCGACAGACCGGCGATGCCCGCGGCCACCACGAGGTCGGGCCAACCGGCCTCCGTCGTCCAGACACCGGCCGCCGCCATCATCACCGTGACGTTCGCCAGCGCGTCGTTGCGCGAGCACAGCCAGACCGAGCGCATGTTGGCGTCGCCGCGCCGGCCAGCGAACAGCAGCGCCGCCACCGACACGTTGGCGGCCAGCGCCAGCAGGCCGACCAGGCTCATCACCGGGGCGTCCGGCACCACGCCGGCGGTGGCGTTCCACAATGCCGTGCCGATCACCCACAGCCCCAAGGCGCCCAGCGACAGCCCCTTCACCAGGGCGGCATAGGAGCGCCATTCCAGCGCCATGCCCAGCACGAACAGGCTGATGCCGTAGTTGGCCGCGTCCGCCAGGAAGTCGAGTGCGTCGGCGCGCAACGCCATGGAGTCCGCCCGGAAGCTCGCCGCCATCTCCACCGCGAACATCAGCGCGTTGATCACCAGCGCCGTGCGCAGGATGCGCCGGTAGTCCGCCCGCGGACCGCCGCCCCGCACCCCGCCGCCCGCACCACACGAACCGCCGCAGCAGTCGCCCATCGCCTTGCCTCACACGAAACCGAATCCGCCCCCAGCATAGGCGCGCGGTACCCGAAGGTCCAGCCACGCACTAAAGACATCACTAATACTCCCCCTCCCCTTGCGCCATTGCGACGTCGGGACGGTGCGATAGATGATTGGTGGACGGAACCGACCATTGGTCGCAGGGACACTATCGGGGAGACGAGGCCATGAGCACCATCGCCGACGTGTTGGGGAACAAGGGGCACACCATCGTGTCGATTCTGCCGACCGAGACGGTGCACGACGCCGCACGGCTGCTGACCCTGAGGCGCATCGGCGCCGTCGTCGTGCGCGACCGCCGCGGCAAGCTGGTGGGCATCCTGTCGGAACGCGACATCGTCCGCGCCATTGCCGACCGCGGCGAGGATGCGTTGGAGGAGAAGGTCGAGGACTTCATGACCAAGGAGGTCAAGACCTGCCAGCCCAAGGATTCCATCAAGGACCTGATGCAGATGATGACCATCCGCCGTCACCGGCACGTGCCGGTGTGCAACGAGCTGGGTGACCTCGTCGGCATCGTGTCGATCGGCGACGTGGTGAAGGCCCGCCTGGACGAACAGGCACACGAGGTGGCGGTGCTGCGCGACCTGACTCTGGTGAAATGACGGGTGCGAAGACGATTTATAGCGTTTTCCAAACGGTGTGAACGTCCTTATACGGTAATGACCGGGTCAAGCCCGGCCATTACCGTAGAGAAAAGTTCAGACCAGTGAGAAACTGCTCTAACCACGAAAGGCCTAGAGCGGCCGGATCCAACCTCTGTATCTTTTCTGGTTCACATTGCTTTGCCGGAGCGTCACCCCGGCTTGCCCTCTTTCCGGTTGCGCGGCCGTTTGTCGGCGTTGTCTCTCGGCGTGGGCGGGGCGGCGTGCTGGTCCGGCAAGTCGCGGCGTTGACCGGTGTCCTCGCCGACCGTCACTGTCGTTTCCGGACCGCCGGCTGAGTTCGCCGGCGCGTCCGTGTAATCCCCGGTAGGCACCCCCATACCCTGCCCGGCGCGCCCGGGGGTAACCGGACCGCCACCCTCGGAATCCATATCGGGGATCGGTTCGTTCCGGGTGGTCTGCTCCCGGCGCTTGCGGTCGTCCTGATCGGCCATCCCGTCCTCCCAAAGCGATCTCCTCCGGGCCAACATCCCCACCGGGCGGGAGTTCCACCCGGCGACCATCCCCGCCCGCATGGGAGATTGGGCCGGGAATGGCGCTAACTCCTCTCCGCGTCCTGTCCTGGCAGCCTCCATCGACGATATTGCCGGTTTGACGATTCACGACGATCGAGTCGACCGCCCCCCATGGACCACCTCATGACCCTGCGTTCCCTTGCCCGCGTGACGATCCTCGTCGCCGACGACAACGATCTGTTGCGCCGCGGCCTCAAGGAGATGTTGAGCCTGTGGGGCATCAGCCGGGTGGCGACCGCCGCCGACGGCATGGAAGCCAAGACCGTCCTGTGCCGCGGAGGCATCGACCTGGTGGTGGCCGATTGGGTCATGGGGCCGGTGGACGGTGCCGGCCTGCTGCGCTGGATCCGCCACGCGCCCGATAGCCCGTGCCACGACCTGCCCGTCATCGTGCTGACCGCCCGGGCCGACGTGCCGACGGTACGCGCCGCCTGGGACGCGGGCGCCGACGCAGTGCTCGCCAAGCCGGCGTCGGCCGTGGTGATCGCCCGCCGGATCGAGGCGGTGCTGCGCCGCCCGCCCCGCACCGCCGCGCACCGCGCCCGCTACGCCGAACCGCCGGGCGATGACACGCGGTTCCCCCACCTCGCCCCCGAGACCCGCGCCACGCCGGCTGGCGGACACCGTCCCGACGGCACGCTGCACCTGCCCACCCCCGGCGCCTCGCCGACCGACCGCGAGCGCCGGTTGCGGCTGCTCATCGTGCTGGACCGGCTGAAGGCGATGCTCGACAAGCCCGGCGTGACCGCCGCCGCCCTGCGCGTCGTCGCCGCCGACCTCCAGTACGGCACCCTCGGCGACGCGGCCATGGAGGAGATCGCCCGCTCCTTCGCCCGCTGCGTGTCCAAGGTGGACCCGTTCGTGCCGGTCTTTCTCGACGCTCTGCGGGCGCACCACGCGGGCCTGCGCTGGCTGGCGGTGCGCGACCGGGAGACCCTATCCGCCGACGCCAGCCTCGTCGTCTGCCTGAGCGCCAGCGTCGATTCCCTGGTGAAGCGCCATCCCATCGTCGAGGGCATCGCCTGGGAAGAACCCGAAGCCCCCGCACCCCCCGCGGCACACGGTTGAGCTGACGGCCATAGCTCGGACCGGTAATTTCCTTTCGCCCGAAGAATCCCTATATTCAATATCGACGGAAACCCGTCCGCCGACCGTTCCTTGCTTTTTCATGCGGCACCCCGGCCGGCAATGGACGAATACGACAGCAAGGGTTACCTTTCTGTCGATCGAACATAAGAAATGCGCGGACAACAGCGCACCGCTACGGGGAAGGAAAAATGGCTCTCGCCACCGTGACTCTCGACGACAAGTACGCGCTCGAGCAGGGGCGCGTCTATCTCACCGGTATCCAGGCGCTGGTGCGCCTGCCGATGATGCAGCGTCAGCGCGATCTGGCCGCCGGGCTCAACACCGGGTGCTTCATCTCGGGCTACCGCGGGTCGCCGCTGGGCGGGCTCGACCAGAACCTGTGGAGCGCCAAGAAGTTCCTGGCAAAGAACCACATCATCTTCCAGCCCGGCGTGAACGAGGAGCTGGGCGCCACCGCCGTGTGGGGCAGCCAGCAGATCGGCATGTTCCCGGGCGCCAAGTATGACGGTGTCTTCGCCATGTGGTACGGCAAGGGCCCCGGCGTCGACCGCTCGGGCGACGTGTTCAAGCACGCCAACGGCGCCGGTACGTCGCGCCACGGCGGCGTGCTGGTGCTGGCCGGCGACGATCACAACGCCAAGTCTTCCACCTTCCCGCACCAGTCCGAACACGCCTTCATGCACGCCATGATCCCGGTGCTGAACCCGGCCGGCGTGCAGGAGATCCTGGACTACGGCCTGATCGGCTGGGCGATGAGCCGCTATTCCGGCTGCTGGATCGCCATGAAGACGATCGCCGAGACGGTGGACACCTCGGCCTCGGTCTATGTCGATCCGCACCGCGTGCACCCCATCATCCCCGAAGATTTCCCCATACCCGTGGGAGGCCTGAACATCCGCTGGCCGGACCCGCCGCTGGAGCAAGAGCACCGGCTGATGCGGCACAAGCTGTACGCAGCATTGGCCTTCGCCCGCGCCAACAAGCTGGACAAGGTGGTGATCGCCAGCCCGCGTCCGCGCTTCGGCATCGTCACCACCGGCAAGAGCTATCTGGACGTCCGCCAGGCCTTTGAGGAGCTGGGCATCAGCGAGGAGATGGCGGCGGACCTGGGCATCACCGTCTACAAGGTTGCCATGCCCTGGCCGCTGGAGCGCGAGGGCGCGCGCCACTTCGCCGAGGGCCTGGAAGAGATCATCGTCGTCGAGGAAAAGCGCGCGGTGATCGAGAACCAGCTCAAGGAACAGCTCTACAATTGGAACCCCGACGTGCGTCCGCGCGTGGTGGGCAAGTTCGACGAGAACAACGACTGGATCCTCCCGTCTGCCGGCGAGCTGTCGCCGGCGCAGATCGCCGTGATCATCGGCCGCCGCCTGCTGCGCTTCGTCGACAACGAGCGCATCAAGCAGCGCGTCGAGTTCCTCGATGCGCAGGAGAAGCAGAAGGCGCACGTGGCGCGCATCGTCCGCAAGCCGACGTTCTGCTCGGGCTGCCCGCACAACACGTCGACCGTGGTGCCGGAGGGCAGCCGCGCGCTGGGTGGCATCGGCTGCCACTACATGGCGACGTGGCTCGACCGCAAGACCGACACCTTCACCCAGATGGGCGGCGAGGGTGTGCCGTGGGTCGGCCAGGCGCCCTTCACCGAGGAGAAGCACCTGTTCGCCAACCTCGGCGACGGCACCTACTACCACTCCGGCATCCTGGCGATCCGGCAGGCCATCGCCGCCGGGGTGAACATCACCTACAAGATCCTGTTCAACGACGCGGTCGCCATGACCGGCGGCCAGCCGGTGGACGGCACGCTGACCGTGCCGATGATCGCCAAGACGCTGATGGCCGAAGGCGTCAGCCGCATCGTCGTGGTCTCCGACGAGCCCGAGAAGTACGGCACTGATTCCGGCCTGCCGCCCTTCACGGCGGTCGAGCACCGCGACGACCTCGACCGGATCCAGAGGGAGCTACGCGAGCAGGGCGGCGTCAGCATCCTGATCTACGACCAGACCTGCGCCACCGAGAAGCGCCGCCGCCGCAAGCGCGGCAAGATGCCCGACATCGCCAAGCGCACGGTGATCAACGAGCTGGTCTGCGAAGCGTGCGGCGACTGCTCGGTCAAGTCCAACTGCGTGTCGGTGATCCCGGTGGACACCGAGTTCGGCCGCAAGCGGCAGATCGACCAGTCCACCTGCAACAAGGACTTCTCCTGCGTGAAGGGCTTCTGCCCGAGCTTCGTCACCATCCACGGCGGCAACCTGCGCAAGCCGAAGCCGGTCGCCAAGACGGGCATCGACGCCGCCGACCTGCCCCTTCCCGTGCTGCCCTCCATCGAAGAGCGGCCATGGAGCATCTACATCACCGGCGTCGGCGGCACCGGCGTGGTGACCGTGGGCGCACTGCTCGGCATGGCCGCGCACCTGGAGGGCAAGGGGGTCGGCGTGCTCGACATGACCGGCCTCGCCCAGAAGGGTGGCGCCGTCACCAGCCACATCCGCATCGGCAAGGCGCCGGAGGACATCCACTCCGTGCGCATCGCCGCCGGCGGGGCGGACGCGGTGTTGGCCTGCGACGTGGTGGTGGCCGCGGCCGGCGACGGCCTGTCGAAGATGGTCCCCGACCACACCCGCGCCGTGGTCAACACGCACGAGCTGATCACCGCCGACTTCACCAAGCAGCGCGACCTGACGGTGCCTGTCGCCGACCTCGTGGGCGACATCGAGAGGGCTTGCGGCGGCAAGGACCATGTGTCGGCAGTGGACGCCACCGAGCTGGCCACGGCGCTGCTCGGCGACAGCATCGCCTCCAATCCGTTCATGCTGGGCTTCGCCTGGCAGAAGGGGCTGATTCCCCTGTCGGCCGACGCGATCCTGAAGGCCATCGAGCTGAACGGCGCCGCGGTGGAGATGAACCGCCAAGCCTTCCTCTGGGGGCGCCGTGCCGCGCACGACCTCGCCTCCGTCCAGGCCGCCGCGACGCCGCCCGAGGCCGCGGGCCAGACGCCCATCGAGGAGCAGCACCGCCTGTCCGAGACGCTGGAGGAGGTGATCGAGCGCCGCACGCGCTTCCTCACCGACTACCAGGACGCGGCCTACGCCTCCCGCTACCACGCGACGGTGGATTGGACGCGCCGGGTGGAGGGTCAGGCGGTGCCGGGCTCGACCGTGCTGACCGAGGCGGTGGCCCGCTCGCTGTTCAAGCTGATGGCCTACAAGGACGAGTACGAGGTGGCGCGCCTCTACACGGACACCGGCTTCTTCGACAAGCTGGACCGCATGTTCGAGGGTGACTGGAAGATCGAGTTCAACCTCTACCCGCCCATCCTCGGCGAGGAGACCAAGGACGGGCAGGAGCCGAAGAAGCGCACCTACGGCCCCTGGATGCGCAAGGCGATGGTCTGGCTCGCCAAGGGGCGGCGCCTGCGCGGCACCATCCTCGACCCGTTCGGCTGGCTGCCCGAGCGCAAGATGGAGCGCCAGCTCATCGCCGACTTCGAGGCGACGGTGGGCGGGATGCTGACGACGCTCAACCGCGAGAACCTCGGCCTCGCTGTGGAGATCGCCAAGCTGCCGCTGGAGATGCGCGGCTACGGCCACATCAAGGAGCGCAACGTAGCATCCGCCAAGGCCCGCGAAGCCGAACTCCTGCGAGCCTACCGCCAGCCCGCCACCCCGCAGCCGCTGGCGGCGGAATAACAGGGAAGCACTTGCCCCCACCCTTCCCTCAGGTGGGTGGGGGTGGGGGGTAAGGTTGGGGTGGGGGCAAGTGCTACTCGACGCTACGCCGCCCTCGTCGCGGCAAGTTCGGCGTAGCGGGTGTAGAGAACGCTTTCCTCCTTGTGCCAGCGCAGGAACAGCGCGGCCGACAGGCGGCCGAAGTCGCGGGCGTATTCGATCCCCGAGCCGCCGTCCTTGTACTTGTCGAAGAACGCCAGGATATCCTTGCTGATGGCCGTCATCTCGGCGGCGAACTGCGTCGCCAGGCGCCCGGCGTCCGGCTGCCCGGCGGAAGCCGCCAGGAAGGCCGGATAGAACTCCCGATCCTCGTGTGCGATGTGGTCGAGGAAGACCTGACGCGCCCCGCGCAACGCCCGCCGCCCCTCCTCCGTGCCGATCCCCAGAATCTTCACACGCTCCAGCAGCTCCTTGAGCTGCTCGTGCTCCTTCTTCAGGCTGCGAACCAGATCCGTCATGTTCGTTCCCCTTGCGTTAATATGTATTTATGATGCATATTATGACGGGCAGGTGACATGCCATTTGCGAAAGGCCGCTATGCAATTTCTGCGTGTCTTCGCGCTATATTATTCGCCTTTTATTGCATGTTTGCGGCGGCGAGGATGCGGGATGCAGATCACGCGCTACACGGACTACGGCATTCGGGTGCTAGCCTACTGCGCGCTCAAGCGCGGCGAGCTGGCGACCACGCAGGAGATCGCCGATCGGTACGGCGTCTCCGGCAACCATTTGGTCAAGGTGGTGCAGGAGCTGAGCCGGCTCGGCTACCTGGACGCGGTGCGCGGCAAGGGCGGCGGCATCCGGCTCGCCCTCGCGCCGGAGTCCATCAACCTCGGTACGTTGGTGAGGCAGCTCGAAGATCTGGAGGTGGTCGAGTGCTTCGAGGCCGGCAACGCTGCCTGCCGCATCACCCCGGCCTGCCGCCTCCAGGGCATCCTGGGCGAGGCGCTGCGCGCCTTCATCGGCGTCCTGTCGCGTCACACGCTGGCCGATGTGGTGGCCCCACGCGGCGAGTTGGCTCGGCTCCTGGACCTGCCGAACGGCTGAAGCCACGCCCGCGCGTGGACTTGGGAACACTGTCAACCCTTCCGGGTTTCTTTCACAAACCGGGAGGATTTGCCATGCCGACCAAGACCAGCAAGACAACCGGCTCCACCAAGCAGGACCAGCCGAAGAAGACCGTCGCCCCAACCAAAACGACGAAGGCCAAGACGACGAAGGCGGCAACCGCCAAGCAACCGGCCCGCAAAACCGTCGCCACCAAGACCGCCACCTCAAAAGCCACCGCCCCCAAAGCTGCACCAAAGCGCCCCGCCAAGGCCGCGCCGCAGTCCACCATCTCCGACACGGTGCGCGCGGTCGTCGACACCGCGGCGGCCATCGTCGGCGCGGCGATGACCGTTCACGGCGCCGCCACCAGCAGCAAGAAGGGTGGCAAGACTGCCAGGAAGGTCGGCCGCGCGCTGGAGGTCGCGAGCGGCTTGACCGCCGCCGCCACGGCCCTCGTCGACCTGAACCGGGCCGCCCCCAAGGCGCTGGAAGGGCTCAAGCACATCGGCCCGAAGCGCGCCCGGAAGATCGTCGAGGCCCGCCCCTTCACCTCGGTGGACGACTTGGTGACGCGCAAGCTGCTGCCAAAGAAGGCCGTGGAAGAGCTGCGCGAAAGACTGAGCGTCTCACGCGACTGACCGGGATCAATCGGCGGGCCCGGGAGTGCGGGTAGAGTTCCCGATGAAAGGAACTCCGATGCCCAAGAGTTTCATCGTTGCCCCCCTCCGGCCGGAGCACGTCGATCAGGCGCTCCCCGTCGTCCAGGCCCTGCGTCCGTCCATGACGGCGGCGGAGTGGCGTGGCATGGCCGAGGATTTCGTGGCACCGGAGGTTTCCGACGCCTCCGCGTCCAGCGGCATCGTCACATGCCGCACCGGCGGCGGCCACATCCGCGGCCTGTTCTGCTACGCCCTCGCCGCCGACGCCGAGGGGCGGCGCCTGAAGATCGGACCGTTCATCGCCGCCGGCCTGTTCGACGCGCACGCCACAGCGAGCGGTCTGCTGGAGGCCATCGAGCACCTTGCCGGGCGCTTGGGGGCGCGGGCGGTTGAGGTCGACGCAACGAATTGCCGGGTTGCCTCGACGGCACCGCGCCCGACGCTCGAAGACCTGTTCCTGGCGAACGGCTATCGCCTCGCCGGCCGCACCCTGCTCAAGACCGCCAGCACGCCCGCGCAACTCCGCACGATCGGGAGCGCGTGAACGCCCGCAGCTCCATCCCGGCGCCCTACCCCTGCGCGGCCATGTCCTCCAGGGCGGCGGGGTCGTTCAGGCGGATGCGGACGGCGGAGACGCGGTCGATCAGGCCGGCGTCCTCCAGCTTGCGGAACTGGCGCGACAGGGTTTCCGGCCGCAGGCCGAGGTAGGCGCTCATGTCCATCTTCTGCATGGGCAGGAAAACGGTCGGCGCCGCCGCGTCGGCCTCCGGCGAGCGACGCGCCAGCGCCAGCAGAAAGGAGCAGATCCGCTCGGTCGCGTTCTTGCAGCCCAGCAGCAGGATCTGGTCCTGGGCGGCCGTCAGCTCGATGGACGTCAACGCCAGCAGCCGCCCCTGGAGCTGCGGGATGCGCGCCATCAGCGTGTTGAGCTGGGCGCGCGGGAAGCGGCAGACCGTCGCCGCGCTGACCGTCTCGGCCGTGTAGGCGAACGAGTCGCCGAACGACAGGCCCACCATGTCGCCGGAGTTGGCGAAGCCGGTGATCTGCTGGCGCCCGTCGGGCAGCATCTTGTAGAGCTTCAGCATGCCGGAGACGACGGTGAAGATCGCGTCGGCATGCTCGCCCTCGCGCACGATGGTCTGGTTGGAGGCCAGCACCTTGGAGCGGGACAGCGCCGACAGCGCCGACAGCTCGGCTCCGGGCAGGGCCGCGCACAGCCCCTTGTCGCGTGCCGGGCACGAAGAGCAGAATGTCTCCTTGAGAGCGGCCGGCACCGGCTCTTTCGGCATCGTCGGCAGCGTGACGCGCTCCGCACCTGCGTGGCCGCAGCACGCAACGGAAAACGGCATCTCCAATCTCCTGGCACGATGAAGCGTTTCTGCGGGCAGGAGGACCGAGGCCACGCCCTGGTCGATCGACCTATGCCTTCCGGCAGAGCTTAGGGTGGAAACGAAACGCCGCACCGTGATCCAGATCAATTTACGCGGCAAGTTGTCGCGCATGGGAGCAAGACCGACAAGGATCGGGCGACGTCCCCGCCCCCGGCCCGCCCCGGGTCAAATCGCACTGGCCAATCCTCGGCGTAGCCTCTACACGATTGGGCCACCCATGACCAACGATTTCCCGATCATCGGCATCCGGCCCATCCTCGCCGTCGTCCAACCGGACGGCGAGCGGCTCATCGTGGCGCGGCTGACCAACGCGGGGGCGAACAGCCAGTCGAACCGATTCGTGCTGCGCCGGACCGACCTGCGCGCCCCCTGGGAGCAGCCGGCGAACGGCTATTTCGGTTACGCGGAGGTCGCCCGCGCGCTGGACGCGAACGGCTGGCGCGGCTGCCGGATCGAGGCGATGCCCACCACCGACCTCGACGAGACCCGCGCCCGCTCGCTGGCTAGGCGCAAGCTGCACATGCAATGTGTCGAGGCCGCCATCCGCCGCGTCCAGGGCGTGGAGGCGTAAGGCGGCCTTCCGCACTCACCGCCGCATGCCGCGCCGGCCCATCTCGTCCTCGAGCACGCGGCGCTCGCGCTGCAACTGGCGCTGCTCGTCACTGAGGCGGTCCCAGCGGTCGCGCAGGTCTTCGTCGGAATAGCGGCTCAGCTCCGACGACCCGCGGCGGTCGTCGCTCCTCGACGAGCCCTCGTAGCGGCGATCGCGGTCCAGGTCGCGGGCGCGGCGGTCGTCCGAGGGGCTGTCCGGGTTGACGGTGCGGTTCAACTGGTCGAGCGTCCCGCGCCAATTCTGGTCCTGCTGCGCCGATGCCGCGGATACGAGGAGAAGCGATCCGGCGACCGCGGCGGCCAGGCTCAACGTGCGCATTGTCGTCACTCCATGCCATGGTGATCTCTCCCCCTGAGAACCGAGGTGCCGGTCAATCGTCGCGGCGCCTTTCCTTCCCACACTGGTCCGCCTATATCGGGGAGGTTGCCTGTTCCCCCACGAGGACCCCGCATGATCCGCAGCGCCGCCCTGGACACCGCCGCCAGCCCCAACCTGGGGCAGCTCCCCACCTGGGACCTGCGCGACCTCTACCCGGGCATGGATTCGCCCGAGTTGAAGGCGGACCTGGAGCGCATGGAGGCCGCATCGAAGGTCTTCTACGAGACCTACGCCGGCCACGTCGCCGAATTGGACGGCGACACTCTCGCCAAGGCGATCCGGGAGTACGAGCGCATCGACGAGGCGCTCTCCCGGGCCATGTCCTACGCCGGGCTCGTCTACTCCGGCAACATGACCGACCCGGCCATCGGCAAGTTCTACCAGTCGGCGCAGGAACGGGTGAACGGCATCTCCACCCACCTCGTCTTCTTCACGCTGGAGATCAACCGGATCGGCGAGGACGCCCTGCAGGGCCGCCTGCGCGCCTCCAAGGACCTGGCGCACTACGCGCCGTGGATCCGCGACGTGCGCCTGTACCGCGACCACCAGCTCTCCGACGAGATCGAGCGGCTGCTGCACGAGAAGCACGTGGTCGGCCGCGCCGCCTGGAACCGCTTGTTCGACGAGACCATCGCCGGCCTGCGCTTCCCCATCGGCGGCAAGGAGCTGACCTGCGCCGAGGCGCTGAACAAGCTGTCCGACCGCGACGCGGCCGTGCGCCGCGAGGCGGGCGAGGCGGTCGGCCGTGTGCTGGGCGACAACATCCGCTTGTTCGCGCTGGTCACCAACACGCTGGCCAAGGACAAGGAGATCGAGGACAAGTGGCGCAACTATCCGCGCCCCGTCTCCGCCCGCAACCTGTCCAACCGCGTCGAGGACGAGGTGGTGGAGGCGCTGGTCGCCGCCGTCAAGCAGGCCTACCCGGACCTGTCGCACCGTTACTACGCTCTGAAGGCCAAGTGGTTCGGCGGGACGCATCTCGACTACTGGGACCGCAACGCGCCGCTGCCCGACGATACCGACCGCACCATCCGCTGGGACGAGGCGCGCGACCTCGTGCTCGGCGCCTATTCGCGCTTCTCGCCGGAGCTGGGCGACCTGGGCAAGCGCTTCTTCGACAACGCCTGGATCGACGCCCCGGTACGGCCGGGCAAGGCGCCGGGCGCCTTCGCGCACCCGACGGTGCCCAGCGCGCACCCCTACCTGCTGGTCAACTACCAGGGCAAGACGCGCGACGTGATGACGCTCGCGCACGAGTTGGGGCACGGCGTGCACCAGATCCTCGCCGGCTGCCAGGGGCACCTGATGTCGGACACCCCGCTGACGCTGGCGGAGACCGCCTCGGTGTTCGGCGAGATGCTGACCTTCCGGGCGCTGCTGGACTCCGAGACCGACCCCAAGCGCCGCCGCATCATGCTGGCGACCAAGGTCGAGGACATGCTGAACACGGTGATCCGGCAGATCGCCTTCTTCGACTTCGAGACCCGCATCCACACCGAGCGCCGCGACGGCGAACTGACGCCCGAGCGCCTGGGCGAGATCTGGATGGGCGTGCAGACCGACAGCCTGGGGCCGGCGCTGCGCTTCGACGCGGGATACCGGAATTACTGGGCCTACATCCCGCACTTCATCCACTCGCCCTTCTACGTCTACGCCTACGCGTTCGGCGATTGCCTGGTGAACTCGCTCTACGCGGTCTACCAGGAGGCCGACGCCGGCTTTGCCGAGCGGTACCTGAAGATGCTCTCGGCCGGCGGCACGCTGCGCCACAAGGAGCTGCTGGCGCCCTTTGGCCTGGACGCCTCCGATCCGGCTTTCTGGCAGAAGGGGCTGAGCGTCATCCGCAACTTCGTCGACGAGCTGGAAAAGGCCGGCTGATCCCGGCGCTCGCAGAAAAATCTTGATCTTAATCAAGAACCATGCGCGGCAGGGTGGTACCGTGCACCCCGACTTCCAGTTCGGAGCCCGCATGTCCACCCTGACCACCCTGGCTTGGGACGACAGCCTCAAGGTCGGCAACGCCGTCATCGACAAGGACCACAAGGAGACAGTGGAGCTCCTCGCCGCATGCAACGCCGCCGACGACGCCGCCTTCCCGGCGCTGTTCGCGACGTTCGCAGCGCACCTGCGCGCGCACCTGCTGCGCGAGGAGGAGCTGATGCGCCAGTACGGTTTCCCGCCCTACCCCATTCACAAGCACGAACACGACCGCGTGCGCCTGGAGCTGGAGGGCATCGAGAAGCGGCTGGCCGCCGGCAACCTGGCGCTGGCCCGCGGCTACACCCGCGAGGTCGCGCCGGATTGGTTCATCGCCCACAAGAACACCATGGACAGCGCCACCGCCGGCTGGATCAAGATGCAAGGCGGCTGACCGCTCGTCTCTCCTGCCCCCTTGCCGAGTGCCCTTTCCCGCCCTATCCCTTGGAAATGCGCACGAGGGGAGGGCCGCATGGCGTCGAACATCCGCGTACTGGGTTTTGCCGGGTCACTGCGTGAACGGTCGAACAACCGGGCGCTCCTGCGGGTCGCGACGGAAGTCGTGCCCGAGGGGATGGAGCTGGAGGTCTTCGACCTCGCCCCCATCCCGCTCTACAACGGCGACGTCGAGGCTGCCGGACTGCCGGATCCGGTCCGCGCCTTCCGCGAGCGGATCCGCGCCGCCGATGCGCTGCTGATCGCCTGCCCCGAGTACAACTACTCCATCCCCGGCGTCCTGAAGAACGCCATCGACTGGGCCTCCCGCCCACCCGAGCAGCCCTTCGTCGGCAAGCCGCTGGCCTTCATGGGCGCGGGCGGCGGCCTGGGCACGGCACGCTCGCAGTACCATCTGCGCCAGGTCTGCGTGTTCCTCGACATGCACCCGCTGAACAAGCCCGAGGTGATGGTGCGCAACGCCGAATCCTTCAACCCCGACGGCACCCTGAAGGACGAGGGCGTACGCACCAGGGTCGCCGCGCTGCTGACCGCCCTGGCCGCCTGGACGCGGCGGCTGAAGGGAGAGTAAGGCGGGAACGCATCCCTTCTTCAAACCCCCTGGTCCCGCTCCCGCTGCGCGCCCACCTAAAGCGCCATGGCAAAGACAGAAGAGAACACACTCGGCGGGCGGATCGCACGGTATGCGCGGGTCGGCACCGCCGTGGGCGGGCTTGCAGCCCGCTTCGCCGGCGGACGCGTGCTGGGCATCCCGGTGGAGCGCGAGCGCCACGCCTCGGAACTGCGCGCCGCGCTCGGCGGGCTGAAGGGGCCGCTGATGAAGGTGGCGCAGATCCTCTCCACCATCCCCGACGCGCTGCCGCGCGAGTATGTGGCCGAACTGTCGCAGCTCCAGGCCGACGCGCCGTCCATGGGCTGGCCCTTCGTGAAGCGCCGCATGTCGGCCGAGCTGGGACCCACCTGGCAATCGAAGTTCCGCAGCTTCGAGCACACCGCGGCCGCCGCGGCGTCCCTGGGCCAGGTGCACAAGGCCGTGGACCACGATGGCCGCGCGCTCGCCTGCAAGCTCCAGTACCCCGACATGTCCTCGGCCGTCGAGGCGGACCTGCGCCAGCTCGCCCTGATCTTCGCGATCTTCGAGCGCTCGGACAGCGCCATCTCGACCCGGCAAATCCACGCGGAGATCGGCGCTCGCCTGCGCGAGGAGCTGGACTACGACCTGGAAGGCCGGCACGCCAGCCTCTACCGCTTCATGCTGGCCGGAACGCCGGGCGTGCACGTGCCGGCGGTGGTGCACGAACTGTCCACCCGGCGCCTGCTGACCCTGGAATGGATGGAGGGCCGGCGCATCCTGGACTTCGTCAAGGAGCATCCGGAGTCGCGCGATGAGCTGGCGATGAACATGTTCCGCGCCTGGTACGTGCCGTTCTATTACTACGGCGTCATCCACGGCGATCCGCACCTGGGGAACTACACGGTGCGGCCGGACCGCTCGATCAACCTCCTGGACTTCGGCTGCATCCGCGTCTTCCACCCCCGCTTCGTCAAGGGGGTTATCGACCTCTACAACGCGCTGCGCACGGGAGACGAGGACATGGCGGTCGAGTCCTACCGCACCTGGGGGTTCGGGAACCCGTCGAAGGAGCTGGTGGACGTCCTGAACATCTGGGCGCGCTTCGTCTATGCGCCGATCATGGAGGACCGCACCCGCCGCATCGAGGAGACCAACTCCGGCCTCTACGGCCGCGAGACGGCCGAGAAGGTGCATGCCGAACTGCGCCGCGTCGGCGGGGTCGAGGTGCCGCGCGAGTTCGTCTTCATGGACCGTGCCGCGATCGGCCTGGGCTCGGTCTTCCTACACCTGAACGCCGAGGTGAACTGGTACCGCCTGTTCCAGGACCTGATCCGCGATTTCGACGCGGCGGAACTGGAGCGCCGTCAGGCCGATGCGCTGACCCGCCACCGTGTGCCGCTGCCGGCATGAACGGCAAAGGGCCGGCAGCGTGAGGCTGCCGGCCCTTCCGTTCGGAGCATCGCCCTCAGCTGTCCTTCGGCTTTCGGGTGTCGCTGACCGGCTGGACGCCTTTGTTCTGCTCGCCCTCGCGGCGCTGCTGGTCAGGGTTCTTCTCTTCCGTTTTCTGTGGCGGCGCTGGCGGCGGGGCAAGGCGGCGGCCGGCCTTGACGTCGTCGTAGACGGCCTTGGTGATGCCCATCAACTCGTCCTTCGACAGGCGGCCGATCAGCGCGTAGGCGAGCTGGCCCTCGACCCAGTAGAAGGTCGCAACGTCGCCGTTCTGTGCGAAGCTGAAGGTGTTGGACTGGCTGGCCGCCGGGGAGCCGACGAACAGGGTGATCCGCTTGCCTTGGCCGTCGATGTACATGTACTGCGCACCGGCGCCGAGGTCGGTCGGCAGCGAACGGCCGCCGATCAGGCGGAAGCCCACCTTCGACAGGTCGGGGCCGAACACCTCCTTGCCGACGCGCTGCGACAGGAAGCTGTCGAGCGCACCGGGGTCGTCGGCGCCCATCTCCACCTGATAGCGCTCATCGGCGGTGTAGAAGCGGTGCGCCTGGGCGGCCTCCTCGGCGAAGGTCAACAGGGTCTGAGGCTGCTGCTGGACGACCGGCGACGGGCCGGTGGCGCCGCGGCTGAAATAGCCGCCGACGGCACCGCTGACCACCAGCATGACTGCCGCGGCCATGCGCACCCAGGGCTTGGCGTGCCAAGCCGGGCGGTTGTCGTTGCCGGCGATGCGGCCCTTGAGCTTTTCGGCGAGTTCCTTGGTTTCCGGCTCCGGATCCTCGCGCAGCACGGAATCGAAGATCTCGTGCAGCAGCGCCGCCTGGGCGCGGTAATCCTCGACCTTGCGGGCCGCCTCCGGGTCGTCGGCCAGCCAGCGTTCCACGGCCAGGCGGCGGTCGCTGTCAAGCTGACCGTCGACGTAGGCGTGCAGGTCGTCGTCCTTCATCCGATGCGCCGTCATCACTTCACCCTTCGCAGACCGGCATTGGCCTCGCCACTCGCCATCTTCGTGCGCACCGCCTCGCGCGCCCGCGAGAGGCGCGACATGACGGTACCGATCGGCACGCCGAGAACCTCGGCGACCTCGTCGTACTTGAGGCCCTCCAGCGCCACGAGCATCAGCACCTGCCTCTGCTCGACGGGAAGCTCGTCGACTGCCCGCATCATCTCGCGGACTTCGACGCGTTCCTCCTGCCGGGCCGGCGTGATCAGCCGGTGCTCTATCGCGTCGACCGGAACCTCGTCCGGGCGCGACGCGCGGGAGCGGACCTGGTTGACGTGGACGTTGTGCAGGATGGTGAAGAGCCACGCCCGCAGGTTCGTCCCCGCCTGAAAACTGTCGGCCCGCGACACCGCGCGTGCCAGCGCCTCCTGCACCAGATCCTCGGCGTCCACACGATTGCGCAGCAGCGACCGCGCATAGCGGCGAAGCGACGCGATGTGGACTTCCAACTCGACCCCGAACTTGCTCAACCGCGCACCCGTTCGTTTCCGGTGTTGCCGCGATGAATGCGGCCCACCCACAGGTAGGAAAACGCGGCCGCAGTTCCCAGGTCGCCCTGAAGTCCGGTGCCAACCTGATGAACACGGCCCCTGCCACCTTTATTCCAGACTATGGAGCCCGTGTAGCAGAATTTCGTCGAAATCGTGGCGGCGCCGGGCCCAGACCGTTGAAATGGCAACTGCTTGCACCGAAAAAAGGGTTCCACCACTCTCCAGGCGCCATTTATGCGACAGCCGGCATTCGGCGGCACAGGGTCGCGCGACACGGCCTCAGCACAGGCCTGCACGAGGCCCGTCATCGTTCCGTGACACCCTCATCTGCCGAGCAACCCCTTGACCCCCTGCTCCAGTGGCCCCTTCAGCACATTGCCAGGATCGGATGGGGCGCCCGGCCGTCCGCTGGGGGGAGCCTCGCCCCTCCCCGTCAGGCCGCCCAGGACGTCCGCCGGCGACGCTCCCTCCTTGAGGCGCCGTACGGCATCGGCCGCTTTCGTCGGATCCTTGATGGCGGAGAGCGCAACGCCGCTGAAGTCCGGCTGAATGGAGGGGGCGTTGAAGGGCCCCGTGACGAGGACCGGAACCGTCAAACCGCTATGCTCGAACTGCCCGCCCTGGCCCTTCAGGGTGGCCGTGGCCGTCGGATTGAGGCGGAGGTCGAGCTTCCGGTCCGGCAGGGACACGGCCCCCTCGCCGTCCATGCGGAAGAGCGGCGCCAGCATGTGCAGATCCGACGTGCGGGCGACGCCGCCGTCAATGCGGAAGTTGCCGCCGAACTCGGCGAAATCGGTTTCCTGGGCGGCGCCCTGCTGCCGTCCGGTGGCCGCCGCCACCGGATCGCGCAGGATGGCCGCGATGTTGATGCCGCGCAGCGCGCCATCCCGAAAAACGATGCGGGCCGTTCCGTTCAGGGCGGAGACGAGAGCCTTCTGGCTGGCCCCGACGGCGGCGAGATCCGTGTTGAGCGACGCCGAACCCCGAAGACGGTCCGTCCCGGCCATGGTGGCCAGCATCTGCTCCGCCTGGACGCCGTCGGAGGATGCTTTCAGCGCATAGCTGGCCGGTTGCCGGGAGGCGTCGATCCGCACCGCGGTGCTGGTTCGTCCGCCAAGGACGGGGACATCCGATGCATCCATCGCCAGAACGCCGTCCTGCAGGCGAAGCGTCGTCCGGCTCGGTCCGAGTTTGACATTCCGGACCTGGACTCCCTGGCTTTCGATCACCGCATCCACGTTCGCGCGCCGCAGTGCCGAGACGTCGATCGGCTCGTCGCTCCACCCGGCGGAAGGCGGGCCACGGTCCGGGGCGCTCGGGGGGAGGAACCGGTCGAGGTTCACCGGATCGACGGACGCGCGCACGGTCACGGCCGGCACCTTGCCGGACCAATCGGCCTTCACGCCACCGCTCGCCTTGATGTCGTCGAGCGCCAGCCTGAATTCGTTAAGCTCGGCGCGTTGTCCCTCGAGACCGGCCTTGCCGGTGAGGCTCACGTTGCGCAGGGGCAGGGTCTGGGCATTCGGCATGCCGAGCCAAGCGGCCGTGGCGCGCAGGTCCGGAACCGACACCGACAGCGGTCCGCCCGTGCGTCCGTCCGCCTCCGGTTTGGCTTCCAGCTTGGCCTCGAAGAGGTCGGACGAGATCTGACCCTGAACGGTCGTCGGCCGCTGTTCCGCCAGCGCGCGCGGTGATTCGATCGCGGCTTTCAGGGCAAGCGCCCGGTCGTTGACCTTCGCGCCGCCGTCGACCCGGGCGGGCGTGTCCAGATTGGGCATTGCAACGACCAACGCCCCGTCGGAGACCCGCACGGCCTGGCCGGTGCGCTCGTCCTTATAGGTGGCCGCCATGCCGCCGAGGCGGACGTCGCCGAGGCGGATGTCGGGAAGGCGGACCGGCTCCTGCTGTGCCGGCTGGGTAGCGCCGGCTCCCTCCCGGCCGAAATCCCAGTTGGGCCGCCCATTGGCGTCGACCAGGAGGTTGGCCCGAAGACCATCGATCGTCAGGCGACGCACCTCCACCGTGCCGCGCAGCAACGGCCACAAAGGCATCTCCATCTCGGTCGGCCCGAGTTCGAGCATTGACGGCCGCCCGCTGCCCGGCACATCCGAGAGCGCAGCCGTCTGTACCTTTGCCTTGAACTCGGGGAATACGGATAAGGAGGCAATGCGAACCGTGAGGTCCCGGCCCGTACGCTCCTTCACCGAAGCGGCAAGCCGCTCGGCGACGAAATCCCCGGTCAGAATGAAGGGGAGAGCCGCCACGGCAGCGACGACGATGCCGACAATCACGGCGAACGCGATCAGTAGCTTTTTCATGTCGCCCTCTATCGATCGGCGGTCTTTCTGACCGGAACCTCGGAGGGGCTGGCGGGTCCTAACCTGTGCGGTGGGCCTGTACGGTGCTCGGTTCAGGCTACGCCACCACCACCAAGGACGTGCTATTCATCTGTGCGTGTCCTGCGGCTCGCCAACCACACCTGATCGGCTGGGCAATCGCCCGATGGGAGTAGGCACGTCGTGTTGGTGCCCTGAACGGATGCAGGGTGCGAGGACCAAGGCCGCCGACCGCGTTCCTTCGCCGGGGCCCCACCCTAAACCCCTCCCCACTAAGGCTGGAAGGGGGCCCGGCGCGACCACACTTTTCATCCGCTACGGCTCGGCGAAGCCGCTGAAAACTCAAAACAAAAGCCCCTCCCCCAGCGCCAGGGGAGGGGCTTTCCCGTATCGCAACCTTACTGGCTGATGCCTTCGTACTTGGCGGCGTAGCCCAGGGTCTTCAGCGCCTCGGCGATCTCCGGCAGGATGGCCGGATCGTCGATGGTAGCCGGGACCTTGTGCTCGGCGTTGTCGGCGATCTTCTGCATGGTGCCGCGCAGGATCTTGCCCGAGCGGGTCTTCGGCAGACGCTCGACCACCACGGCACGCTTGAAGTCGGCCACCGGGCCGATCTGCTCGCGCACCAGCGCCACGACCTCCTTGACGATCTCCTCGTGCGAGCGGGTGACGCCTGCCTTCAGGCACAGGAAGCCCAGCGGCACCTGGCCCTTGAGGTCGTCGGCCACGCCGATCACCGCGCACTCGGCGACGTCCTTGTGGCTGGACAGCACCTCTTCCATCGCACCCGTGGACAGGCGGTGGCCGGCCACGTTGATGATGTCGTCGGTGCGGG
>Ga0196970_1000403_pt1 | contig 52106 bp, 54 predicted proteins | sample S1v_513CmetaG_FD_148672 | JGI IMG/M metagenome (GOLD analysis project Ga0196970, IMG submission 148672) | Soil microbial communities from Anza Borrego desert, Southern California, United States - S1+v_5-13C | ecosystem: Environmental > Terrestrial > Soil > Desert | place: USA: California... | reverse complement strand
ACTTCCAGCGTACAGGGTGAATCGTTTAGGGTGGTCAACTTTTCGTTCAGCACGCCCGTTCTCGGGTGGTCAACTATTCGATCAGCACTTACCCCAAAAGTGGTCAACTTTTAGGCTAGCATTCACAGTTGTTTTCCCCGAGAAAGAATCGAAGTGGATGAAGACGATGAAAGCGGCCAGCCGCAGGAGTAACCCGCGAGCCGGCCGCTTTTCTTGCGCCGGCGTCGTGACTTAAGGAAGTCTTAAGGAATTATCGGCGTGGGGATTAACGAGTTCCCGGTAGGTTAGTGTGCAGAAAGAGGCATACCCGATGGAGGGATTCCATGCTCACGCTTTCTGCACATCTGCCAGGCTGGGCGGCTGCTGCCGTGGCCCGCCTGTTTGGCCGCCCCGGGGAGTTCCGGGTCGATGCCCGGTCCGCCCTGCTGATCGATTTCGCCACCGGCGAGGAACTCTACTCCCAGAACCCCACCGCTGCGCTCCCACCGGCGTCCATCGCCAAGCTGATGACGCTCCGGCTGACCTGGGGCGCCCTGCATGGCGGCCACATCAAGCTGACGGACAGGGTGCCGGTCAGCGCGAACGCCTCCTGCCGCCATCCAGCCTTGGATGGCGCCTCCCTCATGTTCCTGGAGGCCGGCGACGATGTCACCGTGGAACAGTTGATGAAGGGGATGGCCATTCCTTCTGCCAGCGATGCGGCCGTGGCGATGGCCGAGTTCCTGGGCGGCTCGGTGGCAGCCTTCGTCGAGGCCATGAACGCCGAAGCCCGGCGACTGGGCATGGGCCACACCCGGTTTGTCGATCCGCACGGGCTCTCTGAGGAGAACCAGACCACGGCGGGCGACCTGGCCCTGCTGGCCCGGGCCTATCTGGCGGATGTGCCTGAGGCGCTTACTTTCCTCCACTGCCACAGGTATTTTTTGTATCGGGGCCGAAATCTCGCCGGTACAAACTTACTGCCCGGCCGTTATCGCGGCGCTGACGGCCTGAAGACCGGCTTTCTGGACTCGGTGGGCTACAATCAGATCTCCACGGCCTGGCGGGGCGATACCCGCCTGATCGGGGTCGTACTGGGCACCAGGTCCAAGCGGGCGCGCCGCAATCAGAGCGCGCTACTGCTCGATTACGGCTTTCGGCACAAGGAGGACCCCGGGCTAGCCTGTAACGCATGAAGCGGAGTTGACGACATGGAAGGCACACGCATTCTCGTGGTGGATGACGAGCGGGCCATTGCTGAACTGGTGGAAATCCACCTGCTCAGCGATGGCTACCAGGTCTGGCGGGCTGAGTCCGGCCCCGACGCCCTCCAGATTCTGGCTTCGATTGAAATCGACCTGGCCATCCTGGATATTATGATGCCGGGCATGGATGGCCTGGAGCTGTGCCGGCAGATCCGCCGGGACCGGAACATTCCCATTTTGATGCTGAGTGCGAAGTCGGAGGACGTGGATAAGATCCTCGGGCTGAAGACCGGCGCCGACGACTACCTGATCAAGCCGTTCAACCCCCTGGAACTGGTGGCCCGGGTCAAAGCGCAGCTCCGGCGATACCTCTACCTCAACCCGGGAGCGCCCGCCGCGGCCCAGGGTGAGCGCGTGACCGTCCGCGGGCTGGAAATTGACAAGGCGCGGCACACCGTCACCGTGGACGGGCGCCCCGCCACGCTGACCCCCACCGAGTACGAGATCCTCCTGCTGCTGGCGGCCAACCCCGGCCGGGTTTTCAGCTCGGAGGAGATCTTCGAGCGGGTCTGGAAAGAGCGCTACTTCCAATCGAACAACACGGTGATCGTTCACATTCGAAAAATCCGCGAGAAGATTGAGGACAACCCGAGTCACCCGACGTTCATCAAGACGGTCTGGGGGGTAGGCTACAAACTTGCAGACTAAATGGCATCAGTCGATCCGCTGGCAGATGATCGGGGCCTTCCTGCTCAGCGCCGTAGCGTCCGTGGCCGGGGTGGGCGCCCTGTACGGGCTGGCACAGTTCTTCCGGCAATACCGCCTCGCTCATTCGATGCTGGATATGCTGCAGGACAACGTCGGCGAAGTGCAGATGGTTGTGATCGTCGGGCTGGCGCTGTTTGTGCTGGCTTTTTTCCTGCTGACGCAGCGCATGGTGCGGACCATTACCGCCCTGAACCGGGCCGTCGGGCAGGTCGCCCGGGGGAACTTTGACGCGGCGATGCCCCCCGATTCCCCAGACGAACTCGGCCAGCTGGTGCACAGCCTGAAGAGCATGACGGCTCAGCTCAAGACCTCCATCGCCCAGGAGCGGCAGGCGCAGCAGAGCCGGCACGAGCTGATCACCAGCGTCTCCCACGACCTGCGGACCCCCCTCACCGCCATGCTGGGCTATCTCGAGCTCGTCGAGCACGATCGCTATCGGGATGAAGTGGAACTGCGGTACTACGTGGGCATTGCCTATGACAAGAGCCAGCAGCTCAAGCGCATGATCGACCAGCTCTTCGAGTTCACGCGCACCAGCCACGGCAGCCTGCGGCTCCGGCCCGTGCACGTCAACCTGGGCGAACTGCTGGAGCAGCTGGCCGAGGAGTTCATGCCGGCTCTGCAAAGCGCCGGGATGCATTACAAGCTGGTGATTCCGCCGGACGCTATCCGTGCGCTGGTGGACCCGGACCTGATGGTCCGCGTGCTGCAGAACCTGGTCTCCAACGCCATCCGCTACGGCGCCGAAGGCAAGCAGGTCGACCTGGAGCTGGCCCGGGACGGCGGCCGGATCAGCATCAGCGTCGCCAATTACGGCGAGCCGATCCCCGAATGGGAGCTGCCGCACCTCTTCGAAACGTTCTATCGTGTGGAAAAGTCCCGATCGGCCCGGACGGGCGGATCAGGACTTGGGCTGGCCATCGCCAGAAATATTGTGGAGCTACATGGCGGGACCATTACCGCCTATAACGAATCGGGACGTACGGTTTTCGAGATTCGCCTGCCGGGTCCATCCTAAAGACCGAGCCCGACGAGCACGGCCACCACGACGAGCGGATGAAATAGCCGGGAGCCGTTCCACCTAGCGAACTATCCCGGCAGCGCCAGAGCAACAGCTTGGTCCGGCCCCTCTCATCAAGTGGGGCGGTGGGGTGTAAGTCGACGGAGCTGATACCCAATTGCCGCTGCCTAACTGTCGTGCCGCTTGCCTTATGCTGCATACTCCTTTACCATTGTAACCGCCCCATGTGCGGCGGCGAGTTCAACCTCTGAAAGGAGACCACATGAAAACCTCCCTCACGAATTCAGTCATGGCTCTCGGCCTCATCGCAACCGGTGTAGCCATTTGTGTGGCCGGCATCTACATCGGAGAAACCGACGACGCGCCCGGCGCGGCGCTCATGGGCATTCTGTTGATGATCGGAGCGGTGGCGCTCGGCGTGAGGACCGCGCGGCGCAAGGCATAGCGGCACCAGTCTCTGTCATGAGAAGCGCCGCCTGGCGAGCGGTGTGGTCACGCCTTCTGGTGTCAAGTGTGGCCGGGAGATCACCGTGCCGAGCCGCCATGGTGAGGGCTATTATTCACGATCGGTTAAGCCCGGCTGTGAGGCATAGTCAGGCACAAGATACCAGGCGTTTAGCTCAACAATCTATGTTGATCAGTGTCGTTTACGCCAGACGTGGAAAAGTTGTTGCCATATGAGTATGCGACACTGCGCGAATCGGGTTATGGGTTGCGCTTGACGATGAGTCAACGGAAACGACTCGGCGGTACGCATATCTCAGTGGAGCGCGGGATAGCGGCCAGCTGCGACTCCCAAAACCAGGATGGCAGAACGCACTTTCGGCCTGTCGTAGGCTGAAAGTGCGTTCCTCTTTTCACTCGTCATATGTCGACATAAACCCAGGACGACCTCGCAGCCGCCATCGGGAGCGTCAGTTCAGCAGTGACGGCAGGTTCCCGACCCACATGGTCAGGCCAAGGCAGACACTGGCAAACCCCGCGGCAACCCGGACCGCACCCTGCAAGGCGCCGACCCGGGAAATTGATGCGATCGCCGGGGCCGCGATACAGAGCGTCGCCATAAACATGCCCAGGGCCGTGCCTGCCCCGAATGCCAGCAGGTATATGACCCCGCCCCCCACGGAAGGCGCCGCGGCCAGCGCCAGCAGCGCGGCGGGTCCGCTGCCCGCCAGCCCGTGCAGGGCGCCCACGCCGAACGACAGCCAATTGCGGCGCGTCACTTCGTGGATATGGCCATGCGTGCGGTCGCCGGCGTGCCCGTGGAAGTGGGCGTGGCCCCGGCCGCCATGGTCATGCACGTGCGCATGAATCCGCTCCTGCCTGAGCCGCATGAGCGTCCTGATGCCAAGCACTACCAGGAGCAGCCCGACCCCCAGGTCGACAACGGATTCCATGGCGTGAGGCAGCTCCAGCCGGAGCAGCAGCACCGGGAGGCCCACCGCCGCGATGGGCAGCAGATGACCCGCCCCCCAAATCGCCCCAAGCCGGGCGGCGGGCCAGAGACTGCGCTCCTCTGAAACCAGCGTCGAGACGGCGACCAGATGGTCAGGATCAAGCGCATGGCGCATTCCAAGGAGAACGGCAGTTGCCAGCCACAGCATAAGAGACAAGGCAGATCACTGTCCCGGGGAGAGTTTCCGAAAGATTCTCCACAAAGTGATCCGATTCCTCCCCCTTCGAGCCGGTCGGACTACAGAGCCCGCACAAGCCGGAACGCCGCTTCGGACGCCTTCCCCATGATCTCCGCGCCGTCCATCGTAACAAGGCGGCCCTTCTCGTAAACCACCCTTCCGTCCACCAGGGTCATGGCCACGTCGCCGGGCAGCATCGAATAGGCGACCAGCCCGACGGGGTCATGGTTCGGCACCAGGTGGGGCTTCAGCGTATCGAGCAGGACGATATCCGCCCGCTTGCCCGGCTGCAGGGAGCCGATTTCGTGCTCCAGCCCCAGGGCCCGGGCGCCTTCGATCGTCGCCATCTCCACGGCGTCGTACGCCGAGAAGGCCGACGGATCGCCTTCCAGCTCCTTGGCCTGAATGGCGGCAATGCGCATTTCGGAGCCGAGAATGTGCAGCAGGTTCTCCGACGCCGCACCGTCCGTGCCGAAGCCCACGTGCACGCCGGCCCGGCGCATGGCCGTAATGGGCGTCCGGCCCGAGGCCAGCTTCAGGTTGGAGACGGGGCAGTGGCAGACGCCGGCGCCTGCCTCGGCCAAAATGGCGATGTCGTCGTCGCTGGCGTGGACGCAATGGGCGGCGACCACATGCCGGTCCTTGAAGAGGCCCAGCTTGTGGACGTACTGAATGGGTGAGGCGTTATGCTGCTCCCACGAAGCGTCCACTTCGCCGGCCGTTTCGCTCAGGTGAATATGGATGCCCACGCCCAGTTCATCGGCCAGCTCCGCGCAGGAGAGCAGCGTGTCGGACGGGCAGGTGTACGGCGCATGGGGCCCGACCATGAAGCTGATGCGCCCATCCGCCTTGCCGTTCCACTTGTGGAAAGCCTCCCGGGTCTCGCCCATCCGCTCGGCCGCAGCCGCCGGCCCCGCTACCCCGATGACGCCCCGGGCGATGATGCCCCGGATGCCGGTGTCGCGGATCGCCCGGGCGCAGTCGTCCGCAAAGAAGTACATGTCCAGGAACGTGGTGATGCCGCCGCTCAGCATCTCGTAAGCGCCCAGGGCGGTGCCCCAGTAGATGTCCTCGCCCGTCATTTTGTTCTCGACGGGCCAGATTTTCTGCTGCAGCCAGGGCATCAGCTGCATGTCGTCGGCGTAGCCACGCAGGAGGGTCATGGCCGCATGGCAGTGGGTGTTGACGATGCCGGGCATGACAATCTTGCCGGTGGCATCGATCGTGCGAACCGACGCGTCAACAGCAGGCGCCCCGTCCCGGTCGCCTGCGTAGCGGATCAGGCCGTCCTCAATCAGCACGATGCCGGAATCAAAGACATCCTCGCGGCCGGTGACGGTGATCACCGTTCCGCCCTTGATCAGCAGCCGTTCCATGAAGTCTTACCCCTCCCCCTTCACCAGGGCTGACGCCCAGGCATGACAGCGTTCAAGCTGATCCGGCGGCACGGCCTGCGGGTTGTGCTCCAGCACCACCGTGCAGCGGGGCTGTGCGGCCACCACCATCCGGGCGATGTCGGCCGCGGGCGTCACCGCCGGCCAGCGGTCGATGGTGTGCGACCCGTCCGTCGGCACATGGCTGACGTACTTGTCGCCTTCGACCAGCGACGTGTGCAGATGCAGATGGCGCGTCCAGGGCAGCCACCGCCGGACCAGGGCCAGGGGGTCCTGACCGTGGGTCCGGGCCAGCAGGCCCAGGCGCCCGGTATCGACGCAGAGCGACAGGTCCGGGAACTCTTCGAAGAGCCGGGTGTACATCTCCCCGTCGAAGTAGTACGGGTTGGGCCCGTCAATCTCAAAGACAACGCGGATCTGCTCTTTGGCCTGGACGCCCGCCAGGTGCTCAAAAACCCGGCGGCTCACATCGTAGAGCTTCGCTTCCGGCCAGTCCTCCAGCCGTGCGGCTTCCGGCTGCGTGAAGTACCAGCCCAACTGGCGGTAATCCATGCCCGGAACCTGCAAGTACGGCCAGGGAAAGTGGAAGAGAATGTACCGGGCGCCCAGGTGATGCGCCGCCACGGCAGAGGTCGCCGCTACATCCAGCGCATGCTGGCGGGCCGCCGGATCCGGGTCGAGAAAGCTGCACCAGGGCGGGCCCTTCTCAAGAAAGAGCGGATGATGCACCCCGATGATCCAGTCGTGGAACTCCGCTTCGGAGACGGCGCCCAGCACATCGGGGAAGGTGTTGCAGAAGCCGATTTCGCAGCCCTGCCACTGCGGCCTGTCCAGGTTCTCGCCGTAAGCATTGAAGCCCGATCCGGCGATCTTCTGAAAACCGCCGGAGAGGGGCACGAAAAGCTGTGCCATAGGCTAATCGATCTTCCAGGATTCGAGATAGTCGGCCTGCTCGGGCGTCAGGACGTCGATCTCGACGCCCAGGGCCCGCAGGCGGGTGGCGGCCACACGGCGGTCGATCTCCAGCGGCACGGGAATCGCCTTCTTCGGCAGCTGGCCCTGGTTCTCCAAAATCCACAGGTGGGTCAGGAACTGGACGGCAAAGGAGAGGTCCATCACTTCAGCGGGATGGCCGTCCGCCGCCGCCAGGTTGACCAGGCGCCCTTCGCCGATCAGATAGATCTTCCGACCGTCGGCCAGGGTATAAGATTCGACGTTGTTGCGGACTTTGACGGGCTTGCCGCCGAGCCTCTCCAGGTCGGGCTTCCAGACCTCGACGTCAAAGTGGCCGGAGTTGGTCAGGATGGCGTTGTTCTTCATCACCTTGATATGTTCTTCGGTGATCACTTTCTCGCAGCCGGTGACGGTGATGAAGACGTCGCCGTGCTTCGCCGCTTCCCGCATGGGCATCACTTCGTGGCCGTCCATAATCGCTTCGTTGGCCGCAATGGGATTGACTTCGGTGACGATGACCCGGGCGCCGAGCCCTTTGGCCCGCATGGCGCAGCCCTTGCCGCACCAGCCGTAGCCGGCGATGACCACCGTCTTGCCGCAGACGGTCAGATTGGTGTTGCGCATGATCGACTCCAGCGTCGACTGGCCGGTGCCGTAGCGGTTATCGAACAGGTACTTCATATAGGCGTTGTTGACCGCCACCATGGGGAAGCGGAGCACGCCCTCATTATCCATGGCGCGCAGGCGCTGCACGCCCGTAGACGTCTCTTCCGAGCCCGCAATGATCGCATCCGCCAGGTCGGTGCGGGAAGTGTGCAGCAGGTAGGTCAGGTCGCCGCCGTCGTCCAGGAGCAGCGTCGGCCGGGCGGCATCCAAGGTCTTGTTGAGATGGTCGAAGTACTCCTCGCTGGTCGCCCCGTGCCAGGCGTGGACGGTGATGCCGTTCTCCGCAACGGCCGCCGACACTTCGTCCTGGGTCGAGAGCGGGTTGGAGCCGGTCAGGTAGACGTCGGCCCCCGCGGCGGCAAAGACCATGGCCATATAGGCCGTCTTGGCTTCCAGGTGGATCGACATCGCAATGCGCTGGCCGGCAAAGGGTTGGGTCTTGCTGTATTCCTTCTCAAGCTGGTTCAGGATGGGCATGTGCGCCCGGACCCAGTTGATCTTCAGATGCCCTTCCGGCGCCAGGGCCGGGTTACGCAGGGTTGAGACCTGGACCTTGCTCATCGTGCCAGCCTCCCTTTTTATACTTTCATGGCACCCGCGGCCCGCCCGCAGGTGCAGCCGCGCTCGCGGGGAATCGCCGTCAGCGTGCCCATCACCAGGCGCTTCAAGTTCTCGGCGTTCGCAGCCATCACCTCGAGCACCTCTTCGTGCGTCAGGGCGTTCGGGCTGATGCCCGCTGCGAAGTTTGTCACCATGGAGACCGTCGCATAGCAGAGCCCGGCCTCCCGGGCCAGGACCACTTCAGGCACGTTCGTCATGCCCACCAGGTCGCCGCCGAAGGTGGCAAACATGCGGATTTCCGCCGGCGTCTCGAACCGCGGCCCTTCCGTGCAGACGTAAACGCCGCCGTTGTGAGCGGTGATGCCAATGTTCGCCGCCGCCTTCGCCAGAACCGCCCGGCACTCGGGGCAGTACGGCTCCGTGAAGTCGGTATGTACCACCCCGGCCTCGCCGCCTTCGAAGAACGTGGAGGCCCGGTTCTTCGTGAAATCGAGAAACTGGTTGGTCAGCACGAAGTCGCCGGGCTTCATCGCCCGGTTGAGCGAACCGACTGCGGTGGTCGCGATGACTCGCTCGACCCCCAGCAGCTTCAGCGCCCAGATGTTGGCCCGGTAGTTGATCAGATGGGGCGGCACGGAGTGCTTCGCCCCGTGCCGCGGTAAAAAAGCGACTTCCTCGCCTTCGTAAGTCCCGACCCGCAGGTTGACGCTGCCGTACGGCGTATCGACCGACACCTCACGGATGCCGGAGAGGATGCGCGGGTCGTAGACGCCCGTCCCGCCGATGATGGCCAACCGTACGGCTCGCTGACTGCCATAGGTCATTGATTCACGCCTGCCTTTCAGGTTACATAAGCTGGAGACAGAGGAGAGCCGGAACGATGCGCAACGATGTCTGACCGAGGTGGATGCACATGGACAGTCACGGCAGCCAGGCCGAAGGAGGCGCGTCCGGCCAGTTCCACCGCCGCTGGCGCGGGGGCGGCCTGGGCCGCCTTGTGCTGGTGGAGACCGGCGATGTGGACGGCGACGGCCTGCCGGAGATCGTGGCCTGCGCCGGCCGTGAGCTGAAAGTCTATGACTGGACGGGCGATACCTATGCCCTCGGCTGGGAAGAGACGCTGCCCAAGGACGGCCTGTCGATCGTCGTCGGGCAGATCGACCCGACCGGACCGACGATGGTCATCGTCGGCACGCGCGACAACGTCCTGATCTACGCGTGGACGCAAGGGGGCCTCTCCCTATTATGCCAGACGCTGCTCTACCCGAACGCCTATTTCCGCAGCATCAGCCTTGACGATGTCAACGGGGACGGCCGGGCCGAAGTGATTGCAGCCGCGAGCGGCGCCCAGACCATGTACGTGTATCAGGCGCTGGCCGTGGGCAACGAAAGCCGACTTGAAGAGCTGGGCCGGCTCTATATCGGCGGGCTGGTCAGCGCACGCCCCACCACCCAGGGAGAGTTGGCTGCGGGCACCAAGGACGGCTTCGTGGACGTCTTTGTGCCCTGTGCCCTCCTGCCCAAGCAGAGTCAGGTGATTTACACGGTGCGACGGGGCGACAGCCTCTGGCGGCTCGCGAAGAAGTTCAACACCTCGCCCGGGGCGGTCGCCCGGGCCAACAAGCTCACGGAGCCCTATCAACTCACGCCGGGCCAGGTGTTGATTATACCGGGGCCCAGGGTACAGCGGCAGGGCGGGCACCCACAGGGGTAAGAGAGGCCCGGTGGCGGCCACCCGGGTTCGGGAAGCTGGCCGGATCCACCGGGCCGCTGGGATGCACGCACTACCCGATGACCCAAGTGTCAATGGTCCGCTCATAGGACGGGCCCACTTCGCCGAACCAGAGTGCGATTTCGCGGGCGGCGCTTTCCGGGCCGTCGGAGCCGTGCACGATGTTGTAGGAGAGGCTGCAGGCAAGGTCCGCACGAATGGTGCCGGGCTCGGCGTTGGCCGGGTTGGTGGCGCCCATCGTCTTGCGGATCATCGCGATGGCATTGGGTCCTTCCCAGACCATGGCCATGACGGGACCGGACGTAATGAACTGCACGAGGCCGGGGTAGAAGCCCTTCTCCTTGTGCTCGCCGTAGTGCTCTTCAGCCAGGGCACGGGGCACCTGCATCAGCTTCGCGGCAACAAGCTTGAGCCCCCGGCGCTCCAGGCGGCCGATCACCTCGCCGATCAGGCCGCGCTGCACGCCGTCCGGCTTGACCATGACAAAACTCCGTTCCATGTGCATCAATCCCTCTCTTTCGTATGTACCCACGCCGTTCACCCACGGGAACCGCCAGCACGGGCGAAAAGTCTATCTGACACCCCAATGATTGTACCGGAGTAGTACATATTTGGCAAGCAATCGGTCCCTGTGAGTCATTTTCCGCAGCGGCGAAACCACCGCTGCACCTTGCACAGTCATACCGTGTGTGAGGTGAGTCTTTTCATACAAATCAGGCTGCTGATTCTGGCCGGGGCGCTGCTGCTCACCGGCTGCAATTCCCGTGCGGCGGCGCCGCCGGGGACTGGCACTGCGCTGACCATCGAAGAGTATGCCGTGGTCGAGCGCAGTGTTGATCAGCCCACGCATTTCGAGTTCAACGAGCGAATCGGTGCAGAGGTGAAAGCCCGGCGGGCGCAGTGGCGCAACCAGCCGCCGCCCCGGTGCACGGACGCCCAACGGGAGTGACGCGCTGGGCGCCCGATGAACACCTGTGCCAGCCCCCTGTCTTCGTGGGCAACGACTTCGTGGAGCTCAGCACGCTGGGTGAGGACCGCGAGAGGTACGTAATCCTGCAGAACGGAAAGGAAGTCTTCCGGGGCGAGACGGGGAGCTGGGGCGTCGAACTGCCCGTAAAGGGCCTGTGGGCATGGAACGGGACCTGCGCGCTTGAAGTCATGGGCGATGTGATCGTGGGCGGCAAGAGCCTGCGCAAGGAGACCGGCTACAGTGAGATTTTCAACTGGCAGTTGATCGACGGCAAGCCGTTTTACTTCTTTGCGAAGGGCGGCAAGGTGGGCATCAGCTACGACGGGCAGCCTGCCGGCGCCGCGTATGATGAGGTGGTCCACTACAAGTGCTGCGAGCCGGCAGCGTTCAACCCGGCCGGCAACGACAGCATGGTCTGGTTCTACGCCCGTCGGGGCGAATTGTGGCACTTCGTGGAGGCGGGCGTCTTCAAGTAGGAGGGGATTCATGCTGGTCGCCTCCGGCGTGGCGGCGGCGGGGGCTCATGGCTCTGGCGGGCCTTGTGGGCATCGCCGCCTGCTTGTCGTGGCCAGAGTGAGCTTCGGTGGGCGGGGGCGGTGAATCGTCATTCTGCAAGAGCGAAATGCGCACGCCAGCTTTCAAAAGATGACGATTCGGATCCCGGACCCGGTCAGGGGGGCTCATGCCGCCCATTGGGCCTGTCGAAATGCGTCTGCGTGGGTCGAGCTTTGTCGAGCACGGGAGCCCAGGCTGGTCCTGAACCCGGGGAACGGGGGAATCGTCACCATTTCACAGCAAGGCGCGTGGGCGAGCTTTTGCCAAATGACGATTCTCCGGGACATGCACGATGAAAGGCAAAAGAAAGCCCCCTGAGTCCGGCGTACGGACTCAGGGGCTTTCTGGTTGGCCCGGTGCTCGGCTCCGGCGGTGCGCCCGGCGAGGACAGGGCCCGCCTCATATGGCAACCGCTACACGTTAAAGCGGAAGTTGATGATGTCGCCGTCGTGCACGATGTAATCCTTGCCCTCCAGGCGAAAATGGCCTTGCTCCCGGGCTTTGGCCATGTTCCCGGCAGCCGCCAGATCGGCGTATGCCACCACCTCAGCCCGGATAAACCCGCGCTCAATATCCGAGTGGATCTTCCCCGCCGCCTCTTTCGCGGTCGTCCCCTGGCGGATGGTCCAGGCCCGCACTTCGTCCTCGCCGACCGTCAGGAAGCTGATCAAACCCAGATGATCATAGGCAACCCGCGCCAGCCGCGATATGCCCGACTCGGTGATGCCCAGGTCGGCCATGAAGAGCTCCCGGTCCGCCGAATCCAACTGACTGATCTCCATTTCCATCCGGGCGCAGACTTCCAGCAGGGGCATCTTCCGCTCCGCCGCATAGGCCTTCACCGCCGCCGCACCGGGCCAGGCGCCCGACTTGAACTGCTCCTCGTCAACGTTGACCATCAGAATCTGCGGCCGCTCCGTCAGAAACGCGAAATTGGCGATCAGGGTCCGCTCTTCCGCCGTCATGGTCAGCGACTGGACCGGCTGCCCGTCCTCCAGCGCCTGCCGAAGGCGCTCCATCAGTGCCAATTCCAGCTCCTGCTCCTTCTTCTTCTTGCCTTCGTTGATCCGCTTGATGCGGTTCTCCACCAGCTGCAGATCCGCCAGCAGCAGCTCCACGTTGACGGTGTCGATGTCCCGAATTGGGTCGATGCGCCCGTCCGGGTGGAGCACTTCGTCATTCGCGAAGGCCCGCACGACGTGCACCAGCGCATCCACCTGGCGAATGGCGTTCAAAAAGGCGTTCCCCACGCCCAGGCCCTGGCTTGAGCCCTGTACCAGGCCCGGCACTTCCGTCACTTTGATCTGGGCGTGTGTAGTCTTTCGGGGGTGCCACACGTCGCTCAGGTATTGGACGCGTGGGTCGGGGACTCGGGCGGTTCTGGTGTGGGCCTCGGCCTTGCCGGACATGAAAGCAGCCGTGCTGAGGTTCGCCTGCGTGAGCAGGTTGAAAACGGTGGTTTTGCCCACCGTGGGCAAGCCAACAATCCCTAGCTCCATGATGCATCCTCCTCGCGCGGTTCGGCGGTGGCGGCTCATCCGAATCGTACGTTTGCGTGCTATTTCAATAAGGGTGTGAGCAAGTCCTGCCCAATGCGGTCGTGCCTGCCTATGGCGGTGCCGCAGGGCACGGCCATAGGCAGGGTTCCGACTAATCCCTTCTGCTTGGGCATTTCAGTAGCGGCCGTAGGAGTGCCACTTTCTCAGCGTCCCGAAAGGGCGGCGCCCTGCGGCACCGCCCCCTTTACATCCACTTCTTGTACCGGAAATAGACCCACATGGTGAAACCCAGGGCGCCCAGCCCGAGCAGGGTGATCCAGAACCCGAGGGGCGACCCCACCAGCGGCATGTGCTCGAAGTTCATGCCAAAGATACCGGAGATCAGCGTTAAGGGCAGCATGATCGTCGAGACGATGGTCAGCATCTTGACGATCTCGTTCATGCGGTTGTTCACGGTGGAGAGGTACGCATCCAGCGCCGTCGAGATCATGTCACGATACGTATCCAGCAGATCGATGATCCGCAGGGTGTGCTCGTACACATCCAGGAAATACGGGCGCATGTCGGGCGACAGGAACTCGATATCCCGCCGCATCAGGGCGCCCAGGGCGTCCCGCTGAGGGCCGAGCACCCGGCGCAGATAGAGAATGTGCTTCTTGAGCGCGAATATCCGGTCCAGCACCGGCCGGGAGACGTCGCCCGCGAAAATGGCGGTCTCCGCGTCATCAATATACTTGTCGAGCTTGTCCAGCACCACGTAGTACCCGGCGATTACGGCGTCGCACAGGCCGAAGAGCAGGTACTCCAGCGTGGGTTTGCCTTCACCGGCTTTCTTGACCCGGACGAAGAGGGCGCTGACCGCCGGCACCGCATCCGGGTGTACGGTCAGCATATACCGGCGCCCGATGACCACATTCAGCTCCAGCGTCCGCCAGCGGCCCACATCCGCCCGGGTGCCGCTCTCCGAGCCCCGCCCCACGGCGTTCAGGACCAGCAGCATCTGCTTGTTGAACTCTTTGATCCGTCCCCGGTGCTCGGGGTGCAGACACGCCCGCACCACCATGGGGTGCAGGTCCAATTCGGCCGCCAGTTCCTGCATCGCCTTCTCCGAGGGGGCCTGCAGGTCCAGCCAGAGCACGCCTTCCCCGGCTGCCCACTTCTCCTTCTCTTCCGGCCAGTTCAAAACCGTGCGCTGATCCCCATTTATCCATAGTGCCTGCATCATTGGGAGCCACCTGCCTTGCTGTGACGACGAGCCAACTGTCAGATTTGCCTGGAGGGACCGAAACTCCTTTGCAGCGCGCGGAAATAGATGAACAACAGCGCGGCGACCGCCCCTGCCGTGTCGATCGCCACGTCGCGCAGCGATCCGCTCCGGGTTGGCACAAAGGTTTGGTGCCATTCATCCGAGGCCGCGTAGAGGACGGTAAAGAGCGCCGAAGTCAGATAGAGCCGGCGCCGCGGCCAGCCCGGGCGGCTGCCGGACAGGGCCCGGAACGCCAGGGCCGCCAACACGCCGAAGGCGGCCAGGTGGGCCGCCTTGCGCAGCGCGAACTCCAGCAGGTTGGTCAGTTCCACGCCCAGCACGCCCGGCAGCAGGTGAAACCGCTGGGCCAGGGGCACCGTACGCAGGTCTGGCGTGGCGGAAAGCTGGAAAATCAGGGCCATCCAGGCGACCAGCATGCCCCAGCGCAGCCAGAGGCGCCAGCCCGTCACCTTGTCAACCGAGGTCGAGCCACTCGTCGGGTCCAATGCCATAGGCCATCTCCATCTCCCGCATCGCTTCTTCGATCCGGCTGTAATGGACTTCCCAGAAATCGGCGGTGGCGCCGTCCATGGTCAGTTCCTGAATGCGAACCACGCAGCCCAGGCTGTCGGGATCATCTTCCAGCGTAATCAGGCGCGTCCACGGATGGCCCGGAATCATGGCCGACTTACGCATATCAGCTGCCCGCCCGGGCCCTCCACCAGGCCCGGACTTCCGGGAAGTGCAGAACGGCGATCAACGCCGCCCAAAGGCCGACGGTCAGCGTCACGTCCCACCGCTGCATCAGGATGTGGGCGTAGACCGGCCCGAGGGCGACAGCCGCCGCCGTGCCGACGTACATGTTGCGGGCCAGCGACCAGAGCACCAGAATGCTGATGCCGACCGCCGCCAGCAGCCAGAAGTTGATGACTACCAGCGCCCCGGCGCTGGCTGCCAGCCCGAGGCCGCCTTTGAACCCCACGTAAATCGGGAAGCAGTGGCCCACCACGGCAATAGCCGCGCCGATGGCCGCCGCCAGCAGCCCGTCGGCCGCCGAGAACGCCGGGAGATAGAGCCGCGCCACGTAGGTCGCCGCAGCCCCTTTCAGAAAGTCGAGCAGAAAGACGACCACGAACCACTTCCGCCCCAGCACCCGACCGGCATTAGCGGCGCCCATGTTGCCGCTGCCGTGCTCGCGCAGGTCGATGCCCATCACCCACCGGCTGACGATGACCGGAAACGGAACGGCACCGATCAGGTAGCAGGCGGCAGCGATGATCAGAACCGGCAGCATGGGCGTGACACCTCCGCGTCAGTCATCTGCGCGCAAGCAGGCGAGGGGCATGGCACCCTCGCCTGAAACGCTTTATGCTATCGTTCACACGCAATCGCGTGGCAGGTCAAAATCCGGTCGACGTCCTTTGGGGGCCAGGCAGCCAGGTACGCCGGCGCGCCGGTTGCAATGTTCTCTTCGATGCGCTTGAGCATCGCTTTGGCGCTGATGCCTTTTAGATGAACCCGCAGCATGCGCCGTCCATGCTCGTCGTAGACGGCGATCGCTTCCGGGTCAGACAGGTCGATATGATAGGTCCGGCCTTTGGGGCTGGTCACGGTCAGTATGTTGTGCGGCAACTGCCCGCACCTCCTCTGCACACAAATGAGACTCCTTCTCTCTATTCTCCATCATACTGCACCCTGACTGCAACCCCAAATCAATGCCATGATGGGTCTTTACACCGAACACGTGTTCTGCCAACATAGAGATGAGCGCTGAACACAGATCAGGGGATGAGCAGATGATACGACAATTCACATCAGACGATGAGCCACGCCTTGCGGCGTTTTGCGGGCGGGCGCCTGAGCAGAACATCGTCATGCTGGCGAACCTGGCGGAACTGGGCGGACACGGTGGCCTTGTCCAATTCTGGGGAGAAGTTGACGCCGCCGGAAACCTCGCCGCCGTGCTGATGCGCTACGGCACGCTCTGGTATTTGGATGCCCCGCCGGGCGCCGACCTGCTTGAGTTGGCCGGGTTGATCAGCCGCGTCGGGCAGGAACGGCTGGTGCTGAACGGTCCTCCCGAAACCATCAGCGTCCTGGCGCCGCTGATCGCCGAATACGCAGCGGAACTGCGCCTGCCCGCCCGTCTTCGCATTCTCCGTGAAAATGCCGCTTTGACCCGGCGTACCGGCTCCCCTGCCGTCCGGCGGGCGACGCTGGACGACGTGCCCGCCCTGGCTGAACTCTATGCGGCCGCTCCGCAGGACGTCCGGCGGGGCGCCGACAGCTTGCGCCGCTCCGTCGCCGGGGCGCGCCGCGCCTACCTCGCGGAGCGGGGGCGCGCCGTTACGGCCTGTGCGCTGACCACGGCGGAACTGCCCGGCCTGGCCCTGGCCGGGGGCCTGCACGGCGAAGGGCGCATGTGGGACGCCGACCTGACGGCCGCCCTGGGCGCCCTGTGCGAGTCGCTGCAGCAGGACGGCAAGACCGTCACCGCCGTCACCCGCGACCTCTGGACCGACCGCATTTGCGACGCCCTCGGCTTCGCCGATGCAGCACCCTGGCTGATCATCCACATGAAACGCTGACGGCGCCCGAACTTTTCGCCCGCCGAACCCGTATCATCCACCGGGAGGGATTGCGTGAACCCCTGGTGGTGGCTTTCCATGATGGGCCTGGCCGAGATCGTGTGGTGGGGCTTTGTGGCGGTGGGCGCCCTGTTTGCCGCCGCGCTCATCAGTATCAACCTCCGGGCCATGAAAAAAGAGCCACCGGGCTGAACGGCCCGGTGGCCCATCTGCAGCAGCAGGCTCTACTTCGCTCCGGCCGCCTCGGCCAGGCGGCTCAGCTCAAACTTCTCATGGACGGCCCGGACGGCCTCCACGGCCTGGGAAGCCCGCACCAGGCAGGAGATCTTGATCTCCGAGCCGGTAATCAGCTCGATGTTGATGTTGTTCTCCGCCAACGCCTCGAACATCTTCGCCGCCACGCCGTAGTTGGAGGCCACGGCAGAACCGACGATGGAGACCTTGGCCACGTCGATGTCGTATACAAGCTGCGTGCCGGGGAAACCGGCCACCGCTTCCTGGCAGACTTCCAGAGCCAGGTCGAGATCATCGCGCGCACAGGTAAAGGCGATGTCGGCAGTCGGAACACCGCCTGCCACCACGCCGGCGGACTGGACGATCATGTCGACGTTGACCTTGGCCTTGCCCAGGGCGCCAAAGACCTTGGCGGCAATGCCGGGCCGGTCGGGCAGGCTCAGAATGGTAATGCGGGCGACCTTGGAGTCCACGGCAACGCCGGAAACGACGCGATTGTTGTTGGGGCTCAATGCTGCCACCACCTTCGTACCCTTCTCAATTCCGCCCTCGTTGGGCAGGGGGGCCAGGGAACTCAGCACTTCAAACTCCACACCGTACTGTTTGGCAAATTCGACTGACCGCAGCTGCATCACCTGCGCGCCGGCGGCAGCCAGTTCAAGAATTTCATCATAGCTGATTTCGTCGAGCCGCGAGGCCGTGGGCACCAGCCGCGGGTCAGATGTATAAACGCCGTCCACGTCCGTGAAGATCTGGCAGGCTTCCGCCTCCAGATAAGCCGCCAGGGCGATGGCCGAAGCGTCGGAGCCGCCGCGCCCCAGCGTGGTGATGTCGCCGCGGTTGTCCAGCGCCTGGAAGCCCGCCACGATCACCACGTTGCCCCGGGCCAGCTCCTCGCGCACCCGCTTGGTGTCGATGTTCTGGATCTTCGCGGCCCGGTGGTTGTCATCGGTCTGGAACCCGGCCTGGGGACCGGTCAGGGAGACGGCAGGGCAGCCGGCTTCATGCAGGGCCAAGGCCAGCAGTGCGATGGAGATTTGTTCGCCCGTGGACAGGAGCACGTCCATTTCCCGGGCGCTGGGGTTCTTCGTAAGTTCGGCAGCCTTCACCAGCAAATCGTCGGTGGTGTCGCCCGGGGCGCTCACGACGACGACGACGTCATGTCCCTGCTGGCGCTTCCAGGCGATCCGCCTGGCCACCCGGCGGAACTTCTCGGCGTTCGCCACCGATGACCCGCCATACTTTTGCACGACAATTCCCAAGGGCGCCTGATCCTCCTTATATAGATCGTGTTACGGGAGCAGCGCAGGGACGCCCATAGTCGCCCCATGGTTCATATGATCTTTATGATATTTGTCCGATTTGTCCATGGGCGTACCACCTCCCTTACCCGGTGCCGCTAGTTGAATATTGAGCACGATTATACACCTGCGCCCGCAACCCCGTCTATCGCTTTCCGGATTCTTTAGAAACTGGATAGAAAGCTCCGGACCGGCTGGGCAATCAGGTGGAAATCGACCAGGAAAGCGTCGTGGCCCCACGGCGAATCCATCTCCAGATAGTCTGCCGCGCCGCCGGCCGCCCGAACAAGGTCCGTCGTCTCACGCTGCAGATACGTGGGGAAAAGCAGGTCGGAACGAATGCCGATGGAGAGCACTTTGGCGCCTATCGCCCCATGGGCGGCCTCATAGCTTTCGTACCCGCGCCCAATGTCCTGCAGGTCCATGGCCCGGGTCAGGTAGAGATACGAGTTGGCGTCAAACCGGCGCACGAGCGCATCGCCCTGGTAACGCAGGTACGACTCGACTTCGTAGGTAATGCCGCCGATGTCGGGAACGGCGGGGAGCTCCGCTTTGCCGCCCCGGACCTGGCGCCCGAACTGCTGCCACATCGACTCGTCGGACCGGTAGGTGATCATGCCGAGCATGCGGGCCGTGGCCAGCCCCTTGGCCGGCCCGGGGGTGCCGTAGTACTGGCCGCCCAGGAAGCCGGGGTCGGACATAATCGCCTGCCGCTGCACTTCGTTCAGCGCGATGCCCTGGGGATGAAACCGCCCCGCCCCGCCGATGGGCACGATGCCCCGGACCCGGTCAGGATAGGTAACGGCCCACTGCAGCGTCTGCATGGCGCCCAGCGACCCGCCGATGACGGCGTGCAGCTTCCCGATGCCCAGCAGGTCTAGCAGGCGGGCCTGGGCCCGGACCATGTCGCGGGCGGTGACCAGGGGAAAATCCAGGCCGTAGGGCCGGCGGGTTTCGGGGTTGATGGAAGCGGGACCCGTCGAGCCCTGGCATCCGCCCAGCACGTTCGTGCAGATGACGAAGTAGCGATCCGTATCGATCGCCTTGCCCGGGCCGACCGCCTGGTCCCACCAGCCGGGCTTGCGGTCGGCGGGGTCATACTTGCCCGCGACATGGCTGTCGCCGGTAAGGGCGTGGCAGATGAGAACGGCGTTGTCAGCACGCTCGCTGAGTGTTCCGAACGTCTCGTAGCAGAGCGTCACTTCGGAAAGTGCGCGTCCGCAATCCAGCGGGAGCGGATTGGCGGCGGTGGCGACAACGGCATATTGCCGTCGGGAAAGGTGTACCGGAAGTTCGGCTGCGGCCATTGTGGCGTCACCTCGATTGAGAATGTGATACGGCCTATCAGTCTAGTGCGGCGCCGCACGGCACCCGTACATGGCGCGTCAGCGCCGAGAAGGGAAAGGCCGCTCCCAGAGGGAGCGGCCGTTACGTCAACATACGACGGAACAGGGCCTGCCCTCTTATCTTCCGGTCAGCCATTGCAGCCATCCGGTGGAATTGGCACCTTGGGGATGCGCATGAGCACCCCTGGGTTGCCGGGCTTCATCGGGCCAGTTCCCTCCGCCACTCTTGATAAGAGCTCCGGATGCGAAGCACCGGAGTCCGCTTATGTAATTGTTACGGATCATATCATGGGGGAAATACTGGTGTCAAGCGTGTTGCACGCACCCTTGAAAAAACCGGGGCGCCCCATGTGGGGCGCCGCTTCAGGCCATTCAGAAGGGACGGTTTCCTATGAGATGAATGCCAGCCACGGCCGCGTAGTCCTCGCACATGGCCAACACTTCGTGGGCTTCCATTTCCCCGGAGCCCCACAGCATGACCGCTCGGATGACGAACTCTGTCTCGCCGTGCTCGATCATGGTGGCCAGCACCCCGGGCAACGCTTCCTTGGCCTTCATTTTCTTTTGATAAAGCTCGCCGATCTTCGTCAGAATCGCTTCGGTCTTGGCGGCCGCGTCTTCGGGCCGGGGCCGAAAGGTAACGAGGGTTCCCATCTCCGTCGATGCCTCCTTGATTTATGCCCGGTCCATAGGACGCTGCCGGTGTTCCGGTGTTTCGCTCAAAGTGTAGCATTCGTGCAACCGGCATGCAAGAATTGGAAGCTAGGCCGGTACGCAATGGGAGCTTTGTGACCAAGTAAGTTAACTGTCGATAGTTATATGGTGCCGGTTATCTCTCGGGCATAGAGCCTGTTGCTTATAAAGATAGACCTTTCGTCTCATGAAACTTCTCCCGGGCGGCCAGATCAAGGCACCGGCCCCACAGCGGGAGCCGGTGCCGTATCGATCAAATGATGATGCAGATCAGCCCGCCTGAGCCTTCGTTGATGATCCGGCTCAGCGTCTCCTGCAGCTTGTGCTGGGCGTCTTCGGGCATCTTGTAGAGCTTGGTCTGGATCCCTTCCTGGACCAGCTCGTGCAGGCTCTTGCCGAAGATGTCGAAGTCCCAGAGCTTCTGCGGATCGTCCTCGAACTTGTCGAGCAGGTACTGGACCAACTCTTCGCCCTGCTTCGCTGTGCCGATGATCGGCGTCACTTCGGCGGTGATGTCCGCCCGGATGAAGTGGAGCGACGGGGCGGTGGCCCGGAGCTTAACGCCGTACATGATCCCCTGGCGGACCAGTTCGGGCTCCTCAAAGGTCATCTCGGTAATGTGCGGCTGTACCATGCCGTAACCGGTCGCCCGGACTTCGGCCAGGGCGTCCTTGACCTTGTCGTACTCGGCCTTGGCGTGGGCATACTCCCGCAGGAGCCGGACCATCGTATGCTTACCTTCGAGGGGTACGCCGGTGATCTCCTCAAGGGTCTGATAGTAGAGGTCGTCGCGGGCTTCCGTCTCCACGTGGGCGGAACCGGTGCCCATGTCGACGTTGCGCAGCGTGACGGCGGACATGAAGTCGTAACCGGAGAGCTTTTCCACAGCGGCGTCAACGTCGCGGATCTTCATGATGCCCTGCAGGGCGTCGCCGATCGCTTCCTCGAACTGCATCCGCAGCGGGTGGGCCCGGTCCAGCTCTTCGATCCAGCGGGGTAGGTTGATGTGCGCCTCGCGGACGGGGAACTCGAAGAGCGCCTGCTCCATGATCAGGTGGACGTCATCCTGGGAGAGTTCGCTGGCGTCGACGGGAATGACCGGAGCGCCGTACTTGACTTCCAGCTCGCCGGCCAGTTCCATGGTCTCCTGGGCGTAGGGCCGGGTCGTATTGAGAAGCACCACGAAGGGCTTGCCCAGCGCCTGCATTTCGCCGATGACCCGCTCCTCGGCCTCCAGGTACTTGCCCCGGGCCAGGTCGGTCACCGTGCCGTCGGTCGTCACGACGATGCCGATGGTGGAGTGGTCGGCGATCACCTTGCGGGTGCCCAGTTCCGCCGCTTCGTGGAACGGGATCTGCTGCTCGAACCAGGGGGTCTGCACCATGCGGGGCTGGCCGGTCTCGTCGAGGTAGCCGAGCGCCCCTTCCACCGCGTAACCCACGGAATCGACCAGGCGGAGGCGGACGGTGAGCCCTTCCTTGACATTGACTTCGACGGCATCAGCGGGGATGAACTTCGGTTCCACGGTCATGATCGTCTTGCCGCCGCCCGACTGGGGCAGCTCGTCGCGGATGCGGGCCTGCTCATACTCGTCAGCAATGTTGGGCAGGATGACCAGATCCGCGAAGCGGCGGATGAACGTGGACTTGCCCGATCGCACGGGACCGACAACGCCGATGTAGATGTCCCCGCCGGTCCGCTTGGCTACGTCTTCAAAGATGTCAAACTTCTCCACGCAATTCCCTCCCTAGGGTCCATCCTCGTTCCGGCCCCTCCTCCCGCCCAGGGTGCAGGCGCGTGGGGCAGCTCTGAGTTCGGTGGAAGTCCCTTGTCTCAAGGTCATTTTTATGGGGGACGTGCCCCGTGTATGACAGGAATGTTTGGAACGTTGCAGTGCGCGCGGGCGTCCAAGTACCGGGGGTGTTCGATCGTGCAGGTGCTGTCGCACACGGCCGGCTGGGTGGCGACCAATGGCGCCCTCTACGCCACCTTGGACGGCGGAGCGTCCTGGACGCAGATCCAAGGACCTGTACCGCACGGACGACGGCGGCGAGAGCTGGCGCCAAGTCGCCACGACCGGCGGCCTTGGCGGCCCGCGTGGAAACCGGCCGATGGGCAGCTACCTGTCGGGCCTCTTCTTCCTTGACGAGCACCACGGCTGGCTGGGCGAAGCCAAAGGCGGGCTGATGGCAACCAATGACGGCGGCAACTCATGGGAGCATCTCCCCATGCTTGAGCACAGGGTGGAAAGCCTGCGTTTCTTTACGCCGGAGCGGGGGTGGGGTACATGGTCCTTACCCAGCACTATCAGCGGGTGAGCACCCTGCAGACAACGGCGGACGGCGGTAAGACCTGGGCGTCTATCTCCTGGCGCCGGAAGCCCCGGCGGCGGAAAAATTGGTCGGCGGGGCGTTCCAGGTCGCCGTGGGCACGGTGGCTGACCCCGGAGCCGTGTTCATGCGCGGGGGTGCGTGGGAGCTGACGGGCTCGGTGCCCCTGCGCCGAGGCCTGTTCGTGCGGGCCGTCAGCAAGTCGCTCGGGTGGGTGATCGCCGACGGCAGGCTGAAGGCGACATCCGATGGCGGCGCCACATGGCAGGACCTGGCGCCGCTGCCCGCCGCCCCGTTCGCCTTCGACGTACTGGGGGACGGCACCGGGGCGGTGCTGGCCGGCCACCCAAAAGCAGCGGAACTATATGTGACTAAGAACAGTGGCCGGAGTTGGACGTGGATCGACCTGGGGCAGGTGCGGCCCCGCCGGGTCTTGCTGGCTCCCGGTGGCGTCGTGGCGGCTGGTCACCGGCTCCGAGTAGGAAAGCCGCTACTGCGAGGCAAACGGTGGAGCCTGGGGCGAATCGTCAGCATTCAAGAGCTGGTGGTGCGCTTGCGCTCTTGAATCCTGACGATTCATGGGTCAGAGGCCCAAATCCGAAGGCCAAACGGCCCCGAGATGGGCCCAAGCAGGCCCGAAACCGTCGTGAATGTCGCCAAAACAGCCTTTCCCACCCGAATCGTCACCGTTCGAATGCCGCGGGCAACTCGTGCCCTGTTGAGCCCTGATGATCCGCAACATTCTGGCATCGGCACAGCATCTGTCGTATGGCGCGGCAGAGGTTCCCGGCGCCCCTCTCAGCGCCCGCCGAATCGGGGCGAGGCCGAACGATGATATGCCCCCAGCGAACTGAGCCGTTTGGCATCCAACCTCCTTGCGGTCGGGAACGTACTCTCAAGTAGAGACGCCCCGGCCGAAGGAGGTTTCTTTTTCATGCGCGCCTTCACAGTCCTCGCCTTTGCGGCCGCGCTCCTGCTCCTGCCCGCTCCCGCCTTCGCGGAACCCGCAACCGCCTCCCCCGCGTTTTCCCTCCCAAATGGATACGGGGCCTACCACCCGCAGGACTTCACCTATCCCATCTCCGCCGGAGCAGGCCCCCTGCGCCTGGCGGCCACGCACTACGAATACGGGTACGTCCCCCTCTTCGCCGTCGCCCTCGCAGACCCGGTCCGGCGAGAGATCCTCGGCCAGGCGACGCTCACTACCGCCGAGCCGCAGGCGGAGCTGGATGTGCCCGCAGCGGGCGCCTACGAAATCATCGTCCGCCCCCTCTTCGAACAGTGGGAGACCTACACCAATCCACGGCTCGAGATCACCGCCGAAGGGCTGCAGATGGCCAGCCGGGAAACCAACTGCATCGCTGTACATGACTTCGTGGACTACTCCCTCATCACGGCAGCGCAGTTCCTGGACATGAGCCCCTGCGCTCCGCAGCGCTCATTTATCAGCCACATCGCCATTAACGGGCAGGTGCTGTACGAATCCGACACGCCGGACGGCGGGCGGACCCACCGGCTGGAGATCGATCCGGCGGCCGTCCCGGACGGTATCTACTTCCTCGACGTCAGTGCCCGGGAGAATCAGTCACAGAACCGCAGCCGCACGCAGCGGTCGTTCATGATCGATCAGCAAGATCAGTACCTGGACGTACCCCAATCCCACTGGGCGCGCCATCCCGTGGAGTTGATGAGCCACCTCGGCATCCTGAGCGGCCGGGGCGAGGGTCTGTTCGCGCCCGATGAACCCGTGCTGCGCAAGGAGTTCGCCAAAATGGTCGCCCTGACGTTCGACTTGCCCGCGGGCGGCCGGGGCGCCATCCCCTTTGCCGACGCGCCCGGCGACTGGTCCCAGCCCTACATCGATGCCCTCTCCGAAGCGGGCTTGGCCCAGGGCGAGACGGTCGACGGCGTGCGGTTCTTTCGCCCCGACCGGCCCATCAGCCGGGCGGAGGCGGTGACCATTATCGGACGGGCGCTGAAGGTGGCAGATGATGACGTGTCAGTGCTGCCCCCGCTCTACATCGATCAGGCGGAGATTCCGGACTGGGCCCTGCCTTCGGTTGGCGTCCTGTCGCTGTGGCGCTGGATCAGCGGCTTCCCGGACGGCGCCTTCCACCCGTTCGCCCAGCTGCAGAGGGCGCAGGCCGCGAAGATTCTGGCCCACGAGTTGGGCCTGGAGCCCAGCGACCAGGATTCGGGCGGGCCGCGCCCGCCGGGCCTGTCCAGCGGGTGGACGCACCAGTTCGGCGACGCCGGGCGGAGGAGCCACCACCCCGGGGCCAGCACAGGCGCAGCAGCCGAGCCGCTCTGGGCCAGCGCCGTCAAGCCAGACGGCTTTGGCAACACGGTGCTGGGGAACGGCCTGATCTTCACGGCGGGCGCCCGGGGCCGGGTCTACGCCCTACTGCCCGGCACAGGCGAGGTTCTCTGGATGACTGAAGTCGCCCCGCCCTTCCGGATTGGACATACCCTGGCCTACAGCAGCGCCCATAACCTGCTCTTCGCCGCCGCCACCGGCGAGGGCACCGGTCAGGTTACGGCGCTCAACCCGGCTACGGGGCGCAAGGTGTGGACGGCCAATATCCCGGGGTCGCTGGACCGCGTCAGCCCTGTGGTGGCCAGTAACCTGGTCATCGTAGCCGGGTCGAGTTCCAACCTTTACGCGCTGGCCGCGGAGACGGGCGCCGTAGTCTGGTCGCATAGCTCCGGGGGCTCCTCGGCGCCGACCGTGGCTGGCGACCGCATTTTCGTGGCAAACTACAACGGTCAGGCGTATGCGTACCGCCTCAGCGATGGCGCGCCGCTCTGGCAGCGGCACAACGGCTGGAGCGGCAACACGCCGCCGCCGGTGGCCGGCCACGGGCTGCTCTTTGTCGCATCCGACTACTCCGACCGGCTCTATGCGCTCGACCAGGCGACGGGCGACGTTGTCTGGGAAGTGCCGGGCAAGGGGCGGGTGGCGGTCGATGACCGGCACGTCTGGGCGCTGCAGCCCGATGGGGGGCTGGCCGTCCTGAACCCTGCGACCGGCGAAACGGTAGCCACCGTCGGCGGCTGCGGCCAGACACCGGTCATTGGGGCCACCCATGCCTACATTAGCTGCAACGGGACGATTCTGGCCATCGACCGGACGACCTTCGCCGTCCAGCCTCTGGCGCCCGGCGGGCAGGTTGTCGCCATGGAGGCGGACCGCCTCTACTTCCTGCTGAATGATCCCTCGCCGTGGGACCGGTATCTGCTGGCGGCCATGACGGTGCGCTGAAGATCAAGGCTAACCGATCATACGGTAGAGTCCGAGCACGACGAGCACCAGGCCGTGCAGCATGGCCCAGCGGCCTTCCAGCCTGAACGGCAGCAGGCGGGCCGCACGGGAACCCACGAGCATCAGGCCCAGGGAGCCGGCGGCGGCCGCGATGGGCAGCCCGTAGGGCGAAAAGCCGGCCATGGCGGCGCCGAGCCCCGCTGCCACGGAGTCCAGCGCCAGTGCGACGCCGAGAAAGCACGCCTCCGTCACGCTGATGTGCCCCGAGTGGTCCAGGTCCGCCGCGCCGGGCTCCCGCAGGATCTCGATTACCACGCCGATGGAGCCCAACCGGAGGCGCCAGACTTTCAAGGGACCCTCGGCCATCGCGGGCGGCGCCGGGGCGATGGGGCCAGCCTGGGTTCGGCTGTGGCTGCGCCAGGTCTGGTAGGTAATCCAGAGGCCAACGCTTACGAGGATCAGTGCGCCGAGCCGCCCGGCCACGCCGGGCGGGAGCCAGCCGGACACCAGGCGCCCGCCCCCCATGGCAACGGAGAGCAGCCCGCCGGAGGCCATGCTGACGATCAGCATGGCAGGCCAGGAGAGCTTGATTCCCCGGACACCATAGAGGAGCCCCACCGTCAGAGAGTCGAGGCTGAGGGCCAGTGCCAGCAGCGCCAAGGAGAGACCGTCCATGAGAAAAGCACCCCCCTCCTACCCCGTCATCTTACGTGACGGGCAGGGGGAGGGTGCTTGCATATGGTCGGGGCCTTAGCGGGCGCCCTGCTTGGCCCAGGCCTCGACGTTCCAGACATCCGTAATCCAATCCCGATAGAACTCCGGCTCGTGGCAAACCAGGAGAAGCGTGCCCTTGTAGCGCTTGAGAGCCACAGCCAGCTCCTCCTTCGCCGCCACGTCCAGGTGGTTAGTCGGCTCGTCCATCACCAGCCAGTTGGACTCCTCCACCTGCAGCTTCGCCAGGCGCACTTTGGCCTGCTCGCCGCCGGATAGATTGAACATCTTGTTGTTGATATGCTCCGCCGTCAGGCCGCACGATGAGAGCCGGCCCCGCACTTCGTTGTTGGAGAGCCAGGGATAGGCATCCCACAACTCCTCCAGGGGGGTCCGCTCCTCGTCCATCTTCTCTTCCTGGGCAAAGTAGGCCTTCAGGAGGCTGTCGCCATGCTGCACTGCCCCGCCCAGGGGCTGAATCAGCCCGAGGATCGTTTTGAGCAGCGTAGACTTGCCAACGCCGTTCATACCGGTGATGGCGATCTTCTGCCCACGCTCCAGCGTCATGGAGAGCGCCGGCAGCAAGGGGTACGAATAGCCGATCTCCACGCCGTCCAGCTTGCAGACCAGCTTGCCCGAGAGCTTGCCGTGCTGGAAGTTAAACGTGGGGCGGGGGTATTCGACGGGTTTCTCGATTCGCTCCATTTTGTCGAGCATCTTCTGGCGGGAGTTCGCCATGCCGCGGGTCGCCACTCGGGCCTTGTTGCGGGCGATGAAGTCCTCCACCCGGGCGATCTCCTGCTGCTGCCGCTCGTAAGCGCTCTCCTGCTGGCTGCGGCGCTGCTCGTAGACCCGCAGGAAGTTTTCGTAGTTGCCGGCGTACCGGGTCAACTGGGCGCCTTCCAGATGATAGATCAGGTTGACGACATCGTTCATGAAGAACGTATCGTGGCTGACCAGCAAGAAGGCGTACGGATAGTCCTGCAGGTACTCCGTCAGCCAGTTGATGTGCTCTTCATCCAGGTAGTTGGTCGGCTCGTCCAGGATCAGAACGTTCGGCTGCTGCAGCAGCAGTTTGGCCAGCAGCACTTTCGTCCGCTGACCGCCCGAGAGTTCCGAGACGTCGCGGTCCAGGCCGAAGGCAGTTACGCCCAGGCCCTTCGCCACTTCCTCCACCTTCGCATCCAGCATGTAGAAGCCGCTGGTCTCCAGGTGATCCTGAATGTCGCCCATCTCTTCAAGCAGCTTCTCCATGGCGTCCGGATCAGCCGTCGCCATAGCTTCGCCGATGCGCCCCATTTCGGCTTCCAGCTCGTAGAGGCCCTGAAAGGCCGTGCGCAGCACGTCGCGCACCGTCATGCCGGGGACGAGCCGCGCATGCTGGTCGAGGTAGCCGACGGAGGCGTGCTTCGACCACTGAATCGTTCCTTCATCGGGCTGCGTCTGGCCCGTTATCACTTCAATAAAAGTCGACTTGCCGGTGCCGTTCGAACCCACCAGCCCGACGTGCTCGCCGCGGAGCAGCCGGAACGACACGTCCTGGAACAGGGTCCGGGCGCCGAAACCATGTCCGAGTCTTGTCACCTCAAGGATGCTCACGCAGCTTCACTCCATCTCAGTTTTGCGTACACTTGCCCTATCTTAAAGGAACACGCCCGGGTTGACAATACTCAGCCGCCGCCACCCTGCGCAGAAGGATATCTATCACCGATATCGAATTTCGATATCTAAAATAGATATCGGGTGATGATATATGTTTCGTGATTTCTTCCTGGGTTTCGTCCGGATTTTGATTCTGCAGGGCGCCCAGCAAGGGCCGATTTACGGCACGGCCCTCATCCGGGATCTGAAAGAGGCCGGGTATGACCTGAGCCCCGGCACGCTCTACCCGATTCTCCACGCCATGGAGCAGGCGGGTCATTTGCGGCGCAGTGAGCACACCGTCAGCGGCAAAGTGCGCAAGTACTACCACCTGACGCCGAGCGGCGCCGAGACGCTGGCCGAGGCCCGAGCCAGGGTGCGTGCCCTGGTCGCCTGGCTCAACTAAACATCGAGGCCGGGGGATTGCCCCCGGCCTTGCGCTATGACGGTGGGAACTCGAGGGAAAAGGACTGCCGCAGGACCTCCTCCACTTCGTGGGTCTTCTCCCGGCCCATCAAATTCTCCATGCCTTTCACGCCGGGCAGCCCCTCGTAGAGCACCCGGTAGATCTGCTCGGTGATCGGCATCTTCACGTCCATCCGCTGGGCCAGCGTCCAGGCGGCCCGGGTGGTCGGAATCCCTTCCACGGTCAGGTGGGCGGATGACGCAAACTCGGCGGCTGACTGCCCCCGGCCGATGGCCAGGCCGGCCCGCCGGTTGCGGGAGGTGTCGCTGGTGCAGGTCAGGACCAGGTCGCCCATGCCCGCCAGCCCCGCAAACGTCAGCACGTTGGCGCCCAGGGCGGTGCCCAGGCGGGCGATCTCCGTAAGGCCCCGGGTAATCAGGGCGGCGCGGGCGTTGTCGCCCAGGCCCAGCCCGTCCGACAGGCCGACGCCCAGCGCCATGACGTTCTTCAGGGCGCCCGCCAACTCCACGCCGACGATGTCCGGATTGGTATATATGCGAAAGCGCGGCGTCATGAGCAGGTCCTGCACATACTGCGCCAGGGCGACATCCGGACAGGCTACGACCGTTCCGGTCGGCATCTGCCGCGCCACTTCCGACGCGAAGTTCGGGCCGGAGAGGGCCGCGATCCGGTCCTTGTGGGAAGGAATCTCCTGTGCCACCACCTGGCTCATGCGCAGGTGGCTCTCGGGGTCGATGCCCTTCGTGACGCTCACGAGCACCGCATCGGGCCGGAGGTGGTCGCGAACGGCCCGGCACGTCTCACGCAGGATGACGCTGGCGGGCGCCACAATCACCAGAGCGGCGCCCCGGACGGCCTCAGCCGGGGTAGCGGCGCCTCTCACGTTGTGCGGCAGCGCGATGCCGGGCAGGGCGGGATGGTCCCGCTCCCAGGTCCGGAGCCAGTCAGCCCCGCGGCGCCACAGCACCACGTCGTGCCCTCCCGCAGAGGCGGGCACGGCCAGGGCCGTTCCCCAGGCGCCGGCCGGGACGATGGCGATTTTGTGAGTGGCCAACTTCGCTTGTCCTCCTATTGATGGGCCCGCGGCTTCGCCTTCTGGCCCAGCTTGTTCTCGGTGCCGGCGGCGATGCGCTTGATATTGTCCCAGTGGCGGATGTAGACCACCAGGGCGGCACCCAGGGCCAGCGCCTTATGCGCCTTAGGCGTATCCGGGGTGAGGATGATGATGCCCGGATAGAGAATGGCGCCCACGAGTGAGCCGAGGGATACGTACCGGGTCGGGGCGATGACGGCTATGGCCGCGGCCAGCCCGGCCAGAAAAGCCAGCGGATAATGGAGCACCATGGTGCCGGCGCCGGTGGCAACGCTTTTGCCGCCCTTGAACTTGAGCCAGACCGGGTAGGAGTGGCCCACCACGGCGAACAGGCCGCCGAGCGCATAGCCCCATTCGCCGCCCAGCAGCCCGCCCAGGTAGGCGCCCAGCACGCCTTTGAGCACGTCGCAGAGGCCGGTGAGAAGGGCAGGGAGGACGCCGACGGTCCGCAGCACGTTGGTGCCGCCCGTTGCGCCGCTGCCGTATTTGCGGATGTCGACCCCTTTGCTCCTGCCGACCAGGAAGCCAACGGGAATGGAGCCCAGGAGGTAGCCGATGACTGCGGCTGCAACCCATTCCAGCACGGTTCGAATCCCCCTTTGTGGGCACCGATCCACGGACCGGAGCCTTGCGAAGGCAATATTCTCCCTGGGGGTGGTGAAGTCCTGGTTTTAGTACTAGGTGTTAATAAAGATGACGTTTGCGGTGACGGTCGCGCCGCCGGGAGCACGACGCCACGCCACCGCCTCTCGGGGCTCCGGTGGTTCGGCTCCGGCAGCGGGGCCGCCTCACGTTCGTCCGTGAACGCAGGCGGCCCCTCGGGTAGGTCGGCGGCGACGTCCGGGTAGTTCTGTCCGGCACTGGTTCCTACTGGGTATCCTTCTTCAGCGCCTCGCGGCGGATGTTGACCCGCTTGCCGGTGACCGTGACCCGGCGGACCCTGATGGGGCGGTCGGTTTTGAGCTCCACTTTCTGCTTGTTCCGGAAGTAGAGCCGGATGGGCGTGCCCTCGAAGTCGTACGTCTCCCGCAGGCGGTTCTCCAGATACCGCCGGTACGAGAAATGCAGCAGCTCCCGGTCGTTGACGAAGAAGAGGAATCCGGGCGGGCTGGCGTGGGGCTGGGTGGCGAAGTAGATCTTGAGGCGCCGGCCCTTGTCGGAAGGCGGCGGGTTGAGGGAATAGGCCTCCCGGATCAGGTTGTTCAGCTCAGCGGTACTGATCCGCCGCTGATGGTTGGTGGCTGCCTTTTGGATCTGCGGCAGCAGCTTGTGCACCCGGGCCCGAGTCTTCGCTGACAGGAACGAGAGCATGGCATAGTCCATGAAGGCCAGGCGTGTCTTGACCTGGCTGACGAATTTCTCCATCGTCTTTTCGTCCTTCTCGACCAGGTCCCACTTATTGATGACCACGATGCAGGCCTTGCCGTTCTCGTTGGCGTAGCCGACGATCTTCTGATCCTGGTCGGTCACGCCGTCCTCGGCGTCGATCACCATCAGGACCACGTTGGCGCGGTCGACGGCGCGCAGCGCCCGCATGACGCTGTACCGCTCCACGCCCTCTTCCACCTTGCCGCGGCGGCGCATGCCCGCCGTGTCGATCAGCAGGAACCGGTCTTCGCCTTTCTCGACCAGGATGTCGATGGCGTCGCGGGTTGTGCCGGCGACGTTGGAGACGATCACCCGCTCCTCGCCGAGAATCGCGTTGACCAGCGAGGACTTACCCACATTCGGGCGCCCGATCACGGCCACCCGGATCAGCGTCTCGTCCTCTTCGTGCTCGCCTTTTTCCGGCGGCAGATTCTCCACCACGGCGTCCAGCAAATCGCCGGTCCCCATGCCGTGCTCGGCGGAGACGGGGATCATGTATTCCAGCCCGAGCGACCAGAACTCGTGAGCCTCTTCGTCCCGCTTCAGGTTCTCAACCTTGTTGACGGCCAGCAGCACCGGCTTGCGGACACGGCGCAGCTTGTCGGCCACTTCCTGGTCGGAGGCGGTGACGCCCTGGGTCACATCGCAGACGAAGATGATCACATCTGCCTCTTTGATCGCCAGCTCCGCCTGCCGCGTTACGTGCGCCTCAATGGTGTCGCCTTCCTTGTCCAGCACGATGCCGCCCGTGTCCACGAGGGTGAAGTCGCGCCCGTTCCAATCGCACGGGGCGTACAGCCGGTCGCGGGTCACGCCCGGGAAATTCTCCACAATGGCCTGGCGCGTCTGCGTCAGCCGGTTAAACAGGGTCGACTTGCCCACGTTGGGCCGTCCGACGATCGCTACAATCGATTTCATGGTCCTTGCCTCCGTATGTAGGGGCGGGGCCCCTGGATCAGCTTATCAGTCCCCCAACGGCGATTTGGTCCCGGCCGACCGCTCGCACCGCCCGAGGGGGTCCTTCTCCATGTTGACCACAGCCGCCTCGCCATAATGGGTCAGCCGCAGGGAACGGAGCCGCTTCTTTTTCCGCTCAGGTGCCAGCAGGCCGCCCGTCGCCTTGTCCGCCAGTTCTGCGGGCGTGGCCGCCAGCGTGACTTCAACGCCGCCCAGCATAACGCTGATTTCGTCCAATGTCATGTTGTCCAGCGATTTGAAATCGGTCTCCCGGAAACCGACGGCAGGCAGAATGACAAGGTCGCCCAGATCCTGCCGCCCCCGCAGGGTCCGGACGTAGTCCTGCGCAAGGATCAGGCCGGCGACGGTGACGGTCGGACCGTAGAACTCGTTGTCAACCGTGACGACATCCACCGTGAGGCCGCGGACGTGCTCCATCAGCCAGTCCGCCGCCTGCCGGAGCGTGCGGGTGGCCAAAACGCCGGTGGCCACCGTCACTTTCCGGGGCGCCGGCAGTTCGGCAGGCAGCCGCCCGGTGGCCGCCTTCATCTGCTCGAGGAAGAGCCGGATCATCCCGACGCCGTTCTCCAACTGGTCGTAGTTTTCGTAGACCTCCGCCGGGGGCACTTCACGGCCCGCCACCACATACCACTCATCCGAGGCGTGAACCAGCACCGTGCCCCATTCGGGGGCCAGCCGCTCCTGCCAGCATTCAATCTGGTCGATCATCGCCGCCGCCTCGTCGGGCCGGTAGGTGCGGACGGGGTATAATCCCTGCCGGAACCGGGTCAGTCCCACCGGCACCACGGAGATGGAGAGCAGCGCATCGCCGAGGGAAGTCAGGTCGGAAATGGTCCGGTCCAGCGCCGGGCCGTCGTTGAGGCCGGGGCATGAAACCACCTGCGTATGGAACTGGATGCCGTTTTCGGCCAGTTCCCGCAGCTTTTGCATGATGCCCCTGGCCTGGTCGGTGCCCAGCAGGAAAGCGCGCAGGTCATCGTCGGTCGCGTGGACGGAAATATAGAGCGGCGTCAGCTTCTGGGCGAAAATCCGCTGCCAGTGCTCAGCGCTGATACCCACAAGCGTAATAAAGTTCCCGTGCATATAAGACAGGCGGAAGTCGTCGTCCATCAGGGTCAGCGTCGGCCGCAGCCCCCGGGGCTGCTGATGGACGAAACAGAAGACGCAGTTGTTGTGGCAGGTGTAAATGCCGTCGAAGGTCGCCTTGCCGCCGAATTCGACGCCAAGATCCTCATCAAACTCCTTGCGCACCCGCACGGTGCGCAGGTCGCCCGTCAGGCCGGCGATTTTCAGTTCCAGGTCCTCATCGGCCATAAGAAAACGGTAGTCCAGATCATCGCGGATCGGATTGCCGTTGATCTCCAGCAGCTTCTCGCCGGGCTTGAGGCCGGCCGATTCCGCCGGGCTGCCCGGAGCAATCCCTGCAATGACCGGCTTGGCCAGTCGCGCCACGTTCTCTCTCTCCTTATATGGGGCCGGTATCTAACCCATTATGTCGGATAGGGGATGCAGCGTCAAGGCGCACCCTGCGCACGTGCTCGGCATACTGGCGGTAGCAGAGCCACACGCCCAGCGCGCAGAGCGGGCGCCCGATGCCGACCAGGCCCAAGCCCCGGGACGCATAGCCCCCGATTCTGAGCAGCACGCTGGCATGGCGGAGTGTATCCTCAAAGCGATACGCGCTCACGGAGACGCTGCAGGCGGCCAGGAATTCAACCAGGGCCCGGGCCGCCGGTCGAGTGGCAGATGCCCCAGATGGAGGTTAGCCGCCGTGATCGATGAGTGGGCAGCGCCATAGCAGTAGTAGATGATCTTGGGGCCGCCGGACAATTCCGAGGCGGCGGGTCCTTGGGCATCGGAGTCCCCCGCGGCTTCCGCCGCGGCCCCGGCAGCCGCCCCCCAAGCGCGGCGCAATCCGTCCACCAGGGCTCTACGCGCAAGGCCGGTCAGCCCGACCGCTTTCAGCACCTTGACCCGCAGGTCACGCCATGCAATGGCCGGACCGACGTTGTGGAGCCGGAACGCAGCGGACTCAATGCCGGCCAGGCGGGCAATGGAATGAAATGCCCGGTGGGCCACATCGGGCCGGCTCGACCGGCCCAGTGCAAAGATGCGGTGGCCGGCAGCGTCGGTGCCAGCCGCCCAGAGGCCCTCGGCCGACATCGCACCGGCGCCGCCCAGCGCTTCCAGGGCTGCATGCAGTTCCGCCGCACGCTGCGGTGGTCGCGGCGGCAATCTGCCAGCGTGAATCGCCGCTGCCAGCCGGGCCGGGAACGCGCCTCGGCTGTGGTAGATCACGATCAGGCCGGCCCTACTCATCCCGCCCGACCTGCCCGGCCTTCAGAACCTGTCCGGTCTCGCCGATGATCTCCGCCGTCAGCACCGCCAGTACGCCCGCCACCATCGCCGTGCCCCAGAATCCGCCGCCGCCGGCGTGGACGAACAACCCGCGTTCCGCCCCCTCCCGAATGTAACCGATGTAGTGCGTCAGGTCAGCCAGGATGACGCCCAACACGGCTGCGGCGAAAGCGGTCCGGTGCGATCGCCCGGCCGTGAAGCCGACGAGCCCCGCCGTCACGCCGTACAGATACTGGGCATCCAGGTAAAACAGGTTCAGCTCAGTCGGCTCGCCGGGCGGGAAGAGGCGCCCCACCAGGTAAACCGCCCCGGCCGTCACGAGAGTGGCCGTCAGTGCGCGGGCCGATTCGTATGGGCGTTCAGCAGTGGCGAACAGGCCGGCGGCCACCACGCAGGGGAGAACGCCTCCGCCGAGGTTGATGGAGAGTCCCGGCGCCAGATCCAGATCAAATAGCGAGCCGGCGAGCATCGCCCCGACCAGCAGCAGCGCCTGGCGACGGGTTACACGCAGCCTGCCCAGCGCCTGCTCAGCCAGGCCAAAAGAGATCAGCACCAACAAAATGGTGAGCGTTATGGGACCGATCGGGACGATGGCGCACACCTCCTCAGGAGGCTTTCCGGTTTTCTTTAGCCTCTCCGGTGCCCAACTGCCTATGCGCAGGCATAATTTGCGCGGCTTTCTCCCAAGCTACGGGTGCCTCTGATTACTGCAAAGACGGCCCGTGCTTCTGGGAGGGGTCCATTTGAACTCATTTAACGCGCAACTCACTATGCCACAGTACATCTATTTGGCCGCGGTAGGCTGCTATCTGCTCTTCTTCGCGCTCTTTCTCCGGTTGTTCTGGTGGAAACGCTACGCTGACGTCCATTATTGGAAGCGCCGCCCGAGTCTGTCGGCGGATCAGCTGATTGTGCGCGCCCGACAACTGGGCCATGCGCTGCCGCGCTTCACGATTTTGGTGCCGGCCCGCAATGAGGCCGACGTGATCGAGCGGACGGTGGAGCATATGAGCAGTCTCCACTATCCGCCGGATCTCTACGAGGTGCTGGTTGTCACCGACGAAAAAGAAGCGCTCGCGGCGGACCGGCGCCGGCAGCAGGCCGTGGCGGACGCGGCTGACACCCTCCGCGCAGGCGGCCCCGCCCTGGGGCGCCCGGGGTCGGAGACCGAAGGCGGCGCCCTCATCTTGGCCCTGCTGGGCGCATGCGCCCTGGACGGATTCGATGAAGTCCGCCGGCGCCTGGGCCGGTCGGACGGGCTGCACATGCTGCAGGCAGTGCCGGCGCCGCTTTTGCGGCCCATGATCTGGGAAGCGGCCGACCGGATGATGCAGCGAAAGGGGAAGGGGATCGCCCCGGCGTTGCTCCGGCTCCTGCGCATCCGCCTGCCCGGCGTGTCGGACGAGGACCTGCAGAGCGCCTACGCCGGGCTCCTCTCGCTGGCGATACCCTCCGCCGTGGCCTTCTGCAGCCTGCGCGGCGGCGACGGGCGTGCCCTGGGGCAGCGCCTGGCCGCCCTGGCTGCGCAGGCCCACCACTCCCTGACACGCGAGATTATCCAATCCATGTGCGACTCGCTCGCTGCGGGCCTGCTGGAACGGCTCGAGGCGGCCGCGCGTGACCCCGATCTCGAAGAGCGGCTCGCCAATACCTACCGGGAGATCTTTCCGACGACCCAGGACATCATGGACCGCAAGGTGGCCGAGTTCCGGTCGCGCCCGGGCCTGCCTGTGCTCAAGCACGAAGTGGTGCCGCGCGACTTCGAGGGCGGGTTGGGTGGGCGCCGCCTGGGCGTCGAAGTGCCGTCCACCAAAGGCCGGGCGCTCAACTGGGCGCTTTCCGCCATCGACGGGCGGACGGCCTGGTGCGGTTTTTACGACGCCGAGAGCCGCCCGGACCCCCGGGTTATGCTCTACGTCGCCCACCGGGTGCTGGAGGCCAGGGCGCAGGACAGCCCGCCGCCGCGCATCTTCCAGGGGCCGGTCTTCCAAGTGCGCAACTGGTATGAGATGGGCGCCTTCTGCAAAATCGCCTCGCTCTATCAGGCCATCGCCCACGACTGGTATCTCCCCGCCCTCTTCCGCCGCCTCCCCTTTGTGGGCGGCACGAACTTGATGGTGGAAGCGAAGCTGCTGCGGGAGATCGGCGGGTATGATGCCTCGTCGCTGACCGAAGACCTGGAACTGGGCACCCGCGCCTACCTGCGGGCCGGCGCCTGGCCGGAGTACCTGCCCTACCCCTCCTCCGAACAGACCCCGCCCACTTTCGCCGGCTTCTACCGGCAGCGTCTCCGGTGGGCGACGGGCCACCTGCAGGTGATGAACAAAATCAAGGCGATGGACGCCTGCGACGAGGCCAAGAAGCGCCGCCTGCTCAAGACGCTCTGGTTCAAAGGGCAGGGCGAGTGGATCTTCTACCAGACTGCCACGCTGGTGCCGCCGCTGATCATCACCCTCTGGTTCTTTGACCTCGTCGATCCCAACGTGCTCAGCGCGCCGTGGCATATCGGCATGAACCTGCTCTCCACCGCCTACCTCGGTTTCACGATTTATGCATTCTTCCGCTACCTGGAGCACCTGGACCAATCGGCCCGCCCCCGACGCTGGCTCGGCCAGCTGGGCGCCCTGGCCCAGCTGCTGGTCCTGCCCCTGGCGGCTTTCCTCTTCCCGGTGCCCTACTCCAGCGCCATGGTGCTGACGACCCTGGGCCGGGGGCCGTCCCAGTGGGTCAAGACACCCCGGACAAGGGAGTGACGGGAATGCGGTATATCGTTTGGCTGGTGCTGGTACTGGCCGTGTCGGGCTGCACCGCCGCAACGGCCATGCGCCCGGTGGAGGCCCGCGCCCGGCTGCTGGCTGAGCCGGGCGTGGCGGCCTGGTATGCGGCGCACTCCGCACCGGCAGTGCTGGCGGAAATGAGCCCCCGGGAAGCCCGGCGCTGGCGGAAATACACGCCCGCCGTGACGTTCGACCTCGCCGAAGAGGGCTACCTCGTGAAGCTGGAGGCCCGCTTCGGGCCGGAGCCCCGCATGCTGGAGGCAATGATGGACCGTGAGAGCGGGGCGTTTCGGTTCAAGTAGACACAAACGGCCGCCGGGAGGTCCCGGCGGCCTTCTCTTCTTTCGGCGGCGAGCTACGACAAGAGGGCGCTGATGCCGTTGACCACGCCCGTGACGGCGGAGACCGTCAGCAGGCCGAGCAGCAAACGCCGGTACAGCCCCTGGCTGGCCACCTTGAATCCCTTATTGCCGATGGAGAGACCCAGTAGGTAGAAGGGCATCAGTAAGAAACCTGTCCCCAGAACCGATGGCGACAGGACCTTCTGCAAGAACAGGTTGATCACCGCCACCAACTGTGTGACAACCAGGAAAGTCACCATGGTGCCGCGCACCACCGTCTTGTCCAGCCGCGTCCAGGCCATGAGGAGCCCGACAGGAATACCAGGCTGCCCCACGGTGGAGGCCAGCAGGCCGCCGCCGAAGCCGCCGGCAAGCGTGAGCCAGCGTCCGGGCCGCAGCGCCGGGCCTTCGGTCTTGCCGGTGGTGACCTGTGCGATGATGGCCACCACGACGGCCAGCCCGACCAGGAGCTTCACCTGCAGCGGGTTAATGGCGACCAGGAGGAACACGCCAAGAGGGATGCCGAGGACGGCGCCGATGACCAGGTGCTTCGCCACGAAGGGGTCGGCGTCGCGCCGCACTCTGGTCCATTGAAGAAAAAGACCGCCGAGCGAAATCACCGGCGTCAGGCAGACGGCCACCTTGGGCGGGTATAGCATGAGCATGAAGGGCATGACAGCGATGCCGAAGCCGAAGCCCGCCATGCCCGAGACGACGGAGCCGAGCGTGACAAGGAGTGCGGTGAGAGCGAAGGTCGTCATGTCCGGCATGCATACACCTATTTCATTAGTACTTTGTAATATATTACCCGATCGGTGAGACTGCGGCTAGCCCCCAAAGTCTGCGTGTGGCGGCGGGTGGATCCTGGCTGTGGTTGCATTGTCACAGTGCGGGCCTTGCATGTGGGAATGGGAACGGGGTTTTTTTCCACGGAGGACGCGGAATGGGACACGGAAATCGCGGCAGTGGAAGTGGGAATGTGGTGTGGTCGCGGATTCCGCAGATGGCGTGAATTTAGGATCGGCGTGGATTCATACATTAGTAAGATGTGTCCCTGCGCCTTTGCTTATGGCTCTTTCAGGATCTGTCGTCTATTTTATAATTAAATATAATATTCGTATATAATTCCATCTATCCTTGGTTGTTGCTTGGAAATCCGCGTTGGCTCTGATCCGTAATCTGCGCAATCAGCGCCACCGCCGTTTTATTGTCCCACTCCGTGTCCTCCGCGCCTTCCGCGCCCTCCGTGGCAAAATGCCTCCAATACCCCACTCTAGCAGCCCTCCATCACGGAAGCCAATGATCGACAGCCTCCGCCATGGAGGCTGTCTTTCTTCGCGTTCCAATATCGAATGCTGTCGGTAATTGGGTTACAAACAATCTTCTGGATGAAAGGGCATCGGCTGGCACTGGCCGTAATAGGTATAACGACATAGCGATATGGCGAAGTCAGCGGGAAAGGAAGTGACTGAAGATGGTGCCCGCACAAGTGGCAGTCCTGGGCGCCGGCAACGGTGGCAAGGCGATGGCCGCCGACCTGACCCTGCGGGGTTTCCCGGTCCGCCTCTACGACCGGTTTCCGGAAGCGGTGGCCGACGTGCAGTCCCGCGGCGGCATCACCATGCAGGGCAGCGCCCGGTCCGGATTCGCCCCCATTGCCGTGGCCACCGCAGACCTGGCCGAGGCCGTGGCCGGCGCCCGGACGCTGATCATCGTCGTGCCGGCCTTCGCACACGCGTCCCTGATCAACGACCTGGTGCCGATCCTGTCCGACGGCCAGATTGTGCTCTTCACCCCCGGCTATCTGAGCTCCGTCCTGCTCCGGCGCCGGCTGATCGAGCAGCGCCCCGGCCTGCGCCTCCTGGTGGCCGAGACATGCAGCCTCCCCTACGCCTGCCGCCTCATTGGCCCGGCCGAAGTCGGACTGCGGGGCGTCAAACTGGCCCTGGACGTGGCCGCCTGCCCCGCCGCCGACAACGAGACCGCCCTGCAGTCGCTCCTGCCGCTCTTCCCGATTCTGACGCCTGCGGCCAACGTGCTCGAAGTCGCACTGGGCAATCCGAACCCGGTCTCCCACGTACCGACCTGCATTCTGAACTACGGGCGCATCGAAGGGCCCCGCAGTACGGAGTGGCACGATTTTGAGGAGTGGGGCACCCCCGCCATCCACAAGCTCTCGGCCCGCCTCGACGCCGAACGGCTGGCCGTCATTGCTGGGCTTGGCCTGCAGGGCATGGACTGCGCCGCCTGGTCTCTGAAGGCCTATGGGGGCAAGCCCAAGGACCCCCTGACCACCAAAGGGCAGATTCCGGCCAATGCCATGGCGGTGCCGGACCGCTACCTCACCGAAGACGTGCCCATGGGTCTGGTGCCTCTGGAAGCGTTGGGGCGGCTCGTCGGCGTATCCACCCCGGTCGCCTCGGTTCTCATCTCCATGGCTTCGGAACTGCACGACCGCGACTACCGCCGGACCGGGCGGAACCTCCATACCCTGGGCTGGCAAGACCTTTCGGCCGACGCCATCCTGAAGCAGGTGAAGTGAATCCCATGGGGCTCGAACGCGAGAGCGGCTCCCTGCAGTCCCAGATCAAGCAAATTCTGCGCGATGAAATCAACACCGGCGTTTGGCGCCAGGGCGCCAGATTGCCGCCGGAACCCGGGCTGATGCGCCGGTTCGGCGTCTCCCGCATTACGGTCAGCCAGGCACTGCGCGACCTGGCGGCCGAGGGACTGGTGGTGCGGCGGCAGGGCAAGGGGACGTTCGTCTCCTCCCACCCCCATGGCTGGACCAACCTGGGTGCCCTCCTGCAGCGCATGCCGGCCGTCCAGGGCGAAAACCTGGAGCACTCCCTGAACACCGTGGAGCTGCTGGAGCCGGGCGCCGATGTGGCCCAGGACCTGCAACTGGCTCAGGGCGAGCAGACCTGGACCTTCACCCGCATCAAGCTGACGGGCGGAAAGCCTGCCCAGTGGGAGCAGGCGCTGATTCCCGCCCCGCTTGTCACCGCGGATCCTAACGGTGCCGCGGAAAACTGGGGCCGTTTCTACTTCATCGAGATCCTCCGCCGCCTGACGGGCCTTGAAGCCAGGCGCTGCCGGGCCTTCCTCCAGGCCGTCGTCCTGACCGCTGATGTCGCCGCCGCCATGAGCGAGGCGCCGGGCAAGCCAACCATCGCCGTCACCCGCCTCTGGCACGGCGAGTTGGGCCAGCCTGTCCTGCTGACCCGCAGCATCCTGCGCCCCGACGGCACCCGTTACTACGTCGACCTGCCCGAACTCCCCCCGAAAGCGAGGAGCGAAGGATGACGCCGCTGCTGGTCGCCCGCCGCCTCGCCGCCCTGTTGGTCACGGTCGTCGTGGTAAGCGTCGCCACCTTCCTGGCGATGCGCATGGTGCCCGGCGACCCGGCCCGCCTGGCCGCGGGGCCTGATGCTCCGGCTGAGACGGTGGAAGCGATTCGCCGGGAGTGGGGGCTCGATCAGCCGCTTTCCATACAACTGGGCCGCTTTCTCGCCCGCCTCCCCACCGGCGACTTCGGCACCAGCTACCGGACTAAGGCGCCGGTCTGGAGCGAAGTGGCGCCCCGCCTCTTCCCGACCTTTCTGCTGACGGTGACCGGCATGGGCCTCGCCATGCTTTTCGGCATCGGGGCCGGGCTCCTCTCGGCGGTCCGCAGGGGCACATGGTTCGACACCGGCGTGTCGGTCCTGTCGACGCTGGGCATCTCACTGCCCGTCTTCTGGCTCGGCATTCTCCTGATGATGGTCTTCGCCGCCCGCCTGCGCTGGTTCCCGTCCAGCGGGTGGGGCGAGTGGAGGCATCTGGTCCTCCCGTCCCTGACGCTGGGCGCGGGCTTCTTCGCCTCCATCAGCCGGATGACCCGCTCCTCCATGCTCGAAGTCCTGCGCGATGACTACATCCGGACGGCGACGGCCAAAGGGCTCTCCCGCCGCCGGGTGCTGCTCGGGCACGCCCTCCGCAACGCGCTTCTCCCGATCATCACCGTCGCAGGCCTGGAGTTCGGGCGTCTGCTGGGCGGGGCCGTCATCACCGAATCGGTCTTCGCCTGGCCCGGCATGGGGCGGCTCCTGGTCGATTCCGTCAAGTTCCGCGACTATCCGACCGTGCAGGCCTGCGTCATCATCCTGGCGGTCTGCATCGCCCTGAGCACGTTCCTCAGCGACCTGCTCAATGCTTACGTCGACCCGCGGCTGCGAAGGGGGTGATGCGCCATGGCCGTCTTTCTCCGCAGGTTCCGCCGGCATACCAGCGGCATGGCCGGCCTTGCCCTCGTCCTGCTGATTGGCCTGGTCGCCGTCGCCGCTCCCATCGTCACCCGGGACATCGACCCGCTGGCCGTGGACCTGGCCATCTCAGCACAGCCCCCTTCCACCCGCTTCTGGCTCGGCACCGACGAGATGGGCCGCTCGGTAGCGATGCGCGTCATCGCCGGGGCGCCCATCTCCCTCGCCATCGCCGTGGCCGGTGTACTGCTGGCGATGATTCCGGGGGTCTGGATCGGCCTGCTGGCGGGGTACTACGAAGGGCGCATCGGCAGCTGGCTGATGCGGGGCATAGACGCCCTGGTCGCCTTTCCCCGGATTCTGCTGGCGATCGTGATCATCTCCATCGCCGGCCAGGGCATCATCCAGCTCATGCTGGCCGTGGGCCTTGCCTCGATTCCCGTCTTCGCCCGTGTGATGTACGTGGCAGTCCAGAGCGTTCGCCACCGGGACTACGTGCAGGCCGCAGTGGCGGTGGGTGCCCGGGACCGGTGGATTCTGCTGCGGCACATTCTGCCCAACGCTTTTGCCCCGATTTTGGTCCAGGCCAGCCTGAACATCGCCACTTCGCTGCAGATCGCCGCCGGGCTCAGCTTCCTGGGGTTAGGTCCCGCACCACCCACGCCGGAGTGGGGCGCCATCATCGACGGCGGCCGCACGCTGATTCGGCAGCAGCCGCTGGTGATCATCGCCCCCGGCCTTGCGATCGCCTTGACCGTCCTCGGCTTCAACCTGCTGGGCGATGGTCTGCGAGATACGCTGGACCCGCGTCTGAATCGGTGAAAAGGAGTGTTCGACTGATGCGCCCTTCCCTTAAGTGGCCTGCCCTGCTGCTGGCCGCCCTGCTGGTTCTGAGCGGCTGCGCCTCCAAGTCGAAGCCGGGGCCGGGGAAAGAGCCTCCCAGACCTGCACCGGCTGTGCAGAACCTCACGTTTATTGAAGGCGTCGACATCACCACCCTCGACCCGGCCTTTGCCACCGACCGCCCGACCCAGACGGTGCTGCGCCACCTCTATGAAAACCTGGTCGATACCGACCCGGCTACCGGCGGCGTCCGGCCCTGGCTGGCCACGGCCTGGAAGGTCTCCGATGACAAGAAGGTCTGGACCTTTACACTGAAGTCCGGCGTCAAGTTCGCCGACGGCTCCGCCCTGAATGCGGCGTCCGCAAAGGCGACCCTGGAGCGGCTGCTCGATGCAAAGCTGGCGGCGCCCAATCGGTCGCTCCTCAGCACCGTTACGGCGGTGGAAGCCGTCAGCGACACGGAACTGAAGATCACCACCAAGGAGCCGTTTGCGCCCTTGCTGGAGAACCTGGCGCACCCGGGCGCCGCCATCCTCCCGGTGGGCTTTGACCCGGCGAAGCCCGTCGGCAGCGGCCCCTACAGGCTGCAGGAGCGGCAGAACGGCGTCAGGCTGGTGCTAGCCCGGAACACGAACCATGCCGGCGCCGCCCCGGTCTGGGAGCAGATCATCTACCGGCCCGTGCCGGAAGCCGCGGCCCGCACCGTCGCCCTACAGTCAGGCGAAGCGCTGATCGTCAACCGTCTGGCCCCGGAGGCCGTGGCCGACCTGAAGGATAACGGCAAAGTCGAAGTGCTGGTGAAGCCCTCCACTTTCCAGATTTCGTTTGAGATCAACAACCGGATGAAGCCGTTCGATGACCCTCGGGTCCGCCGGGCACTGAATCTGGCGGTAGACAAGGCTGCCCTGGTCAAGGGTCCCCTGCGCGGCATGGGCAGCGTGCCCGTGGGACCCGTCCCTGCCGGCGCCCAGTGGCCCATGACCCTGAAGGAGTATGCCTACAGCCCCGACGAGGCGAAGAAGCTGCTGGCTGAGGCCGGCGTGCAGCCGAACACTCCGATCGAGATCTGGACCACCCAGGGCCGCTATGCCAAGGATAAGGAGATGGCCGAGGCAGTGGCCGGGTATCTGAAGGCGGTCGGGTTCGCCCCGGAGATCAAGGTGATGGAGTGGGGCACCTACTCCAAGGCGATCGAGGACCAGAAGAAGACGGCTGCGCTCTACATTCTCGGCAGCAGCGTGCCGACACTGGACTGGCGCCTGACCCGGAACTTCCTGAGCACGTCGACCAACAACTACTCCGGCTACAAGACTGAAGAAGTCGACAGACTGCTGCTCCAGGCCCGGATGGTTTTTGAGGATTCGGCCCGCAAGGCGCTGTACGATCAGGTGCAGACCAAGGTCTGGGAGGATGCGCCCTACCTCTTCCTCTTCAACCAGGTCCAGATCATCGGCGTCCAGAAAGGCGTTACCGACCTGACCGTCTACGGCCACGAGATTCTGGACTTCACGAAGGCGAAGGCCCGATAGGAAACGGCGATCGTGGGCGCCCTGACTGTATAGGTCGGGGCGCCGTCGTGCTGCCACATTGAGCGTTGAGGAGCGACGCGGATGCTCATTCATGCTCGTTCACGCTCGAAAAACGTCGTTGAAGGTCGCGACAAGCTGCCGAGTTTGCGCCAACTACTGCGAAACCCGGTCCCCTAGTCCGCCTCCCGCTCCGACTCCGCCGGGAGCCCCCGGCTCTCGAGGTATATCCGCACCGCCTGCACCCGGGGGTGGTATCCCCCATCCTGCCGCAGGTTCAGCTTCTCGTACAGGTTCGTAATATGATTCTCCACCGACTTCCCGGACAGGAACAGCCTGGCGGCGATCGCCGTGTTGCTGTTCCCCTCGGCAATCAACTGCAGCACCTCCAGTTCCCGCGGCGTCAGGCTCGTAAGCCGCCACCCCGGGGAGGAACTGAACGCCTGGCTCACCTGCGGTGCAAGCACCATCAGCCCACGTGTCACGCTGCTCATCGCCTGGAGCAGCGTCGCGACGTCCGGCGTTGACTTACGCAGCAAATACGCCCAGCCGGCGGCCATCTCCCGTGGCACCATGGTGTGGAAGTAATCCCGGAACACATGATGATCCAGCAGCACAACCCCCGTCTCTGGGCGCGCCCGCTTCACTTCCAGGCCCACCTCAATGCCGTTCAGGCCCGGGCCGAGCGGAACCCCTGTCACCACCACATCCGGGCACATCTCCAACGCCTTGCGCAGTCCCGCTTCCGCGGTCACGGCCGTGCCCACCACCTCGACACCGCCAACCCGCTGGAGCGCATACCCCAACGCTTCACAGAACAAGGGCTCATCGTTGACCAGGCATACGCGCATACAACCAGCACCTTCTTATACTGGTTCGCAGTTCCTATAAAAATACTATAACAATTTTCTCACCCATTCACTATAGGGGAAACCCCTACCAAATCCTTAGGTTATTCCCTTTGTTCACCGCTGGAGATAATGCTAATATTGGTTAAATCACTGCTCCGCCTAGATTAACACCTTGCGTCCCGTGATCAGAAGTGCTCGTGGGGGTTACGAAAGTAAGGCACTTGGCTGATCGGAGGCTATCTGCATGTCGCAAGATACAGCAGCCTACACTGCGCCGGCCGGCAAGGCCTGGCGCCGGGTCTTCCTGGTCTTGCTGCGGGAGCGCATCGTCGGGATCATCGAACCAAAGAGCGACGGCAGCTTCGACTATCAATTCCTGTCGGGACTCCATGAATCAGCGGTGTCAGCAAAGCTGGAAAGCATTCGCTGGGGGGCGCCGGCCCTCGGTCTGGACTCCCTCTCCGAAGCAGGTATTCGGTTCCACGGCCTGCAGGTCCCTCACCACCTTGACCTTCGCTCCCTGCTGGACCTGGCCGTGCAGGTCGACGAGGCCCGGCTCCCTCACAACCACCGTCCCGCAATTGAGACATAGACCAGCACCCAAGCGATGCAGCCGCCCGCACCCGGCGGCTGTTTAGTTTGACACACGGAAATTTTTGAACTACGCTTTCCACATGAACCTTCTCGCCTCTATCATCTAAAGGAGGTATCCCGCGCATGCTCTGGTGGATCGGCGCAGCACTGGTCTGGATCATCTCCGCCGGCTGAATCATCTTCGCCATGTCGGAAGTATTCCGAGGCAAAATGGCCGCACTGGGCGCCAAGGCCCTGCCCATGTACGCCTTCCACGGCATCACGGCGATCCTGGCCCTCTGGCTTTTCAGCAAGGCACTCAACGCATGAAAGGAGCAGCATGATCATGGCTGTCGGCAAATGGATCGGCTACCTGCTCCTCCTCTCCGGCCTGGCCTGAGCCGCCTGGATTACGGGAGACGTGGTCTCCCACCCGGAGCATGCCTCTGATTTGGGCTACCTGGCCGGCCCGCTGGCCTTCCACACCGTCTGCATGGCCGTCGGCAGCTTCCTCGTCTGGCGCGCCGCCGAGCTGAAACGGACCCGCAAAGCCGCCTGACCGGATCACAAAAACAGCGCCGCCCAAGCAATCCCTGGGCAGCGCTGTTTTCTCTTCACCGAGGAGATCACTTCTTTTTGATGTACTTGCGGATGTCGATCGCCACGGCCACCACGATGATCAGGCCCTTGACGATGTACTGCACATACGGGTTGACGCTGATGAAAGTCAGACCGTAGTTGATGACCTGGAAGATCAGCACGCCCGTTACAATGCCCGGGACAGTGCCGATGCCGCCGCTGGTGGAGACACCGCCCACCACGGCGGCCGCGATCGCATCGAGTTCGTACATGTTGCCGGTGTTATTGGTGGCGCTGCCGATGCGGGCCGCCTCCAGGGTGCCGGCGAAGGCGTACAGGGCGCCGCCCATGGCGTAGATGACCAACAGCGTCTTCGTCACGTTGACGCCCGAGACCACCGCCGCGTCCGGGTTGCCGCCGATGGCATACATGTTCTTGCCCAGGCGGGTCTTATTCCAGATCACCCAGATCACCGCGGAGACGATAATCGCGTAGATCACCAGATAGGGGATGGCGAAATCCCCCTCAAAGATGTAGCCCTGAGCAAAATCCATGAACTTCGTGTCCAGACCGCCGATGGGCTGGGCGCCATACGGCGGCCGGTCGAAGTAGATCGACGTCAGGCCATAGACGATGACCATCATGCCGAGCGTTGCAAGCAGCGCCGGCACCTTGAAGACCGCCACGGCCGCACCGTTGATCAGCCCGAACAGGGCGCCGGCCGCGGCGCAGATCAGAATCGGCACCCAGATGGGCAGGCGCACCAGGTCGGGATACATCCGGTAGGCATAGTCCGTCGCCTGCAAGAGCGACGAGGAGACGACCGCAGTCAGGCCGACCAAGCGGCCCGCCGTCAGGTCCGTGCCGCCCGTGATCAGAATGCCGCCCACACCCAGGGCGATGATCACGCGGGTCGACGCCTGCGCCAGGATGTTGCGGAAGTTGATGATCGAGATGAAGTCGGGGGCAATGGCGATGATCGCGAAGATCAGCGCGAGCAGGATGATGTAGATGGCGTTGTTCATCATGAACGCCCTGATCCGCTTGCCGTCCCACTTCGGGGTCTGTACCTTGTTGGCTACCACTGTAGGTGCACCTTCCTTACAAGTACTTGGCGGCGAGGCGGAGGATCTCTTCCTGCGTCGCTTCCTTCGTATTGAGAATACCGGCCAGCCGACCGTTGCTCATGACGAGAATCCGGTCAGTCACGCCGAGCAGCTCGGGCATCTCCGAGGAGACCATGATGATGCCCTTGCCTTCCTTGGCGAGGTTGATCATCAATTGGTAGATCTCGTACTTCGCACCAACGTCGATGCCCCGGGTCGGTTCGTCGAGCATCAGAATCTCGGGTCGGGTCAGCAACCAGCGGCCCAGAATCACTTTCTGCTGGTTGCCGCCGGAGAGGCTGCTGATCAGCGTCTCATGCGACGGCGTTTTGACCCGCAGCGAACTGATGATGTAGTCGGTATCGGCGGCGCCCTGCTTCTCGTCGAGCAGGCCCGACCGGCGGACGTACTTCTTGATGTTGGCGATCAGCATATTGAAGCTGACCGAGAGCATCGGGAAGATGCCCGTGGCCCGCCGCTCTTCGGTCAGCAGCGAGAAGCCGTTCTTCATCGCCGCCTCCGGCGAGTTGTTTCGCACTTCCTTGCCGTGCAGCAGGATCCGCCCCTGCGCCAGATGTCGGATGCCAAAGATCGCTTCCACGATATCCGTCCGCTTCGACCCGACCAGCCCCGCCACGCCCAGAATCTCGCCCTTGCGCAGGTCGAAGGTGACGTCCTGGAGCGACGGCTGGTAGGTGGCCGTGAGCCCCTCCACCTGCAGAATCGTCTCCTCGGGCTGATTCTCCTTGGGCGGGAACCGGTGCAGCAGGTCCCGACCGACCATCAGTCGGATGATCTCGTCCGTCGTCAGCTCGGCGGCAGGCTTGGTGGCGATCCAGCGGCCGTCCCGCATGATCGTCACCTCATCGGCGATCTTCAGGATCTCCTCCATTTTGTGGGAGATGTAGATGATGCCGCAGCCCTTGCTGCGCAAGACCCCAATGATGCGAAAGAGGTGTTCGACTTCCTTTTCCGTCAGGGACGATGTCGGTTCGTCCATGACGATAACCTTCGAGTTGTAGGAGACCGCCTTGGCGATTTCGACCATCTGCATCTGCGAGACGGAGAGCCGGTGGACTGGCATCCGGGGGTCGATGTCGATGTCCAGGTCCTTGAAGATCCCGTTGGTCATCTCAAACATCGCCTTGTGGTCGACGAACGGGCCCTTCATGGGGAAGCGGCCAAGCCAGATGTTCTCCATGACGTCGCGCTGGCGCACCTGGGTCAACTCCTGGTGAACCATCGAAACGCCATGGTCCAGCGCCTGTTTGGCGTCGGCGAAGAAGACCTTGCGCCCGTCCAGCGTGATCTCCCCGGCGTCGGCGTGGTAGATGCCGAACAGGCATTTCATCAGCGTGGACTTGCCGGCGCCGTTCTCGCCCATCAGGGCGTGGACCGTGCCGGGCCGGATGCGCAGCGATACGCCGTCAAGCGCCTTGACACCCGGGAACTCCTTGGAGACGGATACCATCTCCAGCAGATAAGGTTGGGCGATCGTCATCCGCCACATCTCCTTGCGCGAACAAGGTGCACAGGCGTGCACCTTGTCCGCTCAACTCATGGACTCCAGAACTATCGAGAGGTGCTGAAAAGTTAGTTTCGCTAACTTTCCCGGATCTCCCTCTTTTACCTTACTTATAGGCCTCTTCAGCCACCGCGAGATTCGCCTTGGTGATACCCAGGTACGGCACACGGACGGCCTTGTCGTCGCCCAGCTTCCACTTGGTGCCGTCGGTGGGCGCCTTGCCCTGCGCCACGTTCATGGCGAGGTCGAAGGTGGCCTGGCCCTGGTTCTTCGCGTCGTTGAGGACGGAGCCGACAAGGGTGCCTTCCTTGATCTGAGTCAGGGCGTCGGGGATGGCGTCGACGGCGACGACGGGCATGAACTTGTTGTCCTTGAAGTAGCCGTTGGCCTTGAGGGACTGGATGGCGCCCAGGGCCATGGCGTCGTTGTTGGCAACGACGTACTCAATCTTGTCGCCGTGCTTGGCGAGCCAGGTGTCCAGCAGTTCCTTGCCCTTGACGGAGTCCCACATGCCGGTCTGCTCTTCGAGCTTATCCACCTGGATGCCGGCCTTGGTCACGGTCTCGATGGAGTACTTGGTCCGGGCTTCGGCGTCCGGATGGCCGGGCTCGCCCTTCAGCATGACGTACTGCAGCTTGCCGTCCTTGTTCTTGTCCCAAGCGGGATTGGCCTTCCAGGAATCGACAATCAGCTGGCCCATCATGACGCCGGACTCGGCGGAAGTGGTGCCGACATACCAGGTCTTGTCGTAGCTCTTGAGGTCGGCCTGGGACGGCTCCTTGTTGAAGAAGACGACCGGCAGGTTGGCGGCCTTGGCCTTGGCGATAATCGTCGCGGCGCCCTGCGGGTTGACCAGGTTGATGGCCAGGGCCTTGACGCCCTTGGAGATCATGGTGTCAACCTGCTCGTTCTGCTTGCCCTGGTCGTTCTGGGAGTCGTTCATCAGCAGTTCAACTTTGTCACTCTGGTTCTTTTCAATGGCCCGGCGGACGAAGGACATGAAGTTGTCGTCATACTTGTAGATGGTCACACCGATCTTGGGCTTCGCAGAGGCGGCGGGCTGGGCAGGGGTGGCCGACTTCGTGTCGGTCTTAGTGCCGCCGCAGGCTGCGAGCAGCATCGTCGAGGCCAGCAGGAGGACCAGGAGCTTTTTCAAATCTGTTTCCCCCTCCGAGGGTATTTGGAGCGTTTCGGCATCCCGAAGGTTACGGCCCCAAATCAACTGTATAGACATTTGAGACGGCCTTCAACAGTGCCGTTCTGCACTGGTTCGTGTAATCGAAACTGAGCCTTTTTGCTAGATAGCACCGCATGCTGGACGATTTCGTCCTCCGTCTGGACAGATTTGGCGTCCTATAGGACTGGTTCGGCTTATCGTGCGAAGATTGTTTCACACCCGTGGAACGGGATTCACAGTGGGAGCGCCCGCTCCGGACCATGGCGCCGCACATCGCCTGATCCTTTCGGGTGGCAGACGGTTGGCATACCCCTTGCAAGGTGGGGTAACCGCCGGGCCCGGAGTCACACTGCGAAGGAGGAAGGCCCATGACAGCGCAGCCCCAGGCGACACGAGGCGGAAGTGTGGAGAAAGTCCCGTTTATCGCGAAAATGGCGACGGCTGCTACCCGCTGGTCCACCCGCTGGGTTCCCGATGCGTATGTGCTGGCAATCATCCTGACAGTTCTTGCTGCTGTTCTGGCCCTCTCGTTCACCCCGACCAATGTGCCCAAGCTGGTAGAGTACTGGGGAAAGGGTTTCTGGGCGCTGCTCACCTTCGCCATGCAGATGGCCCTGGTGATCTTCAGCGGCTACATACTGGCTGTGGCCCCGCCGGTCTCCAAGGTGCTGGATAAAATCGCCGGCCTGGCCAAGACCCCCCGGCAGGCGATCTCACTGATGGCCGTGGTCTCCATGGGCCTGGCTCTGTTCAACTGGGGCCTTTCCATCGTCGGCTCCGCCGTCTTTGTCCGGTTCATCGCCCGCAAGGTCAAGGGAGTGGACTACCGGCTCCTCGTGGCAGCCGCTTACCTGGGCCTGGGCACTACCTGGCACGCGGGCCTTTCTGCCTCCGCCCCCCTCCTGGTCGCGACGCCCGGTCACTTCCTGGAGAAGACCATCGGCATCATCCCGGTCACGCAGACGATCTTCCACCCGTTTAACATGATCGTGGTCGGCATCATCGTGCTGGCGCTGGCCTTCCTGACCCCGTGGCTGCATCCGTCCAAGGAGGATACGGTTACGGTGGATCCGGCGGTGCTGGCGGACATGAAGGATTTCGAACGACCGGTCCGGCAAGAGAAGACCCCCGCTACCGCCATGGAGTTCAGCTGGATTCTGACCGCCCTGATCGGCATCACCGCTGTCTGGTATGTGGTGATCTACTTCCGCGGCAAGGGGCTCAGCGCCCTGGATATCAACACGGTCAACTTTGTCTGCCTGATGCTCGGCGTGGTGATGCACGGCACCCCCGCCTCCTTGCTGAAGGCCGCCGATGAAGCCGGGCGGTATATCTGGGGCGTGGTGCTGCAGTTCCCGTTCTACGCCGGCATATTCGGCATCGTGCAGTATTCGGGCCTGTCCGATGTGATTGGCAACTGGTTCGTCTCCATCGCAACCAAGACGACCTATCTGCTGATCGTCTTCTGGTATAGCGGCATCCTAAACTATATCGTGCCGTCGGGCGGCTCCAAGTGGGCGATCGAGGCGCCGTACATCATGGCTGCGGGCAAGACGCTGGGCGTCTCCAACTCCATGACGGTCATCTCCTACGCCTGGGGCGATATGTTCACCGATATCATCCAGCCCTTCTGGGCCATTCCGCTGCTGGGTGTGGCCAAGCTGAAGTTCCGCGATATCATGGGCTTCTGCATGGTGATCTTCCTCTTCTACGCGGTGGTCACCAGCGTAGCGTTCCTCCTCGGACCCACGGTCTTCGGGCTCTGACATTCCTTCGAACATGGTGGCATCCCCGGGGCTATGCTCCGGGGATGTCTTCGCGCTATGTCACAGTACGGGTCTTCGTTGATTTTCATTGATGGAACCAGCAGCGCCAGAAGGGGCGGGTTTCCTGCCACCGAGCCTGACGGTGCGGTTTGACGGAGCCACCGGGCATCCCTTTGCCGCCGGCAGACCGCGGTCAAGTCACAGCCGGGGTGGCTTCCCGGGCGAGTAGCCCCGGGGAGTTACACCCCGAGGCTCTCTCAGAACCGGACGTGAACCTCTCAGCT
>Ga0196970_1000402_pt1 | contig 52635 bp, 54 predicted proteins | sample S1v_513CmetaG_FD_148672 | JGI IMG/M metagenome (GOLD analysis project Ga0196970, IMG submission 148672) | Soil microbial communities from Anza Borrego desert, Southern California, United States - S1+v_5-13C | ecosystem: Environmental > Terrestrial > Soil > Desert | place: USA: California... | reverse complement strand
CACCTTCCCGGTGGTCGCCCTGGCCGGAGTGGTAGTCGGCTGGATCCAGTATGCCCGTCAGCAATACAAGCAGGCGTTGATCTGGATGTTCGTCCCCATGTTCAATATCGCCCTCACCCTGCTGGCGCTCGGCCTCTTTTCGATCATAGGCCAGTAGGCCCACAGAGCCCGAAAAAGACCCGACCTCGGCGTGAGGTCGGGTCTTTCTGCTGCTACTTGGTGGGGAACTTGCCCCGCACGTATTGCACCGGCCACTGGACCTCGTGGCCCAGCACATGGGCCGCCTCCAGGGGGAAGTACGGGTTGCGCAGCAACTCCCGAGCCATGAGGACCACGTCCGCCTTACCGGAGCGAACGATCTGGTCCGCCTGGTCGGGCTCGGTGATCAGCCCCACGGCGCCCGTGGGGACCCCCACCTCCGCTCGGATCCGCTCGGCGAAGGGGACCTGGTAGTTCGGGCCCAGGTTGGTGATCCGCTGCAGCGGCGAGTTGCCGCCGGAGGAGACATCGACCAGATCGACGCCCCACTCCTTCATCATGCGGGAGAGGGTCACCGACTGCTCGATATCCCAACCGCCCTCCACCCAGTCGGTCGCGGAGATGCGGACCCAGATCGGCCGCTCGGCGGGGAAATTGGCCCGCACCACCTCGTAGATCCGCTTCAGCAGGCGGGCCCGATTCTCCAGGGTGCCGCCGTACTCATCGGTCCGGTGGTTGGAGAGCGGGGAGAGGAACTCGTGGAGCAGGTAGCCGTGGGCGCCGTGGATCTCCACGGAGTCGCACCCGATCGCCGCAGCCCGCCGGGCGGCGTTGCCGAAGGCGTTCACAATCCGGTCAATGCCGGCCAGGTCCAACTCCTGCGGGGTGACCCAGTCGTCGGCGTAGGGAATGGCGCTCGGGGCGGCGCCGATCGTGGGTCCTTGCCCCTTGGTGCCCGACCAGGCCTTCCGGCCGGCGTGGGCCAGCTGAATCGAGAAGGCGGTCCCCTGCTCCTTCACAAACCGGGCGAGCCGGGCGAAGGGCTCCACCTGCTCGTCGCTCCAGAGGCCCAGGTCCTCCTCGGAGATCCGCCCAAGGGGCTCCACAGCGGTCGCCTCGGTGATAATCATGGCAGCGCCGCCCATGGCGCGGGTCCCGTAGTGGACAAAGTGCCAATCGGTGGGGATTCCGTCTTTCTTATAGGCCGAGTACATGCACATGGGGGCGACCACGAGCCGATTCTTCAGTGTCAGTGATTTTTGCGTGAAAGGCTCGAAGAGATGAGGCATGAACGGGAACCTCCTCGTGGGAGACTGGATTCGCTCTTACGACGTGTGGGGAGATGTTTGAGGGACGGGGATCGTAAGGGTGAAGAGCGCTCCCCCGCTATCCAGGTTAGATGCGGTCAGGTCGCCGCCGTGCAGCCGGGCCAGCGACCGGGCGATGGTCAGCCCGAGGCCCGACCCGCCGGTCGAGCGGGTCCGAGACTTGTCGGCGCGGTAGAACCGGTCGAAGATATGGGGCAGGTCATCGGGCGAGATTCCCGGCCCCGAGTCCGCCACGCGGATCATGATCTGGCTCCCCTGCTGGGCGGCCTTCAGGGTGATCGTTCCCCCCTCCGGCGTGTGGCGGATCGCGTTGGAGAGCAGGTTGGCCAGGATCTGGCGCACCCGGTCCGGGTCGGCGGTCACGGTGGGCAAGGGGCTGGCCTGAACCTCTAGCCGAACCGCCTTGTCGGCGGCGATTGGCTCGAAATTCTCGACCAGGGTGACCAGGATCTCCTCGGCAATATCAACCGGCTGCAGGTTGAGGGAGAGGCCGCCCACCTCGGCCAGGGAGAGCTCCCGGACATCGCCCACCAGACGGCTGAGCCGGATCACTTCATCTTGCAGGCCGGAGAGCGCCTCGGGGGTGACCCCGGTCACGCCGTCCAGCATCATCTCCAGCCGCCCCCGCAGCAGGGCGATCGGGTGGCGCAACTCGTGGGCAATATCGGCAAACAGGTTGCGCCTGGCATCATCTTCCGCTTGGATCCGCTGGGTCATGAGGTTCAGGGCGCCGGAGAGTTCGTGCATCTCCTTCGGGTCGTGGGGGTGGACCGTGAAGCTCCCCGCCCCAGGCCGGGCGGTGACCGCCTCGTCTGCCAGGCGGCGGAGCGAGCGAGTGACCCGCTCGGCCACGAAATAGGAGACCACCGCCGCCACCACCAGCCCGAGCAGGCCAGCGATCAGCGAGGTCTGGAAGGCGAGGGCACGCCCCTCAGCCAGGGTCTGCCAGGGGGAGCCGGCGGGCATGCTGCCGCCCTGGCCCATCATCATGCCCTGGCCTTGGCCTTGGCCCATCATCCCCTGGCCCTGGCCCATCATCAGCCCCATGCCGCGCTCCATGCGGTGCTGCACGGTTCCCCAGAAGGCGATATTGAAGCCAAGCATCACAAGGGTTGCGACAAGGGCGGCGACCAGGAGAAAGGCCCAGGTCAGCCGGGTGCGGAGCGGTTCGGGGTTGTGGCGGCTCACCGGCTCACCCCCACTAGCTTGTAGCCGATCCCGTGGACGGTCTGGATCAGCTCGCCGCCCAGTTTCCGCCGCAGGTGGCTAATGTGGCTGTCGATTGTCCGCTCGTACCCCTCGTAGTATTCGCCCAGAGCCGCCTCCATAAGTTGCAGCCGGGAGAAGACCCGACCGGGAGAGTGTGCCAGGGTGGCGAGCAGCTTGAACTCGGTGGCGGTGAGGGCAATCGGCTCGCCCGCTCGCTCGGCGGAGAGCCCGGCGAAGTCGATCGTCACGTCGCCAAAGGTGACCTTGTCCTCCCGGGACTCACGCCGGCTCCGACGGAGCAGGGCCCGCAGCCGGGCGGTCAGCTCCCGGAGGCTGAAGGGCTTGGTAATGTAGTCGTCGGCGCCGAGTTCGAGCCCCACGAGCTTGTCGGGCTCCTCCACCCGGGCGGTCACCATGATAATCGGCATGGCGGAATCGGCCCGGATCATCCGGCAGACATCCAGCCCGGAGATCTGCGGCATCATCCAGTCGAGGATCGCCAGGTCGGGCTTCTCCAGGCGCGCCAGATCGAGGGCCATGCGTCCATCGACCGCCTCGATCACGCGGTAGCCCTCGCTAATCAGGTACTCGCCAATCATCTGCCGCATGGCAGCATCGTCATCGGCAATCAGAATGCGCTCACCAGGCATGCTCATATCGCCTCCACTCCCTTCGCTTCGGTAGCCGGAGCGAAGGGTCCTGCTAAGAGAAGCATAGCCCGCCACGGTGGGCGGGCTATGGAGCAAATGTGGGGATTTTGTGGAGGCTCACTGGGAGACCATCCTCATGACAACGCTGGCGATGGTGAAGTAGACCAGCATGGAGGTGGTGTCGGTCACGGTGGCGATAAAGGGGCCAGAGGCCACGGCGGGGTCGAGCCCGATCTTCTGGATCATGACCGGCACCACCGACCCGGCAGCCTTGGCCAGCATGAGGTTAATGGTGATCGAGAGCCCTACAACCAGCCCGATCCAGACCGACCCGTGCCAGAGGGTCGCAGTCGCCCCAAGCACCACGCCACAGATCAGCCCGATTGTCAGCCCAATGCGGGTCTCGCGCCAGACCACCCACCAGAAGTGGTCCATTTCCACCTCGCCGGTCGCCAGGCCCCGCACCACCACCGTCAGCGCCTGGGTAGCGGCGTTGCCGGCGCCGCCGGCCATGGTGGTAATGAAGATCGCCAGGGCGGAGACGCTGCTCAGCAGCGGGTTGAAGTGCTCGATCACCTTGCCGGAGACCAGGCTGAGGAAGAGAAGCCCCATGAGCCAGGGGATACGTGCCTTGATCGAGGGCCAGATCCCGCCCTCCAGGTCAAACTCCTGCTCGGCCTCGCTAATGCCGCCGGCCCGGTAGAGGTCTTCGGTCGCCTCTTCTTCGAGCACGTCAATGACATCATCTACCGTGATAATGCCCCGAAGGACCTCCTGGTCGTCCACAACGGGGACAGCCAGCAGGTTATACTTCTTGACCACCCGAGCGACCTCTTCCTGGTCCTCGTTGACGTGAACGGAGACGACCGCCGTCCGCATGATCTCGCGGATCTGCGCCTTGGGCGGGGCAATGATCAACTCCCGCAGGGAGAGCACGCCCACCAGCTTCTCCTTGCTGTCCACCACGTAGACATAGTAGGCGGTCTCCGCACTGGGCGCGGCCTGGCGCATCTCCCCGATCGCCTCGTCGGCCGTGAGGGAAGAGTGCACCGAGATAAACTCGGTGGTCATAATGCCGCCGGCGGAGTCGGAGCGGAAGCCGAGTAGCTCCCGCACATCGGTCGCGTCCTCGGCGTCCATGAGTTGCAGGATCTGTCCCGCCTGCTGCGGGTCAAGTTCACCAACCATGTCGGCCACGTCGTCGGCCGACATCTCCTCCAGGATCTCCTGCGCCCGCTCCTCGGAGAGGCCGGTCAGGATTGCCGCCTGGTCTTCGGGCTCCATCTCTGCGATTGCGTCCGCAGCGGCCTCCTCGGAGAGCAGGTGCATGATCGCAGAGCGCTGGTCGTCTTCCAGCTCCTCCAGGATCTCGGCGAGGTCCGCCGGATGAAGTGGGGCGAGCAGGTTTCGCAGCTCATCCTCACGGCGCTGCTGCAAGAGGATGATTGTCTGGTCAAGGATACCGATCATTTCCAGATCCATCGGTCTCGCCTCCTTTGCTCTCTTCCGCCGCGCCTCTCCAAAATGAAGAAACGCGGGCGCAAAGGCCCGCGACACCCGCGTGAGAGCAGAGGACGTCAAGGCTCGCCTGGACTCAGGCGAACCGATCCGTCATGACAGGCGGCGGCGTGGACAGGCCTCTTTCAGCTCGGGACATGCACGATCGACTAAGACTCGGACCAGCGTCCACCTGCCACCACCACCTTCCGGGATAGAGAAAGGGCGCCTACTGTGCGGCGCCCGGCTAAGACAGTCGAATCTGCCTCTATTATTGTAGGCTTCCATCGCCGTAGATGCAACCCACTCCGTTGAGTTGATCCCTCACAAATTCGTAAACCTGGGCCATGGCGTCGGCGCGATAGAGCAGTTCGGGGTGGCCAGCGCTCGGTGCCACGTAGAGCCGGGCGCCGGGAACCAGAGCAGCGAGCGCCTCGGCCTGCCGCAGGGAGACCATTTGATCCTTCTCCCCCTGCACGACCAGGGTGGGCGCTGCGATTCGGCCCAGCTCCCCCGGGTCGAAGCCGGGCCAGGTGGCGAGCATTTCGCCTAGCCCCGTGGCAAGCTCTTCCCACGCCACCTCTGTATGGCGCTCGCCCAGCGTGGCGGCCCACTGGGGTGAGCGGCTGCGAATGCTGGCGGGGTCAAAGCTCTCCCGCCCCCTTGGAGCCGGGCGAATGCGGGAGGCGAGCACCACCAGGGCGGAGAGGAGCCCTCGCCTGGCCAGCTCGATCCCCAGCATGCCGCCGAGACTGTAGCCAGCCAGCAGGGGGGCTTTCAGGTCCAGCTCTGCGGCCAGGGCTGCAATGTCATCCGCCATACCGGGAATCGACCAGGTGCGGGCAGGGTTGGCGGTCCGACCGTGCCCCCGCAGGTCCACCTGAATCAGCCGGAGCCCCAGAGGGGCCAGCAGGTCGCGCAGGGGGGTCATCGACTCGCCTGTCTGGAGGGCGGCGTGGAGCAGGAGCATGGGGCGGGCGTTGGCCGGGCCGGACTCCGTGTAGAAGAGGCGGGTGCCGGCGACCGGGAGGTAGGGCATGAGCGGCGCTCCTTTCACCCGGAGATTATTGGTAATATCTTACAGGAAATCTCTGCCTGGACAGCGTATCTCTCTTTCTCAGACGACGATGGGGGAGGAAGAGAGATGTCCAGAAGCCGGTCCATTGCATGGTTGATGGTGACAGCGGTTTTCCTCGGCTCTTTCGGTTTCCTGGGGATGTTCCGGGTACCTGCTGCCGAGGCATCGCACCCGCCGGGTGGGCATACCTACACGTTCGATGCCGACTTCGACCAGGGCTCGGCGTTCAACGTGGTCCACAGCATACCGGACCAGCTCCAGCTTGACGATACCTCCACGCCCTTCCCGTTCATCTGGGTGGCAGCCTCAGACCGGGGGACAGTGGTCAAGATCGACACCGCCACCGGGCAGGTGCTGGGCGAGTACCGGACGGCGCCCGAGGGCATGCAGACCAACCCCTCGCGCACCACGGTGGACAAGGACGGCAATGTCTGGACCGGCAACCGGAACGAGGCGACCGGCAACCAGGGCTCGGCGGTCCATATCGGGCTCATGGAGAACGGTCAGTGCCAGGACCGCAACGGCAACGGCCTGATCGACACCTCCACCGGCCTGGGGGATATCCGCCCCTGGTCCAACCAGGGTGGGCTTGACGCCGACGGCGGTGTGGACACCGCAGAAGATGAGTGCATTATCCACTTCGTGCGGACCAACGCCGTGCGAATCCGCCACGTCTCGGTCGACCAGGACAACAACGTCTGGCTGGGCGGCGGCGCCTTCGGTGACGCCATTGGCAAGTACGACCTGGTCAGCGACAACGGCGTGATCCTCCGCTCGATCGACACCCGGAACCCCGCGGAGTCCGGCGAGCCGGGTCCGATCCACTCCTGCTGCTACGGCGGCCTGGTCTCGCCCGACGGCACCCTCTGGGGAGCGGCACTGGCCGACTATATCCTCCGCATTGATCCCAGCCAGCCCAACGGCCACACCGACCTGATCCAGGTGGTTCCCCTGGGCCGCACCAGCTACGGCATGGGCATTGACAGCCAGGGCAATATCTGGGTCTCCAACTTCGGCTACGGCTCGGTGCAGAAGGTGAGCCCAGCCGGGGTGCTGCTTGGCACCTTCCCGATCACCGGCACTGGCAGCCGCGGTGTGGCGGTCACCCCGGACGACCATGTCTGGATCGCCAACTCCAGTAGCAACAACGTCTCCCGGGTCGACAACAGCGGCAGCGTGGTCGCCACCATTCCGGTCGGCATAACCCCCACCGGGATCTCGGTCGATGCCGCCGGCAAGGTCTGGGTGACCAACCTCTCCTCCAACAACGCCATGCGGATCGACCCGGCCACCGACAGCGTTGACCTGACTGTCAGCCTGGGTGCCGGCGCCGGCCCGTACAACTACAGCGACATGACCGGCTCCATTCTGATCGGGCCGCCTACCGAGGGCACCTGGTCGGTGGTGCACGACTCCGGCATGGCGAACGCGGTCTGGAGCGCGATCTCCTGGCACGGAGACGAGTTCGGCGACGGCAGCCTGCAGGTCTTCGCTGCCTCCAGCGCCGACGGGATCACCTTCGGCTCCGAGGTCGCTGTCAGCAACGGCTCCGCCCCCGCCGTGGCGCCGGGCCAGTACCTGAAGGTGAGCGTCCGCTTCAACCGGGCCACGACCGGCGAGTCCCCGATTCTCTACGACCTGACCGTCCGGCCGAACCGGCCGCCCACGGTCGACCTGGTCCCACTCCCGCCCATTCCCGAGGGCTCCGGGCCCGTCGTGATCCAGGCGATCGGCACCGATCCCGACGGCGACCCGCTCACGTACTCCTGGAGCATGAGCGGACCCGGCACACTCTCCTCGGCTGGGGGGAGCACGGCCCAGTACTTCCACGATGACGGCCCAGCGATCGCCCAGGTCTCGGTCGTGGTGTCCGACGGCCAGTTCACCGCCACGGCCAGCATGCCGGTGGAGATGTTCAACCTGCCGCCCGTGGTGGATGCGGGGGATGACAAGGCCGAGTACTGGGGCCTCCCTGTCCCGTTCGCCGGCACGGCGACCGATCCCAGCCCGGTTGATCAGGCCGCCGGCCTCAATCCGACCTGGGCCTTCGGCGACGGCGACACAGCCATGGGGCTCTCGGCCAGCCATGCTTACGCCGACCCGGGCCTCTACACGGCGACCCTGACCGCCACTGACAAAGACGGCGGGGTGGGCCTGGATCAGGTCCAGGTGACGATCACGAAGCGCCCGACCAGCCTCGCCTACACCGGCGATCTCAGCATGGCCTTCGGCTTCCCCGGCATGCTGGCTGCCCAGCTATCCGACTCGGTCGATGCTGCCACAGCCGATCTGGCTGGCCGCCTGATCACATTCGTGGTCGATGGCCACACCCTGACCGCCATGACCGATGCGGCCGGCAACGCCAGTGTCGCCGCCCCGCCAGGGCTGATGCCCGGCACCTACACGGTCGTGGTGACCTTCGCCGAGGACAGCCACTACCTGGCCTCTTCGACCGAGGCTACCCTGCAGGTCGACTCGACCCCCGGCAAGGTGACCGGCGGCTCCATTCAGTTCGAGACCGGCGGTCGGGGCGGCTTCAATGTCCAGTCCGACGGCGCCACGGTCAAGGGTGAACTCCAGTACCAGAACGGCTCGGAGCGCTTCCACGCCCATGTCATGACCGCCCTGTCTGTCTCGCCCGACGGCACGAAGGCCTGGTTCGCAGGCGTCGGCAACGATGGTCGTACCTTCACCGCCTATGTGGAGGACAACGGCGAGCCAGGCGACGCTGACCTCTTCCAACTCTGGATCGATGGCCTCCTCCAGACGGGTGACGGTCACCTCTCCGGCGGGAATATCCAGATCCACTAGCAGACAAGCGAGATGGCGCCTCCCTGTTGGGGGGCGCCATCGCCTTGCTTACCGCTTGCGCACCGTGAAGTTATCCCGCAGCAGGAGCCAGTTCTGCGGGAAGGCGAGCCCCAGCTTCCAGTAGCTGATCCCCCGCAGCCCCCGCTCCTTGATCAGGTCGAACTTGGCCTGGATCGAGCGGGCGTCCTCGAACCAGACCTCGTGGGTCCTGCCCTGGGCATCGGTGTAGCGGAACCAGGGCGCCTGGGCGGTGGTGTTGTACTGGATCGGCACGCCATACTGCCCCGCCAGCCGGATCGCCTCCTGCGGGCTGATCGCCCGGGCGTACTGCCCGCCGGGCCGGTAGGGGAGGGTCCAGTCGTAGCCGTAGAGGTTCTGCCCCAGCATGATCTTCCCCGGCGGAATGGCGGTGGTGGCATAGTCGATCACCCGCCGGACCTCGTTGATCGGTGAGACCGCCATGGGCGGCCCACCGCTGTAGCCCCACTCGTAGGTCATGAGGACCACAAAGTCCACGATCTGACCGTGGGCCGGGTAGTCGTGCGCCTCGTACCACTGCCCGGTCTGGGTGGCGCTGGTCTTCGGGGCCAGGGCGGTCGAGATCATGGCGCCGGCCCCGCGAATCCGCTCCGCCGCCTTGCGCAGGAAGGTGTTGTACGCCTCCCGATCCACCGGCCGCAGGTATTCAAAGTCGAAGTGCACGTCGCGGAAGCCGTGCTGCTGGATCAGGGCGATGATATTGTTCAGCAGGGTCTCCTGGACCTGCGGGTTGGTCAGGATCGCCTGGCCCAACTCGCTGCTGAACTGCCCCTCCTCCAGGTTGGTCACCACCAGCATGGGGGTGGCCCCCGCCCGCCGGGCAATGCCGGGCAGGTCGTCGAGCGGGGGGGCTACCAGCGAGCCGTCCCTCCGGGCCTGGAAGCTGAAGGGGGCCAGGTAGGTCAGGAAGGGGGCCGCCGCGCGCGAGGCCTGGACCAGCCGCTCCGACACCGTCTCGCCGAAGGGCTCCACATAGGCGTTCGAGTCGACCGGTGGCCGGGTGCCGGGCGGTATGTAGAGCCGCTGGCCCACCTGCAGCGGTGTGTTCAGGGAGAGGCCATTCGCTCGGGCCAGCGCCTCGGCGTCTACGCCGAACCGCCCCGCAATCCTGTAGAAGGAGTCGCCGGGCCGGACCACGTAGACCTGCCCGGTCACCGGAACCACCAGCGCCTGGCCCGGGACCAGGGTGGGCAACTCCTGCAACTGGTTGGCCTGCACGATCTCTTCGACCGGAACCCGATACGTCTGGGCGATGCTGTAGAGCGATTGCCCAGGTTGGACAACGTGGATCTGCACCTGCTTCCGCCTCCATTCCGGCATGGAATCTCGGCCCATGGTATGCATGGGCGGCGGCAGCGGTGTGTTGGGACCGGCCTCCTGCCGTTTCTTTATGCTCGGGCATCGCCCACCGGTTAAGAAACGGCATGAGACCAGGTTGTCATAGCCGTTTGGGGGCATCTCTGGGGGAAAACCGGGCTCACCAGTCTCCCTCGTGCCATTTCTTTATGCTCGGGCGGCTACTCTTCGTTAGGAAACGGCACAGGGGCAAGCAAATGCCCGCAGGGGCGATTCCCCTGCGGGCGTCACGCTTACTCCTCCCGGTACCCCAGGCTCCGGAGCACCGACTCCTTGTTGCGCCAGTCCTCCCGGACCTTCACAAACAGCTCCAGGAAGATCTTGGAGCCGAGCAACTCCTCAATATCGGTCCGGGCGCGGGCGCCGATCTCCTTCAGCATGGTCCCCCGTTTGCCGATAATGATCCCCTTCTGGCTCTCCCGCTCCACGTAGATCGACGCCGCCACGTAGACCGTGCCGTTCGCCCGGGGCTCCATTTGCTCGATCTCGATCGCCACCGAGTGGGGGATCTCCTCTCGGGTCAGGTGGAGGATCTTCTCCCGAATGAACTCGGCAATCACGAACCGCTCCGGCTGGTCGGTCACGGTATCCTCCGGGTAGTACTGCGGCCCTTCCTCCATGCGGGAGACGACCAGGTCGAGCAGCTCGTCCACATTCTTGTTGGCCGCCGCCGAGACGGGGATCACGTCCAGCCATTCGATCGTCCTGGCGTCTGCCCGGGGCTGGTCGGCCCGGTTAGCCGGCTCGGCCAGCGCCTTGTAGGCGTCGAGCACGGGGTACCAGTTCTCCCGCTTCACCTTGTCCATTTTGTTGACCACCAGGATCACCGGGGCGCCGGACTGGGCCACCACCTCGGCCACATACTTGTCGCCATCGCCCGGCTTGGGGTCTGAGCCGTCCACCACGAAGAGGACGACGTCCACCTCGGGGATCGTCCCGATCGCGACCTTGTTCATGAACTGCCCCAGCCGGTGATGCGGCTTGTGAATCCCCGGGGTATCCAGAAAGACCACCTGCGCCCCGGGCCGGTTGTAGACGCCCAGGATCCGGTTGCGTGTGGTCTGGGGCTTGTCGGACATGATCGCCAGCTTCGCCTCCACGAAGGCGTTCAGGAGGGTAGACTTGCCCACGTTCGGCCGCCCGACGATCGAGCAGAAGCCCGACTTAAAGCTCATCGGCTCCCCTCCTTCGGCTGCAAGTCCTGCGGGGTGAAGGCCCCGGGCAGCAACTCCCGCACGCTGGTCACCAGCGTGTTGCCGTGCAGATTGGTCAGGATCACCCGGGCCTCCGGGCCGAACTCGCTCATGACCTGCCGGCAGGCGCCGCAGGGGCTGCAAGGGCCCTCGGTATCTGCCACCACAGCGATCGTCGTGACCTTGCGGTGACCGTCGCTCGCCGCCTTGAAAATGGCAGTCCGCTCCGCGCAGTTGGTCAGGCCGAAGCTGGCGTTCTCAATATTGGCCCCCGTGTAGAGGGTGCCATCCTCCGTGAGCAGGGCGGCGCCCACCGGAAAGCGGGAGTAGGGGACATAGGCCTTCTGCCGGGCCTCGAATGCCGCCTTGATCAACTGTTCATCGGTCATGTGAAATCCCTCCTAGTACCTGGAGCCACGGGCTCCACCTACAAGACCCAGAATCCCGGCGAGCAGCGGGAGGGCAAACCAGAGCGGGCTCGTTCCCAGCAGGGCCCAGAGCGCCCCCAGCGTCGCCCCAAGCGACCGCTCGATCAGAAAGAGAAACGCCGCAGCAAAGGCGGCGTGGCCGGCGCTCAGGAGGACTCCCCCCGCCGCTACCTCCTTGGCCATGGCCGCCAGCGGGTGGCGGCGACCGTCGGCGGCGAGGTCCACCGTCCGCTCCACCGCCGTGTTAACCATTTCGGCGAGCAGGACCAGGGTAATGGTGGCGACCAGATAGGCCACCTCCCAACCGACCAGCCCCACCGCCCGGCCAGCCACTGCGGCGCAGGCCCCGGCGAAGACGTGAAAGCGCAGGTTTGGCTCCTCCCGGTAGGCGATCAGAAGACCCCGGAAGGCGTCCCCGAAGCGGGGCAGTATGGTGGTGTGCCGGAAGGAGTTGTGTGCGTTCATCGGGTTAGCCCCAACTCGCTCAGGATCTCCTCGGTCTTGGCCATCATGCGCCCCTCCTCCTCCGGGCTCTGGTGATCCCAGCCCAGCAGGTGCAGCATGCCGTGAGCGGTCAGAAAGCCCAGCTCACGGTCAAAGGAGTGGCCGTAGTCCGCCGCCTGGCTCAGGCAGCGCTCCAGCGAGATCACGATATCGCCGATCGGCAGCGGCTCGCCCTCGGGCAGGTCGGGCATCTCGTCGCCCTCCAGCTGGGAGAAGGAGAGCACATCGGTCGGCCTGGCCAGCCCCCGGTGATCCCGGTTCAGGTCGGTGATCGCTTCATCATCCACAAAGGTGATCGATACCTCTACGTTCTCGCCCAGGTCGGCACCGGCTACCCGCAAGGCGCCCTCAGCTACCTTGCGCACCAGGGCTTCCTGCGCCTCCGTCAGGGGTACCTTCTCCTGATCGTTGCTGATCCAGATCTCCATTCGGCTTGGCCTCCTCGACCGGCTTCTCCTTCGTGTCGGACGGGTAGTCGATTCGTGCATGATGCACCCCGCTCAGCACCTTCACGAAGGTGCGTGCGATCACATCGAGCTCCTTCAGGGTCAGGTCGCAGTTGTCCAACTGCCCCTGCTGCAGCCGGTCATCGATAATCCGCTTCACCTGCGCTTCGATCTGGTCGTGGGTGAGCGGCCCCCGCTGGCGCATGGCCCGCACCGAGGCCTCGCAGCCGTCGGCCAGCATGCAGATCGCGGTCTCCTTCCGGTGTGGCTTTGGCCCCTCGTACCGGAAGTCCTCTTCAAGCACGTACTCCGACTGGCCGTTCTTCGACGCCATGTGGTAGAAGTAGCCGACCAGGGTGGTGCCATGGTGCTCGGGAATGAAGTCGATGATCTCCTGCGGCAGCCGGGCCTCCTTGGCCATCTCCAGCCCTTCCTTGACATGGCTGGTGATAATCATGGCCGAGAGGCTGGGCGGCAGCTTGTCGTGCGGGTTCTCGCCGCCGAACTGGTTCTCCACGAAAAAGGCCGGACGCTTGGTCTTGCCAATGTCGTGGTAGTATGCCCCAACCCGGGCCAGCACCTGGTCGGCGCCCACCGACTCCGCCGCCGCCTCGCAGAGGTTGGCGACCAGGATCGTGTGGTGATACGAGCCGGGCGCTTCGACCATGAGCTTCTTCAGCAGCGGGTGGTTCGGGTTGGAAAGCTCCAGCAGCTTCAGCGGGGTGACAACGCCGAACATGTTCTCAAAGAGCGGCAGGGCGCCGGTCACAAGGATCGCCACCAGCAGCCCGTTGATCCCGCCCGCCGCCACGTCCCGCCAGAGGTGCCAGTCGAGCAGCGGGGTGGACTGGATCAGGTAGAGCGCCAGCACGGTGGTGGCATTCGTGATCCCCACAAAGAAGCCCGCCCGGTAGATATCGTTCCGGCTCTCCACCCGGGAGACGGCATAGACGCCCACCACCGAACCGACCACGGCCACAACGGTGTGGCTCAGTTGGTCGGCGGGGCTGAACATGCCCGCCACCAGGGAGATAATCACCGACTGGAGCAGCCCGACCTTGGAATCCAGGAGGATCGTGACCAGCATGGAGTTGAAGGCGATGGGCATGAGGAAGGCCGCCCCGCTGCCCAGCCGGTCATCGAACAGGTGCATGAGCATGGCGAGCAGGAGGGTGAGCAGGCCGATCAGCCCGAGCAACGCCGTCTTGGAGTCCCGCTCAATAATATCGGGCCGGTAGCGGGTCAGGTAGAGCGCCATAATGCCGACCAGCACCACGGCGAGCAGCCCGTTGCCCAGCCACGAGCGGTAGTCCGCCCCCTGGCCGATCATGCCGAGGTCGAGCAGCATCTGGTACTGCTCCTCGGTCACCAGCTCATCCTGCTTGAGAATCCACTGCCCCTGCTTCAGGACGACATCGTCCACCGCATCTACCGCCAGTTGGCGCAGGTAGTTGGTCGCCTCCACGTCCTCCACCACGTTGACCTGGATCCGGCCCTTGACCAGCTCCTTGACAAAGCCCTTCAGCCAGGGCTCCTTGATCTGGGTGTTGAACGGCTCGGCCTCTTCGTCGATCTCCTCGCGGATCCGGGCGACATCCTTCTCCTGGACCTGCTCCTTCAGGGCGATCTGGACCAGGCGAATCCCCTCGGTGCGGGCCGTCTCCAGGAGCGCCTCCTCGCTGGTGATCAGGTTGGCGTAGGTCTCGGTGGGCACGGCGGCGGGCAGCTTCACCCGCTCGGCCAGCGTCTCGACCTTGGCCTTCACGTCCTGCCCCTCCAGGGAGCGGACCTGGTTGATCTCACGGAAGGCGGCGTTGATATAGGCCTCGCCCTGGGTCATGACCTCGGGGTTCAGCTTGGTCTGGACCGGCACCGCGGCAGATGCAGCCACACGCCGCTGCTCGGTTGCGACCCGGTTGACCAGATCGCGCGGGGCCTTGACATCGAGCGGGGCGAGTTCGCCCGGCTCCACGTTCAGCCGGTTCGGCACCGTCTGATCGACCAGGATCACGGTGAGAAGCGCGACGAAGAGAACTCCCCAGATCACTTTTCGGATGCGGGAGTTCTTCCATCGACTCTGCTCGGACCAGCGACTGATCCGATCGCGAAGGTTGTACCACATAGTCATAGGTGTTGATAGGGGAGGGCCTGGCTTACCGTCCCGCACCTCCTATCCTTGTAAGGGTGGCGCTAGGCCTGCCGGTTCTTCGGCCTTGGCGGAAGGACGCCAGTGCCCCCGCCTCCAGCCGCCTCGTAGGCCTTGATAATCAACTGGACCAGGTCGTTTCGGACCACGTCCCGCTCGGTCAGGTAGGAGAAGGCGATGCCCGGCACGTTCTGCAGAATCCGCTGGACCTCGACCAGGCCGGACTTGGTCCCCTCGGGCAGGTCCACCTGGGTCACGTCGCCGGTGACGACCACCTTCGAGCCAAAGCCCATGCGGGTGAGGAACATCTTCATCTGCTCGGGCGATGTATTTTGCGCCTCGTCCAGGATGATAAAGGCATCGTCCAGGGTGCGCCCACGCATGAAGGCGAGGGGTGCGACCTCGATAACCCCCTTCTCCATCATCCGCTCGAATGTATCCATGCCCATGATATCAAAGAGGGCGTCGTAGAGCGGGCGGAGGTAGGGGTCGATCTTCTGCTGCATGTCGCCGGGCAGAAAGCCCAGCTTCTCGCCGGCCTCGACCGCCGGGCGGGTCAGGATAATCCGGGCGACATCCTTCGCCTTGAAGGCTGCCACCGCGATCGCCATGGCCAGGTAGGTCTTGCCGGTACCCGCCGGCCCGATGCCAAAGGTGACGCCGTTGGTGCGGATCTTGTCGACGTACTCCTTCTGGCCCAGGGTCTTGGGGCGGATCTGCTTGCCGCGGTGGGTCTGGATCAGAATGTCGGAGAGGGCCTCGTCGAGCGGTTGCTCCTGCCCCTCGGTGGCCAGGCGGACGGCGTAGCGGACATCCCGCTCGTTCACGCGGGCGCCGCGCGCCTGAATCGCCATCAACCGATCGAAGAGGCGGGCGACCTGCTCCACCGTCTCCTCCGAACCCTTCAGGATCAACTCGTTGCCACGGGGCACCACCGTGACGGGAAAGGACTGCTCAATATAGCGGACGTGAGCATCGTTAAGGCCTACAAGTTCCCGAGCCTGTTCGTTGTCGGGAATCAGGATGCGTTTCTCATGGGTCCCGTCCAAGTTGGTAGCGAACCCCCTCAGTTTTCATCGGTGGTGGATGGGTGATGGTCTGCCGGATATGCTTCACGGGACCGATGGCTCCGTTGGAACCGGCCCCACCGGGCCGGAGCCCTCCAGGGGCGTCGCGATCTCCTCCAGGGCCTCCACGCTGACCAGGATGCCGATATGCGCCTGGCCCACGTCTGCCACCTCGGTCTTGATCGCATGGAGCAGCTTGTCAGACGGGCCGAGCAGCCAGGCGAGCCGGGCCTGGAGGGAGGCCCGCGCTCTTTCCAGCAGTTCCGCCGTGGGCACGACCTCGCGCCGGGCGGTTACTTCAACCCTGTCATGAATGACGAGTTCGACAGGTGATTTCCAACTCCTCCATTGCCCGAGGGAGTAGGAGCGGACGGAGGATTCAAAGCGGTCAAACTGGGACTGGGCACTCCCCCGCAGTAGTATGGACCGGTCCTGCCACTTCAAAACCCACTGGCTCTCCCTCCGACCGGTGGGGGTGAGCACCTCCCGGGTGGTCGGGTACTCCACGTACTGCCGGTAGGAGACCCGGGCCTTGACCGACCCCTGGGCAACGGTGGTTCGGGCCACCTCCTGCCTGGGGGGCAGGGGGGTGCCGGGGAAGACCGCCGGGCGCCCGCCGGCGTAGTAGCGGAAGGCGCATTCCACCAGCAGGTCGCCGGGCGACACGATATCCCCCTTCTTCACCAGGGGCTCCCCCTGGAAGGGGATCACCTGCTCGACCACCCCAGACTTCCGGGCCACCAGGTGGACGCAGATTGACTGGTTGGGCGGCCGGACGGTCGCCTTCTCCACCACCTCGATCACCGCACGGGTGCCCTGCAGGCGGATCACGACCCAGGAGACCTCCGGGACGCGTTGCTGAATATGGGCCACCACCGCCGGCAGGTCCACCCGGGAGCGGAGGGCGCGGGGTCTGAGGCCCGCCTCCCCCGCCACCGCTGCCACCGCCCGGCGGTCCAGGTAGCCAGGGCCGGTGATTCGGACCTCCACGATCCAGACATGGCTGGCCGCCCAGAGGATCGTCGCCACCGCTGCGACAAAGCCCAAGAGGAGCACCGGGCGGGACTTCAGCCGCTGGAGCCGGAAGGGCAGCCCCATGCGCTGGCGGACCCGGACCCGGCACCGGCTGCCCCGGGCTACGGGGCGGATGGCCCGGAAGTCGGCCACGGTCAGGGTGGCCCGCATGATCTCGGTCGTGCGCTCGATCTCCCAGAGGCGGATCTGGTGGCTCAGGGCCAGGTTGAGGAACCGCTCAAAGGAGCCCCCGGTGATCTCAATGCGCAGCGTGCCCAGGAGATAGGCGATCAGGCCCTTCAGCATGTCAGGCCCCCTCCCCGCCGGGGGGTGCGTACGCTACGCCCCGGATCTTGCCCAGGAGGATCACCTGCTCTGGCGAGATCGCCGCGATCTTCAGCTCCTCGCCATCAATGGCGAGCAGCCCTTCCGGCGTGGTCAGGGCCACCCGATTGGGTGTGAACGCCACCAGCCCCCGGTGGTTCTCCACCACCAGCTCCATGTCGCCCACCAGAATGATCCGGGCGACGTCCAGCATGGCGTCGCCGGGCAGTTCCAGAAGCGAGACCAGCCGGTCCCGCAGGCCGCTCTTCCGCTGCAAGGGGGCTCCCCCCTCCCTCAGTTAGTCCTACCAAGGATGGGTATGCAGCGGTGGAAGGGGTTATCTCTCCAGGGTAGGCTACGGGTCCCGCCCATTGGCTTTCTGCTCCCGCCCATTGGCTTGCTGCTCCCGCCCATTGGCTTGCTGCTCCTGCACATTGGCATACTGCTCCTACCCGTTGGCTTTCTGCTCCCGCACATGGGCTTACTGCTCCCGCACATTGGCTTTCTGCTCCCGCACATTGGCTTTCTGCTCCTGCACATTGGCTTTCTGCTCCTGCCCATTGGCTTTCTGCCCCCGCCCATTGGCTTACTGCTCCCGCCCCATGGGATGACATTTCCCGTAGGGGGACCCAGGTTCCCTACAATTTGCCGACAATGCAGGGAAGGGGCGTGTAATATTTGAATTAGGATGAACCACCTCTCTCGAAGGGTGATTCAATCATGGCGAACGCGCGTGACAGCAGGCGGGGCAGTTCATCGATCATTCAACGCTGGATGCTGGGCTTTGGATTCATGGTTGGGGCCGTCTTCCCATTCTGGGCGATGCTATTTGTCGAGTTCCGCCCTGGCATGTTCATCCCGTTCACCCTCTCCTGCATTGCCGCGGGCCTCCTGATTGGTGTGGTCAATACGGTGCTCATGCGCCGGGGGTTGGTAAAGCCCCTGCTCGGCCTGAGCCAGGCGATTCAGACCATGGCTTCGGGCGACCTGGTCAGCCAGCCCCAGCAGCCGGCCCAGGCCGAACTGGCCACCCTCGCCAGCGAGGTGGAGCGGCTCCGGCAGGCCTTCCACGAGCTGATTCGCCGGACCATGGAGGGCAGTCGTGAGGTGAGCGCCCACGCACACCACCTGACAGAGATGGCCGGGGCGGTGGCCGCCGCCGGTCGGGCGATCGAGCAGGTGGCTGCCGAGGCAGCCCGCGGCGATGCCGCCCAGGCAAAACTGGCTGCCGAGTCCCGCCGGGTCATGGAGGAGCTCCACGGAGCGATCATCCAGATCAGTGCGGGCGCCCAGAAGCTGGCGGGCAACGCCTCGGGCACCGCCTCGGCTGTGCACACCATGCAGCAGATCATTCAGCAACTCTCGGACAGGGCCGCCCAGGTCCGGGAGGCATCGGCCGATGCCCTGGGCCGGGCTCGCACCTCCAACCAGGTGGTGCAGCGGCAGGTCTCGGCCATGCGGGAGACCCGGGAGGTCGCCAATATCGCCGCGGGCAAGATCCACGCCCTCGAACAGCTCTCGTCGCAGATCGGCCAGATCACCAGCGTGATCGCCGAACTGGCGGAGCAGACCAACCTGCTGGCGCTAAACGCTGCGATCGAAGCGGCACGTGCCGGGGAACAGGGCCGTGGCTTCGCAGTTGTCGCAGACGAGGTCCGCAGGCTGGCGGAGCGGTCGGGCCAATCGGCCAAGGAGATCGCAGAACTGGTGGGCAGGGTCCAGGCGGGCACCGCCGAGTCGGTGGTCCAGATCGAGCAGGTCACCGCCAGAACCATGGAGGCCGACCAGCTGGCGGGCGAGGTGGACCGGGCGCTCGCGGCCATTCTGGAGAGCGTGGAGCGGTCCGCGACCGATGCCCGTGCGATCGGGCAGTCTGCCGAGGAGCTGGCGAAGGCTGGCGCCGGGGTGGACCGGCTGGTCACCGACGTGGCGGCCAGCGCCCAGGAGAACATGGCATCGACCGAGCAGATGACCGCCGGCTCAGAGGCGGTGGGCCAGACAATCGGCGAGATGTCATCGATCTCCAGTCAGACCGCCCAGGCGGCACGCACGGTGCGGGAGTCGGTGGCCGAGCTCGACACGGCGGTCCAGGTCTTGCGGGCACTCGCCCAGGCGACGGAGCGATTGGAGCAACAGGTGGCCCGGTTCACGGTGGACTAAGAGAGAGAGCCGCAGCTCCCAAGGGCTGCGGCGCTTCTACGTTGCCAGCGGGTTTAGGTGGTGGCACCGGCGGCCGCTTTGGCCGACAGGGACCGGAAGGCGAAGAAGGCGTAGATGCTCGTCGCCAGGAAGGACATGGAGTAGCCCATGAGCGTGGGACCCGGACCGAAGCGGTCGGAGAGCATGCCGGCGCTGGTCACCCCCAGAATGAAGATTAGGGAGTTGATCATGCCCCAAACCCCGAAGACCCGCCCGCGGATCCGATCGGGGACCAGTTCACCGATCGCCGCCTGCAGGCCCACGTTCACAGCGCCACTGCCCAGGCCGATCAGGGTGAAGGCGGCCGCACTGGGGATCACGCTGTTGGCCAGCAGGCCCAGGAACAGCAGGACCCATACGTAGAGGGCGCCGTAGGTGAAGAGGTGCTTCCAGTGGATCCTGCCCCCCAGGGCTCCGATCGCCAGCGCACCGATCACCGAGGTCGCACCGAAGAGCGCCCAGATAAAACCCATCTTCTCCGCCGCCAGTCCGAGGCCCACGGTGAAGAAGGTGACCGGGAGCACGGTGATCGCGGAGTCGCCGATCCCGGTAATCCCCAGGCCGGTCATGAGGTGGCGCATGGTCGGTGTGGCCTTCAGGAAGAGGAGCATCTCCTTCAGGTCGGCCACAAACCGGGAGAGGGTGGTGCCGGAGCCATCCGCATTCCCCTCTGCAGCGGGCATCGGCGGGGCGACCAGGGGAATCAGAAGCAGGGCGCTGAGGAGAAAGCTGACCGCATCGATATAAAAGACGTTGTGGGCGCCGACCAGGATCAGCACGGCCGCACCGATCCCGTTGCCGAGCAGCATGGCCAGGCGCTGGGTCATAATGCCCAGGGAGCCGGCGGTCACCAACTCCTCTGGCTTCACGAGGCTGGGGAGCATGGCCGAGCTGGCGGGGTTGTAGAAGACCGCGACCACAGCGGCGCCGAAGACCAGAGCGATAATGGCGGCAGGCTCCTGCACGAAGACGAGCCCCAGGACGAGGAGGGCACGGATCAGGTCGGAGATGATCATGATTGTCTTGCGGGAGAAGCGGTCGGCGATCACGCCCGCGACGGGACCGAGCAGCAGGCTTGGCAGCACCTTGCTGACCATGATCAGCGACATGTAGAAACCGAGGTGCGCCGGGTCTTCGCTGAGGATCTTGACGAGGGCGAGGCTATTGAAGAAGTCACCAACGTTGGAGATGGCGCCGGCCATCCAGTGGAGCAGGAAGTTCCGGTTGCGGAACAGGGCCATGTATTGCGTCACCATGGTCACTCCTATCTGGCATCTGTCGCCATGATACCAGAGCAGCCACAGGTATGACATCGTTCCGGGGGGACTTTTGGCATCGTACCTGGGTACGATGCCTCTGGTCTGGCCTGAAACGGCCGGTGCGACGGGAGCGTCTATCGGGGGAAGTCTGGATCCGAAGGAGTGCAGGCGCATGAAGCGAAGCCTGTGGGCATAACGAAAACCCGCTGCCCTTGCTCAGGGCGGCGGGTTCTGCTCGCTGCTACTGCAGTTTGGTGGTCGGGTCCATGGGGCGGTCGCCTGCCCGGTCGTACTTGCCGTCAATGAGGTGGGTCATGCCGCGGACCAGGGTGTCATCTTCCAGGACGGAGTAGAGGTGGTAACCGAGGTCCTCCCGGTCCACCAGGACATCTTGGAGCACCTCTGCCGTCCCATAGTCACCCAGTTCGTGGGCTCGCTTGATGGTCTTGCGGAGCATCTCCTGGATCTTCAACTCGTGCTCCAGGTCGTTGCGGAGGAAGTCCCGCATGGTGTAGCGCCCCTCGACCTCGTGCTTAATGTAGGAGAGCTCGTGCTGGGTGACCGGATGGGCGGTCGGCACAACGCCCAGGCGGGCGACACGCTCTCCCACCATGTCGATATGCTTCTCGGTCTTGTCGATATGCTCATCGAGCAGTTCGTGGAGGCTGAGGAAGCCCTCGGCGCCCTCGGTCAACCAGTGGTGTTTGTTGTACTGGTGAAGGGCGACGGTGAGCGCACACTGGTGGTCGTCCAGCATGAGACCCATCTCCAGGCGGACCTCTTTCGGCAGGCCAATGCCGGCGCCGGGCTCCTTGGCCGTGCGGGGCTGCTGGCGCAGGATCATCTGGTTGTGGTTGCTGACATGGCCCGGCATATTGGGATTGAAGCCGGACTTGGTCAGGTTGAACTCGCCTTGCGGGTTGGTCTGGGTGGTGGGGTTCTGCATGGATCACGCACTCCTTTCCGAATCGGTCCCCCTTAGTCTGTGAGCAGAACGATCGCTCTACACGGGCAGACTAGCGGTGCAAGGGGGCGATCGCGAGTGAGTATCTTCCACCGGTTGGACCTGGGTGAGCGACACCTTGCAGCGGCGCTCCTGGCCCTGCTGGAGCACGCTGACCGGAGCCTGCTGACTGGTCTGCTGGAACGAGCGGGCATAGCGGCCCCAGCCCTGGAGTCCGCCGAATTCCTCTACCCCGCCCCAGACGGGCCGCCGGGGGCCGGGGAGGTCCGCACGCCCCACTGGCGGGGGCTGCTGCTGGCTGTCGGGCCCAGTGGCGACGGTGCGACGGTGCTGCCGGTGGGGCTCCCGACCCTGCTGATCTCCCCTACGGGGCGCCCGGTGCACGGGGCGGAGACGCTCTCCTGGGAGCAGGTCGACCGGTGGCTGGCGGCCGAGGCGGAACGCTACGGCCCGGAGAGCCGCACCGGCTTTCTGATCCGGCAGTTCCGGGCCTTCCTGCCCGAGGTGGGAATCGCCTACTTCGCCGGGTTCGCGCCGGCCCTCCTGGAAGGGGTCGGGCAGGCCTTCGGGACGATCAGCCAGTTCCTCGCTACGGCAGGGGAGCTGTTTGAGCGATTAGGCCCGGCGCTGCCGGCTGGTCTGCGGGAGGTCCGCCAGGCCCGGCCGGAGGACCTGGTGGCGGGGCTGCAGTACAGGGATTACGCAGGCGGCGTGCTGGGAGGGGAGAGCTTCTGGCGCATCGCCTTTCACCTGGGGCGAGGTGAGCTGCAGCTGGCCTGCTGGCTGGCGGCCGGGGGGGCGGCGCACGGGCGGCTGCGGGCCGCGGCCCTGCAGGCGGACGAGCGCTGGACGGGGCTGCAGAGCATGGAGCCGCCGCTGCTGCTCCGGCTCTGGTCGCCCGCGGGCGAGCAGCAGATTCCCGCGGCCGAGATCGACCCGGAGGCGGCCGGCCAGATCGCCTGGGATCAGTTCACCGTGGCGCTCCAGGTGGCATACCCACTGCACCTCCTGGGCGGAGAGGGCCTGGTAGAGCGAATCGGTGACTGGTCCGGTGACCTGTTGGAGCGGCTTGCCCCTCTTCTGGCCGGAACCGTTCATTAAGGCGATATAGCGAGGCCCAGCCTGCGGTGTGCAGACTGGGCCTCGTTCCTGCTCTACTTGCGGGTCGTGAAGGGGCGCAGGGCCCGGGGCTTGCCAAGAATCTCCGCCGCAAGGACCGCCTGGGCCAACCCCTCCTGGCTGGCGAGCTTCGCCAGCAGCGGGTTTTCGGCCTCGTCCTGAACCGGCGTCTCCTGCTCGGTGCGGTGAAGCGCCGACGCCTGACGGGAGCGACGGAAGAGTTCACTCTGCCCCCGGAACCGGGCCCGCTCTTCGGCGAGGGTGCCGGTCACCGAGCTACTGAAGCCCTCGGTCCGCCGGCCCTCCTCCGACTGGCCCTCCATGGATGTCCCTTCGCTCTGGGGCTGGGGCTGTTGGGGCGGCCACTGCTGAGGCCACTGCGCCTGCTGCGGGGTGGGCCAGGGTGCTGGCTGCTGCGGCTGGGGCCCCTGCGTCCTCCCCTCACCCTTCTGCTTCATCGCCTTCCCGATGAGCGAGAAGGCGGCGATGGCCAGAAATACCAGGGTACCAATTAGATCGTCCAGGGTGGTTCACCTACTTCTTGTCGGCCGAACCGCCCTGCCCCTTGCTCAGGTTGTCACGCATGGCGGTATCCGCCTGGATATTCTGCATGTTGAGGTAGTCCAGGTAGCCGATCTTGCCCTCGCGCAGGGCAGAGGCCAGGGCCAGCGGGACCTCGGCCTCCGAGGCGACGACCTTCGCCCGCATGCGCTGGGTCTCGGCCTTCATCTCCTGCTCCTCTGCCACCGCCATGGCCCGCCGCTCCTCGGCCTTCGCCTGGGCCATGACCTTCTCGGCCTCGGCCTGGTCGGCCCGCAGGCGAGCGCCAATGTTCGCGCCCACGTCCACATCGGCAATGTCGATTGAGACAATCTCGAAGGCGGTGCCGGCGTCAAGCCCCTTGGAGAGCACGGTCCGGGAAATCAGGTCGGGGTTCTCCAAGACGATCTTGTGGCTCTCCGCCGAACCGATCGTGGTGACGATACCCTCGCCAACACGGGCGATGATCGTGTCCTCACCAGCGCCGCCGACGAGCCGGTTGATATCGGCCCGCACGGTCACACGGGCCTTGGCCTTCAGCTCAATGCCATCCTGTGCGACACCGGCGACGACCGGGGTCTCGATCACCTTCGGGTTGACCGACATTTGCACCGCCTGGAGCACGTCACGACCAGCCAGGTCGATGGCCGCCGCCCGCTCGAACGGCAGATCAATGCCAGCGCGGTGGGCCGCAATCAGGGCGTTGACCACACGGTCGACGTTGCCGCCCGCCAGGTAGTGGGCCTCCAACTTGTCAATGCCGGAGTCCAGACCCGCCTTCTCGGCCTTGATCAGTGCGTTCACAATCCGGGCCGGAGGGACCCGCCGCAGCTTCATGCCGATCAGGTAGAAGATACCGACCCGCACGCCGGCCGCAGCGGCCGAAATCCAGAGGCCAAGCGGAACAAAGCTGAGGAAGACCGAGACGATCAGCACAACCAGGAACGTCACCAGAATGAAACCAATGTTATCAGGCATGCAAAAACCTCCTGTTGAAGCAGGGTCGCAAAGCGGCCATAGCCGCCGGATACACCCGGAAAGGGAGCCTAGTCGCCGACCGCCCGGACGACGACCCGGGTGCCATCCACCCGGATGATCTTGACCAGGATGCCGGCCTGCAGATACTCGCCCTCGGTCACCACGTCAAGCTTCAGGTCGCCAACCTGGGCCGTGCCAGCCGGGCGCAGGACCGTGAGGCTCTTGCCCTGCTGCCCGATCAGGGCGGAGAGGTCGGTGCGGGGCGCCACCCACCCCTTCGCCGTATCGGAGAGGGTGAGGGCCCGGCCCAGACCACGCTTGCTGACCGTGCGCATGACGCCGATGATCACGAAGAGGAAGGCGACAGCGGTCCACATGAGGTACCGCCAGGCCAACTCCTGAGACGGGACGGCGAAGAAGATCGATGCGCCCATGGAGAGGACACCGCCTGCGCCGAAGACGCCAAAGCCGGGGACAAAGGCCTCAATCACCAGCAGGACAATGCCGATGATGGCCAGGGAGATCTCCAGCCACCCGGCGGTACCGACCAGGGTGTTGCCAACGAAGAAGAGGCCAAGGGAGACGACACCGATCAGCCCCGGAACCGTGACACCGGGCTTCATGAACTCCATGCCAATGGCGATCACGCCGATCACCAGCAGGGCGAGGGCGACGAACGGCAGGGTGAGGAAGCGGCCCGCTCGCTCGGAGAAGGTCCACGGGGTCTCGACCAGCTGGTAGCCAGCGATACCCGCCTGGGCGAGCGCCTCCTCCAGGCTGCTAGCAGAGCCGTCGGCGTAGCCCTTCTGCAGGGCTTCCTCCTGGGTCAGGGTGAGGAGCATACCCTGCTGTCCCGGGATCGGCGAATCCTTGTCGACCATGGCCAGAGCGATCGCCTCGTCCCGGCCGCGGGCCTGGGCGGCGGACTTGAAGTAGCCCATGACCACAGACTTCGCCTTGTAATCCGCCGTCTCGTTCGTGCCGGCGATCCTGGGCTCCGCCGCCCCGATGATCGACCCCGGGCTCATGAATAGCTTCTCCGATGCGGTCGCAATCAAGGCGCCTGCCGAGATCGCTCCGCCATCTACAAAGGCGACCGACCGCAGCTTCGAGGTCAGGAGCCGCTCCTTGATCCGATTGGCGGCATCCACATAGCCGCCGGGGGTGTCCAGAATCACGGCGATCGCCGCGGCGTTCGGGTCCGCTTCGGCCCGGCTGAAGATCCGGTCGCTGAACTGGGCCAGGCTCGCATCGATCTCCTGGAAGTTGTCGATCCGCAACACGTACACATTCTTCATGGGCTCCTCGGCCACTGCCACGCTGGGCAGCACTAGCAGGAGGGCCATCAGGGCGAGAAAGAGCGACGAGAAGAGTCGGCGCACAGAGATCACCTCCGGATTTGCCGGAGGCCTCCCTCCGGCTAGATAAGTCGGGACTGTTCAGGGGTGGGGATCCAGGGCGTCCCCGCAGGGGTCGCCGCCTTCTCCACCTGGACCAGATTCGTGTGGAAGGAGGCGCCGCCGCCCATGTCGGCGACTGCGTCTGAGGTCAGGGTGTTGATCCCGAGCCCGTCAGGCATGAACCGTGACCACCAGATCGACGGCGAAACGGCAACACCGGCCTTCGACCAGTCGCCGACCTGGACCTGGAGCCGGACGGCTCCACGGTCGTTGTAGACCTTCACCCAGTCGCCGGATACGACCCCGCGTGTCTCGGCATCTGCCGGGTTCAGATAGATCGTCGGGGCGCCCTCACCCTTCATCATGCGCGGCTGGTTGGCAAAGGTTGTATTCAGGAAGTGGTGGGCGGCGGGTGTGATCAGGGCGAGCGGGTACTTTGCAGCCAGGTCGGGCGAGCCATCGACCGACTCAGCCGGGGGCACGTACTCGATCACCGGGTCAAGACCTGCCATGGCCAGGGTCTCGGAATAGAACTCCACCTTGCCGGATAGAGTCCGGAATCCGCCCTCGGCAAAGGGCGCCGGAGCCCGGTTCACCTTGATCATCTTCTCGGCCTTCAGTCGCTCTAGCGTGATCCCTTCCAGGTAGGGCGAACCCGAGGAGAGCGCCTGCCGGACCAACTCCTCGTCGGAATCCTGGAAGCAGGGGTCGGTGAAGCCCATGGCCCCCGCCAACCGGCGGAAGAGCTCGGTGTTGGGAATCGCCTCGCCCAGAGGAGCGATCGCTGGTTCGTTGAGCTGCACGTACAGGTGCCAATAGGAGTTGTGCAGGTCCAAGTGCTCCAGTTGCGACGTGGCCGGAAGGATGATATCGGCCCACTTGCAGGTGTCGGTGAACAACTGCTCGTGCACCACGGTGAACAGGTCTTCACGAGAAAGACCAGCCAACACCTTCGATTGGTTCGGTGCCACTGAAGCAGGATTTGAGTTGTAGACCAGGATCGCCTTCACGGGCGGGTCGCTGAGCTCGGTCAGCGCCTTGCCCAGCTCGATCATGTTGATCGTCCGCGGGTGCGGCTCGGGCATGAGGTCCGGGCGTTCCAGGGCGAAGGAGTTGAAGCCGTAGGAGCCGGACTGCGACAGCAGGAAGCCACCGCCCCGCTCACGCCAGTGGCCGGTCAGGGCGGGAAGCATGGCGATCGCCCGGACGATCGAGCCGCCGTTGGTGTGGCGCTGGAGGCCGTAGCCGACCCGCAGCACAGCCGGGCGGCTCTCGTGGTAGAGCCTAGCGAAGCGGACGATCTCATCCGCCGGGATTCCGGTCACCACCGATGCCCGCTCAGGCGTCCAGTCGGCCACCTTCATCGCCAGGTGGTCAAAGCCCGTGGTATACCGGTCGATATAGTCGCGATCAATCCAACCCTCCTTGATCAGGGTGTGCATGACACCCATGACAAAGGCGGTGTCGGTACCGGGGCGGGGGGAGATATGCCAGTCGGCCTCTCGGGCGCCCTTGTACCGGTAGGGGTCGATCACCACCAGGGTGGCGCCCCGGCGGCGGGCTTCCTGGATAATCGGCCACTGGTGCGTGTTGGAGGAGATCACGTTCAAGCCCCAGACGACGATCAGCTTGGCGTTGACCATGTCCTCCGGGTCTGGTCCCTGCTTGAGCCCCATGACCGAGAGGATTGCTGCGCCACCGGCGGAGGCACAGATCGTGCGGTCCAGTTGTGAAGCGCCGAGCTTATGGAAGAAGCGGCGGTCCATGGAGCCGTAGTGAAGCTGGCCGATCGTGCCGGCGTAGGAGTACGGCAGGATCGCCTCCGCCCCGTACTCGGCTGCGACCGCCTTGAAGCGCGCTGCAATCTCGGTCAGCGCCTCGCTCCAGCTGATCCGCTCGAACTGGCCCGAGCCCTTGGGACCGGTCCGGCGCATGGGGTAGAGGATCCGGTCCGGGCTGTAGACCCGCTCCTCATAGTGATTGGTCTTCACGCACAGGTAGCCGCGGGTGATCGGATGATCAGGGTCACCCGCCACGCGAATGGCCCGCCCATCCTTCACATGGACCAGCATGGAGCAGGTATCCCAGCAGTCATGGGGGCAGACCGCTCTCTTCACGACGACGTCCGGGTCCTTGCTGCGGCTGTCCAGCCGAGTGGTGCGGTTCTCACTCAACCTGATCCGGCCCCTTTCTATCTGCAAGCAGGTCTACACGCTGCTTCACTACGCTAGTAAGCATAAGTTGATTATATCATGGTATGCTGCCCTCGCGGGTTTCTGCCGTGTAGCAAAAAGGGCACCGCTATTTCAGCGGTGCCAGTCTTGCTTGCGTGGTGGCCTTGTCCAGAAGCCCGCTGCCTCGGACCTGGTTGCGGCCTCCTTGCTTGGAGGCGTACATCGCCTGGTCAGCAGCCGTGAGCAGGGTGGAAATGTCGCTCCCGTCGGACGGGTACGCGGCCACACCGATCGAGACCGTTGCACGAATGCGCCCATGGGCGGTCTCAATCATGCAGCAGGAGCGGTTGTGCCGGATTCGCTCCGCCGTAGCGAGGCCCGCCTCCCGATCCTGGTTGGGCAGGAGGACGACGAACTCATCGCCTGCGTATCGATAGGCGGTGCCGCCCACCTCGCGAATCTCATGCTGGAGAACCCGTGCCAGGTCCGTCAGGAGATGATCGCCCGCCTGGTGTCCCAGGGAATCATTCACCTGCTTGAGCGTGTCGGCGTCGATCATGAGCACCGAGAAGGGCTCTCGCCTGACCAGGAGCTCCCGCATAGTCTCGTGCAAGGCTCGCATGTTCAGAAGTCCCGTCAAGTGGTCCGTGCGGGCAGAGCGCAGGACCGACTGGTATAGTTCGCCGGCCTCCAGCGCCACCGCCGCCTGGTTCGCAAAGATCGAGGCGACTGTCACCTGCACATCGCTGAACTGGTTAATCCCGGTTCGGGTCATGCGCAGAACACCCCGAATCCGGCCATGCACCTTGAGCGGAAGCACCAGGGAGGTGCGGGGTGGCTCAACCCCGCTGCCTACGGGTCGAACGACACGTCGATCGGCAGATGTGTCGGGGATCAGGACAACCTCACCTGACTCCAGGACCCTTCCCGTCACCCCATGGCCCCGTGGACATGAGAAGGTGACCATGCGCTGTATGTACTCATCGGAATAGATCGCCGGGTCATGGTAGTGGGCCACAACCCGCAGAAGGTCACTGGCAGGATCGTGAAGGAAGAGCACGACCGAATCAGCCTGGGCCAGGGTTCGACTGTGGGCCACGATCTCCCGCACCAGGGCATCGCCATCGGTCAGGGTGACCGCCTCGCTAAAGGCCAGGACCGCCTGGAGTCCATCCACATGACTGCGAGTCGCCTGCACTTCCTTCGCACCGAGGGAGAGGGTGCGGCTGTAGAGCAGAAGACCAGTCGGCACCCAGATCAGCAGGGGGTAGTAGGAGAACAGCCAGAGGGCGGGGCCGGACAGGCGTCCGGGATCGATCAACACCCGAAGGCCAACGGAGAGAATTCCGGAGAAGAAGGCGGCGAAACCGGCCATGGCCAGTTCTGAGAAGCCCTTTCCTAGCCGCAGCTCCCGCTGCCACCGGTAGAAGAGCCAGGCCATGGCCAACACGACAAGCCCGCCCACGCCGTGGCCGAGCAGTGCCGGTATGTGCGGCCGCAACGAGTCCCACCCCACCTGCATGAGGTAGAAAACCTGAAGGGCGAGGGAGAGCAGAGCAGCCAACAGCACGAGGTGAAGCCCGTTGGCACCGGACATAGGGCGCAATGGCGATGATTGCATAGGCGACCCCCATCGCTTATCCTGTTGTCCTACTATACGCCAATGGTATTGACTGGTCAATTCGTCGCGAACAGTATTCGCATGAAAGGTTGTTTACACCCTTAACGTTGCAGCTAACCGCCCTGGATGAAGGAGCAGGTCCAGGCCGTCGGTGGGGTTCCGCACCAGGATGTCGGCGGCAAGAACTGCCGCCGTTGCCGCGCCCTCCGTGCCGAGGACACAGAGACCCAGGGCGGCCCGCTCCAGCATGAGCCGATCGTTCGCCCCATTGCCCATGGCCACCACTTGAGCAGGCCCCAGCGACTCCACCAGGGCGAGCTTGGCCCGGGCCTGGTCGCCTGGGCCGATAATCTGGAGCGTCACCGGCAACTGCGAGGTCTCAACTGCGGCCAGACCGAAGGTGTCGGCTGTGATCACGTGAATCGAGACCCGTTCGGCGAGGGCGAGCAGCCGCTCGGCCACAGCCGAGAGGAGGTTCCCATCGACGGCGAGGGTACCGTTGTAGTCGAGCACCAGGTGTTCGATCGACAGGGTCTCCCGTCCGGGAATTCGCAGCTCGAGCATCTACCTTCCCCCTTACTTCGGCAGCAGGCCACCATGCCCCATGCGAATGAAATCGACCTTGCTCAACACCTCTCCGGCCAGCACCGACGGCAGCACATGGTCGAAGATCGTCTCCCGCTCGTACATGACTGCCCCCGGCAATCCCATGACCGGCCGGTCACCGGGAAGATAGGCGAGCATGAACATGGACCCCGGCAGGAACGGCGCCCCGTAGGTCACGACCGTGGCCCCGGTACGCCGAATCGCACCTGGGGTGGCGTCGTCGGGATCGACCGACATGCCGCCCGTGCAGAGAATGACCTCAGCCCCAGCCTCCACCGCCTCCCGGATCTTCTGGGCGGTCATCTCAGCCTGGTCGTCGCTGTAGGCCTTGTACACGATCGGGCAACCGAACTGGGCGAGCTTCGCCTCAACGACCGGGCCGAACTGGTCGGGAATGCGCCCCTTGAACACCTCGCTACCGGTCACGACGAGCCCGATCGGCCGCTGCCTGAACGGCTTGACCTCGATCCAGGAGCCCAGTCCCTCCGCCTCCTCCACCTGCTTCTCCTCGACTACGAGAGGGGTGACCTTACAGCCAGCCAGGATTGTCCCCGGCTGGACCACGCTCCGGTCACGCAGGGTTGCGATCGTGATATCGCCGATCCCGTTGATTCGCTCCAGCTTGGCAACATCGACGCGCAGGAGGCCCGAGCGCTCCGCCTTGAGGGAGACCTTTCCCTCGGAGGGCGCCCCCCAGACGATGCCCGCCCCAGCACCGGCGGTGGCCAGCCGCTTGGCGGCATCTTCCTCGTGAATCATGCCGGGCAAGGGCTCCCATACGTAGAGGTTCTCCTTGCCCATGCTCAGCATGATCTGAATATCCTCCGCCCGGACCACATGGCCCCGGCGGAACGCAGGTCCCTTTCCCTGTCCAGGCACAATCCGCGTCAGATCATGGGCGAGCATCAGACCGACGGCCTGCTCTGTGGGGACGACCTTGAGCGTGAACATGAGCGAACCCTCCTCGTTAGTTGCGGGGATCGATCGCAATGGAGCCCGGGGTACTGACGCAGACATAGGCACAGATCCCGCAACCCGTGCAGGCATCGGCGCGGATCTCAGGTTTGCCACCCACGAGGCGAATGGCCTCGTCTGGGTAGGGGCAGCGCTGGTAGCAGAGGTCACAGATCGAGCCCTTGTGCGCCCAGCACGTCTCCGGGTTGATCACGGCCAAGCCCATGCGCACCCGGCGAGGGTCGGCAACTGTCACGAGCGCTTGGGGGGCACAGGTGGGCATGCACTTGCCGCAGAGGTCACATGCCTTCTCCAGCGGGTCAATGTAGGGTGTCCCCACCGCGGCCCCGGCATCGGCAGAGAGGAACTTGATCACGCCGCCAGGGCAGGCCTTGGCACAATCGCCGCACCTGGTGCAGGAGAGGAGGAAGGCCGCCTCGTCAATCGCACCGGGAGGGCGTAGGTAGCGCCTTCCCCCTGACGCTCGTGTAGCGGTCTCCGTCACGGCCCCGTGGACCGTTTCAGCCAGCAGGCGTCCCAGGGAACGGAAATTCTCCAGCAGGAACCCGCGGCGGTCGTTCGGCTTCTCCCCCGACATGGCAGAAGACCCCTTCCTCTCTGGCAAACGATCTGCCTTTTTACTATAGCATAGATCACGAAAACCCCAAGGGCATCCTCCCAGAGCCAGAAGATTCCATGTGACCAGATCCGAGGAGAAGCGGAAGGTGGCCAGGCTGAACGAGCTTTCCGAGCAGTTCGCCGCCTCCGACAAGTACGTCTTCGTGACGCCGATGTGGAATTTCAGTTTTCCCCCGCTCATGAGGGCTTGCATTGACTCCATCTGCGTCGCGGGGAAGACCTTCAAGTATACGGAGAAGGGGCCGGTGGGCCTGCTGACGGAGAAGGCTGCCGTACACATTCAGGCCAGCGGCGGCATTTACTCCACCGGGCCGGCCGTTGACATGGAGTTCGGGCATCGGTACCTCGCCACCGTGATGCGGTTCCTGGGGGTGCCCTCGGTGGAGGGGATCTTTGTGGAAGGGCATGCGGCGGCGCCGGACCGGGCCCAGGAGATTAAGACGGAAGCAATGGTGCGGGCCAGGCAAGTGGCGCGGCGCTTTGCTGGTCCGGTTCGCACGCCTGTGCACGCACAGGGTTGATACGGTAGATACGCACGGTGGCTGAATGCGGTGGAGATGCGGATTGCCGCTATGCGAAAACAGTTGTCCGAGGAGGACGCGGCGGGGGAACCCCTGTCCCGGCTACCGAGGCAGCAGCAGGCGCCCAGGAGCGCCGGGAGCCTCCGGCAGAACCCGTCCGCGCGACCTCGCTAGCCAGAGTCACGCTGCCCCCCGCTCACGGTGACCTACGAGGCCACCGTGAGCGGGGGGCAGACATATGAAACGCCCAGGTGGAGGACCAGCACATGGAGGATTGCTTCGACGTCGGTGACGATGAGAAGGCCCGGTTCAAGCAGAGAACGCCGAAGGGGTTCAGCTTCTCCATGTGACTGACCGACTTCAAAGTACGGAAAAAGGGTAGCCAGGGCCTGCTCCTGCTACCCTTTTTCAACATGCCCCCTAAGGCAGGTGGCCTTTTCCGTATCGGGGCTACTCAGCCGCGCCGGCCCGCCGTCCCTGAAGCACCAGCGCCGCCAGCACCAGGAGGATGGCGGGAACCATGGCCGCCCCAACCCCCTGCCCGGCCCGGAGATGCGTAAACACCGCCCCGGCCATGTCCAGTGCCAGCACACCGGCAGCAATTGCCGCCAGCCTGGGCTTCCAAAAACCTGCGAGCAGCCCGAGCGCACCCAGCACCTCCACTGCGCCGACCACATAACTGAAGGCTGCCGGGTACCCATACTGCTCCACAAAAACCTGAGCCTGCCCCCCGCCCAGCTTCATGGCGCCGAACATGAGAAACGCAGCCGCAAGCAAGCCCTGAAGAATCCGTACTACCCACTTCATGATCAACAAGCCCTCCTGTTTTTATTGGCCGAACTGCCAGACCACATAGCTGAGGTTGCCGAAATTGTATCCACGGTACAGTTCCTTGACGGCGGGCTTATCGCCCGCTGCACCCAGGGCGTAGAAGAGCGGGACGAAGTGCTCCCTACCCTGCGGCGGCACGGCCAGACGGGCGTTGGGCGCCTCTGCCTCGTAGTTGAACAGCGCCTTGAGGTCCCACTCGGTGGCCTTCTTGAGAACCCAGTCATCAAACTCCACGGCCCAGGGGTCCGCCGCTCCCTCTGGCTCCTTCAAGCGTACGGTGGAGAAGTTGTGGATGGTCACGCCGCTGCAAATGATCAGGACATCGCTGGCACGGAGGCTAGCCAGCGCCTGGCCAATCCGGAACTGCTCTTCCGGCGAAATATCCGCATTGACCGACATGGCCACCACCGGGACGTCGGCGCCCGGGTAGAGCGTGCGCAGCACGCACCAGGCGCCGTGGTCGAGCCCCCGGGCGCCCTCGGTGCGGTACGCCACCCCCTCCTTGGAGAGCAGCTGGCCGATCTCCTCAGCAAGCTTCGGGCTGCCGGGAGCCGGGTAGGTAACCTGATAAAGTTCGGGCGGAAAGCCGCCAAAGTCATAAATGGTACGGTACCGCTCAACCGTGCTGACCTGTTGGACCGCGCTCTCCCAGTGAGCCGAGAAGATCACAATAGCCCGTGGGCGGGGCAGCCTCGCCCCGAGGCTGCGCAGAAACCGTGCGTACGGTTTGTCTTCGATTGCAAGCATGGGCGAGCCATGGGCGACAAAAAACACTGGCAGCAGTGCAAATCCCTCCTTACGAAACTGCGATGGTTAAGAACCGATCATGGCTGCCGTCCAGGAATGGGCACATCGCTGGGCCTCGTAACAACATCGCCTTTTGGGCGCCTTAACCCCATGAGAGGTTGGTCGCCTCTTCGTTGGGATTAACTATCTTCATAGGTCTTCCACATCGGGGACAGGCCACCGCAGGGGCTTCCCCTGGCTTCAGGTCAGGCCTGTCCATAGCAAAGTCCGGCACCATATATGCGAACTTACAGCGGGTGCAACGGTACTCATGCCACACATCTGGCTTGTCGTCATCCCACTCGTTGTTGGGCATGTGACCCATCGGCCTCCTAGGGTCCCGACATATGTTTCCCAAAATGTCGGGACCCCAGCAAGAGAGAGGTCAAACCCCACGTGCTCGAACTCCATCCTGGCTGGTAACACGTGGTGGGTTGTTACACCGTCAAACGAAGGTAATTCTGTGACGGATCGGCCACAATCAGCCCATCCGGGCGCCGCTCCACCGGCACTCCGGCCGCCAATAGGCGCGCCTCGATACGCTCCAGTTCACCCTGCTCCGGCACGACTACGGTATAGTAACGCAGCCCGAGGGCGCCCTGCGGCGGCGGGGGCGCTCCCCGCCCCACCCACGTGTTGAAGGCGATGTGGTGGTGATACCCACCGGCTGAAACGAAGCCCGCCGTGGCGTTCTCGATCTGCTTGCCGAAGCCGAGCACATCCCGATAGAACTGCATCGCCGGCTCAATGGCGGCCACGTGCAGGTGGATGTGGCCCATCTTGGTCGCTGGATCGACTGGGGTATCGAACCGATCATCCGGCTGAAGGTGGGTGAGGAGTTCATCAACATCAAGCGGATCACGTCCAGAGCGGAGTGCGCCATTTCGATCGCGGGCGACTACTTGGCCGTTCTCCTCGCCGAAGAAGCCATCCTCCGGGGTGTCGACGTACAGTTCGATCCCGTTCCCCTCGGGGTCGGAAAGATAGGTGGTCTCGGTCATCAGGTGGTCGGTGGGGGACTGCGGCACCTTCTGCTGCGCCAATCGCATCACCGATCGGGCCAGCTCGCGCCGGGTCGGTAGCAAGAGTGCAAAGTGGTAAAGCCCGGTTGTGCGCGGCACCCGCTTTGCACCGCTCATCTCGGTCAGAACGAGCAGGTCCTCGCCGCCGGCGCCGAGGCCGGCCTTGCCCTCGTCCTGCCAGTGGAGGCAGAGGCCGAGCGCCTGCTGGTAAAAGGCAATCTGGCGCTCGAGTGAAGCAACAGTCAGATGCACGGCGCCCAGCCGCGTAGCGGGGTGGATCTCCCTGGTCATAGCCAAATCGCCTCCTGAATGTCGTCTAACCGACAGCTGTTGTGAAAAGGGTCATCCTGGTGTAGAATACGCGCAACGGTCCGTAGCGAAGGAGAGCAAATATGAAGCGTGAAGAGGGCTCCCAAGACCTGCGGGTGCGGCGCACGCGCCAGCTCCTGCAGCAGGCCTTCCTGGAACTGATGGCCCAGAAGTCCTTTCAGGCAATCACTGTGCAGGATATCACTAGTGGGGCGATGGTCAACCGATCGACCTTTTACGACCACTTCGTGGACAAGTATGCCCTGCTGGAGTATTCGATGAACGAGCTCTTCCAGGAGGCCCTGGCGGCGCAGCTCCCCCATGCCCGGCGCTATAGCACCGAGAACCTCCAAGGGCTGATCATCATAATGTGCGACTTCTTTGGCCAACTGCACGGCCACTGCAAAGCGGCCGACGAGCATAACATCGCCCTCTTTGAGTCACAGGTGATGCGGCTCTTTCAGCAGACCCTGCGTCGCTGGCTGCAGGAGTCCGGAGCTGACGAGCCGGACCCGGGCGAACTCGACCTCGCCGTGTCCATGGCCTCCTGGGCAATTTACGGCGCTGCCCAGCACCGGGGCTTGGGGAGCCTGACGGGGAGCGTCGCCGCCTTTGCAGTTGCTGTGGCGCCGCGCATTGAAGCGATCCTGGGGCTGAAGTTCACCCCCGCCTAAGAATGGAGGACAGAGAGTCCGCCAACCAGTAACTGGCCGGCGGACTCTTTTTCGCGTTCTCCTACATGGGCCAGCGGCCGTAAGCGACGAAGGCGGCCAGTGCCCCCAGCACGAGGTTCGCTACGATCGCCTGATTCTCACCGCGCTTGAGGTGGAAGCCGGCGGCGAGTAGCATCGTGAGAACGAGCCCTGCTGCCGCCAGCGGCGTCAGGATTGCCGGTAGCCCGAGGACTGCAGGAAGCACGAGCCCGAGGGCACCGAGAATCTCAGCCAGGCCGATGAAGCTGACGAGCCCCTTGGAGACATCCTTGACCCACGCCATGGTGGCCTTAGCCTTCTCGTACTGAAATGCCTTCATCGATCCGGCCATCAGGAACGCCAGGGCAAGAAGCGCCTGCACAACCCAGAGTGCGATGTTCACAGTTGATGGTCTCCCCTTCTATCGTTTTGACACAGCCGTAAAGCAACAGCCGTTGACTAAACGATAATCATTATCAACCTCAGCATCAACCATCAACAATGGCGGTGTGTTGGTTAACCAACGTGCAATAGAATGTGGTGTTTAGATTTTACCCGCGGTGTTCCGACCGTCCCCGCTTTTCCCGTACTATTGTCGAAGTACTGAGCTTACCACGTTTACGTAAGTCAGTGCACATCACAATCTGCTCGTGAAGTATCGGGCCGGTTATATCAGGGAGACGCGGAGCGACTCACCGTGTAGCATCTCGATTAGCTGCTCCTGTAGGTGATGCGAAGTAGTTGTCCGTCATCGGACAGGGAAACGTCAGGACGCGGCCAGCGCCAGGCGGCAGCTTAGGGGTAGAATGGAATCGACAGATCCTGGAGGTGAGAGTGTGCCGGAGTGGGTGTTCATCGGCTTCCTGATCATGTCGTTCTTGAGTCTTATCGGCGCTGGTTTCGGGGCTCAGTGGTGGCGCAACGAGAAGGAAAGATCAGCGGTCGGTGCCCTGAAGATGGCAGCTCGCTCTGTCCTCAGTGCATCACGACAGCCAGCATTGCGTCCATCATGAACCTGCTTCTCCCCTTAGGTTGGGTGCACCTGGCCATATTCGCCTGGGCTACCGGCACAACGCTTCGGGAGAGATACGTCATTCTAACTGCGCTCTTTCTTTCAGTCCCGGTTCTATTCTTTGTGGTTGGGGTCGGAGCCATGGTGAGGTTCCGCTACGCCTTTGCCTTGGCTACTTGGGGGCTGTTGCTGGCCAGCCTGACGATGTGGCTGAGATCCAGGCGCCGTCCGTGCCAGTAGCAGTCGACCGTAATTCCACCGACTTGGGCCCTCGTCTACAGACTTGGGCCGGAATCTGCAGTAGACACGCCGAGGATAGACTCCTCGGCGTGATTTTCTGCTTTCGGTTGCCTACGCCACCGAAGAGATCCTCCTGGTCCTCCATGGCCGCTGGGGCCGCAGCCAGCACCTACTCCTTGGGAATTGGTCTTGCGATCGTCGCCCTGATCTTCGTTGTCTCCTCCTCCTATGCCCAGACAATCAAGGCGTATCCCGCCGGCGGAGGCTCCTACATCGTCGCCAAGGAGAACCTGGTCACCAGCGCCGGGCTTGTCTCTGGGGCGGCGCTGCAAGGGCATGAGACCGCCCTCTGCCTGCTGGCACTCTGGTTCACGGCCTGGGTTAACCTGTGCGGCGTGAAGGAGTCGGGCACCGGCTTCGCCTCGGGCTGTACGGCCCTGACCGGCATTGAGGCGGTTTCGAACGGCGTCCAGGCCTTCAAGCCACCCGAGTCGGAGCATGCGATCAAGACCATGAAGTGGGGGCGTAGCCTCCTCTTCGTGCTCTTCACCGGAATTACTGTGCTCGCCTACGGCTTCCAGCTCCTAACCCGGGAGGGTGAAACCCTGCTCTCCCAGCTGGCGCGATAGGTCTTCGGCTCCGGCCCCCTCTACTTCGGCATCCAGCTTATGACCGCCCTGATCCTGCTTCTGGCGGCCAACACAGCCTACGCCGATTTCCCCCGCCTGACCGGTCTGATCGCCCGCGACGGGTTCTTGCCACGAAAGCTGGCGAACCTGGGCGGAAACCTGGTGTTCCACTACGGCATTATCATCCTTGCGGCGGCGGCCTCGGCGCTGATCATTGGCTTCCGGGGCGATGTTCACCTGCTGATCCCGCTCTACGCTGTCGGAGTCTTCCTGGCCTTCACCATGATCCAGACAGGCATGATCATTCACTGGTTGAAGATTGCCCAGCGGCCTGGCGAATCGTTAGGCAAGCACTGGTGGTCGATTACAATCAACTCCCTCGGTGCCCTGCTCAGCGTTGTGGCGCTTGTCATGGTGGTGCTGACCAAGTTCAGTCACGGCGCCTGGATCGTGACGATCATCATCCCCGTTGTGGTTGCCTACTTCCGGCATGTCCACAGCTACTACCGCCGCTTCCGGGACCGGGTCGAGGACCTCCAACAGACCCACATGACGATTGGCGGTCTCACCCCCGTGATCGACCATGCCATGAAGGTGGCGGCCCGCATATCAACCGATATAACCGCTGTCTATGTGGCAACTGACCCGGATCAGGGTGAGAAGGTAAAGCGGAAGTGGGACCAGGCACGGCATGGTGGAACCCCCCTGGTGGTCCTCGACGCGCCCTACCGTGAGGTGATCCCGCCCCTGCGCCGGTACCTCGACCGACTCCGCGTGGAATATCCCACCACCCTGATCAACCTGTTGGTGCCGGTGGTGGTGACCAACGAACCGTTCGATGAGTACCTCCACAACGGTACCGCTGACCTGATCCGGTCCTGGCCTACGAACCCGACCCTCACGGTCTTGACTAAGAGCAAGCTGTTCTCTCGCTGTCGTTGGGAAATGACGACAAAAACCCCCGGTGGAAACTCCACCGGGGGATCTGTTCTTAACCGAGCAACTCTTTGACGATCTGTTGGACCATCTTTCCGTCGGCACGACCCTTGGTGCGAGCGACCAGCGGTCCCATAACCTTGCCGAGATCCTTGGGCCCCTGAGCGCCCGACTCCGCGATGAGCTGGCGAGCCAACTCACGCACTTCCTCTTCGCTCATTTGCTGGGGCAGGTAGTCAGACAGGACGGCGACCTCGGCTTGCGCCTTCGCCACCAGATCCTGACGACCACCCTTCTCAAACTCGGCAATTGAGTCCTTGAGTTGCTTCACTTGTTTGGTGATAATCCCAAGGATGTCCTCTTCGGTCAGCGGGCCTTTGCTGTCAATCTCTGCATTCTTGATGGCCGCCCTCAGGAACCGAATGGTCTCCAGGCGATTCTTGCCAGCAGGGCCGGCCTTCATCGCTGACTTCATGTCCTCTGTAAGACGTTCATTCAGGCCCACAGGTTAGCCAACTCCCTTGACCTTAGTCGCGGTACTTGCGCTTACGAGCAGCCTCGCTCTTCTTCTTGCGCTTGACGCTGGGCTTCTCGTAGTGCTCGCGACGACGAACCTCAGCCAAAACACCGGCCTTCTGAAGCTGACGCTTAAAACGGCGAAGAGCGCTTTCCAGCGTCTCGTTCTTACCGATTTTGACTTCTGACATCCTGGATTTCCCTCCCCTCCACTTGGTGCCTGGGGGAAAAAAGAACACGCTCCGCGATTATACCGCGGCCCTTCGTTTATGTCAAACCTTAAGCGAGGGGCCCCAGCAAACGGCCGCCGAGCAGGTGGAAATGCAGGTGGTGTACCACCTGGCCGGAATCCTTCCCGGTGTTTGTGATCACCCGGAAGCCGGTCTCAGCAATTCCCTTCTCCTTAGCGATCTGCTGGATAGCAGCGAACGCGTGTCCCAACCATACAGAATCCTCACCGGTCATTTCATTGACCGAGGCGAGGTGCTTTTTCGGAATCACCAGGACGTGTACTGGTGCCTGGGGGCTAATGTCGTGGAAGGCCAGGACATGCTCGTCTTCGTAGACCCTAGATGACGGAATCTGCCCGGCTACGATCTTACAGAACAGGCAATCGGCAGACAAGGGAATCACTCCTGCTACAGGCTGGCGCACCGGGCGCACGAGCTTATTCTGATGAATCCTTGTCAAATTATTCTACTTGAAGAGCAGAAATTCCTCTATGCCTCGTGCTCGATCTCCCGGATTCCGCTAAGAATACGACACGACGTGAAAAAGACCTGCCGATCAGAGCGAGGTTGCGTTCCGGTTCTTGTCGGCGTGCCGCTCCCGGGCCAGTTCGATCAGCCGGTCGCAGAGCTCGCCATAGCTGACTCCGGAGGCTTCCCACATCTTCGGGTACATGGAGATCTGGGTGAAGCCAGGGATCGTATTGACCTCGTTGATCAGAATCCGGTTGGTGCCATGCTCCAGGAAGAAGTCAACCCGAGCCATGCCGGCCCCATCGATCGCCTTGAAAGCGATCACGGCCTGGCGCTGGAACTCGCGAGTCATCTCTTCGGGAAGGTCGGCCGGTATGCGGGATTGGGACTGGTTGCTATAGTACTTATCCTGATAGTCGTAGAACTCACTGCCAGGCAGGATCTCGCCTGGAATAGAGGCCACGGGCCGGTCGTTGCCCAAGACGGCCAACTCGATCTCCCGGGCGTTGATCCCCTCCTCCACGATAATCCGCCGGTCGAACCGGGCGGCCTCATTCATGGCGGTCCGGAGCGTCTCCCGATCCTTCGCCTTGGAGATCCCGACCGATGAGCCCAGGTTGGCGGGCTTCACGAAGAGCGGGTACTTCCCGAACGCATGCTCAATCTGGTCAAGAATGGACTCGGGCTCGGCCTCCCAGTCGCGGCGGAGGAAGACCTCATAGGGCGCCACGGCAAGCCCTGCCTGCTGGAAGAGCGCCTTAGCCACGCCCTTGTCCATACCCACCGAGGAGGCGAGTACGCCGCACCCCACATAGGGGACGTTGGCCATTTCAAGCAGCCCCTGGATTGTTCCATCCTCCCCGTAGGTGCCGTGGAGCACCGGGAAGAAGACCACGGGCTGGTTGGCGGCAGACAGGGGGGAGAGCTCGCCGCCAATGCGGACCAGTTCTCTGTGGGTAGGATCGCCCAGGAGACCTACCGGGAAGCCGCCGGCCTTCTCCACGCCCTCGGTGAGCGCCTTCATGGGATCGCCCGTCAGGAGCCACTGCCCCTCCTTCGTGATCCCAATCGGCACGATATCGTACTTGCTCGGGTCGAGGGCCTGCATGACGTTCTTGGCGGACATGAGCGAGACCTCATGCTCGCCGGACCTACCGCCAAAGATTAGATAAACGCGGGTCTTCGCGGTCATGGGCGTATCTCCTTCCAGTGGGAACAGGTGCAAAGCTATGAAGAATAACGGGCCTGGGGGCGCCGTGGTTACGTGCACTCATACCGTCTAGGGTAGCGAATCACGGTCCAGAAGGCAAGCTTCCTGCTGTGGTAATTGGGTACCAGCCTATGTGCGGCCATGCCCAGGTGTACGCAGCAATCGCCCAGATCGAGTCCGCCCCCGCCGGACGCCAGAGCCAGCAGCAGACCTCGCTCATAGTCTGGGTCAGTGACCGGGGTTCCCTCCCACTGCGAGATTCGGCGGGAGGAGGCGAACGCCTCCTTCTCCTGCGAGGGAGAGAGACGAATGCCAGAGCCCAACGGTGCCCCGATCGGAGCAGAGACCGGCGGTAGCGAGGCGCAGGGAGCCCTGCCCACCCCTGGGATTGCGGTGCCGGAGGGGATTACACCGGGCAGCGTGCCGCCAATCTCGCCGACCTTCAACATTGGCGGTGCGCCAATCGCCCTCCTCGGCGGTGTCTTCTCGGAGGGGTTGCCCATCGCGGGGCCGGTGACCCAGCTCTTCCGGGGTGGCGGTGGTGCGCAACCCAACACGCTGTTTATCGCCACCATATCGCCGTCTGGGCCGATTGGTACGTTCTTGATCGGGGGCGGCGGAGGGCCAATCGGTACCGCTTCCTTCGGCCGGGGTGGACTGCCGATTGGCGCCACGCCAGCGGTGGAGCGGGAGGTCGAGATCCTCGGACCCCGAACCGCGCTCGTGGGCGCAACCCTGGTGGGAGGAGCGCCCTCCCCGCCAGCCGTCTTCTTTGGAACCGCCCGTGCAGGTGGCTCGTCGCCCCCCATTGGGCAGTAGGCAGGTCTGGGCCGGGGCCCCTGCGCGGCAACCCCGGCCCAGACCGAGGAGAGAACGGAAAGACGTGCAGGCGGCCAAAGCCCATCTCACGGATTAACGCCATCGACTCCTGGTGCTCCGCCTCCGTCTCACCGGGAAAGCCGACGATCACATCGGTAGTCAGTCCGAGGTCGGGGATCCTCTGCCGCAGCTCATGCACCACGCCCCGGTACTGCTCGGCGGTGTAGGCTCGCTTCATGCGCTCTAGGACGCCTTGGGAGCCGGACTGCAAGCTCAGATGCAGGTGGCGGCAGACCTTCGGATGCTGCTCCAGCAGATCCATGTGGTGGGGGGCAAGTGCTTCGGCTCGAGGCTGGAGAGGCGAATCCGGTCGATGCCTTCAACCTGGGTAAGCCGCTCCACCAGCGTAGCGAGGGTGAAGCGATCCCGAAAATCCCTGCCATAGGAACCCAGGTGAATGCCGGTCAGGACCACCTCGCGGAAGCCCTCTCCGGCCAGCCGGCTCACCTCCTGGACCACCGACTCCGGCTGCCGGCTACGAGGCTTCCCCCGAGCGAACGGGATCACGCAGAAGGTGCAGAAGATATTGCACCCTTCCTGGACTTTGACGACGGCGCGGGTGTGGCCGGCGAACGAGTCAACCGGCAGCTCCTCAAACTCCCGGGCAAGCCAGATATTATTGACCTCCCGAATCGGCTCAGGCGACCGGGCCGCCTGCTCGCAGAGTTCCACCACCCGGTGCCGATCCTGGTTGCCAATGATCAGCGAGACGCCGGGGATTGCGGCAACCTCATCGGGGGCGGTCTGGGTGTAGCAACCGGTCACGGCTACTACGGCGAGGGGCGAACGGCGAATGGCGTTTCGGATCAGCGTCCGGCTCTTTGCGGCACCTCGTCCGGTTACGGTGCAGGTGTTGACGATATAGATATCCGCAGCATCTTCAAAGTCGACCAGGCGGTAACCCGCCCGTCGGAACAGGGCCATCATCGCCTCGGAGTCATACTGATTGACCTTGCAACCGAGGGTCGTGATCGCCACCGACTTCTGGGCTGTCATATCGATCATCCTCTCCGCTCCGCCCCCATATTACCGCCGTGGATCAGGCCGTTCAACCCGCCGGAAAGCGCTCCTCCTGGCCAAGGTGCGGAACCTGGCTGGAACCGACCGGATTCGCGCATCCTATCGCAAGGTTTGTTGATGGGGAGGCGTTTTCCATGGAGCGACGTTCCGACCCCACACTGCCCTGGCTGATCGCCGGCGGGGCGGTGGCGGCGGCCTGGCTGGTCTGGCGGCGAATGCAGCAGCCGTACTACCCGAGTGTCGCCCTGCACGCCGGCCTTGAACTGGTGAGCAGGCGGCACCGGGTCCTGGCGATCGGACCGCACCCGGGCGACCTGGAGTTCTTTTGCGGGGGCACACTGCGGCTCCTGGCGCAGAACGGCAGCGCGGTGACCATGGCCGTGCTCTCCCGCGGGGAGCAGGGGACCAACCGGGCGAATATCGGGGAGATTCGGACCCGGGAGGCGGAGGAGAGCGCCACGATTCTGGGAGCCAACCTGATCCAGCTCGACCTGCCCGATGGCGCCATTCGCCCTGGTCCCGACCTGGAGCACGCCCTGGACGAGCTCTGGCACCGGGTCCGGCCCGATGTAGTCCTCGCCTTCGATCCCAAGGGGCCACTGCCGCTGGGCAACAACCCAGACCACCTGGCCCTGGGGGCGGCGGTGCTGGCCCGGTCCCGCCGGGCGGTGTCGCAGGGTGAACGGCTCTACTTCTACGCCGCCCGGCAGCCGAATGTGCTGGTGGACATGACCGAGGTCTTCCCTGAGAAGCTGAACGCCGTGCGGGCGCACCGGAGCCATATCTATGGGCCTGACGGTGCTGTGCGGTCCTACCTGCAGTGCGCCAGCCGCCTCTTCAGCCGCCGTGTTCCGGCGGTCTACACCGAGGGCTTTTTCCGCCTGATCTAGGCGAAGGGAGGGACGACGCGATGCCTGAACAGGTGCGAGCGAAAAGCGACCGGACGCTCCAGGCGAAGCGAGCGATCTTCAGCACACTCTACCGGGCGGGGGAGAAGGCGTGGCTGGAGGGGCTGGCCGAGCGCTTTATGGCCCCCGACAATCCACCTCTCGCCCTGGCGCAGGGGGAGTTGCTGGTCCGCTCCCCCCGCCGGGTTCTAGCGCTCACCGCCCACCCCGATGACCTGGAGTTCTTTGCCGGCGGAACCCTAAGGCGCCTGGCCCTGGCTGGGAGCCGAATCACGGCGGTCGTCCTGTCCGACGGCGAGAAGCGCGGGAACTGGCGGGATCTGGCCCAGCAGCGGCAGGGTGAGCAGCGGGAGGCGGCCCGCCTCCAGGGCTACGATACGGTCACCTTCCTGGGCCTCCCGGACTTCGGCCTGCCCGAGGACCCACGGCTGGAACTGCTGGTCGCCCGGGCGTGGGACCAGGTAGCCCCGGAGGTGATCCTCGCCTTTGACCCGAAGGAACTGCTCCCCCAGTTTGCCAACCGGGACCACAAGGCGCTGGGCCGGACGGTCATGGACCTGGCTCGAGCCCGCTTCTTCAGCGGGGCCCAGGTCTATTTCTACGGCACGCATCACCCCGACGTGCTGGTGGATATCACCTCTGTCATGGCGGACAAGCTCAGGGCGGTCAAGGCGCACCAGAGCCAGATGGTCTACCTGGACGAGGCCGAGACCGACGGCGTCTTCCAACTCATGGGCCGGATCATGGCGGGCCGCTCGGGCGCCACCTACGCCGAGTCGCTCTTCCGGCTCATGTGAGCCCCCAGGGCGCCCATGCGAAAACCCCGGCCGACGCCGGGGTTTCTCGCTTACCGCTCCAGTTGCAGCTTTATGTAGGGCAGGTAGTCACGCAGGTTCCCGCCCGCGGGCACCCGGTCCAGCGCATCCCGGCAGGAACGGGCGTGGGCCAGGACCTGGTCCACGTCCAGGTCCCAGTGGCGGGGTGAGTAGGGTCCCAGCCACTCAATGCACTTGTCGAGTACCTTTCGGCATCCGGAGGGGTTGTTCCGCTGCACGTGCACAAAGGCGGCGGCGAAAACGATCAGGCCACGCAAGAAAAGATCGTTGTCGGTCTCCTTCCAGATCTCCTCCAGCGCCTCGTGCGCCTCCCAGAACTCCTCGCTGTTAAAAAGCTCGAAGTAGCGGTAGTACCCCTCTGGATAGGTCATCCCAAATCCCCCAGTGCATAGAGAATGGCCGATGCCGCTACCAACGGGGCGGTCTCGGTCCGCAGGATCCGGGGGCCAAGCGTAACCGGCACAGCCCCCTGATCCCGCGCCAGCGCCACCTCATCGGGCGAGAGTCCCCCCTCCGGCCCTATGAAGACAGCGACCCGCTTCACCGTGGGATGACCTTCGAGCACCGCCCGCAGGGGCTCGCCCCCCTCCTCCCACGGCACCAGGACCAGGTCGAACTCGCGAGCCCTGGCAACCGCCTGCTTCCAGGTGAGCACGGGTGAGACCAGGGGGACTGAGCCGCGCCGGGACTGCTCCGCCGCCTCGCGAGCGATCCGCTGCCAGCGCTCCACCCGGTCAGCCGCCTTCTTCGGCTCCAGCTTCACCACCGCCCGGGCCGTGGCCACGGGGACAAACTCGCAGATCCCGATCTCGGTGCCGTGCTGGATCACGACCTCCATCTTCTCGCCCTTGGCGAGCCCCTGGAAGAGCGTGATCCGGACCGACGGCTCGCCTGCAGCGGGCTGGCTGGACTCGACCCGGCCCACGGCCCGGCCGTCTTCCGCAGCCTCCAGCACGCAGGCATACTCCACGCCCTCGGCCAGGACCACGAAGGGCGTGCCTGGCTCGGCCCGCATCACCCGGAGCAAGTGGTGGGAGTCCTCCTTGGGGAGCACCACACGCTCCCCCTTGACCGCATCTACAAAAAAGCGGGTTGTCATTGCTTGACCGCCACGATCGCCACCCAGCCGTTCTCCTCCCGGGCCTCCACCGGCAGGAGCCAGGTCGCAGTCAGCGCATCTAGCACCTGCTGCTTCTTCTCGGCGATAATCCCCGAGGCCAGGAAGCGGGCGCCCGACTTCATCCGCTCGGCCACATCTGGCAGGATGTCGATAATGATAGATGCGATGATGTTGGCAATAACCAGGTCGTTCTCATCCTTCTCCACCTGGTCGATGGTGCCATGGCGCACATCCACCTGGACTTGGTTCTGCGCAGCGTTCTCCTGGGCGACCTTCACCGCCACCGGATCGATGTCGATACCGACCACGTCGCCCGCGCCCAGGCGCTTGGCGGCGATCGCGAGAATGCCGGAGCCTGTGCCCACATCCAGCACCCGGTCGCCAGGCTTCACCAGCTTCTCCAGCCAGCGCAGGCAGAGGCCGGTGGTGGGGTGGGTCCCGGTCCCAAAGGCCATGCCCGGGTCCAGGTGGAGCGGCAGGTCGCCCTCCTGCAGGTCGTACTCCTCCCAGGTCGGGATTACCACGAGGCGCTGTCCCACACGGATTGGCTTGAAGTAGGCCTTCCAGTTATTTGCCCAGTCCTCTTCCTGCACCCAGGCGTAGGTGGCGGGGTCGATCGTGCCCAGACCCAGGCTGCGGAGCTCATCCAGCTTCGCCTCCAGGTCCTGGCGGGTCTGCTCTACATCGACCGCCTCGGCCAGCCAGCCCTTCACAACCACCCACTCCGGGTCGCCGGGCACCAGGTCCGAGATCTCCCAGCTATCCTGGCCCTGAATGATATCGAGGGGATCATCCACCGCGTAGCCTGCACCGGTTAGCTCCGAGAGCAGGTTTCCCGTCGCATCGGCGGCGGGGCGCTGGCAGCGAATCGCAATCTCCAAGTACCGCAAAAGAGGCTCTCCTCCCGTGAATCAGGCGTCTTGTCCCGCCATTATACCACACTTGGCGATTCGCACAGGGAAACCCGGCAGGTAGACCCGGCCGGGTTTGGCATTACTTCGATCCGCCCTCACCAACCTGCGAAAGGACCGGCTCAGGTACCTCCAGGAGGCCCTGCTTGGAGAAATCCCAGGTGATCCGGTACTGGAATCGCAGCGGCGGTGGGGCCATCTCATTCTCGCTGTTGCGGCTCAGGGTGACCTGGAACTGGATCGGCCTCAGATTCCGGGTGTCTACCCAGAGGCGGTACTCGACCCGCTCACCCTCCTGCAGGACGGGTTGGACCCTCATGACTTCAGGGTCAAGGTCGAGGCCATAGACGACCGCCTCTCCATCCGCCGTCTGCTCCCGTCGGATCTCCTCGGCTTTGCGCAGACCGGTCACCAGGGGGGCGGCGAGGTTGTCCGGCTGGAAGGCGTAGAGTTCATCTAGCTCGGCATTCTCCACCCGCATCCAGGTATTCGAGCGAGGGTTCTTCAGGTATAGATCAACACCAGCCAGGTAGTACTCCAACGGCACCTTGTTCTCCGCCGATCCGGCCTCGCCCGACAGGTGGAGTACAAGGGGATCCCGCTGGTAGGCCCCCTGCATGGTAGCGTTCGGGAAGTAGCCTTCCCCCGACTCGCCTGTCAACTCGGCGGTAAAGCGGTAGCGCTCGGCCTTCGCCAGGAAGAGCCCCGCTGCCTCCACCACCTGTTCTGGCTGAAGCCCCTGCGTCTTGTCGAGGGTCTTCACGTAGACTCCGACATAGTAGTAGCCACCAACGGCGGCAGCGATTGCGAGGAGCACGAGGCTGGTAACCAGCCGGATCATGTAGCGCCTGCGGGATTCCTCCCACTGGTCCGGGGGCAGGCGCGGATCGAGCCGGGGGTTCCGCCGTGCGGCGATTCGCATGGAGCCCACACCTCCCACCTATCTGGTTCGCTCCGCTGCGTTCCTAACCCTTCGCTCCCAGCGGTGATCGCTGGAAACATGGCTATGCCCGAGCGTGCTCCCGCAGGCCTTCCTGGCCGGGGTATGGCCTCCAGCGAGTGGTCAGCGAAAAGGCGCCCCGCTCCGGGAGTCACTTCCCGGTGCGGAGCGCCGTGCTGGGCGCTTAGTGGCCGCCAAGAACATCCTTCACCTTGTCGAAGAAGCCCTTCTCCTTCGGGCCGCTCCCCTCGCCCAAGCCGACCTTCTCGCCCCGGAGCTCCGCGAACTCACGCAGCAGTTCACGCTCCCGCTCCGTAAGCCTGGTCGGCGTCTTGACCGAGATCACGACGTGCTGGTCGCCCCGACCGGAGCCCCGCAGGTGCTTGACGCCCTTCCCCTTCAGCCGGATCCGGTCACCGTGCTGGGTCCCCTCGGGCACCTTCACCAGCTCGGGGCCGTCCAGCGTGGGCACCTCGATCTCGGTCCCAAGGGTGGCCTGCGCGAAGGAGATCTCGGCTTCGCTGTAGAGATCGACACCCTCGCGACGGAAGCGGCGGTCAGGCTTCACCCGCATGACAATATAGAGGTCGCCAGGGGGCCCACCCTTCTCGCCGGACTCGCCAAAGCCTGGCATGCGGAGGCGTTGCCCCGTCTCCACACCGCCAGGGACGTTCACCTCGACCGTGTGCGACTTCTGCACCCGCCCCCGCCCGCGGCAAGTGGGGCAGGGTGACTCGATGATCTTCCCCTCGCCATGGCACTTGTCGCAGGTGGCCACGTTGACAAACCGCCCGAAGACGGTGTTCTGGGCCACCTGGATCTGCCCGGTACCCCGGCACTTTGAGCAGGTGACCGGCTGGGTCCCGGGCCGGGCGCCCGAGCCGTGACAGGTCTCACAGTTCTCAGTCCGGGGAATGCGCAACTCCTTCTTGACACCAAAGGCCGCCTCTTCAAGCGAAAGCTCCAGGTTATACTCCAGGTCGGCGCCCCTCTGCGGGCCGCGCTGGGCGCGCTGCCGGCCACCGCCGCCGAAGAACATGTCGAAAATGTCGCCAAAGCCCTGGAAATCGCCCTGCCCGAATCCGCCCTCAAAGGGGTTGCCCCCGCCCATGCCCTCGGCTGCGTGGCCGAACTGATCGTACCGGGCCCGCTTATCGGCATCTGAGAGCGTCTGGTAGGCCTCGTTGATCTCCTTGAACTTCTCGGCGGCATCGGGATCGTTCTGGTTGGCGTCCGGATGGTACTTGCGGGCGAGCGTCCGGAAGGCCTTCTTAATATCGGCTTCGCTTGCGCCTCGCTCCACGCCTAGTACCTCATAGTAGTCCCGCTTGGCCAGAGGACTCCCCCCCTTTCCATACCCATTCTAAGCCGGAAGACCGGCCCCGCTCAAGGGGCCGGTCGTACCGATTGGCCTCTCTCCCCACCCGGAGAGCAGAGCGGCTCCTTACTTGTCGTCGTCCTTCACCTTGAAGTCGGCGTCCATGTGCGGGATATCGTTGCCCGGTGCGGCGGCCTCCGGGCCGGCACCGTCGCCGGCGGCACCGCCGGCCTTCTCGTACATGGCAGCAGAGAGCTTGTAGACCGCCTCGGTCAGCTTGTCGGAGGCTGACTTGATCGCCTCCATGTCGGCGCCCTTCAGGGCCTCCTTCACGGGCTCGATCTCGTTCTTGACCGCGGTGATAAGGGCCTCGTCGATCCCCTTGCCCTCGGTCTCCTTGATCAGCTTCTCGGCGTTGTAAACGGCCGAATCAGCGTTGTTGCGGGTCTCGGCCTCCTCGCGGCGCCGCTTGTCCTCGGCGGCCATCGCCTCGGCTTCCTTCACAGCCTTCTCAATGTCCTCCTTGGACATGGAGGTCTGCGACTGAATGGTGATCTTCTGCTCCTTGCCGGTGCCCAGGTCCTTCGCGGAAACGTGGACGATGCCGTTCACGTCGATGTCGAACGAGACCTCGATCTTGGGAACACCGCGGGGAGCCGGAGCGATCCCCTCCAGGCTGAAGCGGCCCAGGGTCTTGTTGTAGGCTGCCATCTCCCGCTCGCCCTGCAGCACATGAATCTCGACCTGTGTCTGGCCGTCGGCGGCGGTGGAGTAGATCTGCGTCTTCTTGGTCGGAATGGTGGTGTTCCGCTCGATCATCTTCGTGAAGACGCCGCCCAGGGTCTCAATGCCCAGGGAGAGCGGGGTGACGTCCAGCAGGAGGACATCCTTCACGTCGCCCTTGATCACGCCGGCCTGAATGGCGGCGCCCAGGGCCACGACCTCGTCGGGGTTGATCCCCTTGTACGGCTCCTTGCCGAAGAGGCGGCGGGCCGCCTCCTGCACAGCCGGGATGCGGCTGGAGCCACCGACCAGCAGGACCTTGTCGATATCCTTCGGCTCCATGCCGGCGTCGCGCAGCGCCTGGCGGGTCGGACCCATGGTGGCCTCGACCAGGTCAGCGGTCAACTCCTCGAACTTGGCCCGGGTGAGGGTCTCATCCAGGTGGATCGGGCCATCCGCCGTCATGGAGATGAACGGCAGGTTGATATTCGATGTAGTCACCGAGGAGAGTTCAATCTTGGCCTTCTCGGCGGCCTCGCGAAGCCGCTGCAGCGCCTGCTTATCCTTGCGCAGGTCCACGCCGTGCTCCTTCTGGAAACGGTCGGCCATGTAGTTGACAATCCGCTCGTCGAAGTCGTCGCCGCCCAGCCGGTTGTTGCCAGCGGTCGCCACGACCTGGAAGGTGCCGCCACCCAACTCCAGGATCGAGACGTCAAAGGTGCCGCCGCCCAGGTCGAAGACGAGGATCCGGTGATCGTCGCCCTTGTCAAGGCCATAGGCCAGCGCCGCCGCCGTCGGCTCGTTAATAATCCGCAGGACCTCAAGGCCGGCAATGGTGCCAGCGTCCTTGGTCGCCTGCCGCTGCGCGTCGGTGAAATACGCCGGCACGGTGATAACCGCCTGGGTGACCTTCTCGCCCAGCTTCGCCTCGGCGTCCGCCCGCAGCTTGGAGAGGATCATTGCCGAGATCTCCTGCGGGGTGTAGTCCTTGTCGTCAATCTTCACCTTATGGTTGGTGCCCATATGCCGCTTGATCGAGATAATGGTGCGATCGGTGTTCGTGACCGCCTGCCGCTTCGCGACCTTGCCGATCAACCGCTCACCCGTCTTGGAGAACGCCACAACCGATGGGGTCAGGCGGTCGCCCTCCGCGTTCTCGATCACCGCCGGGTCCTTACCCTCCATTACGGCCACGACGGAGTTGGTCGTGCCCAGGTCAATGCCAATGACCTTCGCCATGATTCTTGGTTCCTCCTTACAGTTCATCAAACGTCGAGGGACTGACCTAATCCTTCTTGCTGACCTTGACCATGCTGGGGCGAATCACCCGGTCGCCCAGCCGGTACCCCTTCTGAAACTCGAAGATTACCGTGCTGTCCTCATGCTCCGAGGACTCCTCGGTCATTACGGCCTCATGCTCGTTGGGATCAAAGGGCTTGCCAACAGCTTCAATCGGGCTTACGCCCTCCCGGGCGAGAATCTCCCGGAAGGAGCGGGCGGTCAGCTCCACGCCCTGGCGAAGCTTCTCGTCCCCGGCCACCGGCTGCGAGGTGAGCGCTCTCTCTAGATTGTCCAGCACAGGCAAAAGGTTCAGGAGGAGCTTCTGGTTTGCGTAGACCGCCAGGTCCTCCTTCTCCCGCTGCATGCGGCGCTTGTAGTTCTCAAAGTCCGCCTGCGAGCGGATTAGCCGTTCCTTCAGCTCTGCGATCTCCGCCTGCGCTTGTTCCAAACCCGAGCCCATCTCCCCTGGGGCGGCCGCGCCACCCTCTTCCGGGGTCTCGGTGGCGTCGCCTAGACCGTCGCCCGTGAGGTCCTGCGGGGACTGGTTCTTCGTCTCTTCCGCCATGAGTACCGGTCACCTCTCCTTGTTGTTAGCACTCACCCTCGACGAGTGCTAACGCATCCATAAAAGAACATAGCACCGGAGGGTATCCCTGTCAAGCCTGTGAAGCGTTCGAGGGGTGCGCCTTCTCGGCACAGGATCTCTCAACTCTGTTCCCGCTATCCTATTGTAAAATTCGCCATGTTATGGTATGATTTGGTTATTGGATGGGGGTGACAGCGTATGGCCTGGTTCAGGCGCAACCAGACAATCGAGGACGGCCCGGGAGCCGCCGTTGACCTGCGAAGCCTCTCTGGGCTCCCCGGCAAGCTTCTCTTTGCGCATGGGCTGCGAGCACACCATATGGTCCAGATCCCATGTCAGGTCCTGCGGGTGGACCGATCTGCGATCCTGGTGGAACCGACCGGCGGGGCTGTCCGTCCGGGGGCTGAGAGCGCCGTCATTCTGGAGGTCCTCCAGGAGAGCGCACTGATCCAGTGTTTCACCACCGTCGGTCGGGTGGACAAGGCTGGGGGGCTGTGGCTCCGCATGCCCGCCCGGCCTCATGTCGTCCAGCGCCGGCGCAATCCTCGGGTCGATATCTACCTCGGGGTGACAATCCACACCCCAGACCGACCGATCGAGGAGACCGCCGCGCAGATGATCAACCTCAGCCTCAATGGTGCGGCCTGCGTGCTTACAGAACCCATAGCACCGGGTACCCGGATTACGGTCAACCTGAGCGCTATGGGCATACCAGCCGAGGCACCGGCCGAGGTGGTCCGTTGCGTTCCGACCCCGACACACCTATGGGTGGTGGGCGTTCGCTTCGACCGGCTTGCCCCGGAGCACGAGCGGTACCTCTCGCAGTACATCGCCGACTATGCCCAGTCGGTCAGCCACGACGCAGAGGGCGCTGAGCCCTGAGAACAGAACCCCCGGTTGGCCAGTTTCTTGGCCCCGGGGGTTTCTCTATGCGCTCGTCCGTCGCAGAATTCGCAAGAGCTCCTGGATCTGCCCGCGGTGGTGGGCCTCGTGCTCAATCAGGTGGTAGAGCACCCACTCGGGGGTCACAACGTAGTGCGACCGCTCCCGAGCCCGGCGTGTCACTGCCGCCGCTGGGCGGCGCTCGCCGTCGAGCGCCGTCAGCGAGCGGCAGTTTCTGCTCGCCAACGGCGACGGCCCGCGTTCTACCAGGGTGAACCCACGTTGGCCCGGTCGGTGTCGTGAA